>Ga0326728_10005314_pt1 | contig 36427 bp, 27 predicted proteins | sample MB3enrmetagenome_FD_207602 | JGI IMG/M metagenome (GOLD analysis project Ga0326728, IMG submission 207602) | Lab enriched peat soil microbial communities from McLean, Ithaca, NY, United States - MB31MN | ecosystem: Environmental > Terrestrial > Soil > Wetlands > Peat | place: USA: New York...
TATCGCCGGCGGAGGTTCGTTACCACAAACTCGGCGATAAGGTTGACCAACAGCCCAGCACCACGGTGACCTGGTCGGCCTCGAATGCCGACTCCGTATCGGTGGATCCCCTCGGTTCAATCGGGGCGAGCGGCAGTCGCGAGCTTCAGATCACCCCCAACAAAACCTCGGTGGGGCCGATTGACGAGACCGTCACCTACACGTTGCACGCCAGCAACGCCTGCGGCGGGTCGGAGACGCGCACCGCCTCACTGCACATCACGGGCTCGAATGACCTGCTTCAGGCCGTCGTGAACGAGGCCACCCTCGAAACCCGACTCACCTTCAACAGTATTTACTTTCCCACCAACATACCGACCATCGCCAATCCTCAATCCGGTCTGGTTCCCAGCCAGGAAAAACGCCTGGACGAAATTGTGACCAACTTCAAACAATACCTGACGCTTCGGGCGGAGGCCAATTTGATCCTGGAAGCCCATGCTGACCTGCGGGGCCCCGTGGCGTTCAACAAGGCGCTGTCACAACGTCGCGCCGACTTGGTGAAAAGCTATCTGGTCGAGCATGGAATTCCTGCCGGCAGGATCCAGACCACTGCCTTCGGAAAGGAAAAGAACCTCACCAACAAAGAGGTCGAGGATTTGACTGCTCAGAACCCCAATATTACGCCGGAGGACCGTAAGCGCGTGGACAGCAATATCGTGGCGTTCCGTATGGCGAATAACCGGCGCGTGGACGTCCACCTGAGCACCACGGGGCAGGCTTCGCAGCGCTTCTTCCCGTACAACTCCGACGACCTGAACGTGCTGCTGGGAGAACAGAAACCCGTTGCCAAGAAGGCGGTAGCTAAAAAGGCTCCCGCCGCGGGAATGAAACCAGCCGCAAAGAAACCGGCCGCTAAGAAGGCCACCAAGAAGTAACTTCTGTAAAGCATCGCCGGGGCCGCACGCGCGGCCTCGGCGAGCTTAATTCGCAAGAGATTTCCCGCTTCCAGCCCTACTCCGCCTTCAGTTGCGAAGTGCACTGGGGACAACGAACGGCCGCCAGGGGAATCTGCGAACAGCAGTACGCGCACGCCTTCAGCGCGGGGGCGGCGGGGACGGGCGCGGGCGCTCGCAACTTGTTCACCTGCCGCACCAGCAGGAACATCGCGAAAGACACAATCACAAAATTGATGACGGCGTTAAAGAAGATGCCGTAATTGAGCGTGGCGGCCCCTGCCGCTTTGGCCGCGGCCACGGTGTCAAAGTGCCGGCTGGTGAGGCTGAGGAAGAGGTTGGAAAAGTCCACCCGGCCCAGCACCAGGCCGATGGGCGGCATCAAAACGTCGTTGACCAGCGAGGTCACAATGCCTCCGAATGACGCGCCCAACACAATTCCCACGGCCATGTCGAGCACGTTTCCGCGTACGGCGAATTCCTTAAACTCTTTTAGCATGTTGCTCCTTTGCAAAGCGGAGTGTAGCGCCGGGCGGAACCTGTCCCGGCATCGCCGGGAGCCCGGCACTTCCCCTTGCACTCCCCCTTGCGAACTTCGATTGCCGGATTGCGCCCCGATGCATCGGGGCGGTTGGGGCTTCGCCCTGGATTCGTGGTCACCGATTCGCAGAGCTTCGCTCTGCGCAATCCGACGTTTCACCCCGCCTGCCGAACTTCGATTACCGAACCCGCGACGTGCCGCCCTCCCGATCCAATCGGGACGCGTTCCGGGCGGCGCTACCCCGGCAATTTCCGGCTGGGGTAGCAGCGATTTTACATCGTCCGGGTTGGCGGGAGAAACAGGGGACTTCCGGGATGCCGCGGGAGGGGGAGCACTGCCTTCCCCGGCGGCGCGCTGACTGAAAAATAGGCTACTTTTTTTGCTTGACTTTTGCCTTCCAGTATGCTAGGCTAAAATAGTGAGGGGATGACCGGGCCGCGCGGCGCGGTGGTACCCCCAGCGTTCCGCTGTGGAAAAGAGGCTTGGGCGGCGGGTCGTAAACGGACAGGATGTCAGTAGATTCCCAAAGCCGTCAGCTTATTGAAAAGAAAGGGCATCAAGCAGGGATTTTCGTCCGCCAAAGCCGTCAGCAGATTGAAAAATAAGGTGGTTAATATAAAAGCGAAGATAAAGCGGAAGTCTGACATTTTGTCACCCACCTTTTAACCCCTTTCGTGATCCCAAATGAAAGCCAGTCGCGGCCTGGCTCGCGGCGTACTCCCCAGCCGCAGACTTCCCTAACCGCCGGGTAGTGCGAGTGTTGGTCTTTCACGCCATACGATTCTTAAAATTATAAACATACACTGAATAATTAATCTACCCGGGTGGCCCATATTCTGATTCCTGCCCAGAACAAAGAGTCGCGGCGACATCCCGCTCGCGGTGGGAAAACCCGTGCTGCCCGTCTCGCCAATCTCCGTGCTTCACCCCATGGTTTTGCTTGCCATTTGACCCGCTTCATTGCAAAGTGGATGGGATTTTCCGTTCCCGAGAGGATCGCACCGATGAACCCTTCACCGCGAATTCGCTTCGCCGACGCCGGACGCCCGCAGCGCTCCCTGGGCCTGGGAGTGATCGGCTTGGGGACCGTGGGCACGGGCACGCTGAAAGTTTTGGCCGAGCACCAGCACGAAATCCAGCGGCGCCTCGGGTGCGATCTGCAACTCAAGGTGATCTGTTCACGCAGCGTGCATCAGCGGGATCTCTCCTGGATGCGCCGGCCCGTCAAGGTCACTGCCGACTGGAAGCAGGTCATCCACGATCCGCAAGTCAACATCGTCGTGGAGTTGGTGGGCGTGCTCCCCACCGCCCGCGCCATCGCCTTCGCGGCGCTGGAAGCGGGCAAGCATCTGGTGACGGCCAACAAGCAACTGGTGGCGGAATACGGTGTGGAGTTGGTGGAGCGCAGCCGCGCCCACCACGTGGGTTTGGGAATCGAAGCCTGTGTGGCGGGTGGAACGCCGGTGCTGCACGCGGTGCGGGAGGGACTGGCGGGCGAGAACTTCAGCGCCGTTTATGGCATCCTGAACGGCACCACCAACTACATCCTGACGGAGATGGAGCGGCGCGGTTGCTCGTTTGCGGAAGTTCTGGCCGAAGCTCAGGAAAAAGGGTACGCCGAACCCGACCCCACCTTCGACGTGGAAGGCTACGATGCGAGTTACAAGATCGCCATCCTGGCCATGATGTGTTTTGGCCAGGCCGTGCGGGTTCGCGACATCCCCGTGCAAGGCATCTCGCGCATCGACCAGGTGGATTTTGCATACGCCCATCGACTGGACCACACCCTGCGTCTGATCGCCGGGGCCCGGCGCCGCGCCGGCAATCGCCTGGAGGTATTTGTGCGCCCCATGATGATCCCCACCTCCTCGCGCCTGGCCGCCGTGAAGGGCGCCACTAACGGCGTCTTGCTGGTGGGCGACAAGGGCGGCAATACCAGCATCACCGGCCGCGGCGCGGGGGGCGAACCCACGGGCGTCGCGGTGCTTTCTGACGTGGTCCAGATCGCGCGCTCGATTGCCGCGGGCGGCTCGCCCTCGACGCCCTTCGGATACGAAAACTGGCACCCGTCGCGAATCGCCACACCCGATGAAAACATCGTGGCCACTTATCTGCGGCTCGTGGTGCGCGACCGCCCGGGCATCCTGGGGCGCGTCTGCACCATCCTGGGCCGCCATCGCATCAACATTGACTCGGTTCTGCAAGAACCCGAATGCAAGAAGGGGCACCTGCCGTTTGTTATGACGCTCGAGCCCACGCAGGAAAAGCACGTAACGCGCGCGCTGAAGGAAATCGCCCGCCTGCCGTTCCTCGCGGAACGCCCGCTGCTGCTGCCTTTTGCAGATTTGCCGTGATTAAAGGGTGTCAGGTGTCAGGTGCCAGGTGTCAGGTACTCGATGCTGGAGCTGGCTGCTGGCGACGAAGCAAGGCCTACTCCCTGACACCTGATACCTGACACCTAACACCTGTCTCTTACCAAATCAGCCACAAGCCCAACTGCAGTTCCCGCGGCTCGCCCGGGCCGCCGGAGGCCAGGCCGGCGACCGGCTGAACCGTATTGAAGATCTGGCCGAAGCTGGGTTGGCCCACAATGTTTTGGGGAATATCGAAGTTAGCGCGGTTGAAGATATTGAACATCTCCGCGCGGAACTGCACCTTGGCGGATTCGCTCAAGCGGAAGTTGCGGAGAACGGAGAAGTCGCAGCTTCCCAATCCCGGCCCACGCAGGATGTTGCGCCCGGCATTGCCGAAGGTAAATCCGCTCGGCGTGCTGAAGGCCGAGGGCAGCACCCACTGCTGCGGGGTTTGTTTGCCCGGGTAGAAGGTACGGCTGGCGATGTTCGGACGATCCGTATCGGCTTGCACGGTGGCGTTATTGATCTCATCCGCGCCGCTGGCGTTCCCGCTTACGACCGGAGTAAAAGGCGGGCCGGACTGGACCGTGAGCACGCTCCCCACTTCCCAGCCCTGAATCAAGTAATTGACGCGTGGGTTCTTAAGCTTCGAGGTGCTCGATCCGAAAGGCATGGCCCAGAGATAAGCCAGGGACAGCCGTTGGGGAAAGTTGAAATCCGACACCGCCTTTTCCGCCGCCACATCATAGGAATTCTGCGGGAAGTTGGGGTTGCGCGAATCGGGGAAGGGACCGGACGCGGTATCGATCGACTTCGAGTATGTGTAAGCCGCCAGGATGGAGAGCCCCTTGGAGAATCGCCGCTCGATCTTGGCCTGGAAGCCGTGATAGATGGAACTTCCCCCGGACTGCGTGTAGGCGAAATTGCCGAGATAAGGAATTGGCCCAAGGCAACTGCCCGCTTGGCACGCCCCCAGCGCGGCAGCTTGGACGGCTGGCGACGCCTTGCTGACGGCCGTCGCATTCAAGGGTTGATTGGGATCGGTCTCCTGCACCAGGTGCAATCCCCGGGTTCCCACGTATCCGATATCGATGAGCCAGGTTTTCCCAACCTGCCGCTGCAGGTCGGCGCTCCACTCCTGGATGAAAGCGTTTCGAAAATTGAGTTGGAAGGGACTCAGGGCAGGGTATGCCGTACTGCCCAGGATGGGAGCGGTGAAGGCGTTTTGAATGATTTGGCCGGTGCCGGGATAAAATTGCCCTGACTCGATCGAGTACAGCGCCAGCCCAATGTTCCCCTCATCGAGGTGGACGAAGGGGGGATTGGCGGCTTTCTGGAAATAGACGTCGCCAAAGGTCTGGTCAAAAAAGATTCCGTAGCCGCCGCGCAGGACCGTTTGGGAATTTTTGAAAGGCTGCCAGGCAATGCCGATGCGCGGTTCAAAATTCTTTCGATCGGGATATTGCAAGGCGCGGTTGTTCGCCGCACTCCCCAGGTTGAGGGTTTGTTGGGCACAGGTCTTGGACGTGCAGGGCTGAGGGTTAAGCTGGAATTGGCCGGTGATGGGATTTTGGGTGGGGTTAAAGCTCCACAGGGTGGCAGCGCTGGTCCCGGCCACCATCAGATCCCCATTGCTGAAATCGAAGTTGGAAAAGTCGTTGTCCTTTTCCGTCACCACGCTCTTGTACTCGTAACGCACACCCAGGTTCAGGGTCAGATGGGGGCGCACGCGCCAATCATCCTGGCCGAAGAAGTCGTATTCGCCGAACGCCCCGGAAATGTACTCCTGAAATCCGTTCAGCCAGTACTGGGGAAGGCCCATTAAGGCGTCGACGACGCTGTTCCCCAACTGGCAGGTGCCGGTCCCCGCACAGGGAAGTCCGGTGGACTGTATGATCCCCTGGAGTTGTTGGGGCGTAACTTGCCCCGAGGCCAGTAACAGCGAACCATTGGTGACGGCTCCGGTGAACCCAAAGGCTCCACGGCTGTTACTATCGACGGTGAAATTACCGCGCCGGACCAGGCGCATATCGACTCCATAGCTCAACGTGTGGGTTCCCACCACGTGCGTTAAAGTGTCACCCACTTGGAAGGTATTCACTGCGCCCGTCTCCGGCACGCTGGCGTCGGCGCCGATGCCGGCATACCCGGAATAGGTCATGTCCGGAACACCGGCCGGAACGCCGTTGATTTTGTTGATGCCCGTGATCCCGAGGGATGAGGCGAAGTTATTGCCCAGGTCTTCATTCGACTGCCGAAGCTGCCAGCGGTTGTACCCCACCTTAAACTCGTTCACCAGTTTGGGACTGAAGATATGCGTCCAATCAAGGCCCGCCATCTGGTAAGAGTTGTGGGAGAACCTGCCATACCCGGGAAGGATCGTGGTGCCTTCCGGAACCGTGCCTGAGGGCCAGAACTCGCGGTCAAAGTTGAGACTGTAGCGGACGAAAATCGAGTTCTTGGTGTCGAACTGATGGTCAACGCGTCCCGTCAGCGTATCGGTATTCACCTGCCGGTCCACCAGCGCCGTGTAGTTGGCGGCGCCGCAGGCGGCCTTGAGATTGGTAGGATTGGGGAACTTGTTCACGAAGGCCTGTCCCACCGGGTCCGCCATGCCCTCCGGCAAGGCATAGGCAATGTTACTAAAGGGCATGCCCGACAGAGGGTTCAGCAGCACCGTCTGGCTGGAACAGGAGGGATTCATGAGGTCGGCAAAGTTGCCCTGGCGGTCCGCGACGGTAGGCACCAGGTAATTGTCGTAAAAATCGCGGTGCTCACGCGTGCCCTCGAAGGCGAAGAAGAAAAAGGAATGGTCGTGCCCGTCATAGACCCCCGGAATCGCCACCGGCCCGCCGAGCGTCGCGCCGAACTGATTGCGGTGCATGGGGGCCACGGAGGGGTCAAAGAAATTGCGCGCGTCGAAATCCGTGTTGCGCACGTACTCGTAAATGCTGCCGTGGACGTCATTCGTCCCGGACTTGGTCACCATGTTGACTTCGGCCCCGGCGTGCGCGCCGAATTTGGCCTCGTAGACCCCCGTCTCCATGCGGAACTCCTGCACGGAATCGAGCGGCGGGGCCACGGTATACTGGCCGACGCCCACGGACGTGTCATCCAAGCCGTCCAGCCAGTAGGAATTCATCGAGTCGCGCATGCCGTTGACGTTGATGGAGCCGCCGCCTCCCCGGGTGCTGACCGCGCTCCCCGCGGTTCCGGGAGATACGCCCGGAACCAGTAACGCCAGCTCCAGAAAATTGCGTCCGTTCAGCGGAACTTCGTTTACCTTCTGCTCATCAATCGTTGTGCCTACGGAGGAGGTTTGGCTTTCCACCGTCGCCGGATAAGCTTCCACGACGACGAAATCTCCTGCCTGGCCCAACTCCAGTTTGATGTCCTCCAGGAGGTGCTGATTCACGAGGAGCGTCAGGGGGCCTCGCTGAAATTTGCGGAACCCTTCTTTCTGGGCACTAAGGACATACCGCCCCGGCCGGAGCAGGGGAATCTCATAGGTACCGTCCGTGTCCGTGGTGACGCTGCGCGTAAAACCTTTGTCGGTTTCCGTGATGGTCACCGCGGCGCCCGGCACCACTGCCCCCGTCGGATCCATGACCGTCCCGGCAAAGCTACCCTGAAAGGTTTGCCCCCAAGTTATCGGGCAGCCGACGCCGAGGAGAAGGATCAGGCAGGTTAAAGCCCGTCGAATTGATGATGGCATGATTCGCACCGTCCTCCCTATAAGGTCCCGCACACATGGCAGATTGAGTGACGTATAGACTTACGGGAAGAAGCCACCCTGTGGGATGATGGCCCCATCCCGCTGGTCAAGAAATCGCCCTCACAATAGCACGAATCAATTGGCCTGCAAAGATGTTCTGCGCCTATTCCACCCCAGCCCTCGGCAAGGTGGGGGGGGTGAATCCAAAAGAGATACCCGCACGCCGGGAGTGTCGCCGATGGTTATCCAAGGTGTCATTCGGCAACTGCCAATTGATCCTCGACCTATGCCGTTAAACCTGATGAAACAAGGAGGTAACCTGAGCTTAGCAAAGAGAGGGATATCCTTAAAATCGCGGTGGGTGGGGATGGCGCGTTCGCCGGCCCCGCCTGTGAGTCTTTCCCCCCCCTTTCTGAATGCGAGAAGGCTTTTGATTTACCTCCACGTGCTCAGGCGTTCGGACTTCTTCTGGAAGGCGGAAGCCAGCGAGGCCGTTCGCGCTACCAGCAGGGTGCGGCGGCCTTCGATTGTTCGCGTGAATACCAACGACGCTGGCCCGACATAACGCTTCCACATCTTCTCGAAGTAATTGGCGTGCTCCTTCTTCTTTCCGATCACGTCAGGCACGGGATGAAAATCGCGCCGCGCCCACCAAGCGAATCTTGATTGCCGGGCCAGGAGATAGCGGGGGTTCTCCACAGCTCCCAGCACCTCGCGAAGGGCGCGGACGAACAAAGTGGCTTCCTCGGTGGTGCCCCGGCTCAACCAGCAGAAAGCCGTACCCATTTCTCGTGGGAAGCAATACACGCGTAGGTCAGAAAACGGGGTCTTTATAGCTCCCGTTGAGGCAAGCGTGCGCGCCACAGCCAAGCCCACTTGCTGCAAGCTGGACTCGATCGAGCCATGCCGGATGAAGAGCCAAAGCGCTTTCAAGCACGGCGGAAGGAAGAAGATGGTGGCAAATAGAAACACGAAGCCGACCGCAATCCAAAACTGCTGCCAGGAGCGGGCGAATTGAAGCGTACGAGGGAGGAACTCCCATAGAATCAGCCCACCGATGCAAAGTCCCTGCAACATCAGGGCCTTGAGGGTATTGGAAAAAACGAACCCCCTAGGCAACGATGTCTCAGGGGCCCGAAGCCCTTCGACCATGCCTGTCCCATGACCTAAGCAGACTTTCCACTTATGTCTCAGGCCCGCCCGGTCGGCAGCTTGCCTCGCCATTCGCGCGTTGATCTGCCGGATTCGCTCGCTATCGAACGGTGGCTCACCCAGGTCAAGCCGCCGTATGCCACTTTCGATCATGTCCTCGGACGTCGCAACACCGGCGAAGGCTTTGAACCGGCGCTCCAAATTAACAAAATCTTCACCCGCCTCGTCTGAAGTCTCCACGCATACGAGGTGCCACACGTTCGCGGTCTTCTCGGGATGGCCGGGCAGGGAGCGGATGGCGCGGCCCCGCATCTGGTTCGACAACATAAACGTCCCGACCACACTGGCCAGGATGAGGCAGTTGATGGCCGGTGCGTCCCACCCTTCCCCCAGCAGGGATTTGGTGCCGACCAACACATGGATTCCGCCTTCGGTGAAAAGCTGCGTCACGAGTTGCACGGCCCCGTGCTCGTCGCTCGAGCCGATCTCCGCCGTGCAGTACCGCTCGTCGTATGCGAGGGGGACAAAGCGAATGGTGTCCGGGGACATACCCTTGGAGACGGCAATGGTGCAAACCGCACTCTCACAGCTTTTCGGCAGGATGATCAACGACCCGGTGAGAACCCCAAGATTCAATTTCGCAAGCCCGGCGCGGCGAAGAGCTTCAAAGATGGGAACGATGCCGACCTCTTCCAGCGGCCTGACCTCATCGTGGTTTCTCGGCATCTCCAGCTTTCGAATGAAGTCTCCGAGCACGACGGCGCGCAACCCGCTTCCCATCGAGGCAGCTTCCAGCTTCACGATTTCGACAATACTGTCCAGTTTGGTGGTGCTGCCGCTCAGAATTTTTGCCAGCCGGTGAGGATGCTGGAGAGTTACACGGCCGTGCTCGATGGCGCCGATCTCATGCAGGTGGTGCCGCAGTTTGCGGAGCGTGGCACTGTGCTGCGGGTCAGTTTCAAGTTCGTCCTTGAGGCAGCCGGTGAGTAACACTTCCAACCATGGGAGATTCAGTGCCGGCAGAGCTTGGCCTGAGGTCCCAAGAATTTCCAGAAGATCCTGGGAAGGGACATGCCCGACATGGTTCAGGAAGATCAGAATGCTGGAAAAGTAGTCTGCCTCCGTGAGAATCTCTTCCAAGTGATCGTGAGGTTTGCAAATCCAGGGATGCGCGGCGAGGAGGTTAACGAATTCCTGATTAGCGCCAAGCTCCCCAACCAAACTTTCGACATCTTTTCTAAACTCGTCAAGATCGTGGCGCTCCTGTTCCGAGGGAGTGCTGAAGTACACGTAGTCTTGATGGGCGCAAAGGTCGCCGGTGGCGACCAGTTCCGGAGCCGATATCTCCGCGCTTACAGGGCCGCACAGCTCTTCGTAGCGCTCCCATTCGGACGGCAGGACATCATAAGGAGGTGTCGCTGTCAAAGCGACGACGGTGGGGCTATCCAGCGCGCGGATGACGGCTGTCAGCGTGCGCCACCATTCGCTTCGCAGGTGATGAGCCTCATCCACCACGACCGTTTTTACCCGGGCGGTGGACAGCGCCTCGATCAACTCGGCGGCTGCCCCATGGGTCCGGGGCGCGCCATCCTCGCACAGCACAGGAGCCTTGGCATGGTTTGAGTCCGCCTCGCCGTTGTCATCGTCTTCGATCCCCTCACTGCCGACGAGGGCACAGTGGAGGGCTTGGTATGTGGCGACCGTCAGGAATTCAGGATGGCGAATGTCCGTGGTTATCCAACGCGGCCGGCTTGCTCCCGAGGGAATGAACAGACTTATGAACCGGTCGATCCATTGATCGCGGATGGTCAACGATGGCGAAAGAATTAAGGTTGGCTTGTTGAGGCGGCGGACCACCTCGAGGCCAAGAACGGTTTTTCCCGAGCCCGGAGCAGCCACCACGTGCAGGGAGTTTTCCTGCAAGTAGTTGTCGAGGCCGTCGAGGACTCGCTGTTGGTACGTGCGCCAGGATTTTCGAAACGCGACGTTGGTAGGAAAGGCACGCACTTGGTTCGAACCGATCTGCGAAACCTGGGGGAGAAACCTGCCGCAGTGGGGTCACGTTCACCCACCCCGTTCGCCGACACTCTGCGGCCGACATAATACCAGATCAGGGCGCCGTCATCATTCGGGCTTGACAGTCTTCCTTACTACGTGCGACGATACTACGCGGAACGTAATAATTATGTCCGATCCCACTTTACTGGTACTCGCGAGTTTGGCGGATAGCGACAAGCACGGCTACGCCATGATGGAAGACATCCAGGCCTTCGCCGGCGTCCGCCTCGGCCCGGGGACGCTCTACGGAGCGATCACACGCCTCGAGGGGTGCGGGTGGATTCGCGGCCTGAACTCGACCGACCGCCGTCGACCCTATCGGCTGACGGCGGAGGGCCGCCGCCACCTCCAGGAAGAACTGTCCGCCCTCGACAAGGTTGTGAAAGCAGGTTGGCGGCGGCTGAAGCACGTATGAGGAAGATCATTCATCTCGCGGTCAGACTGTACCCCGCGCGGTGGCGGGAGAGGTATGGACCCGAATTCGATGCACTGCTGGAAGACATCAACCCAGGGTTCGGGGATCTCCTCAACGTTGTGAAAGGAGCTCTGCTGCTGCAAGTGAGCCTTTCGAACGTGCCTCTCATGGCGGCTGCCTTCGCTCTTGTCGGTATCTTTGTGGCGGGATTGGTGTCCATTGAGACTCCTAGGCGATACGCATCAACCACCGTGATCGCCATTGACAGTGCCTACCTACCCGATGAATTTCGCCAACCCTCTTTGTTGGAGGTGGCCCCGCACGTGTTCGGCGACGGATCGCTAACGCGCCTGATCGAGCAGAACGGCCTTTACTCTGACGAGTTCACCCGCCGACCCATGGTAGATAGGCTGAAGCAATTCAAAGAAAACCTCATCGTTGCGTCTATTTCGCCCTATGCCTGGAAGGTGTCCTTTACCTACCCTGACAGTGTGAAAGCCCAAAAAGTAACATCGGACCTCATGCTAGGCCTTTGCAGAGGGGGCATCCATGTTACGGAGCAATTGGCCCCCAACGAAGAGATTCGCGCGCATTTACATATGCGTGTGATAGACGACCCGCAGGCAGCCCTGGCGGGTCCAAGCCTTAGCGAGATGATAAGTCTCGGGCTCGGCGCAGGAGCACTAGCCGGAATCGCCATCGCCCTGATGCGTCGTCGAATGCAACCGTCAGCCTGATGGGGGCGCCGGTAGCCGGGAACAGCCTAACCCTAACCGCAGGATTTCACGCAAAGACGCAAAGGGCGCAGAGGTAACAAATGGGTTTGCCTTGGCGAGCCTTTGCGCCTTTGCGTGAAATTCCTATTTTTTCACACCCTTGCAGGCCTGGGTTGGGTCAGATCGGCCCTTCGGACCTCATGATCTCCGCACATAACGTAGGGGCGGTTCGCGAACCGCCCCGATGACTCACTCGAGAATCGGCGGTCCCAAGCTGCCGAAAACTACCGGTAGGAAAACGGAACGAATTATCAGGCAAAATGTCTCCGTCGCCAGCAAATTTGTGGGCTTACTAGCCGACATTGGTCGTCAACGAGCGGGGTTATATCGTGGAGGACGGTATTAGGGTGGAATCGCGCAGTGAGAAAAACAGGTGCCAGGTGCCAGGTGCCAGGTGTCGGGGGCGGGGGTTGCCTGTTGCCGAGGGACGATTGGTGATTGCGGAAGAGGGGGCACCGGGCTTGGGAGTTTGTGCTGAGCACCGCCGTGGCCCGGGTGGCGGGAAATCGTGCGGGCCTCCCCACCATATCGGGTTAAAGAGGGCGCAACAACCATGATGGCAGTTGGAAAAGGTGCCGTAAAAAGCCATCGGTTAAAAGATTTCCTCAGAATATGTTGATGATAATAAATATACTTAGCGACATTTTCCAAAGAGGTTTGAAATGTCCAACTCATTGAAAAAATGCAGGTTAACGTGATTGGGTCGCAAAGTGGTCGCAAAAAAGGGGGATCATATTTTGGGGCTCAGCGTCCATAAATTATTGAGAACAAGTATAGAAAAAATGTCAACTTCTTGCTCTGAGAATAAGTTGATGAAAACACAGCTAGTTATTTCATTCTGAGAATAAGTTGATGAAAAGAAAGGGTGTTATTGATTTGTTGTTTTCGTTTACAATATCCCGGCCAAGCGCGGGAAGGTAATCCAACCCGCGCCTTGGCGCAACTTGGCGGGACTCGGGATTTGGAATTCGGCGCGGATGGCAAGCCTGTTGATTCGATCGAAGCGCCTCGAAGACCGGGCGGATAAAGATGGAGACCGCGTGGCCTGAGAATATGTGATAGAAAGGAAAGATAGTTAGAGGTTCTTGATTATGCCAGCCCAAAAATCCATGTCCTTGAATTACAAGGAGTTATTTGACTTCGAAGGCTGTCGTGAGTTCCCCAAAAGGGGGACCCCCGAAAATGAAGGTATGTCTGTAGATGTGTATGAAAACAAATGGCAAAAAATTTAACGTTTCGAGTTTGAGTAGATGTGTATGAATTCAAATGACTTAGATATTTCCTCAGAATATGTTGATGAAAAGAAATGGAGTTAAAGGAAGGTGTTAGGTGTAGGGTGACAAGGGTCAGGCGTGGAAATCGGGATTCGGGGATTCGGGGCGCTTGGCTGGGGACGCTCCTTCTCGAACCCCGAATCCCGAACCCCGAATCCCTACCTAATCCCGGACCTTACGGGAGGTCGCGATGCTCTTAGAAAAAGACACGCTCGAACTTCTGCCCGCGGCAGTCAAAACACTGGAAGACGGCTTTACGTTGCTTCCCTCGATAGAGGCGAAAATTCCGGGCCAGGAGGGCATGGCGGCGATAGTGCAACAGGTTGTTGCACGATTGCACGACAATTACCCTTACTTCCATCCCCTCTACGCCGGCCAGATGCTCAAGCCGCCTCATCCCATTGCGCGCACCGCCTATGCTTTGGCCACCTGGATCAATCCCAACAACCACGCGCTGGACGGCGGGCGCGCCAGCTCGGCCATGGAGAAGGAAGCCGTGGCGGAAATCGCCGCAATGTTCGGGTGGCAGGCCCACCTGGGGCATCTCGCCAGCGGCGGCACCATGGCGAACCTGGAGGCGCTCTGGGTGGCGGGACGGCTTCATCCCGGAAAGAAGATCGCCGCCTCCGCGCAGGCCCACTACACACACCACCGCATCAGCAGCGTGCTGGGGTTGCCGTTTGTGGAAATACCTTGTGACCGTCGGGGACGGATGGATGCCCAAACCCTCTCGGCGCGACTGGCGGAGGGAGACATCGGCTGCGTCGTGGCCACGCTTGGAACCACCGGAACGGGCTCCATCGACCCCTTGCCCCAGATCCTTCACCTGCGCGAGCAGCACGGCTTCCGCTTGCATGTGGATGCGGCGTACGGTGGGTACTTCACACTCGCCGGGAATCTTGCCCAGGAAACCCGCGCCGCGTTTGACGTGATCGGCGAGGCCGACTCGATTGTGGTTGATCCCCACAAGCACGGCCTGCAACCTTACGGGTGCGGGTGCGTGCTGTTTCGCGATCCCAGCGTGGGGGCGCTGTACAAACACGATTCCCCTTACACCTACTTCACCTCCTCGGAATTGCATCTGGGCGAAATCAGCTTGGAATGCTCGCGCCCGGGAGCTTCAGCCGTGGCGCTGTGGGCCACGCAGAAGTTGCTGCCCCTCGTCCGCGGGGGTGAGTTCGCCACGGGGCTCGAAGCCTGCCGGGAAGCGGCCCTTGATCTTGCAGAACGACTTGCCCCCCACCCCCGCTGGCTGGTGCCCTTCGCTCCCGAACTCGATATCGTGGTTTGGGCGCCTCGCGCCGCATCCGCCCGCCTCGCTTCTGAACAGTCACAGCGCATCTTTGCGGCAGCCGCCAAACGCGGCCTGCACCTCGCGCTCACCCGGCTGCCGGTACGGTTCTTCCCTACGATGGCCGGGCCGATGGGCCAAACCGCGCGCCCTGCGGACCCCACTTTGCGGAGTTCTGTGCACGAAGTAGTGTCCGAAGCCCTGGCGCGACTTCAGCGGTCTCGCCTGGGAGGTGGATCGGCCCCAATCGAGCCCCGGAAGGAAGGAGAACTCGCGGATGAGGCGCCTTCGGGGGAAACTCCCCTGACAACAGAAAGTCAGGAGACGGTTACCTGCCTGCGCTCGGTTCTGATGAAGCCCGAGCACCGGGAATGGGTGGGCCGGATTCTGTTAATACTGGACGAGGCGTATCGGGAGGCGATGTATTCATAGAGGGGAACCGACCGATATGATAGGTTGTCACTATGTTTAAAGCCATCGAATGGACCGAGCAAGGCGTGCGCATGATTGACCAGACGCGCTTGCCGGGGGAAGAGATTTACCGCACGTACACGGACTATCGCGAGGTGGCGGAGGCGATTCGCTCCATGGTGATTCGCGGCGCGCCGGCGATTGGCGTGGCCGCGGCCATGGGCATTGCCGTGGGCATCAAGAATTCGGGGGCGAAAAACGCCGCCGAGTTGCAGGCGGAATTCGAAGTCATCGCTGCGACCCTGGCCAAGACCCGGCCCACCGCCGTCAATCTGTTCTGGGCCATCAACCGCATGCGCGACGTCTTCAAGAAATCCCTCTCCTGCCACCACACGGATGCCCAGGTGCTTGCCATGGTGCGCGTGGCCCTGGAGGAAGAAGCCAAGCGCATCCTAGCGGAGGACATCGCCATCAACGAAGCCATGGGCCGCCACGGCGCGGACCTGATGCCGGACGTGGGAACCGTCTTGACGCACTGCAACGCCGGGGCGCTGGCGACGGGTGGCTACGGCACGGCGCTGGGAGTGATTCGCGCCGCCGTGGGAGCGGGCAAGAAAATAAATGTGTTTGCCGATGAGACGCGGCCCTTCCTGCAAGGCGCTCGCCTGACCGCCTGGGAGCTCGCCAAGGACCATATTCCCGTCACCATCATCACGGACAACATGGCCGGGCACTTCATGAAGCAGGGAGAGATTTGCGCGGTGATTGTGGGGGCGGACCGCATCGCCTCCAACGGCGACACGGCGAATAAGATTGGAACTTACTCCGTCGCCGTGCTGGCGCACGAGAACGGCATTCCTTTTTATGTGGCCGCGCCGCTTTCCACCATCGACATGAGCCTCGCTTCCGGCGAGCAGATTCCCATTGAGGAGCGCTCCTCCGCCGAGGTCACCCATCTTGCGGGTGTGGGCATAGCGCCCGAAGGGGTTCCGGCGCGGCATCCGGCGTTTGACGTAACCCCGCAGCGCTACATTACCGCCATCATCACCGAGCGCGGCGTGGCGCGCGCGCCCTTCCGAGAAAGCTTAGGCGGGCTGTTCGCTGAGTGATTTTTCCGGCTCGCGCGTGGGGAGGTCGGGGGAACCCTCCACAATCCGGCGCAGGAGGCCGGGGATTTCGTAGACCGCCCGGTTGCGAGTGGCGGCAGCGCTGGCGCGAAAGCGCGGCAGATTTCCCCGCTCGAGCAACTGCTTCACCGCCGAGGGGATTTGGCTCGGCCCACGCACCACGAGTCCAAGATGCTTGTCCAAAACCCACTCCGCGTTGTAGCGTTCCTGGGGCAGCGTCCAGGCGTTGCGCTCCACAATGACGGGCAGGCGCATGGCGACGGCTTCGCTGACGCTTCCGGGGCCGGGCTTGCCGATGAAGAAATCGGAGAGGAGCATGTAAAAAGGAACTTCGCTGGTAAAGCCCTCCACAAAGTTCCGCAGGCGGCTGCGGCGGCTGCGAAGGGTTGCTGCCAGCTTTTCGTTGCGCCCGCAGATGTAGATGAGCTGAAGATGGTGGGGGCCTTCGGCGTCGAAGCGCTCGGCGATTTCCAGCATGGCGTCGGAACCCTGCCCGCCAAACAGCACCAGCCCGGTGGGCGCGTCGGGATCAAGGCCGCGCTGTTTCCGCTCCGCGCGCCGGTCGCAGAAGAGGGGCTGATAAAAGCGCGGGTGCAGGATCATGCCCGAGGTTTGAAAAATGCGCCCGTCGCAAATGCCGAGGGCGCGCGCCTGCTCGACCGCCCGGTTCGACCCGCAGATGAGGTACTGCCCCTGTGGTTCGATCCAGAAATGGGGCGGATAATCGGCGATGTCGGTGAGAACTGTCACAAAGCGCGTGGTGGGACGCACCTGGCGCAGGCTCTGGGCGAGGGCGCGGTTGAAATGGGGAACCAGCGACACCACCACGTCCGCGCGGCCGGGGCGCCAGAAGTCCTCCAGCAGCCGCACCGTCTTGTCATGCAGCAGGCGGATGAAAAACTGCAGCACGCGCACGGTCTGCGGGGTGCCGAGCGTCCAGCCTTTCTTCAGCATCAGGTTGTAGAGATCCTGCATGCGCAGGCCGGTGAGCTTGCGCACCAGGTCGACGGGGTCGAGCAGTTCCTGCAGGTTCACCAGCCGGATTTCCCATCCCCCCTGTTCTTCCATTACCAGGCGGAGAGCCTCGGCGGCGGCGCGGTGGCCGCCCCCGGCGTCGAAGAAAACAAGGTCAGCGTTTATCATGCTCTTACCTTTGCATAATTCATCTATCCTGTAAATAGGCATTAGGCATTCTTCATAGACACTTAATTCTGGATATATATTCCCGTAACATGGTCTTTGTAACCTGTATCGTGCGCTGTGATCTACATGTCCATTCGCTCCACTCCGGCATGTGCACTCTGCCGCTGTTGAAGGCCATCTGTCGCGAGTGCTACAGCGAACCGGAAGCGGTTTACCAGACGCTGCGGGGGCGGGGCATGGACCTGGTCACGGTATCCGATCACGACTCCATCGACGCGGCGGAGGCGCTCCGCCGGCATGCCGATTTCTTCATCAGCGAAGAGGTGACCTGCCGGATGCCGAGCGGCAATGAGCTGCACGTGGGCGTGTACGACCTTACGGCGCGGCAGCACGTGGAAATCCAGCGGCGCCGCAACGACCTACCGCGCCTGGTGGCCTACCTGAACGAACAACAGCTTTTCTACAGCGTGAACCACGCCTTCTCCGCCCTCACCGGCCGGCGGTCGATGGAGGACTTCGCCTGGTTCGACGTCGCCTTTCCGGCCGTGGAGGCGCGCAACGGGCACATTCCGGAGCGCTCCAACCGCCTGGCGGAGCGCATGGCGCAGCACTCCGGAAGCGCCCGGCTGGGCGGCAGCGACGCGCACACCCTGAGTTCGCTGGGGAGCGTATGCACGCGTGTACCGGGCGCGCGCACCAAGGAAGAGTTTTTCGACGGCCTGCGGCGCGGGCGCGGGCAGGTGCAAGGAAGCTCCGGAAGTTTTTGGCGATTGACGCGCGACGTGTTGCAGATTGGCGCTGCGCTGATGGAGGAGAAACCTGCCGCCAAACTTCTCGCCCCTCTGGTGCTGGGGGTCCCCGTGGTGACCCTGCTCAACTATGTGATCGAAGACCTGTTCGCGCGGCACTGGGGAAGCCGCTGGGAACGCTGGAAGGGCCTGGAAAAGCGACCATCGAGCGGCGGCTTGCGGGCTGCCCCCGGGGAGGCGAGCGCATGACGCTGCCGGGCCACATGCTCGATTTCATCGCCACGCGCGACCATCGGTTGATGCGGCGTGTGCACCGTTGGCGGCCGCCGCGCTGGTTCCGGCTGTGGATGATTCTCGCCACCCGCGGGGGCGACGGCTGGCTGTGGTACGGGCTGAGCGCGCTGGTGGTGATTTTCGGCGGCTCCGCGCGCTTCGCGGCGGTAACCGCGGCGTGGACGGCTTGCGGCGCCGGCGCCATTCTCTTTCTCATCCTGAAGAAGTTGACGGGGCGGAAGCGGCCCAGCGCTCTGGAACCGCATTGCTGGGCCACCCTGCTGCCGCCCGACCAATTCTCGTTTCCCTCCGGCCACACCATTACGGCCTTCGCTTTCACCATGGCCGTGGGCAGTTTCTATCCACACCTGATCGGAGCCTTGCTGTTTTGCGCGCTGAGCGTGGCCACGTCGCGCATTGTGTTGGGAATGCACTTCCTGAGTGATGTGGTGGTGGGCGCGATATTGGGTGCGGGCTTGGGTTACGCGGGCTTTGTGATTTTTGCTTAGTTTCCTCGGGCGCCGAGGGTCTTCCCGCCTGTGAGCTTCCCTCAGCTCATTCGATGCCCCTCGGCGCCTGTGGGATAAAGAGATTCAAAATTCAAGATTCAAAATTCAAGGAACAAAACCCAAGAGCCAAAAATCCAGATGCAAAATTCCAAAGGATGACGCGGATTTGGCCTATTCGTGCCGCAGGGCGACGATGGGGTCAAGGCGGGAGGCTTTGACGGCGGGCCACATTCCAAAGAACAGGCCGATGCCGACGGAGGCGGCGAAACCCATGACGACCGCCCAGAGGGGGACTCGAGAGGGTAAAGCAGGCATGAGGGTGCGGATCAAAAAGCTGAGCAGCGCGGCCAGAAGGATTCCCAGCACACCTCCGGTGCCGGTGAGGGTCATGGCTTCCAACAGGAATTGCCAGGTGATGTCGCTGCGCCGGGCCCCGATGGCCTTGCGCACGCCGATTTCGCGGGTGCGCTCAGTGACTGACACCAACATGATGTTCATCACGCCAATCCCGCCCACCAGAAGGCCGATGGAGGAAACCACCACGGTCACGAGGACGACCATGCTCATGATGTCACGGAATTGATTGATGATGGATTCGGCGGTGGCAATGCCAAAGCTGTCGGGGGCAGAGGGTTTGTCGCCGCGCAACCGCCGGAGAATGGCAGTGACTTCATCCTTGGCCTGGTCAACCTTCCCCGGGAGCGCCACGGCGGTAATGAGATTCTCTTTGGCGTTGGGATAGAACTTGCGAAAAGTGAAGTAGGGTACGTATATGACCCCATCGTTGCTGTTATTGCCCGGAAAGTCCTTGCGCTTGTTGAGGGTTCCAATCACTTCAAAGGAATGCCCATCCACCTGGATGACTTTGCCGATGGCGTCCTCGCCCTCAAAGAAACGGGTGACCACGTCGGCGCCAATCACCGCCACGTCGCGGCGGTGGAGGTCGTCGAAGTCGGTATAGAGGCGCCCGTCCCGGAGGTCGACGTTGACGTTGCGGATGTGCTCCGAGGTGGCGCCCCGGAAGATCGTCTCAACCATTTCCAGTCCCTTGTACTTGGCCACCGCCGGGGGGCCCTGCACAATCGATTCCACCCCCACCGCTTCCACCGCCGGGCACTGGTCTTTGATGCCCATGGCTTGCTCGTAGGTCAGGGGCTTGCGCAACCGCTCTTCACGTGTAAGCTGAAGATTGATTCCCGGCTCGAATTTGAAGATAAAAAGCGAGCGCGTTCCAAAACCCTCCATCGCATCCACCATCTGCTGGTCGAGGCCTTTGAAAATGGCGGCCACGCTGATGACGGTCATGGTGCCGATCAGAACGCCGAGGATCGTCAGGAAGGAGCGAAACTTGTGGGTGCGCAGCGTATCCAGGGCGAGCAGGAGGTTTTCACGAATGTTGTGGAGGCGCTCTTTCGCCATGCTCAGTTCTCCGTGTGCAAAGCCTCAATGGGGTCAAGTTTGGCGGCCTGACTGGCGGGATAGATTCCAAAGAAGAGTCCCACGCCCGTGGAGAGGATCAACCCCACCAACACCGCGCTCAGGGGGACCGAGGCATTAAAGAAACCGGGCCCCACAATGAGGTTAACAAGTTCGCTGACCAAGAGGGCCACGACGACCCCCAATGCTCCGCCGAGTCCGGCCATCACACTGGATTCGATCACAAACTGCATCAGAATGTCGCGACGGCGGGCGCCCAGGGATTTGCGGATGCCAATCTCATGCGTGCGCTCGGTGACACTGGCCAGCATGATGTTCATGATGACGATGCCGCCCACCACCATGAACACCGCCACAATGCCGATGGTCACCCCAAACACGGCGGCGGTGATTTGATGCCAGGTTTCCATGATGGTATCGGAAGCGTCGATGCCAAAGGTGTCGTCCTCGCGGTATGGAACGTGGCGGCGAGCGCGGAGCAGCGAGCGGGTTTCATCCTCCAGCGTCATCATCTGTTCCGCATTCCAGGCCTGGACATTGAGCAGCAAGGACGGCCGTGCCGAAAAAAACTTCCGGTAGGTGGTGAGAGGCATCTGGACGAAATTATCCTGGCTCTCTCCGAAGGTGCTGCCGATTTTCTCCGCTACTCCCACCACTCGAAAGGGAATGCCGTTGACCAGGATTTCCTTTTCCAGGGGATCGATGCTGGGGAAGAAGGCATCCACCAGATCCTGCCCGATGAAGCACACCATGGATTCGTGCTGATAATCGGGCTCGGTGATGTACCGGCCACTCGCCACCTTTTGCCCGCCGATGTCGATCATGTTGGGTGTGACGCCGTCGATATCCACGAAGTAAACGGAGTGGTTTTGGTAGCGCGCGGAAGTGTTGATGGTTTGGGTTTCCGCTTCGGCGCCGATATTTCTGTAGTCCTTCAGGTTATCCCGGAGGAATTCATATTCCTCGATCAGGATGGGCTTGTTCCGGCGCCGGGCCTTCAGATAGGCCTCGTAGCTCTGAGCCCACTGGATACGGTGCACGATGAAGACGTTGGCCCCCAAATTGGCAATATGATCGGCGATATAAAAATTCATGCCGTTGATGAGTGACATAACCACGATGAGCGTGGTGGTGGCAATCACCACCCCCAGCAGGGTGAGGAAGGATCGCAGCTTGTGGGCGCGCAAGGCTTCCACGGCAATCCAGAAAGCTTCGCGCGTGGTTACCCATGCGCCCGAGCCGGAGTCGGACCGGGCGGGAAACGAGGTGTTCTGGCCGATGGATGCCAAGGATTCTCCTATTTTCGATTTTGGATTTTCGATTGGCGATGGAAGAGAAGCGGGTTGCGCACCGTTACTAAATCCAAAATCCAAAATTTAAGATCCAAAATTACTCGATCCGTTCGTCCCGCTCGATGCGGCCGTCGCGAACGTGAATGATGCGATGCGCATGAGCGGCGATGTCGTGCTCGTGGGTCACCAGCACCAGGGTGTTGCCGGCATGATGAAGCCGCTCAAAGAGGCCCATGATTTCCTCGCCCGTCGCGGTGTCAAGGTTTCCCGTGGGCTCGTCAGCCAGAATGATGGAGGGATTGTTGACCAGAGCCCGGGCCACAGCCACGCGCTGCCGCTGGCCGCCGGAAAGTTCGTTGGGCTTGTGGTGCATGCGATCTCCCAAGTCGACCTTGCGCAGGGCTTCCTCCGCTCTTTCCAGGCGCTCCTTGGCCGGCATGCCGCTGTAGATCAGGGGCAATTCCACGTTGTGCAGAGCGCTGGCGCGCGAGAGCAGGTTGAAGGTCTGGAACACGAAGCCGATTTCCTTGTTGCGGATGTAAGCCAACTCGTCGTCGGAGAGCTCGCTTACCAACTGCGCATTCAGCCAGTAGGCGCCGCGGGTGGGAGTATCCAGGCAGCCGATCAGGTTCATCAGCGTGGATTTGCCCGAGCCGGAGGGCCCCATGATGGCGACGTACTCCCCCCGGTCGATATCAAACGAAACCCCGCTGAGGGCGTGAACCTGAATGGCCTCGCCCATGTCGTAAGTCTTCCAAAGGTCCTCTGCTTTGATGATAACGCCATCAGGAGGCATCAGCGTTTCCTGTATCGAGGATGTGATCGTGCGCGTTGCCATGAGGATTTCCCCGTTCCCTTCCCGACATGCAGGCACCTGCCGGGCGAGGTTGGTGCGGCCCTGCCTGCTTCCTGGCGCCGCCCCCGGCGCGAATGCCGGGAATAGGCCGGATGCCAAGGCCCGTTATGTTCCCGCCGTGACCGTCGTCACCGGGGTGTTATCAATCTGCACCTTGGTGTTGTTCTTCAACGTGCGCAGAACGCTGAAGCTGCCCGTCACGATGACATCGCCGGGTTGGACGCCCTTCACAATTTCTATGTCGGTGGAGCCCATAATGCCGCTGTCGACCTGAACGAAGGTGGCGCGGCCATTGCGCACCACAAACACTCCCTGCAATTCTTCCTTGCCCTTCTCCTTGTCCTTGGCGGAAACGGTTACAGCGCTTCCCTTACTATCCTTGGCAGCCTGTTCCTTGTCCTCAAGTTCGCGGCGCATCCGTACGGTCACGGCTTGGATGGGCACCGTCACGGCGTTCTGGCGGGTTGCCGTGGTGATCTTCGCCGTAGCGGAAAGGCCTTGCCGGAGGCCGGGGGGCGGGTCATCGATGGTGACGACAACCTTGAAGTCTTTAGCCTCGTCCGCACTCGTGGTGGTAGATCCGGTGGTGGTGCCAGTATCACGCCCCACGGCGCTTTCACCGATTTGCGTCACATGGCCTTTGAAGGTCTTGTTGGGGTAAGCGTCAATCAGCACGTCGGCGGTTTGCCCCAGCTTGACGTTGGGGATGTCGGTCTCATCCACCTTGACCTCGACCGTCATGATCGAGAGGTTGGAAACCTGATAGAGCAGGCTGCCCGTCGCGTTCTGAATGCCCGCCACCACATTCTCACCCACGTGCATGGGGAGGGAGGTCACGATTCCGTCAAGCGGAGAGTTATAGACGGTCTGGTCAAGTTGATTCTTGAGGCCGAGAAGTTGAGCCTTACTCTGGCCCACCTTGGCGCGGGCCGAGTCGCGATTGTACAACGCCTGCTGGTATTGGGCCTTGGCTTGACCCACCTGCGCCGTGGAAGAGTCCTTACCGGTCAGGGCAACCCGGTAGTCACTAAGGCGCTGGTCAAAGTCCTGCTGGGAAAGCAACTTGTCCTTAAAGAGTTCCTGGCCACGTTTGAAATTGTCCGTGGCTTGATTCAGCCTGGCGGAGGCCGTTGCCAGGTTCGCCTGGGCGGTATCGAGGGCTGCCTTGGCGGAATTTACGCTGGCCTCCTGGGCCGCCAAGTCAGCTTCGGCGGTATTGACGCCCGCCTGTTGGGCCGCCACGTTGGCGGCTTGCTGGACGTCCTCGGTCCGCATCAGCAGTTGGCCTTTGGTAACGTGGTCGCCTTCCTTCACCAGGATTTCGGTGATCTTTCCGTAGGAATTGGCGTTGACGTTGGCTTGGTTTTGCTCCACGGGTTTGACCTCACCGTTGGCGGTGACAATCTGGGCCAAATCCCCCCGTTGAACTTTGCCGGTTTGGACCGTCACCACGCCCCGCTTGGTCCACACGACTCCGCCAATAGCCAGGCTGGCGAAGGCCACCACGCCCACCACGGCAAGGGTAACTTTCTTCCATTTCTTCATTCCGGTTCCATTCCGTTGCCGAGTTGGAACCGGGGCCGAAGCATCCACCCACGTGGGGCCATTGGTTCTACCCAAGTCCAACTCTTTGATTTCTGCCATGGAGGGCTCCTCTCACTCCTCGGCCTTGCGCAGACGCGCCAACTTCTCTCCTGCAGCAAAGGGCTGGTGCTGTGTGCCCACAGACCAGCCGGCTTTTCAACTTATAGGCGCGCCTGCTTACCGGCTCCCATTGCGTATACGCTGTTTGAACCTCAAAAGTTTCGTCAACATTTATGCCGCTGGAGCGGCACATAGAGAGGTCATTGCAGGGGACTTTTTGACTTGCCTAGCCCTCCCTTGGCTTCCAGAGCCAAGTAGGGTACCGGAACGCAGCCATACCCCATATCACGGCGGCATTCCCCTCTATATTAGCGCCATCTTGCCTTCCCAAACACAAGAATTTCTCTCCGCAGACCTTCTCCCCTCCCACGGGCGACCTTCCGGGCGCTGGGCTCATGCCTTTGCAAACGCTCCAGTGCCTGAAAAGGTGTTGCGGGGAGGATCCTACTCCCCCATTCATCATAAGACGCATGACTCAAATTAGAGTTTTTTGGCAGCACCGGGGTTGTATGGGTCCAGGGAGTTTGTTTGAGGCGAGGCCACCTTTGAGGCTTGCAGGGCATCAAACAACAGCACCGGGGTGGGGGAAACTGTCTGTGTGCTAACCCTGGTTGTCTTGATTGGGCCCGGTTTGGAGAGGGGTTCTTACCTTGGCGGGGGACAAGGGTGGGCGACGTGGGCAAGGCGGGGGAAGGGAGCTTGACTTTCCAAAATGGGGTAAATAAAATCGGGGTGTAAATTATGCAGGAAAGCGGGGGAATGGTGTCGAAACGGGGAGTTTTCTTTACGCGACATAGGCTGATGAGCCGCTGGGCACTCGGGATGGTGGCCGCCCTTAGCCTTATCATTGGAGTATTAAGCTTGCACGCTTCCCCCCCGAAGGGTGATCAGGACAAAGACCAGGATGAGCAAAAGCCCAAGGTGAGCAAGGAAGAGAAGCGGCGTCAAAAGGCCATGCGGAACGAAATGGAGACGCCTTATAAGAAGTGGCTGAGCGAAGAAGTCCCTTACATCATTACTAACGAAGAGCGAGCCGCCTTTAAGAAACTCTCCACGGACGACGAGCGCGAGTCGTTTATCGAAAATTTCTGGGAGCGCCGCAACCCTAATCCCGGCAGCCCCGAAAATGAGTACAAAGAGGAATACTACCGCCGCATTGCTTACGCCAACGAGCACTACGCCTCCGGTATTCCCGGCTGGAAAACGGATCGCGGCCGGATTTACATCATGTACGGCCCCGCGGACGAGGTTGATTCCCACCCCAGCGGCGGGTCGTACGAGCGCCCGGATTCGGAAGGCGGCGGCACGACCTCCACCTATCCCTTCGAACAATGGCGGTACCGGTACATCGACGGCATCGGGAACAACATCATTCTGGAGTTTGTCGATACCACCATGACCGGCGAGTATCATCTCACCATGGACCCCGGTGAAAAGGACGCCTTGCTGCATGTGCCCGGCGCCGGCTTGACCATGGCGGAACAGATGGGGATGACCGGCTCGCAGTCGAAGATGGATCGCTTCACTCGCACGGACGGCATGACGGTGGGGCAGGGGATGGGCGGCATGAATGGACAACCGGAGAGCATGAATGAGTTTACCCGGCTGGACCTCTACGCCAAAATCTTCATGCCCCCTCCGGTGAAATTCAAGGACCTGAAAGCCGTGGTCACCTCCCGGATCTCGTCGAATCTCTTGCCCTTCGACGCGCGCATGGATTTCATCCGCGTGACCGACGAAACGGTGCTTACTCCGATCACGGTCCAGATCGCCAACTCGGACTTGCAGTTTTCGAACAAAGAAGGCGTAATGCACGGGGTCCTGGACGTCTATGGAGAGATCACGAGCCTGGGCGGCCACATCGTCAATACCTTTGAGAAGAGCCTTGTACTGGATGTGCCCGAACACGAATTCCAGCAGTACCAGACCCACAAGTCGCTCTATCAGGAAGCCGTACCGCTCCGTCCCGGCCGTTACAAGCTGAGCCTCGTCCTGAAGGACGATTTGAACGGCCACATGGGGTCCGAGGAACTGGGCATCACGGTGCCGAGCTTTGCCGAGGATAAGGGGCTTAGCTACAGTTCCCTCATCCTCGCGGACCAGATCCTGCCGTTGCCGACCGCCCAAGTGGGGTCCGGACCATTTGTTATCGGCGGGACGAAGGTGCGCCCCTGCGTCAACAACATCTTCACTCGCGATCAAACCCTGGGGATTTACATGCAGGTGTATAATCTCGGCATCGACGATAAGACGCATAAGCCTTCGTTGGATGTGAGCTATGAGGTCACGAAGGATGGGAAGACGCTGCTGGACCAACCGGAGGATGCGGCCAACCTGAAGAAGGCCTCGCAGCAATTCACGGTGGTCAAAAAGATGGGCCTGCGCGCCCTCGCTCCGGGGAAGTATACGGTGCAGATCAAGGTCACCGATAACATCAAGAAACAAAGTATTAGCCCTTCGCAGACTTTTGAGGTACGCTAGAAGCCGCTTTCGCGCCGGGCTCGGGCCGAAAGCATCTTTCATAACGAAAGCACGGCGGCATTCATGATGACTCCCAGTTCGGGGTATCGGCTAAAGGTTCTTCTGCTGATGAGCGGGATGTTGCTTCCCTGCCTTCAACCGGCAGAGAGTCTTGCCGCGGGGTACGGAAGCCTGGCAGGAATCGTTTCCGATAACAAGGGTGTGCCCTTGATGGGCGCCACCGTTTTGATCACGGGACCCACCACCTTCGCCACCGAAGCAGCCAGCCAGACGGCGGAGCGCATGGTGACCGACGCGCATGGCCGGTTTACGATTGCGCACCTGGTGCCGGGCTGGTATTCCCTCAAAGTCAGTTCGCCCACGCGCCTGCCGGCAATGCGCAATGGCGTTCGCGTGGAAGCCGGTGAAACCGTAGTCGCCACCTTTGTCCTAACCGACACCTTCGCGCCCATTCGTTTTCAAGTGCCCAGCAATTCCGTCTCGAGCTGGGGCGATGACTGGAAATGGGTGCTGAGGACTTCTTCCACCACGCGGCCTATCCTGCGATACCGCCCGCAGCCGCAGGCGACGCAAGTTGCCTCGCAGAACGAAAAAGCGCCTTTACCCAAGAGCGAGGGCATGGCCGGCATTTTGCCGGGCTCGACGCCGCATGATCCCCTGGCGGAAGACTTCGGCATGGCCAGCGTGTTCGCTTATCTCCATCCGGTTACGGCGGATTCCGATGTGCTCGTGGCAGGATCGTTCGCGCCCTTCGGCGCCGACGCGGGCACAGTGGGCACATTGCTGTCCCGAAACCAAATCAAGGGCGAACCGCAGGAGATGGGCCTGATCTTCCATCAGTTCAGCCTCCTTCCCGGTACTTCGGTCACCCCCGGCATGACGCCGAATGCTTTCGCACAAGCGAAGGGCATGGTGGCAACTTATTCGGAAACGCGCCTGCTTACACCCAAGGTCACCGTGACCGCGGGAATGGACATCAATTATTTGAGTGCGATCGACAATGTATTGATCGCCCAACCCCGCGTCGATTTGGAATACCAGGCAACGCCGCAAACGGTGGTTTCCGCCCAGTATGGTTCAGCCCGCGGCGAGGGCTCCAACTCTTTGATGGAACGCCTCGGCCAGTTGAATGCTTTCCCGCAGATCACCCAGCGTGACGGGCACCTCGAGATGGAGCAATTGAACCACGCGGAGGTGACGGTCAATCATCGCATCGGCCGGTCGGCGCGCGTGCAGGCGGCGGCTTATCACGACGGCCTGCGCAATGCCGCGATTTGGGGCTTGGGCCGCTCCGCATACGGACAGGCCTTCGCCGGGAATTCTCTCCCCAATCCCGCCGGCAATGGCATGGTCATTAACGGGGGCAATTACCAATCGGCGGGTTTTCGCGCCGTCTATGCAAAGACCTTCGGTTCGCGCGTCGAGGTACTGGGCGCTTATGCTTCCGGCAAGGCGCTTTGCACTGGCTACATCGCGTATGGCCCAACGGGTGGCCCGCCGCCCGGGTGGCTGGCGGCATGCCAAACCAACACGCTGACGGGCAAGATTACTGCGGATCTTCCCGGCACCCACACACGCTTCTCCACTTCCTACGCGTGGGTCCCCAATGATCGCGTCACACTGGTCGATCCCGCGGGGCAGGCCAATCTCGGAATCCAACCCTACCTAGGTGTTCAGATTCGCCAGCCGATTCCCACTCCCAACTTCTGGCCCGTCCATATTGACGCCGTGGCGGATTTCCAAAACCTCTTGTCGCAGGGATACCTTCCCTCCAGCCAGGGTGGTCAAAAGCCCTTGGTCCTGAGCTCGGGGTACCACGCCATTCGCGGTGGATTTTCTGTCCAATTCTAAAACTCCAGACACCTCACAGCGCCGAGCCGATAGTGGATATTCCGAAATTCCCTGAACATCCTAACAAAAGGTAGTTTTAGCTAAATTTTCCAATAAAATGGAACGTAAATCCAAAATTTTGTATCGCCCTCCCGTCTTTTGGATGTAATGATGTATCTAATAGTATTTAAATGACTTATAGATTCCAGTTCCCTCGACTGCTGGAAGTTAACGTGCTACAATCTACAAGGAGTTAGTGTTCTTCGCGTCAACGAACGGACTTCACAATGACCAGAATCCCCGCCTTCCGACTAACCACGCTCTCGCTCGCCGTTTTGAGCCTGGTTTTGGTGGGATTTGGTTTTTTTAACTACCAGCAGCGCGGCCTCTATCAGGCTCCAGACGATGGCGTTGGCTGGATGGAGACCCCGCAGGGCGTGACGGCTTGGATTGTCCACCGCGGCGGGCCTGCTGACCGGGCCGGTATACACGAGGGCGACCTCCTTAAGGCGATCAATGGCCAGCCCATTACCACCCAAGCCGAGGCGGGTCAACAGATTTACAAGCTCGGTGTCTGGTCGCTGGTTAGCTACAGTTTGACTCGGAACGGCGAACCCTTTGATACCAGCCTCGTCCTCGACCCGCAAACCGCCAGCCCCATCCGGAACTACCTGGCGCTCGTGGGACTACTCTACCTCCTGATCGGCACTTTTATCCTTTTCCGGCGCTGGACAGCGCGTAAGTCCCGCCATTTCTATGTCTTCTGCCTGGCGTCCTTTGTCCTTTACACGTTTGCTTACACTGGCAAGTTCAACCTGTTTGACGAGACGATTTATTGGCTGAACGTTGCCGCCTGGGTTTTGCAGCCTGCCCTCTTCCTGCATTTCTGTTTGACGTTTCCCGAGCGTTCCACCCTCCTGCGCGACCGGCGTTACCTGGCCCCTCTCCTCTATTTGCCTGGAGCCTTACTGGGGGCGATTCACGTCCTCGTGGCGATGGACATTTTGGTCCTTCCCTTGCCCCTGGCGCAGGCGAACTGGCTGGTGAATCGAATCGAGTTGTTTTATCTAGGGACGTACTTCCTGGCGGGCGCTGTGGCGCTACATTACGCTTACATCCGCGCCACGGACGCGGTATTGAAGCACCAACTGAAGTGGGTCACGCGCGGAACCTGGGTGGCCATTGTCCCCTTCGTCGCCCTTTACGCCTTGCCTTATTTCGCGGGATATGTTCCCAACGCCTGGATGAACGCCTCGGCGCTTTCCCTGGCGGTCCTGCCGGTCACTTTTGCCTACGCCATCGTGCGTTACCGGATGATGGATGTGGACATCCTCTTCCGCCGCGGCATTTCCTACACCCTGGCCACGGCCAGCATTGTGGGTTTGTATTTCGGCCTCATCGCCCTCTTTGCGGATTTCTTCCGCGCCACGTTTCCCCCCATCAACAGCCGGGGCGCCTGGGTGGTGGTGGTGGTGGTCACCGTCATCCTGTCGCAACCCGTCGTGAACTACATCCAGCAGTGGGTGGACCGCTTTTTCAATCCCGAGCGCTATGATTACCGCCGCACGCTGCTGGAGTTCGCGCGCGAGCTCACTTCCGAACTGCACGTTGACAGGCTGCTGGAGCAGATTTCCGATCACCTGTCTGAAACCCTGGGCGTGGACCGCCTCGCCGTATTCCTGGCCGCCGAGCCCAACAGTTTCCGCCTGGTGCGCTCGCGCGGCATGAATTTCCCCGGCAAGGTTGACACCAGCTTCCTTGACCCCACCCAGCCGGCGCTGGCCAAAGGCTACCTTTTCTTTGACAGCGTCAAGCGCCCTTACGGGTTTTCGCCGGCCGCGCAGAAAGCCATCGAGCAGCTCAAGCTGCACTATTACCTGCCCTTCAAGGTCAAGGAGCGCACGCTCGGTTATCTGGGCTTGGGCAAGACGCGCGAGGGCGATTTTCTTTCCAGTGAGGACATCGATCTCCTGCAGACGATTGCCGGCTATGTCTCCATCGCCCTGGAGAACGCCAGCTTGTATGAATCGCTGGAAACGCGCGCGCGCGATTACCAGGCGCTGCGCGATTTCAGCCAGAACATCATTGAGTCCATCAACGCCGGTGTGTTGGCCTGCAACCTGGAAGGCGTGGTGGAGGCCTGGAATTCCGCCCTCGAGCGGCTCTATGGCATCAGCCGCTCCGAAGCCCTGGGGAGAACCCTGGAGGCCATCTTCCCCCCTGAGCTGCGGACGGAGTTGTCGCGGGCTTCCGACCCCCACCACACTCTCAACCTGTACAAATTCCGCCTGCGCAATGCCGAGGACCGCGCGCTGATCGTGAACCTCTCCGTGGTGCCGCTGATCGGGAAAGAAAACCAGGTGATTGGACGCTTGCTGATCTTCACCGACCTGACGGAGCGCGTGAATCTGGAAGACCAGTTGATGCAAGCCGAGAAGCTCTCTTCCATCGGCCTGCTGGCGGCGGGCGTGGCCCACGAGGTGAACACGCCCCTCGCCGTCATCACCTCCAACGCCCAGATGCTGATGCGGCAGATGGATCCCGAAGATCCGCGCACGCGCACCCTGGACAAAATCATCGCCCAGGCCTTCCGCGCTTCCGAGATTGCCAACAACCTTCTGAAGTTTTCGCGCGTCGGCGGCAGCGAGTACTCCGATTTGGACGTTAACCGCGTCATCACCGAAAGCCTTTCCCTGGTTGAACCCATGCTGAAGGCCGCGCGGATCACCGTCCATTCCCAGTTGAAAACCACGCTGCCCGCCGTCTACGGAAATTCCGGGAAACTCCAGCAGGTCTTTATGAACCTGATTATGAACGCGCGTGATGCCATGCCCCGCGGCGGCGAATTGACCATTGCCACGGAGGCGGAAAATTCCACCGTGCACGTGGAAGTTTCTGACAACGGCACCGGCATCCCCGCCGATCACCTCAACAAGATTTTCGATCCTTTTTTTACCACCAAGGCCACCAGCCGGGGTACGGGCTTGGGCCTCGCGGTGACCTACGGCATCATCCGGGAACATTCCGGATCGATCCAGGTGGACAGCGTGGTGGGTCGCGGCACGACCTTCCGGCTGGAATTTCCCGCAGTCAGGAAACCGGTGAATGTCAGCTAAAGGCTCCATCCTCGTCATTGACGACGAAACCGAAATTCGTGAAAGCCTCGCGCAGCTCCTCGAGCTCGAGGGCTATAAGGCGGACTCCGCCTCCACCGGCGATGAAGGTCTGAAACGCCTTGAAAACGGCCTGTTTGACCTCGTGCTGCTCGACATCAATCTGCCTGACCGCAACGGCCTGGATTTGCTCCAGGTCATCAAGCGTGAAAGCCCGGAACTCGGCGTCATCATGATCACCGCCTATGCGTCCACGCAGATGGCTTTCCAGGCTTCCAAGCAGGGTGCGGACAGCTACGTCACCAAGCCCTGGGACAATGACAAGCTCCTGCTGGAGATCCGCAACGCCCTCGACAAATCCCGCCTGCAGCTTGAGAACATCCAACTCCGCCGCGCCCTGAAACGTTATGACCTGCCCAACATCGTCGGCAAGAGCGAGAAGATGCAAAAGGTCATGGACCTGATCACCCAGGTCGCCGCCAGCCGCGCCACGGTGTTGATTATGGGCGAAAGCGGCACGGGCAAGGAACTGGTGGCCAAGACCATCCATGCCACCAGCCCCCGCTCCGACCGGCCCTTTGTTCCCGTCAACACCGGCTCCATGCCCGTCGATCTGCTGGAGAGCACACTCTTCGGGCACGTCAAGGGCGCCTTCACTTCCGCCATCGCCACCAAGCGCGGCCTGTTCGAGGTGGCCAACCAGGGCACGATTTTCTTTGATGAAATCGGCACGGTGGGCGTGGAAACTCAAACCAAGCTCCTGCGCGTCATTCAGGAGCGCGAGTTCATGCGCCTGGGCGGCACGGAAACCATCAAGGTGGACGTGCGCATTGTTGCCGCCACCAACGCCGACTTGCGCAAGATGGTGGTGGACGGCAGGTTCCGCGAGGACCTGTTCTACCGCTTGAACGTGATTACCATCCAGTTGCCCCCGCTGCGCGACCGCAAGGAAGACGTGCCCCAATTGGCCGAACATTTTCTGCGCAAGTTCTCTGCTGAGAATAACCGCACGGGCTTGCTGTTCACGCCCGAGGCCCTGAAGGTCATGATGGATTACGCCTGGCCGGGCAACGTCCGCGAGCTGGAAAATTGCGTCGAGCGCGCCGTGGTGCTCGCCTCCGGCCCCTCCCTGGGGACGGAACTTCTTCCCGAACAACTTTTCCAGAACGGCCCGCACGCGGCTTCCATGTTTCCGGCGGAAAGCTTCGATGGGCGCTCGCTGTTTGAAATTATGGAAGGTTGCGAGCGCCGCATCATCCTCGATATGCTCACCCGCACCAACTGGAGCCAAACCGAAGCCGCCGATCGCTTCAAGATTCCCCTCTCCACCCTCAACCAGAAAATCAAACGCCTGCAAATCGACGTCAAGCGCCGCCGCGACACGTAAGCCCCCAGCGACCGGCATTTTGAGCAGGAAGGTTTCACGGCGCTATTTCGCGATTGTTAAACCATTTTTCGGCCCCCGCCATTTTCCCGCGACGCAGCCGTTCGATTTTTTTGCCGTTGCCCCGCAGCCGGTTTTCCCGTATCTTGGAGGGCATGGAAGTACACTTCACCCCCGAGACGGAAGAGAAGCTCAAGGAGCTCGCCGCGCAGAGCGGACGCGGAAATGCCGACGAGCTTGTGCAAAATGTTGTCGAGGGATATTTTGATGAGCTTGCGCAGGCGCGGGACATGCTCAGCAGCCGCTATGACGACCTTAAAAGCGGCCGGGTGAAGCCCATCGACGGTGAGGAATTCTTCGAGAACCTTCGCCGCCGTGAGGACGAATTGCTCAAGAAACGTTCCCCTCAATGACCGCCCCACCGGGTTTTGCCCTTCATCCTCTTGCCGCCCAGGACATCACTGAGGTTTGGGAATACATTGCGGCAGACAACCCGCTTGCCGCTCGGCGTGTTCGGGAGGAAATCTTTGGCCTGAGTCCAGCCACGCTGCGGAAATGGGAAAACGGTGAGCGCGAGCCTGCGCGCCCCACGATTTTTCCAACCTTCTCCGCGGGGGAGAAGGTGGACCGCGACAGGCGTTCTCACCAGCCGTCGCGGGCCGGATGAGGGGTCACTTCCGACGCTTCGACCAACGGTTTCCTCCCCCGCACAGCCATGGGTTGGCCGTTTTAGGGCCAGGTGGTTTGTTGGTTGGTGCCCTGTGTCCAAGCAGAATTTCGAATGGGTCCTCGATCAGCCGTAGGGTCTACTGACACCGAGTCTTGCCATCAGGGAACGTGAAGCATCGATTGTTCGCGAACACAAATCCCAGTGCCGCTAGCGGGTCGTAACAAAAGCCAAGGCACACATCGTTGATCGAGGATCGCCCCCAGTCCTCCGTCGGATGGATTCCTTCGATTTCGCGAAAAGCGTCCACGATCTCTTTGGGGGGAGTCGTTCCATACTCGCTCGTAAATGACCGAAGCCCTATTCCCCCCATACCCTCGTCAAGGTAGTACCAACCTTCGGCATTCCAGGCTCGCAACGCCTTTGCGGGTTGGGGGTGCAAGGCCTTGAGTTGCGGCAATTGCCTGAGGGACGATACTTTCTGGAGAGTGGTTGCCGGCAGCACTCCTCGAGAAGTGCGGTCTTCAATCGCATACTGGAAGAGCCGCCGATCATTGCGAGAAATGTAGAACTCACTTCTAAAGGTGCTGATCTCCGTTTCGTGGAACTGCAAGCCTCGCTTAACCACGTGTAGGACCCTAAGGTCGGGACCAGGGCCGCCATCCACGATGCCTGGGAGCCTGTACGGCGACACCGCACAACCGTACCATACAGCGAGTGTGATGGCGGAAACCGCGAATGCTGGCCACGTGCGTTCGCAAACAGGCCGCTTGCGGAGAGTCCAACGAAATGGCAGTAAGCGGAATAAGGAAAGTACGATTGCCACCACAATCAGGCAAACCGCCACGATTCGCATTACCGCAACCGAACGAACAGCTCTCCCATACGGGTCCCCGCCATTCACATTTAACGCGATCCAGCTGTTCATCATCTGGAACCACACGAATTCAGTCGCGATCAGCCAAGCTGCCGAGATCAGCCCCGCCACGAGGCCTAAGATGTATGCAAGGCGCGCAAAGTAAGAGACTGCGGCTGCGGCAAACACAAACACGAACACGGACGCGAAGAAAGCAAAAGCACGCCATGAGTACGCGGCGGTTGTCATTCCCCAAAAAAGTGGTATAGGAATGACGGCGAATGAAATGAAGTATGGCCACGCAATTAACCCTATGGCCGTCGCCATGGCGCGGAGCAATGTGTTCTTGGGAAACATTAGAATCGGAACAATGGCGATGCACACAGCGACGGGAACCAAAGAGCTATAGGTGAACGGGGACGGGATATCGTATTCCAAGGGAACGGACGCCGCAAACCGCAAGCAGATCACAGGCAGCACCGCGGCACCAGAGTTAACGAGCAGCGCCAACACCCTTGCCCGCGTCCCCAACTCAGGGCCACAGAGCAGTCGCGCATCAATGATGATGGATACCACGGCGGCTGAAATCAGTAACACGGTGAGGAAAAACGGTAAGGGGGCGGGATGTCTCCAAAGGCCTTGCAGTAAAGAGCAAAGAATTGCGCCGGCATAAAAGGCATAGATGGCGGTCGTCAAAAACTTTAGTTTCATTCTGATCTCGGAGAGGCTCCATGAGTTGGATTACTTATACCTCAATCCCCTCGAGCTTTCAGCGGGACATTGACCCGAAGAGCTTTCTAACACCTCACAACTATCCTCGCACCAGCGCCGACTTGCAAGTCGCAGGTGAAACGCGCGGAACCATTCGGACATATAGTCGCCTAACCCCCGAAAGGCGGGCGCCGGCATCGTCAGGCGTCTCCGGATCAGGTTGGAACAGCTCGGAAGGGATGGCGTCGATAAGGCCTTCTCCCACCCTTCTCCCCTGACACCCTTCTCCCCCTGACCCTTCTCCCCCCTTTGGGTACCGATAAGGGTACCTGACCCATCTCCTCGATAAGGGTACCTGACACCCTTCTCTTCCCCGTCCCCCTCGTCCTCTGAAGGGGGTAAGTTCGGAACTTACGGTCCCAGTTCATGGATCAACACCTTCAATCTCTGCTTGGTGGGCTCATCGCTGGTGGTCACAGGGCAGATAATCTCGGCGCGCACGGTCACATTTCCAAACCGTCCGTTCTCCATTCGCCAACGTATCGGCGAATACCCATAAAAGAAAATCGCTGCGTGCTCAAGCTTTTCCTTCCAGAACCGGCTTGATACGTGCGCGATTTGCTTTATCCTAGCATCCAAGAACGGATGTCCCATTGTGTGGTGATCGAGTATCGGGATCTCGCGGGGATCGCCTGCATTCCAAAGGCGCGATACCGAGACGGCGATTATGCTCAAGTCAGCGGCATCTGCCTTGAGCTGCGCGATAGCTTTTCCAATCGACTCTTCCAGTCCTTCAATCGAGAACGGTCGCTTGCATTGCATGGCGACGCGCAGACCGCAAAGTTGAAATTGAACATCAGGCCCTTGGTCAAAAACGGGAATAAAACCGCCTTTCGCCATCCGGCCGCCCATGATGAGCTCGAACATGAAATTTCTGCCACGGTTGTTCTTCCGCGTCTCAAGATAGAGATCGGCAGGACCATCAAGAGCCTTCTTTATCTGAACGGCGAGAAGATCAGCACCGATAACGGCGCGCAAAGGTAATACTGCGCGGACAAATTCCTCGGCCTCAACGTAGCTCCAGACGATCTCCCGGAGCCTTTCATCTGTGATGTTTTGAAGTGTCTCTAGTTTTTCATCGGACTCTTGTACCGCGATCATCTGCCTAATGTTCTTGCGGTAGGTGCGAATGCGATCGTGCGCTTGCAAACCGCGCTCCCGCAACCAGTGATCGATAGCATCGAGATCTGCAATGATTTCTTCGAAAGGAAATGGTTGTGGCATTCTGAAAAGTTGACTCAACGCACACCACCCTCCCCCGGCTGGATGTTCAGGTGGGAAACAAAGGTGTCAGGAACGCTTTCTGTCCCCCGGGAAGACTGGAAGGACGGCGATCCGGTGACCGAAATCGTCTGCGCCAAGTTCATGCCGAA
>Ga0326728_10005315_pt1 | contig 36420 bp, 29 predicted proteins | sample MB3enrmetagenome_FD_207602 | JGI IMG/M metagenome (GOLD analysis project Ga0326728, IMG submission 207602) | Lab enriched peat soil microbial communities from McLean, Ithaca, NY, United States - MB31MN | ecosystem: Environmental > Terrestrial > Soil > Wetlands > Peat | place: USA: New York...
GGGGAGTTGCGGTTAGGGATAGTAGTGATATACATGACTTCTGTATATCGCCATAAACCAAATAAGTCAAGACAAATATTCCAATTACATGACTACAACTCGACCCCGAAAATCGCGCAACTTTCCTGCATACAACGGTCTCAGTTAATTACCATGAGGAAGATCCGTCGGGGTGCCATGGGTTGACCATCATTTCGGCCGCCCACACTTCCCCCCTTCATTTATCGGCCGCACCAGGTAAGAACAGGTAAGAAGATGAATCAATTGTCTGATTTCGAAATTCGCAACAAAGCAGTGACGATTGATGAATGATGAGTGACGGGCACCGATTTTGGATTGTTTCAATCGAAAATCGTAAATCGAAATTCGAAACTCGAAAATCGCAAATTATCAATCATCCATCACTCAATATCCCGATGAGCCGATCACCCCGATGGATCAATTGCAAATCGAAAATTGACAATCGGCAATCGAAAATGGCTCGATGGCCCGATGATCCGATGAACCGACCTCCCGAGCGATCCGCAAATCTGGTACTGGAAGGGGCTCAGCAAAACAGGTATTTGCGCCAGCGCTCATCGGCGCGGCCCATCATGCGCATGATTTGCCGGCTGGTGTGCAGAGTGAAGGGGTGGGGAGGCCGCAGCAAGCGCAGGCCGGCCTCATCCGGCAGCCGATCCCCCTTCAAGTTATTGCACTGGTGGCAACAGGCGACCAGGTTATCCCAATCGGTGTGGCCTCCGCGCGAACGAGGGATGACGTGATCCAGGGTAAGTTCATGAGCCGGCATTACTCGACCGCAAAACTGGCAAGTGTAACGGTCGCGCAAGAGCACGTTCTTGCGCGAGAGCGCCCGCGTCTGATAAGGGATGCGCCGGAATTCCTGGAGGCGGATGACCGAGGGGACGCGGAAGGCCAGTTGGGAAGAGTGAATAAACAGTCCGTCTTCTTCTTCCGTGGTGGCCACGCCTTTCAGCACCAAAACGATGGCGCGCCGGACGGGAGTGACATTGATGGGTTCGTACGTGGCATTGAGCACCAGTACCGGTTCGTGCAGAAGTCGTTGGTGGCCATCCTCCGACATGGAGTTTTCATCCGGGGGAGCCATCAGCGTCCGCTCCCTAGCTTATTATGCCGAGTCCCGGTCGAGTCCGTCAACAGTGTTGTCGCGATCCGACGGCGCAAGGTCTGGAAACTGGGGCGTGGCACGCGCCAGCGTGAGGCCCATCACCTGCGCCGCACCTGCGCGTTTCAAGGCCCGCGCGCAGGCGGAAAGCGTGGCTCCCGTGGTCATGACGTCGTCAACCAGCACGATCGCGCGGCCGCGCACATCCTGGGGATTGAGCACTTCGAAAGCTCCCCGCAGATTCTCGCGCCGGGCGGCGACGCTCAAACCGGTCTGCGGAGGTGTGGCACGAGTGCGGCGCAAACAGGCCTTCGCCACGATCGGCGCCGTCCCGCCGTTCCGCTTGCGCAGCGCTCGCACCAAGCCCGACGCCAGCAGGTCCGATTGATTGAAGCCGCGCTCGCGCCGGCGCGATGGGTGCAAGGGAACCGGAACAATGAGAGGAGAGCCAAATTCGACCACCCCGGGCAACGCATCCCAAGGGGACGCCAGCAGCTCTCCCAGACGCACGCCCAAGCGCTCGTCTCCGCCAAATTTCAGGCGCAGGACGACCTGGCGGAGATTCCCGGTGTACAGACCAAAGCTGCGCGCCCCGTCGAAGGCCGGCTCATCCGCCCGGCACGCGCCGCACTCCGCCAGGGACGAATCGAGGGCGCGGGGAGACGGAAATGGCAGGCCGCACCGCGCGCACAGAGGCCCGCGCCAAGGCTCGAGACTCGCCCAACAAGCCGGGCAGAGGCGCAGCCCTCCGTCGCTGGAAAGCTCGCCTCGGCAAAGGCAGCATTTTGTGGGAAAGGCAACGGCCAGAGCGGCGTCCAGGAACTCTCGAAGGAGTGGACGCGGGCGAGAGTGGGGGGAAGATTCTTGGGAGAAAACCAACCTCGCAGGGAAATTCCAAGGCTAACTAAAGCAGGCCTTGATCTTGCTTTTCCTGGCACTCGATGCAGTGGCGGGCCCAGGGCACGGCCTCCAGCCGCTTTTGCTGGACTTCTTCCTGGCACGCCACGCATTGTCCGTACGTGCCGTCTTTCATGCGCTGGAGCGCCTCGTCCACAAGTTGCAGCAGCCGGCGATGCTCGTCGCTCTGGTGGAACAAGAACTCTTTGGTGTAAGAGTTCGCGGCCTTGTCGGCAATGTCTTGCGTGGCCTCTTCGTCGGCCTCGCGCCCATCTTTCTCAGACTTGGTCGCCAGACGCAGCAGTTCCTCCTGTTTGGTCAGGAGGCGCTTCTTGAAATATTCAACTTTCTTCTTATCCATGCGCTATCTTGTTTCCTCCACGAGCAGGACGCGAACCAAAAATTGTACGGGTGGTCTATCGAAACTGTCAAGCCTAAGGTGGCAGCTCAAATCATTGGACCCACGGTCGCGGACCGCCGAACCTCCAACCTCAACTGCTACTCGCTGCGGAGGGAGCACTCGGCCGTCCGTAATTCCAGAAGGGAGGAATGAAATCTAGGCGTGGCCTTGCAGCTTGCGTCTCAGTGCCTCGTGCAAGCGGGTGTGAACTTCGTCGGGAAGGGAGAATAGCTTGCCATCACAGTAAAGCTCGATGGTCTTCTTGGTGCTGTCATACACGGCGTGGCAGTGATTGCAATAAGTCAGGTGAGCCTCGAGGGTGCGCTTTAGTTCCGCGTCTAACTCGCCGTCCAAATATCCGCAAATCTCTTTAAGCGCCTTGTTGCAATTCACCAGTCTCACCCTCGTTTGAAGATTTTGCTCAATTCCTCGCGCAAGCGGAGGCGCGCGCGAAAGAGCCGGGCCTTGACCGCGCCCACTGACAAATTCAGCAGTTCCGCGGTTTCTTCGGTTGATAAACCTTCCACGTCGCGCAGATAAAAGACGGTCCGAAAACCCGGCGGCAGCGAATTGACGGCCCCCTGAAGGATTCGTTCCAGCTCCGATTGGGCAAATTGCTGCTCGGGATTGGGTTTCCAATCGGCGAACTCGCGCACCAGCACTTCCCCATTCTCATCTTCGGAATCCTCCATGGGAACTTCCCGGCTGCTCCGCCGTTTGCGAAGTTTCATCAACGCTTCGTTCACGGCGATGCGCACAATCCAGGTGTAAAAGCGCGAGTCTTCGCGGAAATCCGGCAAATGCTCGAAGGCCTTCAGAAAAGCGTCCTGAAGCACGTCCTCAGCATCTTCACGGTTTCCCGTGATGTTCATTCCCAGACGGTAGATCTTTTTTTCATAGCGGTTCACGAGCTCTTCGAAGGCGGAATAGTTCCCTGCCTTCGCTTCGCTGACGAGCTGCGACTCGTCGCGTGCCAACGTAGGTTGGGGTAGTTCAGTCATTGGAGTTATATCAGCTCACCCGATGGCAACGGCGCCCGACTCACTTGCCTTACCTGACCATTGAGCTCTGCCCCGCAACAACTGTACGACCCAAACTGTACCCACATTTTGGATGCCACAATTATCGCGAGGTTACATGGTCTTTATCGTTTCTATCCGTTGTCAGTCGTCGGTTGTCGGTAACAGCCCAGCAAAGGATCGAAATTCGAATATCGAAAGTCGCGGCAAGTTTGGAATTCCGAGTTTCGATTTTCGTCATGTCCGAAGACTAATTCTTCCCGCTGGCACAGGCAATCAGGCGCGCGATGGCCGGCCCCACGCCGTCGGGCGCGTCGTAAACGGAGGAACCCGCCACCATGACATCCGCGCCGGCCTCAGCCGCCCACCTGATAGTCTGCTCGTTAATACCGCCATCAACCTCCACTTCGCATTCCAGGCCGCGCTCGAGCAGTGCGTTGCGCACTTGGCGGATCTTCGGCAGCGTCGCCCGGATAAATTCCTGGCCACCAAAACCCGGATTCACCGTCATGACCAGCACCATCTGGACCATATCGAGCACTTCCGAAAGGGTGGATGCCGGCGTCGAAGGATTCAGCGCCACGGCGGCTTTCTTCCCCAAGCTGTGAATATGTTGGAGGGCGCGGTGCAAGTGGGGCGTGGACTCCTGATGGACAATGATGGTGTCGGCGCCCGCGTCGGCAAAGGCTTCGATAAAATCCTCGGGCGGCGTGACCATCATGTGGGTTTCGATGGTCAATCGCGTCAACGGCCGCAGGCTGCGGACAGCGATAGTCCCAAAGGTGATGTTGGGTACATAGCGGCCATCCATCACGTCCACCTGAAAGCGGTCCACACCTGCCGCCTCCACTATTCGCACTTGTTCGCCGAGGCGTGTGAAATCCGCAGAAAGAATCGAAGGAGCAATTTTGACTTGCAGGAGGCACCCCCGAATAGAGTGAAGAGTGCTGAGTGAAGAGTGACGAGCAAGCATCCCTTCTTGGTTCTCTGTCCTCTGGCTACCACCAAGTGGAAGGTGAATAGTGGAAAGCCGCCGCTGGCCCCCTAACTACTCTTCACTCGTCACTGTTTCTTCAACAAATGCGCCGCACTTTCATCAAGGAACCAACTTAGGCGGCCGCTCGCGGGCTGAATAAGCTGCGCGGGAAAGCGTCCCTCAGGACCTTCCAGCACCTGGCGCAGAGTCGCCGCCTTATCGGCTCCCGCCACCAGAAAGATAACATGTGCTGCGGCATTAAGCACCGGCAAAGTGAGGGTCAGGCGAAAGGAATTGAGCTGGGCGGCGAAATTAGGCACGACCCACGCCGTGCGCTCGTCCAGCGCCGCGCTGCCGGGAAAAAGCGATGCAGTGTGTCCGTCAGGACCCATGCCGAGGAACACCAGATCCAAGCGTGGCCATTCCCCCGGCGCGGGACGCAAAACGTGCGCTAATTCTTCCGCATATTCGCGTGCCGCTCGCTCGCGATCCGGGCGCTCGGCGGCCATGCGGTGAAAGTTCTCCGCCGGGAGTGGCGCCGATTCCAACAGGGCCTGGCGAATCATGCGGTAATTGCTCTGGGGATCGTCGGGCGGTACGCAGCGTTCGTCCACCTGGAACAAGTGAACGTTCGGCCAGCGCACGCGGCCCGCAAACGTTGGGCTGCCGAGGAGCTCATAAAGGGGCTTGGGCGTCGAGCCGCCAGACAGCGCCACAGAAAAGGGCTTCTTTTCGATCGCTTTTACGCGCGCCTGCTCTTCAAAGCGCGTGGCGGCCGCCCAGCTCAAAGGCTCCAGCCCCTCGAAGGTGCGGATTTCAGGAGATAGGGTCATCGGGTCATTTGTTCATCGGGTCATTGAGTCATCGTGTCATTTGGTCATTGGGCCATTGAGTCATTTGGTTGCTGGACCATTGAGTTATTTGGTAATCGGATGCTTAGAGCGCAAGCTGCAAGCAGCCCCAGGCCTGCTACTTTTCACCACCGCCGGCGACTGATTTTAATAAATCAATGACCCGATGACTAAATGGCTCAATGGTCCAGTGGTCCAATGGCCCGATGAACGAGTGGCTCAATAGCTGGTCATGCGCGCGACCAGCGCCAATGTTTCTTCATAGACGCGGTCGCGGCCCACCAGCATCAGTTCACCGTTCAGAATTTCGACTTCATCCCCGGCTTCAATCCGCACTGTCCGGCCGATGTGCGGCAAACCTGGGACCTCGGCGAGGGTCTGCACCACCTTGCCATCCGGTCCGCGCGAGATGGAAAAGCGCGCGCCGTCGGCCTCGATCACGAAGGAAAAACAAACTCCGCTTCCTCCGCCCTCCACTTTCCTCAGAACCCTTTCGACCTTCACCTCGCCGGCGCCTGATTGAAAGAAGAGGGCGCGAGGCATGTTATCCCCCCGCGATTCAGAGCGCTGGAATTCCCATCCCAGGCGGGTAGCAAGCCATGCCGTCAGCAGCAGGCTCTGCGCGCGCTGCGTGGTGAGCCGCGCCGACTCCATTTCATACTCAATGCGGACCTCGCGGATCCGATAGAGATAAGGCCGGCGGTCGGGAGAATCAAAACTCTGGGCCACCACTTCGCGCCACGGCGTGGTCCGCGCCCAGTTCAGGTCGGAAAGGCGAATCCGGCCGGAATGCTTCTCGATCCACGCGGCCAGCGCTCGCATGTCCGCACCTGTGGCGGCGAAGCGCGCCGAATCCACAATCACATGCTGGGTCACCCGCACAATCTGGTCAAAATAGGCGGCCATGGCGAAGTCCTCCGCCCGCCACCAGAGGTAGATGGGCAACCCGGATACCGTGAGGGGAAGCACCACGCTGGCAAGCTCCGGGCCGGTCTCGCCCCGCGCATTCAAGGTAATCTGCTCGCTGCAAATTTGCCTCCCGCCCTCCATCGGCAGGTGACAGTGGGCAGAGATCGAAGCCATCACGCCTGGGGGCGATCCCTTGGGGTCCATCACCATGACCACCGCGCGGCAGGGATTCTGCTGGGTCACCTCGGCAAGCATGTTGCTCACCTCCTGCGCCGCTTTCTGACAATCGACGTAAACGAGCAGGGTCAAGGCGGAAGCATGCGTCACCGAGGTTTCAGCGCCCGAAGCTTCCGCCGCACTGTTCCACATGGCCGATATCCCGGCTTCAATCTCCCCCACATTAGCGGGCCGAGGCTCCCCCCAGGCAAAATTCTGAAGCGTGCCACCCAATGGACCTCTCCTTTGGTTTCATTCTGCGTCGTGCCTGCTGCCTGCTGCTTTCTGTTTACTGCCCTTCACAGTCTTCGCCACTGCCGGCCCTCACGTTCAATGAAGTCATCCGCCTCCTGGGGTCCCCAACTGCCCGCCGCGTAAAAGGCCAGCCCGTTGGGTCCGTCCTGCTTCCAGCGATCGAGAATCGGATCGACAAACTCCCAAGACAGGTCCACGGCATCGGCGCGATTGAACAGCGTGGCATCGCCGAGCATGCAATCGAGCAGCAGGGTTTCATAAGCGGTGGGCGGCGCTGCGCCGAATGATTCTCCGTAAAGGAATTCCATTTCCACCGGGCGAATCTGCATGGTGGTTCCGGGCAGCTTGGCGCAAAACTTCAGGGAAATTCCCTCGTTGGGCTGGATGCGAATCGCCAGAATGTTGGGCTCAATTCCTTCCGCACCGGCGCCGCGGAAGAGCAGGTGCGGCACGCGGCGAAACTGAATGGAGATTTCGGAAACGCGCTTCGCCAAACGCTTGCCGGAGCGCAAGTAGAAGGGGACGTCGGCCCAGCGCCAGTTGTCGATGAAGAATTTGAATGCCGCATAAGTCTCCGTGTTCGAGGTGGGTGAAACCTTGGGCTCCGCACGGTAAGCAGGCACCTTCATGCCGCCCACGTATCCTTCCGCGTACTGGCCCCGCACCACAAATTCCGGCACCCGCTCAAACCGGATGGGGCGTAGCGCGCGCAGGACTTTGGCTTTCTCATCCCGTACCATCGTGGCCTCGAAGGTGGCGGGAGGCTCCATCGCCACCAAGCTCAGCAACTGGAGCACGTGATTCTGGATCATGTCGCGAAGCAGGCCGGCCTCTTCGTAGTAAGCGCCCCGATTTTCCACACCCAGTTCTTCCGCCACGGTGATTTGCACGTGGTCAATGTAGCGGCGGTTCCAGAAAGGTTCGAAAATGCCGTTGGCGAACCGGAACACCAACAGGTTTTGCACCGTCTCTTTCCCCAGGTAGTGATCGATGCGATAAACCTGATCTTCCCCGAAGACGCTGGTGACGGTCTGATTCAATTCGCGCGCGCTTTCCAGGCTTCGGCCGAAGGGTTTTTCCAGGATGATGCGGGTCCAGGTTTTCCCTGGCTCTTTGGGTTTGGCCAGTCCCGCCGCGCCCAGTTGTTTAACGATGACGGGGAAAAAACTCGGTGGGGTAGCGGCGTAAAAGAGCCGGTTGCCGGCGGTTCCCCGCTCCTGGTCAAGACGATCCAATAGGCTTTTGAGTTGTTGGTAAGCTTGGGGCTCGCTGAAATTGTTGACGACGTAATACAGCCCTTTCGCGAATCCTTCCACAAAGGCGTCGCTCTCCGGCGTCAGGTGGAGGAATTTCTTCACCGCCTCTGACATCTCCTGGCGGAACTGTTCATCCGTGTGCGGTGTGCGAGCGCAGCCTACCACGGAGAATCCCGGGGGCAACATGCGCTCGCGGGAAAGATAGAAGAGCGCCGGAATCAGCTTGCGTTCGGTGAGGTCTCCGGAGGCGCCGAAGATAACCATCGCACACGGATCGGGCGTCCGCCGCAGGCGGATTCCTTCGCGCAAGGGATTGATCATCTCGGCAATTTCCGGCATGGAACCTCTCCTCACATCGGGTAGTGGGGGAATCTGATATAGAGGCTACGGCCTCTCAAGCCGGCTTTGCCCAGCGCTGCGCCGGGGAATATTGCTTACGCTTTTCATCGAGCGCGGCGAGCAACTTTTGATAATCCTTGGCGAAGGACTCCACCCCCTGGTCCTCCAACGTCCGTGTCACGGCCGCCAGGTCAATTCCTGCCTCCGCCAATTGCTGCATCATGGCCCGAGCCTGGTCCAAACCCTCCTCGATCGAAGGGCGGGGCTTGCCGTGATCGCGGTAAGCCGCCAGTGTAGCCGCTGGCATGGTGTTGATGGTGTCGGGGCCAATGAGCGTATCCACGTAAAGCGTGTCACTGTACTGGGGATTCTTGGTGCCGGTCGAAGCCCAGAGCATTCGCTGCACGCGCGCGCCCTTCTGCACCAGGGCTTGGAATCGCGCGCTGGAGCAGACCTCCTTGAACTTCACATAGGCAAGTTTGGCGTTGGCAACGGCCATCTTGCCTCGCAGGGATTCCAGCCGCTGTTTCTCTTCCGGGCTCTTCGCCGCTGGCATTTTCGCCTCGAGCTGCTGGTCCGTCAGCGTATCGATGCGGCTCACAAAAAAGCTGGCCACGGAGGCAATGCGGTCCAGAGGCTTGCCCTCGCGCGCCCGTTTTTCCAGGGCGGCAATATAGGCCATCGCCACTTCCGCGTAACGTTCGATCGCAAACAGCAGGGTGATGTTGATGTTAATGCCCTCGCCCAGGAGTTGCTCGATGGCGGGCAGGCCTTCCGCCGTTCCCGGAACCTTCACGAGGATATTCGGCCGGTCCACTTCCTGCCACAGACGATGCGCTTCGGCAATCGTGCCCTGCGTGTCGCGCGCCAGGGTGGGCGCCACTTCGATGCTGACAAAGCCATCCCGGCCTTCGGTCGAGTCATAAGTCGGGCGGAAGAGATCGGCGGCCATGCGAATGTCCTCAACTTCCAGACTCTCGAAAATAGCCGGCGTCTCTTCGCCTGCCTCCGCCAATTTCTGGATCGCCTGGTCGTAATCGTTGCTGCCGGCAATGGCCTTTTCGAAAATAGTGGGATTGGACGTTACACCCGAGACTCCATCGACATCGATCAATTCTTTCAGATGTCCGGAAGTCAGCTCATTGCGGCGGATGTAATCGAACCAAACGCTCTGGCCCAAGCTGTTCAGAACCGTTAGTGGATTGCTGCTCATAAGAAAATCCTCCTTCTTGTCTCCGCCACGGCGGCACGGGCACTTTTGCCTGCGCCAAATGGACGGCCCCGTCAAGCACAGGCAGGAGTGCCTGTGCCACGCCTGTGCTACGGTCAGGCATCAAATGAGATTTCTAGCTCGTATACCCTGAACCGATCAACGTCCCAAGAGCTCGTGCGCGAGCTCGGCGATGTGCGCCCCGGTAAAGCCCAGCTTCTCAGCAATGACTTTATAGGGAGCAGACCAGCCAAAGCGATTAATTCCGTGTACGGCGCCGTGGGCTCCCACGTACCGTTCCCAGCCGAAAGACACCCCGGCCTCCACGGCGAGGCGCGCGGTCACGTTCGGCGGCAGCACTTCATCCCGATAAGACTGCGGCTGTTTCTCGAAAAGGTCCCACGAAGGCATGCTCACCAGGCGGGTGGCAACGCCTTCCGCGCTCAACTTCTCGTAAGCGTCGAGCGAGGGAGCCACTTCCGATCCGGTCGCAATCAAAATGAGTTCCGGCGTCTTGCCCTGCGCATCGGCAAGAACGTAAGCGCCCTTTTCCAGTCCCTCTGCCGAGGCGTAGCGGGTGCGATCGATAATCGGCAAGATCTGGCGGGTCAGCATCAAAGCGACGGGGCCGCCTTCGTGTTCGAGCGCCACCCGCCAAGCCACTCCGGTCTCGTTGGCGTCGGCGGGCCGGATACAGCAAAGACGGGGAATGACCCGGCAAGCCATCAAATGTTCAATCGGCTCGTGCGTGGGGCCGTCTTCGCCCAGAAAAACGCTGTCATGGGTGAAAACGAATACCTCGTGAACTCCCATCAACGCCGCGAGGCGCAGCGACGGCCGCAAATAGTCAGAAAAGACGAAAAAGGTGGCGCCGTAAGGAATCAATCCGCTCAGGGCCATACCGTTCATAATTGAGGCCATGCCATGTTCGCGAACGCCGAAGTGGAAATTGCGTCCACCGTAGCTGCCGGCCTCGAAGTCCTTTTCGCCTTTGATCAAAGTGTCGGTGGAAGGCGCCAGGTCTGCCGAGCCGCCAAGCAAGGTAGGAAGGACCGGTGAGAGAGCATTCAAAACCTTGCCCGATGCCTGCCGAGTCGCCATCGGCTTTTCCGTGTGGCTGAAAGTGGGGATCTGGGCTTGCCAACCGGACGGCAATTCGCCCCGGATAAACTGGTCCCACTCCGCCGCGAGTTCCGGAAACGCTTGGCGATAAGCCGCGAGCTTGGCTTGCCACTCGGCCTCCGCTTCCGCGCCTTTATCGAGGGCCAAACGGAAATGCGCGCGCGCTGCTTCGGGCACCAGGAATGCCGGCTCCAGGGGCCAGCCAAGATTCAGCTTGGTGAGTCTTACCTCCTCGACACCGAGCGCCTGGCCGTGAGCCTCCGCGGTATCATGTTTGTTGGGGCTGCCGTAACCAATGTGCGTTCGTACCATGATGATCGACGGCCGTCCGTGCTGCGCTTGGGCGGCGCGAATCGCCGCATCGATGGCATTCAAATCGTTTCCGTCCTCAAGCTTTTGCACAAACCAGCCGTAAGCTTCGAAACGCTTGGCGCGGTCTTCCGTGAACGCCAGCTTGGTGTCGCCCTCAATGGAAATGTGATTGTCGTCATAGAAATAAATCAAGTTGTCGAGCTGCAAGTGGCCCGCCAGTGAGGCGGCTTCCGACGATACGCCTTCCATCAAATCGCCATCGCCGGCGATGGCATAAACTTTGTAATCCACAATCTCGTGGCCCGGGCGGTTGAAATGCGCGGCAAGATATTTCTGCGCGATCCCCATGCCGACGCCGTTGCCGAAACCCTGTCCCAAGGGACCGGTGGTGGTCTCAATTCCGGGAACCAACCAATGCTCGGGATGTCCGGGTGTCTTGCTTCCCCATTGTCGAAACTGTTGCAGCTCGGACATCGGCATGTCGTAACCCGTCAAGTGCAACAAGCTGTAAAGCAGCATGCAGCCATGGCCCGCGGAGAGCACAAAGCGGTCGCGGTTCGGCCAGGCCGGGTGGGCGGGATTATGTTTCAAGTAGCGAGTCCAGAGCACATACGCCATCGGCGCGGCGCCCATGGGCATGCCCGGATGGCCGGAGTTGGCTTTCTGCACCGCATCGACGGCCAGGAAGCGAATGGTGTTGATGCAAAGCTGGTCGAGCTGCGACGGACTTAGACTGGAAACGGAGGTTGGAGTAGCGGTTTGACCTTCCAAGCGATTAGTCCTCCACGCGAATGAGATCGATTGAAACGCTCAGCAAATTTGCCGTGGCACTCCGCTGCTCAGCACTTTGAAAGCCCCGTAAGGTTTAGATGCCGCCGAGGCCAGAAAGGAGGCTGCCGTGGAATCGGGTTATTATATACTGTTGCATTCCAACATTGCAGGGAGTTAACGCGGATTTTACGCGAATGCGTAAAATGGCGGGGCCTCGGTCCCACCGCTTCGGCAAATCCCCACTTATTCCACGGCCTTGCCCCGTGGGCCGGGACCGGCACTGCAATCGAAGTCTTCGCTGCAAGGCAGCTAGCGCTGAATGCGCGCTGACCCGCCTTTGGCGAAGGCCCGCACCTGCTCGAGGGTGGCCATAGTGGTATCACCGGGGTAGGTCGTCAGCAAGGCGCCATGGGCCCAACCGAGCTTTACCGCCTCTTCCGGCTCTTCCCCCGTCAGCATCCCATAGAAAAGCCCGGCGGCGAAACCATCGCCGCCCCCGACGCGATCGAGAACGTCCAGTTCGGCGGTTGGCGCCAAATAGGTCTTGCCATCAATCCAGGCTACCGCACTCCAACTGTGCCGGTTGCTCGAGAGAACTTCACGAAGGGTGGTGGCCACGACTTTAACGTGAGGGTATTTTGCCACCACCTTGTCAATCATGCCGAAAAAGGCCGTGGGGTCGAGCTTGGATTTCGCCGCAACTTCCGGGCCGGGAATGCCCAAACCCATTTGCAAGTCCTCTTCGTTACCGACCAAAACATCTACGTGCTTGACAATCCCCGCGATGACCGAAAGCGCCCGCTCATGACCGCCCCAAATATTCCAGAGTTTGGCGCGGTAGTTCAAATCGAAGGAAGTGACGGCGCCCGCCGCCTTGGCGGCCTGCATGCCCTCCGCGATGAGCTGCCCGGTAGTTTCCGACAATGCCGCAAAGATTCCGCCGCTGTGAAACCAGCGGACGCCGGCGCCAAAGATCGTCTTCCAATCGAAATCTCCGGGTTTGAGCATGGCCCCAGCTTCGTTGCAGCGATTATAGAAGACCACGGGAGGGCGCACACCGAAGCCACGATCGCTGTACACGGCGGCCATGTTGGGGCCGTTGACGCCATTGTGCTTGAAATGCTTGTAGAAAGGCTTCACGCCCATGGCGCGCACCCGCTCGGCAATCAGATCACCGATGGGGTAATCCACCATCGCCGACGCCACGCCGGTTTGCATGCGAAAGCAGTCCGACAGGTTTGCGGAGCAGTTAAACTCACCCCCGCTAACGTGAATTTGGCATTCGGTGGCCTTGCGAAATGGAATGATCCCGGGATCGAGCCGATGAACCAGCGCACCGAGGGATAACAAATCCAGAGCGCCTGTAGGTTGAATATTAAGGCCGTATTTCATATAAGTTTTAGGTGCCGGGTATCAGGTGCCAAGTGTCAGGGATAAAGGACTGGAGGTGGGGAATAACGAAAGGACGATACACAATCCGTGGAACCCCGCACCCAATCCCCAAAGCCCGACATCTGGCACCTGACACCTGGCACCTGGTACCTTCCTTTCGTTAAACGTTATACTGCCCCGACGCCACCTTGCCGCCGTGGCCCGTCCAGTTGGTGTGGAAGAACTGGCCGCGCGGCTTGTCCACTCGCTCGTAGGTGTGCGCGCCGAAGAAGTCGCGCTGCGCCTGGAGCAAGTTGGCCGGCAGGCGTGCCGTGCGATAGCCATCGTAAAACCCCAGCGCCGTCGTAAACGCGGGCGTGGGGACACCACTCTTGACACCGTGGATAATGGCGCGCCGCCAGGCCGCTTGATAACGGGTTAAGGCTTTCCTGAAAAATTTATCCAGAAGCAGGTTGCTGAGCTGTGGATTCTTATCATAGGCTTCCTTGATGTTGCCGAGGAAGCGGCTGCGAATAATACATCCGCCGCGCCACATGAGGGCAATACCGCCAAAGTTCAGGTTCCATTTTTGATCCTTGGCGGCTTCGCGCATCAGCATGTATCCCTGCGCGTAAGAAATGATCTTGGAACAATAGAGCGCCCGCCGGACTTCCTCCACAAAAGTCACACGGTCGAGCTTTTTCGCGGTGCGCCGGGGCCCCTTCAGAATGGCCGAGGCAGCCACGCGTTCCTCCTTGAGCGCCGACAGGCAGCGGGAGAAGACGGCTTCGCCAATCAGCGTCACCGGCATACCCAGGTCAAGAGCGCTCATGCACGTCCACTTGCCCGTGCCTTTCTGGCCCGCGGTGTCGAGGATTTTATCCACGATGGGTGTGCCGTCGTCATCCTTCTTGGCAAAAATCTGGCTAGTGATATCGATGAGATAACTATCGAGTTCACCTTTGTTCCAATCGGCGAACACCTCGTGCAGTTCGTCGGGGACGAGGCCCAGCACGTCTTTCATCAACTGGTAGGCTTCACAAATCAATTGCATGTCGCCGTATTCGATGCCGTTGTGCACCATTTTGACGTAATGCCCGGCGCCATCCTCACCCACCCAATCGCAACAGGGCGTGCCATCCTCGACCTTGGCGGCAATGGACTGAAAGATTTCCTTCACATACGGCCACGCAGCGGGGTTGCCGCCCGGCATGATCGAGGGCCCATGGCGCGCGCCTTCCTCGCCTCCGGATACGCCCGTCCCGATGAAGAGTATGCCCTTTTCGGCCAGGTATTTCGTGCGGCGGCTGGAGTCCGGCCAGTGCGAATTGCCCCCGTCGATGATGATATCTCCCTTATTGAGGAACGGCAGGATGTCTTCAATCATGTGATCGACGGCATCGCCCGCCTTCACCATCAGCATGACACGCCGAGGCAACTTGAGCAATTGAATGAACTCGGCCATCGAATGCGCCCCCACCACTTGCGTGCCCGCCGCTTCGTTTTTGAGGAAATCATCCACCTTGGAGACGGTACGATTAAATACCGCTACCTTGTAACCGTGGTCGTTCATGTTTAAAACCAGATTCTGGCCCATGACCGCCAGGCCAATCAGTCCGATATCGCAACTTGCGTTTGACATGTTACCTCCCGACGAATTTGCTGGAGCGCTTGCGGTACTTGTCCAACCACGGCCTCGCTTTCAGATCAGGCCAGCCCCGAACCTTACCCGAGGTCAAAAGCGTATCAGCAAGACCGCGCCACTCCCGACCTGCCATCACGGGTTCATCATTCTAACCAAAACTTGCCGCTTTGGGTTGCAAAGTTTTGGGAGTGGGTAGATGACAGGGATAGTTTGTCACTTCTCCTTGTCGTGGATTCGCACCCCGTTTCTCGTTGAATCAACCCACAATGCATGGTTGAGGCGCGAAGAATATCCATTGCGGCACTCCTGTCTTCGACATAGAATGCGGCCCTACCCTATTTTGGCGATCCTCCACCTTATGAGGTGATTTGTGCCCAATAATCAGATTCCCGTTTACCCCGGGCAGTCTCCGCGGCTTTCCTCCCATTTCGGTGTGCTCGTGCGCGAGGACGTGGCCTTTGCAAATCAAAAGGGCATCGAAAACAGCGGCATCCGCAAGCGGACGGAGCAAGCCCTCGAAAAGCTCCAGGAGCCCTTGCGAAAGTTCTTGGAACCCGATGAGGCCGTGTTTTGCATCGCCCGCGCCCAGATTATGCCCAGTGGTATCGAGCAGTTATTCCTGGGTTGGCACGCTATGTTCCTCGCGCCAGCCATGCTCGTCTTGACGAATCGACGGCTCTTGCATTTGCTCGTGCAACGCAATGGATCGTGGAAAGGAAGCCTGCGCTCCGCGAATTGGGGCGACATGGAAGAGGCCAAGATTAGGGGTCTGTGGGTCGGCGCCCTCCGCATTAAATACCGCGATGGCAGGAAAGAGACCTATTCTCGCCTCACCCACCTCAACACGAAGATCATCCAGCTTTTGCTGGCGACCCTGATGCCGGCCGCTTCTGGTGAGACCTCGTCTGCCCTCTCGATGACCAGTCTCTGCCCGGAATGCCGCTCGCCCCTCACTGCCGATATCTACGAATGTCCCCGCTGCCGCATAGCCTTCAAAGACGAGAATACCGCAATGAAACGCTCGTGGCTGATTCCCGGCGGAGGGTTTTTCTACATCGGCCATCCATTCCTCGGAATTCTCCATGGGTTGGTGGAATTCACTCTGATTTGCGTGGTGGGGTATTCGCTTCTGGTCGGCCTGGGGATTGTGCCTCCGGATACTAGTTCCGGCGAGGTGCCCACGGACAAGGCCTCGGCTCTGGTCAGTGCGGCCATTTTCGGAGGGATTCTGGCACTGGATAAATGGGTCATGGCAACGGTGGCGCGGAAACAAGTCCGAAACTACATTCGCTTGTCGTGACCTGTTTGGCCCGGAGAGCAAAACCTTTGATCGCGCGACTAACGATGGAGTGACTTCTCAGCTCCGCCGCATTATGCTATTGAATTCCGGGCATTAATGATGACGGCCCCCTCGCGGATATCATCCCGAAATCAAATCCGGCCTGATGCCCGGCGGCGTCTGATTGCCAATTAATCTCTTTGGAGGACTCTTCATGCCCCTGAAACTGAAGTCTGCCGGTGAATGCCAACTGGATGTTCTGACCTTCGGCGAATGCATGATCCGCCTGAGCCCGCCGGGCCACCAGCGCATCGAGTTTACGCCGTATTTCGAGGCATGGGTGGGCGGCGGCGAGTACAACGTCTGTTACGCGCTCAGCCGTCTGGGCCTACGCACTGCGTGGGTCTCGCGCCTGGTGGAAAATCCCCTGGGCGCGTTCATCCGCAATCACGCCCGCGCTTCGGGAATGGACATCAGCCATGTCGTCTGGATACCTTACGACGGCGTGGGCAAGGCGGACCGCATCGGCCTGAACTTTACCGAAGTCGGCATCGGCGTGCGCGGCAGCTTGACGATGTATGATCGCGGCCATTCCGCCGCCGCCCACATCCAGCCCGGCGAGGTCGATTGGAAAGGCATTTTCACGCGCGGCGTGCGCTGGTTTCACACTGGGGGGATTTGCACGGCGCTCAGCGATTCCAGCGCCGCAGCGGTGAAAGAAGCCATGGAAGCGGCGCACGCGGCCGGTGCGATCGTGAGCTATGACCTCAACTTCCGCAGTAAACTGTGGTCCAGCGCAAAGGCCATCGAGGTGACCAAGGACCTGGTCCCCTTTATCGACGTGTTGATCGGTAATGAGGAGGATTTCCAAAAAGTCTTGGGCTTCAAGGTGGAAGGCGTGGACGAATCGCTGAAGAAGCTGCCGGTGGAGGGCTACAAGAAGATGGTCGAGAAGGTGGTGGGCAGGTTTCCCCACATTCAGGCCGTGGGCACCACGCTGCGCGAGGTGGTGAGCGGACTCGTGAACAACTGGTCGGCGATTCTCTATTTCGAGGGGGAGTTCTACCAATCGCAGCGCTACGAAGGCCTGGAAATTGAAGACCGGGTAGGAGGCGGAGACGGCTTTTGCAGCGGCGCCATCTACGCCTTGCTTGGGGGCAGAAGCCCGCAGGAGGCCGTGGATATGGGCGCGGCGCATGGCGCGCTGCTGCAATCCACCCGCGGCGACACCAGCATGATTACTTTGGAAGAGGTGAAGCACGTCATGAAGGGCGGCTCGGCGCGCATTAAACGCTAGGTCAATTGGAAATTCGCGGCACAGAGTCCACTGCGCCAATCCTCGGGGCATTTTCCATACGAATAAGCGCCCTCCATCGATCTTTGAGAATAACCCGACAGACATATTGTCGACGTTGTATCGTTTGATTTACTCTACGGTAACTTATCTGAGGCGACAATGGAACGCAATATGCAGGGCTTTCAGGCAGAGGAGGGTTTCTGAGTGAAATGACACAGCTAGCCTCAAGCCCGAGCGCCCGGCACGGGAACCATGCAGAGCAAAGTAGAGTGGAAAAAAGATGTTATACGTTTAAAGCCGGAATGTATATGAAAACAAAGAAATCGGCTGGCAAAATGTCACATTTATTTCCATTTTTTTTCGACAAAATGCAGATTTTTCGCACTATTTTGGCGAAACTGGAGCGAAAACGCGGCCAATTTGGGGTTAAATTCCTTCCGTGCGACGTTTCGAATTACCGTTTTTGATGCAATAACCAAAGAAGCTGATAACGAGGAAATGGGACCACGATGGTCGATACATCGAAGGCGCCATCTCTCAAAATGAGACCATCCAACGGGTAGCTACCACCGAACACCGGATCAATCGCTTCGATTCTTTGCCTACCTCCGCGCGGTCTGGTATAAGTATTCGCCGACTAGCCCGCAGCAAAATGGAGGACGACCATGAAGAGCAGGTTTATCTCGGCATTATTCCTGGCTTTTACGTTGGGGGGAAATATGGCCTACGCGAAGCACGTCATAAGCTATGAAGATTTAGCGAAGGTGCAGCGAATCGCCGATCCGCAGCTATCGCCGGATGGCAAGTGGATCGCTTACGAAGTCGGGGTGGTCGATCTTCCCGCCAACAAGACGGTGCGGCACATCTGGATGGTTCCCGCCGAGGGGGGCGAGCCACGGCAATTGACGCGGGGCGACGGCTCTGACACTCGCCCGCGCTGGTCCCCGGATGGCAAATCGCTGGCCTTCATCTCGACGCGGGGAGGAAAGTCGCAGGTATGGATTCTCTCGATGGAGGGCGGCGACGCGCGGCAACTCACTACCCTGGCGACGGAAGCCGATGGTGTCACTTGGGCCGCCCATGGCGACATGTTGCTCTTCACCTCGCAGGTCTATCCCGACTGCGCGGATGAGGAGTGCAACGCGCGCCGCATGAAAGAAGCGGAAGAAAGCAAAGTAAAAGCGCAGATCTTCACTGAACTGCTTTTCCGCCATTGGGACTCCTGGCGGGAGGGCCGGTACACGCACCTTTTCGCCATTCCAGCCCAGGGCGGCACGCCCCGCGACCTGACTCCTGGCGCTTACGATTCGCCCACGTTTTTCCTTGGCGCGCCGGATGGCTACGCGATTTCCCCGGATGCCACGGAGGTTTGCTATACCTCGAATCGCAGCAAGGGTTCCGCAGGCCAATCCGCGGCGGCTTGGACCACCAATGATGATCTTTTCATCGTCGGAACGCAGAGCGGCGAACCGCTCAACATCACCAGCGACAACCCGGGCTCGGATGCTTCACCCCAGTACTCTCCCAACGGCCGCTACATTGCTTACACCTCCCAGGCGCGCAATGGCTATGAGTCCGACCTCTTCCGCCTGCGCGTTTATGATCGTGAGGCGGGAAAGATCATCGACCTCAGCCCGGGATTCGACCAGTGGGTGTCAAGCTTTGCCTGGGCCCCCGATAGCAATACCATCTATTTCACGGCCCCTGAGCAGGCCCGGCAGCCGGTTTTCAAAACTGCCGTCACCACGCCCAAGGTGGAAAAAGTTCTGGATGGGATGAATGACGACCTCAGCGTGAGCCCCGATGGCACCTGGCTTCTCCTGACTCGTACCAGTCTGACCCAGCCGACGGGAATCTATCGCGTGGCCGTATCGGGGGGAACACCCACCCTGTTGACTCATGAAAATGAGGCGTTGCTGGCGGACCTCGACATGAATCCCGCCGAGTTTGTGACCACGCACGGGGCGCTGGGAGCGGAAATCCAAAGCCTCATGCTGAAGCCGCCGGGGTTCGACCCCGCAAGGAAGTATCCGGGCCTGCTGTTGGTTCATGGCGGCCCCCAGAGCGCCTGGGAAGACGCCTGGAGCTATCGCTGGAACGCGCAGATGTTTGCCGCGCACGGTTACGTGGTGCTGATGACGAACTTCCACGGCTCGACGGGCTACGGCCAGAAATTTGTGGAAGAAATTACCGGCGACTGGGGCGGCGCGCCCTTCCAGGACTTGATGTACGCCGCCGACTTTCTCGAAAAGCTGGACTTCGTCGATAAAAACCGCACGGTGGCAGCGGGTGCATCGTTTGGCGGATTCATGATCAACTGGATTGCCACCCATACCGACCGCTTTAAGGCGTTGGTCTCGCACGACGGTGACTACGACAATCACAGTATGGCTGGCGAAACCGAAGAACTGTGGTTCGACGAGTGGGAATTCAAGGGGTTGCCCTGGGAGAAGGAATCCCTTGCGCTGCGCGAAAAGTGGTCGCCTTCGAACTATGTTCAGAACATCAAAACGCCCATGCTGCTGGTGGAAGGTGCAAAAGACTTCCGCGTGCCGGAAGGCCAAGCCTTCCAACTGTTCTCAGCCTTGCAAAGGCGCGGCATCCAATCCAAGCTGCTGTACTTCCCCGACGAAGGTCACTGGGTCCTGAAACCCCAGAATAGCCAACTCTGGTACAAGACGGTGTTGGAATGGCTGGATGAGCACGTGAGGTAGGGGACACAGGAATGCGGAAAAAGAATACATGGGACGTGGCACCGCATAGCCCAGATTGGCACACCACGCCAGCTTGGGGGAATTCTGATTGACTGAAGAGCATAAACACATCAAAATGCTTTTATGCGCACTACGATTGATTTGCCGGATGATTTGTACCGAACGCTCAAGGTTCGTGCGGGAATGAGTGGCCTTTCGCTTAAGCAGTTGGTTCAGCAGCTTATTGAGCAAGGAATGCGGTCGCCGAGGGCCAAGCCCAGCGAAGGCAGGCACGCTCCTCCTCCAGTCATAATATCCCCGCGCGGGGTTGCCATTCCCGCCCTGTCGGGGGAGGAGATCCGACGGATCGAAGAAGAGGAAGATGAGGCGAAGCATGCGGGACCTGCTTGACGCAAGCGTCTGGCTTCCTCTAAGCGCCCCGGATCACATCCATTATCTCCGCGCGCGGCGCTACTGGGATGAGGAGTCCGCGAGCGAGCTGACTTTTTGCCGCATGACGGCGTTGGCGCTACTTCGACACCTTACGAACGCCAGAATCCTCGGGAATGCCGCTTTGGATGGCGCTGCGGCGTGGCATGCGCTGGAGACGTGGCTGGCAGTTCCAGAAATTACCCTCCTCACTGAACCGCCAGGCTTGGACGAATTGTTAGCGCAATGGGCTGGAAAGCTTGACCTGCGTGGCGGACAGTGGACGGACGCGTACCTTGCCGCCTTCGCCCTGGCGAGTGGCTGCCGGCTGGTTACCTTTGATAGCGATTTTCATCGTTACCCCGGGATTGAGTTCCTGCACTTGAAAGCATAAGGATGTGGTTTGAACTTCTCAGCTCCATAACAGAAACCGAGACCATCGCGGCCGGCACATCCATCCGTGAAATTGCCCGGCTCCGGCGGCGCTTCGGGCAGGTACGATGGCGAAAGAGAAAGGGCGTTGGAACAGTACGGCTTGCTGATGGTACGATATGCGAGGCAGGACTCCATTGGTACGAGGCGCACGGGGTGGGTAAAAAGGAACTAAGAATCAAGCGTCTGCTCGAATAAGACTATGAAGAAGAACTCGAAGGAAAAACGGTTCGTCGTTTGTATTCGGAATGAGGGTTACGAGGTTGCGCTGGAGCGCCGGAAACTGTATGAGATCGTTCCAGACCCGGCAGCGGCCAAGCACAGTTTGCTCAGGGTCATCGACGAGTCTGGTGAAGACTACCTCTACCCGGAGGATTTCTTCCTTTCCGTCGGATTGCCCGGGCCTGTGGAAAAGGCCCTTCTGGCTGTCTCCTGACGAAAGGACGCAGTGAGTCGAGGGACCAGCGATTGCCCAACGCCCACACCACCACAAGGGCTGGCGAACGAGCGAGCGTAGCGCGGACCTTTGCTGTTGAGGTCTGCGGCTCTTTATGCGAGAAACCTCAGATCCCAACGATGCGGCCTGCCCTCGGATTCGGTGGGGTGAATCAAACGAAGAACCGCAGACCTCAACCCCAGAGGTCTGCGCCACGCATGCTCAGTTTCAGGCAAACAAAATGGATGGCTTCGAACAGCATATAGAGGAAATGAAGGAGCTACTTGACAGGCTTCTTGCCGCCACGCCCTATAGTTTCGATGAGTCCTTGCGATCGAACCTGCCGGAAGAACCCGGCCTCTATATGATTTTCACAAGAAACGACGGCCTGGAGGAGGTCTTGCGCGCGGGACGAACCTCAGGGGCAGGTGGCTTGCGTCAACGAGTTTACCAAAACCATTTAATGGGAAACCAATCTGGTAACCTCCGCGCGCAATTGGTGGGAGCGAAGATTTGCAAAGACCTCACAGAAGCGAAAATCTGGACGCGAGCAAATTGTTGGGTCAGATTCCTAGTGGTAAAGGACGGAAATGCCCTAAGGTGGGGTGAACATTTCATTTTGAGTGTGCTTCGCCCAACATTCTGCGATTAGCTGTCGGCTGTAAGCTGTCAGCTCATGAGGACCCTATGACCAAAGACGAACTCATTCGCAAAAAGCAGGAATATCTTTTCAACTGCGTCACCACCTACTTCAAAGACCCGATGGTGATCGACCATGCCAAGGGCCAATATGTTTGGGACGTCGAGGGGAAGCAATTTCTCGATTTCCTGGGCGGCATCGTAACCATCAGCGTGGGGCATTCAAATCCAAAGGTCACCGAGAAGATCAAAGCGCAGATCGACAAGGTCCAGCACACGTCCACCCTCTTCGTGACGGAAGCCTTGGTAAACCTGGCGGAGAAGGTGGCTTCGATTGCGCCCGGCAAATTAAAGAAGAGCTATTTTACCAATAGCGGCACGGAGGCCAACGAGGTCGCCATCCTCACGGCGCGCATGTACACCGGCAATTACGAGCTCCTGGCGCTGCGGCACGGATACAGCGGGCACTCGCACCTCGCCAAATCGCTCACCGGGCTGTATACGTGGCGTAGGGGAGGAACAATTCCTTATGGCATCGTGCACGCGCCGGGACCTTACTGCTATCGCTGCCCGTATGGGCTGACCTACCCAAGTTGCGATCTCCACTGCGCGAAGGACGTTGATGAAGTCATCAAAACTTCCACCAGCGGCCAGATCGCCGGCATGTTGGCGGAGACGATCCAGGGACTGGGTGGGTTCATCGTGCCGCCGCCCGGTTATTTCAAGATTGTCGCCAACATTGTGCGCAACTACGGTGGCTTGTTCATCGCCGACGAAGTGCAAGCCGGCTGGGGACGCACCGGCAAGAAATGGTGGGGCATCGAGCACTGGGAGGTGGAGCCTGACATCATCACCAGCGCCAAAAGCATGGCGAACGGCACGCCCATCGGGCTCACGCTGACGCGCCCGGAAATCGCCGACGCTTACAAGGGTCTGACCATTTCCACTTTCGGCGGCAACCCCGTAACCTGTGTGGCGGCCAAAGCTACGATCGATTTGATTGAAGAAGATCGCCTGATGGATAACGCGGAAACCGTCGGGAACCACTTCCACGCGGGCCTGGAAGCCCTGAAGGAAAAGCACGCGATCATCGGCGATGTGCGCGGCATGGGTCTGATGCAAGGCATCGAACTGGTGAAGGACCGCAAAACCAAGGAACCCGCCACGGATTTGACCAATCAATTGCTCGAGCGGTTGCGCGTCCACGGTCTGCTGGTGGGCAAAGGCGGGCTGTACGGCAACGTAGTGCGCATGTCGCCGCCGCTCAATATTTCCAAGGGTGACGTGGATATCGCCCTCGCCGCGCTCGATAAGGGCTTGGCGGAGGTGGCGAAGTAGAAAACATCTTCAAGTTTGTCTGCCGCCGTAACCGGAATAACTTCCCGATTCTTTAGGAGGAAACATGATTAATCGAAGGGCCTTCGTGAAAGGTTTCGGCATTTGCTTTGCCAGGAGCCTGACGCCTGGCGATGGCCTGCTCAGGGCGGCCGAAGGCATGGGCGAGATTGATCGTCAAGCCCTTGTAACCCGGCACAATATCCGATGGAACGACTTGCAGGGGGTGATGCCCCTCGGCAATGGCGAGTTTTGTTTTGGCGCTGATGCCACGGGATTGCAAACCTTCGGCGGGAATTCCATGTCCCATTGGGGCTGGCACAGCTTTCCGCTACCGGAGGGTTGGACCACCGAGAGCGTGCCTGCGACCGGCACATTCCAGAAAGGCCGTAACAAGGGTGGTGACATTTTCCCCCCGGGGACGGATGCCATTCGCGCTTGGATGTTTAATAATCCGCACATCATGAATCTAGGTCGACTGCGTCTGGTCAAATCAGGTGGGAGTAACTTAACGACTAACGAGATCTCCGATCTCACGCGGATGGTTGAACTATGGTCCGGGCTCCAAACCTCGAACTACCGGATCAACAGTCAGCCGGTGAGTGTCGAGACTTGCGTGCATCCGGCTTTGGCTTTGGTGGCAGTGCGTATTTCATCGCCTTTGTTGGCAAGCGGGGAACTGGAAGTGGCGCTGGATTTTGCTTACCCAGCGCTGATGAGGAACGACGCTTGGGTGGGTGATTTCCAGCGCACCACCGGCCACGCGACAAAGGCGGCCTTTCGGGACACCCGGCGCGTGGATTTCATCCGCGAGGTAGATGCCGTCACCTACCACGCAAGCCTCGCGACAGGGGAGGGTTGCGTCATCCGGGAGGATGCCCTGCACAAGGCTTATACGGTATCGTCGCAGGGGACGAATGTGCTGGCTTTTGTGTGCGCCTTCTCGACTGCGCCACTGCCTGAAGCCCTGCCAGCCTTTGCGGAGGCGAAAACCCTGAGCGCGGCACGCTGGGAATCCTTCTGGGAAAGCGGCGGTGCCATTGATCTCTCGGCGAGCGAGGATCCGCGCTGGAAGGAACTGGAACGCCGCATCGTGCTTTCGCAATACCAGATGGCAGCGCAGTCCTCGGGAAGCTGGCCCTCGTCCGAGATGGGGCTGCTGGGGATTGATCCCTGGCGTGGGCAATTCCACATGGAGATGGTATGGTGGCATCTCGCCCATTACGCGCTCTGGAATCGCTGGGACATGGCTGACCAGGCGCTTGCCTGCTATCGTCGCTTTATGCCCGCGGCCCGGGCGCTTGCGGCGCAATTGGGCTACAAGGGGCTGAAGTGGCCGAAGTCCGTTGGGCCGGAGGGGCGTTCCGCCCCTTGGGTCGGTAATCAGGTGCTGCTTTGGAAGCAGCCGCATCCGATCTTCTTCGCCGAGTTGGAATACCGCTTGCGCCCCACGCGCGTGACCCTGGAAAAGTGGGCTGAAATTGTCCAGGGCACGGCCGAGCACATGGCCGATTATCCCACCCTGGACAATCAAACCGGCTTGTATTCGCTCACACCAGCCATGCCGCCCAGCGAGCTGGGAATCACACGCGACACGGTGTTTGATCTCGCCTACTGGCGCTGGGGCTTGGACAAAGCCCAAGGGTGGCGCCAGCGTTTGGGGCTGACGCGGGAGCCATACTGGGACGAGGTTCGGCGACACCTCGCACCCCTGCCGGTCGTTGACGGGGTCTTTGTTCACTCCGCTGAATGGACCGACACTTACACCAAACGGGCTTGGGAACATCCGGATCCCGTGGGTGTCCTGGGCATGCTTCCGCCCATCGAAGGTGTGGATTTTGAGACCGCCCGCCGCACGGTGCGCAAGGTTTGGGAGACCTGGAACTGGAATAGGGTGTGGGGTTGGGACTTTCCGTGGATGGCTATGGCGGCAGCTCGAACAAGCCAACCACAAATGGCAGTCGAGGCACTTCTCAAAGACAGCAACCACAATCAATATGATGCCCGCGGCATTAACGCGGGGGGCCCTTGTCCCTACCTGCCCGGCAATGGCGGACTGCTATATGCGGTCGCGATGATGGCGGCTGGCTGGGACGGTGCGCCGCAACGTAATGCACCGGGTTTCCCCAGCGACGGCTCTTGGACCGTCAAATGGGAGGGACTGAAGCCGGCGCCATAAGAAACTGTTTGTTGTTCTCAGCGAGATCCGTTGCTGGCGATATTAGAGCATCTTTAAGGTGTATACAGCATAATACCAAAGCTGTTCAGTTCGCCGATGAGTCCACGCCCACCGAAAGGAAAGTTCCATGCCCGGCATCCCCGTTCTCCATGTTGAAGCGGATTGCATCGCCCGCGCCTGGGAAGAATCGCTCCTGCTGCTCCACCAAAAGGGCTGCGACCTCCAGACACAATACGACAAGCCCGGCGACCCTCCCAGCAAAGATGCGACGATGATCATCGTCATCGCCGAGCCGCTCAAGGAGCCGATGATCCACCGCGACTTTCCCGGTGGTCCCGAAGACTTACAGGAGTACGTGATGGAAGTTCTGGAAGGCATCAAGGACCACTGGGTGCGCGACCAGCGCGACCCCGGCGACACGCGCTGGGAGTATACCTACCACCAACGATTGTTCCGCTACGCCGTCCCCACGCTTGCGCCCATCGACCAGATCGAAACCCTCTGCGGCAAGTTGGCGGAGACACCTTACACGCGGCGCGCCCAAGCGATCACCTGGAAAGTTTGGGAGGACAACGACTGCTACGACCCGGCCTGCCTGCAAAGCCTCTGGTGCCGGATCACGGAAGAAAAGGGCTCACCGGTGCTGAGCATGAACGTGCGTTTCCGCTCCAATGACGCCTACAAGGCTGCTTTCATGAATATTTTTGCCTTGGTCGAAATGCAGAGGCGCATCGCTGGGCGGGTTTCGGAAATCTCTGGCCGCCGCGTGAGTGTGGGGCGCTATTGTCATATAGCCGACAGCTACCACATCTACGGTTCGTATTTTCGGGAATTTGAAGCGCGTTTCCTTGGCGCGCTTGGTAAACGCACCTTCGAGCAGCGTACCCTGCGCTATGCCGACCTGCGCGAATTGATGGAGGAAGCTCGCCCGGCAATTCTGGAGAAAGCGCGAAAGACGGGTCAGTAGAGTTGTCAGTCTTCAGTTGTCAGTCTTCAGTTTCTTCTGCGTTTTGTTGGGCGGTTTCGTGACAGGCTTGCCGGCCGCATTTTCATTTGCCGGGGCTTTCTTTGCGCCACCAGCGGCGGTTGTGGCATGGGGGGTTGGCTTATGGCCCCTGAAGACCGGCGCGATATTTTTCATGGGAATCGCACGCCCTTCCTTGTCGTGCTCGGCAAAATTCAATTCATTCTCGCAGGAAGCCAGGTTGGTCTGCGCGATGAGTTGCGCCTCATCTTGATTTTTCAGCAGATAAGCCAAATGTGGCTCAATCGCCTGCTGCAAATCGAAGAACTGGTTCTCCGACTGGCTGTATTGCGCTCCGAAGCTGCCATTTTCGTAATGCGAGACGGCGTGCGCCATGCCATCCAAGCGCGGCAGCACCGCGCTGATCGCCACATAGGTCTGAAATCCCAAATACAAACTATCGGGGCGGTTCTCAAACTGACTGCGCCAGCTTTCCTCCGCGTCCAGTGCTTTGTGCAGTGACTCCAAGGTCTGCTCCAAGGACTGTCGCGCTGCGGGGGGCATCTTCCATTTATCCGGGTGGACTTGCGTGAGCAGGTCGTTCAAACGGAATTGGGCAAGATAGATCTTGTGCATGAGGGCCTTCACTTGCGCAGGTTCCAGATGCCCCGCGGAGCTTGCTGGGGCCAGGGGAACCGCGGGCGCTTGCCCGGGCGCCTCAATTTTCTCCGTCTGAACTTCCTCGTTTGCAGGCCCATTGGGATGCGGTGGCGGTGGCGGCTTCTTGGTAGATGATTGGCCAAGAACCGTAAGCGGGCAGACGGCAACCAACAGCGCTACGAAAGGTAATTTCATCGCTGACCTCACTATAAGTTAGAAGGCGGAAACCCGCAGAAAGATGGCAGGGCCTATGCAACCTCATCCACAAACTTCTGGAGGATCTGGCGCGTCTCCTGACTGAGGTCCAGGAACTGGATTCCCATGCCCAGGCCGACGCGCGAGAACATCACCTTGGCGCGGCAGGTGATGGCCGGCTCCGTCGGGTAGAGTCGAAAGGTGAGCGACAGCTCGGAATCAACGGGCAAGGGAAAGTGCGCATTGATGAACATGCCGCCCACGCTCACATCCCGAGTTACCATAACCTCATTGCGTTCCGGCGCTTCGCAATGAACTTGGGTTATCAACTTGACGCGCCGGTACTGCCGGCGCTCAACCTGCGGCTCAATGAGTTGCGGATCTTCCGGGTCCACGGCGCGCGACCTCTCGAGTCAAGGCATTAACCTGCTGCTTCCTGCACTTCCACGGCAAACTTGAATTGGGGGCGCGGGATACCTCGTCCCCACCGGTTCGCTTCCCAGCGGGCTTGAAGGAATTTGATGTCCGGGCGCTGCCCCAAATCCAATGCGGCGGGCGTGACGCCGGAATAGAATTTTTGCGGGAACCAGAAGAGCGCCTGCGTTCCCCAGTCCTGGCCGTCAGCCGAGCCCCATATCGACACGTGAAGCGATTCCTGTTCCACAACTTCGTCAATCTGCAAGATCAGCAGAAGCGCTTTGCCGGCCAGCGCGCCCAGTTCCAGCGGAGCGCCCTGCCCCGACCCTTCTGCCGTCGTGCCGGTAGGCACTAAATAACCCACGGAGGAATTTGCCATGACGCTGTTACCCATACTGTGAATCCGGGATTCCCAGCCAGGTCGTGCATCGTACCACAAGTTGTGGCGGGTGTCAGGTGCTTGTGAAAGGCGTCAGATGCCAGGTGACAGGTGTCAGGAAAGTGCAAAAATCGAAATTCGAAATTCCCAAGATCCCGAGGGTCTGCTCCTTGGGGAGGGCGGGAATTGCCTGATTCGAGTTTCGAGTTTCCAATTTCGGGTTCTGACCCTGACACCTGGCACCTGACACCTGCTCGATCGACTCTTGCCTTTTCTTGGGAGAAACGCATAGACTCACGGGTTCAAGGGTCAACGATGCGCTTAACAATTCGTGTGCTCATTTCCTTGCTCCTCCTGGCAGGGACGGCCAAGCCGGCGGCGGTTTCCAGCGTTTCGCTCGACGGCGATTGGCACTTCCTCGCCGATCCGGGCGGCGCGCTCGATGTGCAGAAACTCAATTCTGCCGCCAAGGTGCGCCCCACGCGGATTCCCTCCTCCTGGCAATCGCAATTTTCCGACCTGCGTGATTACGCGGGTGTGGCGTGGTACTGGCGCACGATTACGGCGCAGCCACCCGCGGCTGACCAAGTGGCGCTCCTGCATTTCGGCGCTGTCGATTATCGCGCCCTGGTTTTCGTGAACGGCAAGCAAGCCGGCGAACACGAGGGCGGGTATCTGCCCTTTGAAATCGACGTTACTTCCCTGCTCCAGGCGGGTGAAAACCAGGTGGCCGTGCGCGTCGCGGACCCCGGTGCCAAACCCTTTGAGGTGGTCGATGGCATCAATTATGGGGAAATCCCGCATGGCAAACAGAATTGGTATGTTCAGACCAGCGGCCTCTGGCAAAGTGTAGAACTCGACTATCGCCCGCGCGTGCGGCTGGGCAGCGTGCGCATTTCCGCAGCCCCGGACGGCACTTTTGTAATCACCGCGCCCGTGGCCGGGATGGACCAAGGCGGCTCGGCGCACGTCGCCGCAGAAGTCCTGGACCCCAGCGGCAAGAGCGTTTGGAAGGGCGAGCACGACGTGGCCGCCGGGGAAACGAGCGCCAAACTCAATGGGATGACCCACGACCCTCTGCTGTGGAGCACCTCGAGCCCGAATCTTTACGAGTTGCGCGTGTCGCTCGGTTCCGGCGACTCCGCCCGCTGCCGCTTCGGCTTCCGCAGCTTCACCACCCACGATGGCAAATTCCTTTTGAACGGGAAATCGATTTATCTGCGCGGGGCGCTAGACCAGGATTTCTATCCCGACACGATCTACACGCCGCCCTCGCTCGATTTTCTTCGCGACGAGATGCGCAAGGCGAAGGCCCTGGGCTTGAATCTGCTGCGCTGCCACATCAAGGTGCCGGACCCTCGCTATCTGGAAGCCGCGGATGAAACGGGCGTGCTCATTTGGTATGAGATTCCCAATTGGGATAAGCTCACCGCCAATTCACAACGCCGCGCCCTGGAAACCCTGCACGGCATGGTCGAGCGCGACGCGAACCATCCTTCCATCGTCATCGTGAGCATCCTCAACGAAAGTTGGGGCGCCAACCTGAAGGAAACCCCCGACCGCGCTTGGCTGAAGGCTGCCTATCAGCAGGCCAAGACTTTTGTCCCCTGGCTGGTGGTGGATAACAGCGCGTGCTGCGATAACTTTCACCTGGCGACCGCCATCGCGGACTTCCATCATTACACCGCCATTCCCGATTATGCCTCGAATTTCGATCGACTGATTGATGACCAGGCGCAGCGCCCCGGCTGGCTCTTCAGCCCTTACGGCGACGCGGCTCCCCGAAGCGACGAACCGCTGATGCTTTCGGAATTCGGCAACTGGGGCCTGCCGCACGTCCCCGAGGAAAAGCCCTGGTGGTTCAGCCGCGAATTTGGCGGGAGAGAGATCACCCAGCCCGAGGGCTTGGAGCAACGCTTCGCCGATTATCAATACCCATCCCTTTTCCCCGATTTGAACGCCTTGATCGACGCCACTGAGTGGCACGAGTTCGAGGCACTGAAGTATGAAATTGGGGCCCTGCGCGCGCACCCCGAGTTTGAGGGTTATGTCATTACGGAATTCACTGATGTGAACTGGGAAGCGAATGGCCTGCTCGATATGTGGCGGCACCCCAAGGCGTTTGGTGAGGCGCTCAACCGCCTGCAACAGGACGATCTTCTCGTCCTCCGCGGCGAAAAGGGTAATTACAAAACGGGCGATCCCGTCGAGGCTGACGTCTACGTTTCGCACTATGGCCCCGGGGACCTGGCGGGGGCGAAAGTGGATTGGCAACTGGAAGGGACCTCCCTCGCCGGGAGCCTGCCGGTTGCTGCCCTGCCCTCCGCAGGCGCTGCCAAGGTGGGAACGATTCGATTCACGACTCCCGCCGGCCTCGCGCCCGTCAAACGGGTTTTAAGAGCCAAGCTTATCGTTTCAGATAAATCCTTATCAGAAAATTCTCTTAATTATTATTTCTACCCCATCAAAACACTCGAATTGCCGCCGCCCGTCTCCTTCTATGACCCGCCCCCTGAACGCCTGCGCCGGCTGGTCAAAGACATGCGCGAGCGCAATTATCTGGCGCCTTCCGGCGCGGAAGCTTTCCCCGTGCTGATCGCCTCAACCCTGGATGAGACCGTGAAGAGCAAGCTGCGTGCCGGGGGACGCGTGATCCTGATCGCCGCCGACCCACTGACCCTGGCGCCAGGGATCGAGGTGGCGCCGCGCTCCCAAGATGACCTCGGGGGCAATTGGATTTCCGATTTCCTCTGGCTGCGCAAAGGCCGAGCGCCGTTTACCGACATAGGATTCGATACGCTGGGCGGGTTCGAAACCCAAGCCGTCACCCCAGCAACGGTCATCAAGGGAATTCCGCCGGAGAATTCGGGCGATGTACTGGCGGGAATGTTTTACGGTTGGATCCATAGCAATGTGGGAGTTCTGGTGCAAGCCAAGGCCGGCAAGGGCAAGCTGCTCATCTGCACGTTTTCGCTCGCCACCACCTACAACTCCGACCCCTACGCAACCTATCTCCTGGACGCTCTGGTGAACTACGCCGTGTCGGATTTCTCACCACACTTCGAGTTGCCGATGTGAGGAGGGCATGTGTCAGGTATTCGCACTGCAAAAGGGAGAGTGAGCGTTTAAGTTTGATGGGAAAGGTTAAAGGATAAAGGTCAAAGGGTAAAGGCTTTCCTCTTCCTTTATCCTTTACCCTTTAAACTTTACCCTTTACCCTTCCTTTCGCTGTGCGCCAGCCCAGAATTTCGAGTTTCGATTTTCGAGTTTCGACTCTGACACCCCGAACCTAACCCTCACGCCCGCAATTTGTCCAATCGTCGCAGGGCTTCATCGAGCGTGGCGTTCTTCTTGCAATAAGCGAAACGCACCTGCTGCGCTCCGGAGGCGGGATCACGGTAGAAGCTGCTGCCGGGAACGACGCCCACGCCGATTTCCCGCACCAGGTAGCGCGCAAATTCCACGTCATTGGGGAAACCAAAAGCCGAAATATCCGCCATGATGTAATAAGCTCCGTGCGGCCGGAAGCAACGGAATCCGGCCTGTTCCAGGCCCGTCAACATACGGTCGCGTCGCGCCTGATAGCCTTCGCAAAGCTGCTGGTAATAACTCTCCGGGAGGCGTAAGGCGGTTGCGCCAGCTTGCTGTAAGGGCGCCGCAGCTCCCACGGTGAGAAAGTCGTGCATTTTGCGGATGGCGTTGGTGACTTCCGGTGGCGCGATCGCGTAACCCACACGCCAGCCGGTGACGCTGTACGTTTTCGACATGGCGTTGATGGTGATGGTGCGCTCGCGCATGCCGGGAAGGGTCGCCAGCGAGATGTGTCGAAGGCCGTCATAGACGAGATATTCATAAATCTCGTCGGTGATGGCATAGGCATTCGTTCGCCGGCATTGCTCGGTAATCAATTCCAGCTCGTCGCCGGTGAAGACTTTGCCCGTAGGATTGTTGGGAGTGTTCACAATCACGGCACGCGTGCGATGGGTGAAGGCGGCGGCGAGTTCCTTGGGGTCGAAGGTCCAATCCGGGGGATGAAGCCGCACATGGCGGGCCGCGGCGCCGCAAATAATGGCATCCGGGCCATAATTCTCGTAAAAGGGCTCGAAGACCACCACCTCATCTCCGGGATCGATAATGGCCAGCAGGGAGGCGATCATAGTTTCGGTAGCGCCGCAGCAGACCGTCATCTCCCGCTCGGGATCGACCTCCAGACCGGTGTTGCGGCAAAAGCGCTCGGCCACGGCGCGCCGGAATTCGCGCGCTCCCCAGGTGATTTCATATTGGTTAATGTCGGCGCGGATGGCTTGCACTGCGGCTTCCTTCACTTCTTCGGGAGCGGGAAAATCCGGGAACCCCTGGGCAAGGTTCACCGCATCGTGCTCAAGAGCCATGCGCGTCATTTCGCGGATCACCGACTCAGTGAACTTCTGGGCCTTCTGGGAGATGGGTGACCGGCGAGCCGCCGGGCTTGCGGTAAAACCTATAGCGTTCTCATTCATGCAGTCACCTCAGTGCGCAGACGCTTGCTTCTGCGGGCACTCCGCAAAGTGTGGAGAGCCGCTCAAAAGCTGGCGGTAGACCTCCGCATCGCGCAACACCAGCTCCACATACGTCCGCGTGGCCGGAATGGGAATGCTCTCCAGGAACATCGCCGGATCACGGAAGGAATAGGTTTTAACCCAATCTTTGACGCGGAAGTCGCCCGCATTGTAAGCAGCCAGGGCAAATTCCGGCCGGCCGTCAAAGTCTTTCATCAGCGCAGCGAGATAGACGCACCCCACCTGTACATTGTAAGCGGGATCGTAAAGCCGCCGCGCGACCCCGCGTGTACGGGCCGGGCGGCTGCTATGGGCCGCGGTTTCCGGCAGGATCTGCATCAGTCCGCGGGCATTGGCAGCGGACAGCGCGCGAGCGCTGAACGCCGATTCCTGCCGTACCAGCCCCATAACCAGATACGGATCAAGGTTGTTCAGGCGGGCCTGGCGCTCAATGAGTTCCCGGTACGTCTGGGGATAGAGAAAATTCCAAACTTCTTCCGGCAGGTCGGAGAATTCCATCTGCGAGTAGGCCGGCACTGTTTTGAGAGCGCCGAACAGCGCGTCCGTCGCGCCGTTCTGCTCGGCGGACATGCCCGCCAGTAGCAAGCGCAACTCGGGCGACGGATTATCCACCGCGAGCGCCGCTTTCAGGAAGTCCTCCTCCAGACCTTTCAAATCCAGGGCCTGAAGGATCAGCGCCGGCCGGGCGGCGACGCTGGGAGTGGTAGCGAGGCACGCAAGCCCTGGCGGAATCACCGGCGGCGCCAGCAAGGGGACCAGGGCGGCGGCCAGGGGAACAGCGGCGGAATCGCCCGGGGCCACAAGGCTTCCCTGCCTCGCGCGAATTGCCGCCAGCCGCGCCACAGCCTGTGGCGCGTAATAGCTGTGCACGAAGCGTTTGGCCAGCAACGCGTAAAGCGCTCGCGCCTCGGCGAGGGCGCCTTGCCCCTCCTGGATCTGCCCCAACCAAAAGAGCGCCGCGGGAGCGCGGGGGGAATCCGGAAACCGCCTCAAGTACTCGCTGATCACCTCGGAGGTCTTGGGATCGCCCAAAAGATAATCGCACCAAGCTAGCCGCCAGCCATCCTCGCGCAGGTGGTCACTCTGGGGGAACAATTCGTCAAGGCGCCGATAGTCTCGGGCTGCTTCCCGCCAATTGAGCTGCCGGTAATAGAACATTCCCGCCGCCGACAGAGCGTCGGCGTATGCCGGAGAATTGGCGTACGACAATTCAAGCTGCCCAAGGTTTTGGGTAATCGCCAGCACGTCCTCCCTCTGCGCATACACCTGGACGAGCAAGGCCAGCCGCTGGACTTCCAGGTCGGGCGAGGCAAAGTGGGTGAACAATGATTGCAAGGCGTCGGCGCTCCGGCGCAGGCGCACGAGGCATCGCGCCTGCCCCAACTGCCAACGGGGAACCAGCGGGCTGGCGGGCTCATCTTTTAGCAACCCGCCGTATTCCTTCGAGGCGTCGGAATAGCGCCCGGCCTTGAAGATCGCCTCCACGCGCGTGGTCTCAAGGTCATCGTCCGGGGCCGGATAAGCAGAACCCAATTGGGCGCGCAGCGTCTCGAGCGCGTCGGCAGCAGCTTTGGCCTGCGCGGAAGCCGGGAAGTTGTAGTACACATCCTGGAATGCGCTGGCGGCGTCCACAGGTTTTTGGGCCTGCAAGCAAGCTTGGCCGAGCAGCAGCGCGAGCCCCGGCTTTTTGCAGATTTCCGGCTCGGCCGTTAGCGCCTCGATGGCCTGCTGGGCCTGCTGGGAGTCCATCAAGGCGCTGGCGCGCAATGCCAGCGCCTGATTGCGCAATTGGCTGTTGGGAAAATGCCCGGCGAAATCTTTCAGCACCGTGGCGGCGTCCAGAGCCCGGCTGGACTGGCTGAGCGCCGAGGCTTGGTAAAAAACTGCGTAATCCGCCAGGGAGAATCCGCTCTGTGCTGCCTGGGCTAAATCCTCGGCAGCCTCAAGAAAGTGGTGGCCTTCAAATTCCTGGTATCCGGCCACAAAGTAGGCCCAACCGCTCCACTCCGGGGTAGTCTGTGATTGTGCGTAGGTGCGCAGGCGCGGCCACGTCTCGCGATGAGTGGCGCTTGCCGCAAGGTCGCGCAGGCCCGAGGGGAGCAAGTCCCCGGCGCGAGCCGGAGCCTGCATCGCCGTTAAGCCTGTCCACAGGCAGAGGGTTCGAACTATCGATTTGCCACGGAGGTTCACGCGGTAGGCCCGGGACAATCCGGCCCCAGAGCCGAAGAGTCGTTTGCCGCAAGGGTTTTCACCAGCTCATCATAAAAGTAATCAAACTGCTTGCTCAGGAGCTTGCCAAAGCGCTTTTCATAGGTCTGGCGGCTGCGGTCGATATCGGTCTTGAGCCGCTTATATAAGTCCCGGTTCTTGCGTCCGTTGGCCACCTCGGCTTTGTTGTAAAGCTCAATTTCTGAAACCAGGAGTTTGGCGAATCGCCTCGCGTCCTTATGCACCTTCTGAAAGGCTTCGCTGAGCTTCGTGATATCGAAAGCGGCCGGTGCCGGAGGCGGTGCGCTCTCCGCCGCGGTTACTGGGGGCGCGGGCTCGACGGGTGCTGGTGGAGGAACAACCTCCCCCGCCGATTCGACGACGAGGGCGGCGGGCGCACTCTCGGTCCCCGAGGCAACGGGCGCCGGGGGTTCCGCGGCAACCTCCGCAGGTGGCGCGGGTGGTTCCGGTGCTGGCACGGGAGGTTCCACTACCCCGGCCTCTGCATGCACCTCAGCCCCCGTCTTCTCGACGACCGGCTCCGCCAACGCAGGTTCCGTAAGCGCGGGTGGCTCTGCGGAAGGTTCTGCTTCTTGCACTGCCGCCTCGCGCGCGGTGGGCTTGACACCTTCTCCCTCCACCCCTTCGGCCGTAAAGCCGCCGCTGAGCGCCATGAGGCGATCGATCTGCGCGCCGGCGAATTCGGCGAGAATCTTCAGGGGATTGACAGGGATGGCATCGCCTTTTTCGCCGGGATCGGCATAGAAGATGGCCGAAACCGTGCCGGTTGACCGAATCGGGAGTAGCACGATAGGCGCTTGGGGGGCGGGCTTGAGTTTGTCCAAGACGTTGCGATTTTTCTTAAGTGTTTCGGCGCTGGCGTCGACATGCCCGGCCGTTTCGCAAACTTGCCGGAAGGGATTGTCCTGATTGAGCGGAACGATGAGAGAGCGCAAGACCTTTTCCGAGAGTGAGGGTCCGAAACCGTGGGCTGACGCTCCCCAGGCCGCTTTCCCCCGCACGTCAAAAATCGCTGCACGCACGCCCCACTGCGAGGCCTCCTGGGTAAGGACCTCCAACACCTGTTCGGGAATCGCGCAGGTCATTAGGGTGCGGATTGCGCCCAAGACGTTCTCGAGCGCCTTGTTCGCCGAAGCCTGCGACTCGGAGGCCGCAGCGACCACCCGCTCGGCGGCGCGCGCAACCTCATCCCATTGACGGTTAGCTTCCTGCTCGGTACGTTCGTGAAGCCGCCGCAATTCCTCCAAATCCGAATTGAGTTTTTGGATTTGTTCAGCTTGGGCGCGAATCTCTTGCGCCACGCCTTGGCGAGCGTCCCGAATCGAATCTGCAAACGAAGAAGGTTGAGTTTCAGCCAAAGGAGACACCTCAGGGAGATAAGCTACCCACCCATTATGAATCAAGCCGCAGCGCAGGCGCAACGACCATTTCAAAGCAAGCCGGTCAAACCCGGGGCGGGCAGGAAAAAGTGGAGGGGTTCGTTGTCCGTTGTCAGTCGCATCTTCCTTTTTGTTATAGGCAGGAGTTTTTCGCGAACTGCCTGGGGTGAGGGCAGTTATCGGTTTTCCCACTTGTGAGGTTCCTGACTACATGGCGGGAAGAGTAGCGCCGAGAGCCTGAAGA
>Ga0326728_10005316_pt1 | contig 36412 bp, 29 predicted proteins | sample MB3enrmetagenome_FD_207602 | JGI IMG/M metagenome (GOLD analysis project Ga0326728, IMG submission 207602) | Lab enriched peat soil microbial communities from McLean, Ithaca, NY, United States - MB31MN | ecosystem: Environmental > Terrestrial > Soil > Wetlands > Peat | place: USA: New York...
TGGGAAAGATCGGAGTTACTGCGTGTACTTACTCAGTTAGTAAGTACATATTCAGAATAGCATGGGGTGTCAAGAGTCAGGTGCGGGCTCGCGACGCTTTCCGTTTGGAGCGCGTCACCCTCATCGGACGACCATGGCTTACCGGCGCACGGCCTGCAAGCCACTCCTCGGCCATCTCGAGGAGCTGATCGGTGCGGCGCTTGGAGACACCAAGAACCCGTGCCGTATCGCGAGCGGTAGCAAATCGACTGGTGATCTTGATAGGCACAAATTTATTGTACCAAGCGGGATGGAGCGACGGAATCCCACCCATTCGCCTTCGTTCAGGGCAACCTCTTGCGCGAAGCGTAGGTGGAAGAGCCGGCCTTTAGGCTGGCGTTCGCAGACCCAGACCGATTCGGGGCTTTAGCCCCTGTGGCACAGCGTCCAGGGCGTATCTCCCGCTGGCCGACGAGAACAGATACTCCTCCGGACGACCCACCAATCCAGCCCGCACGGGATTCATCCAAATGTACTCACGATGGCGCGCTAGATCCTCGTCATCGCGAATCCGATGATTCGTGAAACTGGCCTGCCATACCGGGTGGGACGACCTGAGCCGGAATGAGAATCCTCCCTTGATGAACTGCACAGCCCGCTCCAAAGAAATTTCGGGCTCGGGCGTAATGAGGGTGTGAAAGTGATCGGGCATAACCACGAATTCGTGGAGCAGGTATTTTCGCTCTGCGCGATAGTGCAGTAAGACATCAATGAACAAATCTGCCGTCGCGCTGCGTTGGAAAATGGTCTTTCGTTGCGCACTCACAGAAGTGATGAAAAATGTCCGGTCCATTCGACGAGCGTAGGTCGTCGCAGGCCGAAACGGTATGAGCCCGGTCACGTTGGAATTGTTCAGTTAGATAGATGGAAGGCCTTCAGGACAACTCGGAAATGTCGGAGCAAACGTGAATTCGGCCCAGCCGAAGGCGACCACCGGGCCTGAAGGCCCTGTTCATGGCGTCGAAACGCGGCCCTAAAAGGGCCGCTCTTCCACGGTGGCACGGGCCCCCGTCGCGAATACATGGATCGTGTGGGGTGCCGGAAAGATCTTTCCGGCGGAGAGATGGTTCGGGGGAGGTGGTTCCGGGAGAACGATGGCATTGCTGGAAGAGTCGGCCTTAAGGCCGGCGTTCGAAGCGTATCGACGGCCGCGGGCTACGCACTCGCTCTGCGGACGACTGGCTCGACAGCTTGCGGCAACTTCACGGGAACGAAGAACCGCTCTGGGTACAAGTAATCTTCGCCGGACTCGTCAATAACACGAATCTGACCGTGCTTCGAGCCGGTTTTGTCGGGGAGGGTCTGGTAAATCTTGCGTAACTCGAGCGAGGCCGCGTAACCCTTGTTGCCGATGCAGATGACGAATTGTGCTTCGCGTTTCATATCAGGCGAGGATTCGCTTGATCCTCGGCCGAGCAGCAGATTTCTTAATTTCTTTCCAAGTCTTTGAGGAATAAATACTTTACCCGTAAAGTATTTATTTCTCAAAGACTTGGCGCGAAAACTCCTCAATTCTTCCCAAAGTATAGATTACAGTGATCTTATCGAGTAAGTCTAAGTCTTTGTTCCTCAAAGACCTGGCGTCCAACTTACTCTAAGTAATTGATTCCTAAAGACCGCGTTTGGGAGGGGGTCTCTCGAATCCACGCTGTTTCTTCCTAGCTGCAGCCGCTCGTCGATCCGCAGCTCATGCACTTGTAACAGCTGCCATTTCTTACCATGATGCTGCCGCAGACGTGGCAACTTGGCGCATCACCTAGATCGATCATTCCTGCCAAAGCATCTGCCGCGTGCATCGAACCGGAAACGACTCTGGGCTCGCGGCTTTCGGCTCGGTGATCGGCCAGCGCGTCGAGATCACCTGCCGTCTCATGCCCATGCGATGACTTGGGACGCAGGTTGTCAAACAGCAACTGCTGCTGCCCGCTCAGGAAACGCACCTGTAGCCAGCGGAAGATGTAATCCATGATCGACTTGGCGAAGCCGATGTCGGGATTGTTACTCCATCCGCTGGGCTCGAAGCGGGTGTGCGCGAACTTGTCGCAGAACAGCTTCAGCGGAACTCCGTGCTGAAGGGCGATGGAGACGGCCAGCGCAAAGCTGTCCATCAGGCCCGAAACCGTGGAACCTTCCTTCGCCATCTTGATGAACAGTTCGCCAGGCTCTCCATTGGGATAAAGGCCGACTGTGAGATAGCCTTCGTGGCCGCCGATGTTGAACTTGTGCGTCACCGACATGCGCTCTGCTTGCAGACGATGACGAACGGCGCGCGGCGGCGCATTGAGGTCGTCTTCCGGGATGGACGAGGCGTCCGTGCCCACATTTGCCGGCGAGACGCCACCACCACTCTGCGCGGTCTTCGTGCCGGCCGCGGAAAGCGGTTGCGCTTTCTTGCACCCGTCGCGATAAATGGCTACGGCTTTCAGGCCGAGTTTCCAGGCCTGCATGTAAGCGTCGGAGATGTCTTCGACCGTTGCGTTCTCGGGCAGATTGACTGTCTTGGAAATGGCTCCGGAGATGAACGGCTGTGCGGCGGCCATCATCTTGAGGTGACCCATGTAGGCGATGGAGCGCGTGCCTTTGGCGGGCTTGAAGGAACAATCGAACACGGCCAGATGCTCGTCCTTGATGTGCGGCGCACCTTCGATGGTGCCGGTCGCATCGACGTAGCTGACGATGGCATCGGCCTGCTCGTGCGTATAACCGAGTTTGAACAGCGCCGAAGGCACGGTGTTATTGACGATCTTGATCATGCCGCCGCCGACTAACTTCTTGTACTTAATAAGCGCCAAATCGGGCTCGATGCCAGTGGTATCGCAATCCATGAAGAAGCCGATCGTGCCCGTGGGCGCGAGCACGGTGACCTGGCTGTTGCGGTAGCCGGACTTCTCGCCGCTGGCGAGAGCTTCGTCCCAGCATTGCTTGCTGGCGGCGATCAGGTCAGTCAGCTGTGCTGCCGCGGAACTGAACTCCGCCGCGACGGGGCTGAGCGCCGTCCCGCCATTCCCCGTCCCCACGCGAGCGCTGCCGATGTTGTTGACGCTGGCGCGGTGCATGCGGATCACGTCGAGAAACGGCTCGCGGTTGAGATAGAAACCGGGACAAGCAGCGCCGGCCATGGCATCCGCGCCTGTAATTCCAAGGCGTGTTTGCACGGTGCTCGTGGCGGGAGCGAGCGGCTGGCAGAGTTCGGCAATGCGACTGGATTGAAGATATGCCTCGCCGCACATGATGGCGGTTACGCAGGCTGCGTAATCGCGGCCGGCGTCGGAATCGTAGGGCAGGCCGGCGGCCATGAGCAGCGCGCCGAGATTGGCGTAGCCGAGACCGAGCGGTCGATAGTCGTGGGAGTTGCGGCCGATCATCTCGGTGGGATAGCCGGAATTGTCGACCAGGATTTCCTGCGCGGTAATGATGACATCGACGGCGTGGCGATAAGCGTCAACGTCAAACGCGCCGTTGGGTGCGAACTTCAGCAGGTTCAGGCTGGCAAGGTTGCAGGCGGAATCATCGAGGAACATGTACTCGCTGCACGGGTTGGAGGCATTGATGCGAGCCGTGTTCTTCGACGTGTGCCAGCGGTTGATGGTCGAATCGTACTGCATGCCGGGATCGCCGCAGTGCCAGGTGGCTTCGGAGATTTTCTGCAGCAGGTCTTTGGCTTTGTAGGTGTTGATGACGCGGTCATCGACGATGGCACGAGTTGAGAATTCCGTGTCGCGGAGAACGGCGACCATGAAATCATCGGTGACGCGAACGCTGTTGTTGGCGTTCTGGAAAAAGATGGAGCTGTAGGCGTCGGAATCGGGATGAGAGCCGTCGTAGCCCTGGGCGACGAGCGCGTGAGCCTTGGCTTCCTCTTTCTGCTTGCACTCGATGAAATCGACGATATCGGGATGGTCGATGTTAAGGATGACCATCTTGGCGGCGCGGCGCGTCTTGCCGCCGGATTTGATGACACCGGCAAACGCGTCAAAGCCTTTCATGAAACTGAGCGGGCCGGAGGCGGTGCCGCCGCCGCTGAGGACTTCGGTTGAACTGCGCAGCGGGGAGAGATTCGTGCCGGTACCGCTGCCCCACTTGAACAACATGCCTTCGGTCTTGGCGAGAGTGAGGATCGAATCAAGCGAATCCTTCACCGAGTTGATGAAGCACGCCGAGCACTGTGGGCGAGTGTAGCCGGTAACGCCGAATTCTACTTGTTGGGTGGCGTGATTCCAGTGCCAGTTGGTGGCGTCGGAGTTGGGCTCGATGCGGTCGCAACCTACGTTGAACCAGACCGGCGAGTTGAACGCGGCATACTGCCGGACGAGAAGATGAACGAGTTCATCGTGGAAGGTAGCCGCGTCTTCGCTGCTGCGGAAGTAGCCGTCTTTCATGCCCCAGTCGCGGATGGTTTCGGCTACGCGCGCAACCAACTGCCGGACACCGGTCTCGCGTTCGCCGGTATCCATGCGCCCATGAAGATATTTGCTGGCAACAATATTGGTCGCAGTCATCGACCAGTCTTTGGGGACTTCGACATCTTTCTGCTCGAAGATAATGTTGCCCTGAGCGTCAGTGATGGCGGCCGTGCGGAGTTCCCATTCGACCTCGTCATAGGGAGAAACTCCGGCCTTGGTGAAAAAGCGGCGGAACGCGAGGCCGGGAGCCTTCTTCGTGGACCGGCTGACACTGTTCGTAGCGGCTGCGGATTGCGTTTTGGCTGGGTCTTTTTGCTGCACTTCTGCCATTTCCTTACTCCTAATTAGATGATGACGATATTGAAACGATGTTCGGCCAATAGAACCGCGGCTGGAACAACTTCGCCGGTCCGCGCCTCAATGTCGCGGACTCGCTTTTTGAGCAGCGGCTAAAAACTCTTATACGGGAGCACAACGGGTTCGGCGGGGCGCTGCACCAGCACGAGTCTGCTCGCACTGGCCGGAAGGCGCCGGCACGTGCAATCGATGCCGCCTTCTGGAAAGCAAGCGGAACGATTTCGATCGAACTTCCATTGGGCTCCTCAACATAAACAAAAAAAACCAGGACCTACTATTCACCCACACGGCAGTCGGGCCAGTGGCCAGCCACGGGAGATCACCGCAACTCCATCCGCTTGGGAGCAAACGGCTCCGTGAGGGGAGCGGACGTCCAGTCACCGCAACTTTAGAGTTCGCCCCCACCGTTTTCCTCGGTCAGCCCCCTAACAGCGGGGGTCTTTTGAAAGTCTCGGGATGCCTAAAGTACTCCCACCAGTAGTACGTGTCAAGAGAAAATCACAACATCTTGTGGCTCCAACGTGCCTCCGTACCGAATTGAAAACCTCCCGGGCTTCTGCACCCGCAAGGCCCCATTTTGCAATGACTTTGCCCTTCACTAGGCGACAGCTCGAGAACGCGTCTCGGCTTCCACACGGGTTGCCGGACGGGTAACCCCGGGAACCGCAGAGGTATTTTGCACATCCGTCGGCAAGCAAGCGCCGGTGTCGCGGGAAATTGGGACATAGATGTCTTCGAAAAGCGCGCAGCTCGTAATGCGCCGGATGCCTTCGGACGTCTCGACGAGATAATCACCGGATTGTCCTGAGTGCTCGCGCCCCAATGAATCGGTGAAGACGAGCGGCTGCGTCAGTTGGCGAGCTCGAACAAGAAAACGAGTGCGATAGAGATTCCAGTTCTCGCGTTCCATGATTTCTACCACGACCTTTTGTACGAATTCCATCGGGTCACTTCCCGATGAGTGCAGTGACTGTACGCGCAGAACCAAGCCGAGTCAATTACACAGGATTGGTGCAAGCGGTGGATAACCGGGACGGAATTCGAGCAGACGTCGGAGATAAAAATGAAGGTGAGGGCGCGAACGAATCGTGCTCGCAGCGCGGGATTTGGGGATGAGCGCGGTGATGACGAGGGACGGGAGTGGCGAGGCGGGACGGAATTTGCACACGGTGTGCACAGGAAAGTCAGAAAGGCGGGGCGGGGGGAAGAGGTTTGAGGTCAGAGGGCAGAGGTTCGATTGCAGAGGTGAGAAGCAAAAGCGACGTTACAGTTTGCCTTCTCGGATCGTGCCGTCTATGGCGATTACGTATAGCTTCTTATTCGTAGTGCCGATGTACTCGGGCACTGCAGGCCTTCGGGTCAGGACGTAAAATACGTCGGTGTCTTCGGGAACGTCGCTGAGAACGTGGGTGTGGAATCCCGCCGCCGGGGCGGCGCCCGTCGGCAGGTCGCCGCGATTTTCGATAATACTTTTGTGCAACTGGCGTTTCTCAACGATCGCGTTGCCATCGGGCGAAATCAGGTATCGTACATCGCCTCCAAGCGGGTACACGCCGTTCTGGGTCTGCGCAGGCATAACGTAAACAAATAGCTGGTCGTTATTCGCGGGGAGCACCGCGGCGTTGTAACGGCGAGTCTCACCATGGAAATCCTTGAGGGCAGTGTCAATGGCGCGGGCTGCAAAAAGAAGGAACGACGAATCCTCTCGCGGAGGATCAAGTTTCTTGACGGCAAATTCCTGGAGAGTTGCTCCTTGTGTTGCTTCGTAGGCGACCAGGAACCTGTCGCGCGCGTCGTTGAGGTGGCCAAAAGCAACGATCCAGCCGGAGTCGGATTTTCGAGCAATGTAACGTCCTATCAGCTCTCGGGGCGGGGTTACCGCCTGTACGGCATCGGAGGAATGCCATGCGGCTTGGTCGCACTCGTAAAGCAGACGGCCGCGCGCCGTGACCTCAGGCATGACGGGGGTTAGTTCGGTGTCCTTTTTCTTGGCAGTCGCTAAGGCAGTCGCAAGGAGGCAGGTTAGTAAGATACTGGCGGCAGCATGTTTGTTCACGAAAAGCTCCACCGACGATTGTACAACGGGGGCGAGGCAATCCTATTGGCTGCGACAAATCTTGCCGAGGCTCGTCGACTCCGCTCATGATCGCTCCCAGAGCCCCAAGATCGAGTAACCGTGCACTGGCGCTACAAACAGAATACGAAGATCCTTCGCTGCGCTCAGGATGACATCGGGACAGGCAGGGGACATCAAGACAGATCGGAGTTCGTTCAACAGAAATAAGAAGCTCCCGGGGACGGTTGTTGCCCGCCGGGAGCGTTTTCGTTTCTCACTTCTGCATTCTGACTTCTTACTTCGAACAACCCACGCCGTTCGTAATGCTGGTCAGCACATTAGCGGCGGCCGTCAGGTCGCGGCTGTAGCAGTAACCCGTGGAGTCGGACGCAAAGTAATTTTGCGAACTCGACATATTGGTATTGCCCGTGAAGTTGCCGCTGGAATCGAAGTTGAGCGTATCGGTGGAGATGACGCGATTCTGGCTCTCGCCGAAGGTCGTCGGGATTCCGTTCAGCCGCGCCTCGTCATCCGCCTCGAAGTACTGGTTGCTGGTGGTGGTGACAGTCTCCGAGCCATCTGGAGCAACGAGTACGAGGTAGTCGAGCAGCAAAGGCCAATCGTGATTCACGGTCGTAATCCGTGTGCCCTCATTGCTGTTAACGGTAACCACCGAGTGCACCGTGGTTCCCTGCTTGATGTTCTGCTCGAATTCGGTATTCGTTGATTTGAAATACTGCAGGTTGGAAAAGTTGATGGCTTGCCTTACCGTGGTGGTCACTACGCCGTGCGAAGTATTCGCATAGCCGGAGATCTCGAAGTTATGGCCCGACTTGGTATTGACGGTTCCGGCCAAGCCGGCCTTTGTCGAGTGCAGGTTCTCCACGATGACCGGATTGGGAGCAGTGAGTGTGTTGGTGGTCACGCCTCCGGTGACCTGGGTGGATCCGTGGTCGAGATAGAGCCGCAGCGCGGCGGTCGCGGAAAAGTAGAAGTCGGCATTGAACACGCTGAGCGCAATGGTGTGGGGATTGCCATCATTAAGGATGCCGGCAAAAGGCGTGAGGTTGACCTGGTAAGGCTTGAAGTTCATCGTCTGGACGCCAGGGGTCGGAATCCACAGGAACGGATCGATGCCGCCGGTGAAGATCCAGGGGTAGACGGGAGCGACTCCGGCGGGAATGCCGTCGATGGTGATTTCAGATTCGCGGAAGGCGGTGCTGCCACAATCCTGAAGCTCGGACGCGATGTCGTTCGGAACGCAGGTGTACCAGAATTCGTCGTTGTGCTGGCTCTGGGCGAAGACGTCGAAGAAAAGGCTCTCGATGTTGGTGGGGAAAGTGAGGGTCTCAGCCAGTTGCGTCTGGCAACATTGTCCGCTGTTATCAAGGCCCACGGTGCCGCCATCGGGGCCGCCGGAAAAACCGATCACCTGGTCGGCAGTAACTGGAGGAAGCTGGTTGGGCGCGAGCGGGTAGAAGTAGAGGGTCGCGGCGCCGTGCAGCAGGCCGTTATATTGCTTGTTGTAAGTGTTGAACAGATAAACTGTACCGGTCTGGGCAGCGGTGAAGATAGATGAGTAGTCGGTAAGGTCGCGCTCAACGTGCCAGTGGCGGCCCTTGTTCTGGTCGGGCTCAGAAGTGGTGCCAAAATAAATGTTGGTCGGCCCAATCCAGATGTTGGCGGTGCGATCATACTGGTTGCCCTCGCTGATAGAGAAGTCGGCCTCGAGGACCACTTCGGCCCAGGGGCCGGGACAGGCGGCGGGCGGAGAGTAGGGGAAATTCTGCGGCGTGTAATTATCGAATTTGTAACCGTCGAAAAGAACGACCTTGCAGGGCGTTGTATTGGGATGCGGCACGGGCGGATCGGCAAAGGCGGTGTTGCCAGAACCGACCTGTAGCTGGCCAAAGGCAACGGTCGACAGCAGAGCAAAGAAGCAAGCCGCCACTAGGGCGGACTTCGGGACATGCGAAGTAATCAAGGGAGCCTCCTGGGCTATGCGGTACGAATGGCGTGTGGGACCAAAACCCGCGCTGCGCAAGGAGTCTAGACGGACCAGCACAAGGTGTCAAGAGCAGGATACAGATCTGAAGACTTTCCCGAGAAAGAGCAACTCAGGTCGCGCACCACGGGCGGGCTTTCAGATAACAGAGTTACCAGTGGCTGGCAGGAAATACTAATCCGCCGAGGGGCACAAAACATCATGTTAATGTTCAGAACTCGATTCCGGCGCGACATCCTGACGGAATTCTTGCCGCCGCTGCCGCGGATGACGCCGAACACGAGCAAACCTCTTGGCCGGCGCCGAAACCGTCCGGCGATAAAGGACCGGGTAATCCTGCTCTGCGACGGCATGCCTTCGATCCCGCGCAAGCAGCCACTGGCCGAGTTTCTGGCGCGCAAGGGCTATTGGGTGTTTTACCCGCGCTATCGTGGCGCTTGGGAAAGCGGAGGCAAATTTCTCGAGAGATCGCCGCATCTGGATGTGCTCGACGTTATTGACGGGCTGAATGCAGAAATTCGCGAGTTGGCATTCGGCCGCAGATTTCGCGTTCGAGCGAATGAGATCTTTGTCATTGGCGGGAGTTTTGGCGGAGCGGCAGCGATTCTCTGCTCGCTCGACCCGCGCGTAAAGAAAGTGATTGCGAATTGTCCGGTGGTGGATTGGTCGATTCTGCGCGAGTCGGAAAAGGCGGAGACGTCAAATCCCAACTATGCTGCTTACATTCGCGCGGCGTTTGGCATGGCATTCCGGCTTTCCGACAAGAATTGGAAGAAGCTCTACAGCGGCACGTTCTACAACCCCATTCACCACGCGGACAAAATCGACCCGTCCAAGATCCTGATGTTTCACGCCCAGGACGATCCGAACGTCCCGTATAAGTCGGTGGTGAACTTTGCCGAGCGCACCGGCGTAAAGCTGAAGTTACTACGGCGTGGCGGCCACCTAAGCACGGACATGATTGTGCGGGAGTACTGGGGAGAGATTCAGCGATTCTTCCAAAGTTGACACTCCCTTACTTCGTGCGGGCGACGATGTACACGTAGCGCAATGTGCCGGTGCCCGTGTTCTTGACGTCGTGTTCGGTGTTGGGCGGGCAGTAGAGAGCCTGGTTGGCGGCGATCTGCATGGCAGAGCCGTCTTTGAAGATCATTCCTCCGCTCCCGGCGAGAATTACCAGCATTTCTTCGTGCTGCCCGGTGCTGTGCTTGCCCACAGACTTGCCCGGCGAGAGTGTAACGAGGCCGGACTTCATGGTGACGGTTTCGGGTGGGCCGGAAAGCAGCGGCTGAAAATCTTTGCCTGAACTTTCAAACGGAATCACTTTCGCGTGAGGCTTGGCGTCTTCGGCGAGTGCGAATGGCGGACCGGCAAGAAGGATTGGAAAGGATAGCAAAACGGCAAGAAGGCAAACGAAGAGGGAAAACGAGGCAGAGCGCATGGACTTTGGGAACCTTCCCTGAGTAGCACATTGAAAGAACGCTGAGAGAATAGCGCGGACAGGAGTGTCCGCGCCACACTAGCTAGAGCTTATTCAGGCCATCCAGCGCCGCGACCTTGTATGCCTCGGCCAGCGTGGGGTAATTAAAAATCGTGTCGCGGAAATATTCGATGGTGCCGCCTAGCGCCAGGACGGCTTGGCCGATATGAATGATTTCGGCGGCGCGATCTCCGATAATGTGGACGCCGAGGAGTTTTAGCGAGTCGGGATCGAAGAGAATCTTGACGAGGCCCTGCTCGTCGCCGAGCATCTGGCCTTTTGCCAGCTCGGAGTAATGGGCGAGTCCGATTTCGTAAGGCGCCTTCCTTTGAGTGAGCACCTCCTCGGTTTCTCCCACCATCGAGATTTCAGGGATGGCGTAAATTCCGTAGGGAATCAGATTCGAAACTATTTTGCTGGGCTTGCCGAACATGTGGCAGCTGGCGAGGCGGCCTTGTTCCATGGAAGTGGAGGCCAGCGCGGGGAAGCCGATGACATCGCCCGCGGCGTAGATGTGCGGGACGGTGGTTTGATAGTGGTCGTTGACTACGAGTTTGCCGCGGCCGTCGGGCTGGACGCCGGTGGCTTCGATATTGAGTTGGTCGCTGTTGGCCTGGCGGCCGACTGAATAGAGCAGTGCCTGCCCGCGAACGATCTTGCCGCTTTCAAGTTTGGCGAAAACCTGAGAGCGGTCCTGGTCGAAACCGACGGAGACTACCTTTTCGCCGAGGCGGAAGACGGTGCCGAGCTGGCGGAGTTGGAAGCAGAGGCTCTCGATGATTTCGCGGTCGACGAAATCGAGGAGCGTGGGACGCTGATCGAGAAGGGTTACTTTGACTCCGAGAGCGGCAAACATGGAAGCGTACTCGAGGCCAATGATGCCGGCGCCGACGACAATCAACTCACGCGGGACCTCTTCCATGCAGTGCAGTTGGTCGGAATCGAAAATTCTCTTGTTGTCGATGGGGATGTCGGCGTCGTGGGCGGGGCGGGTGCCGCAGGCAATCAGAATGTGCTCGCCGCGCAACTGGTGTCTCCCGTCGGAATTGACGATTTCGATGGTGTGCGGATCGACAAAATGCGCATCGCCGGAGAACGTATCGACGTAGTTGCGGCGAAGCTGGGCCTTGATGACTTCGACTTCGCGTGACATGACGGACTGCGCGCGGAAGATGAGGTCAGCCATCTCGATGCGGTCTTTCAGGACGTAGCCGCGTCCGTAGAAAGTGCGCTGGCGGAAGCCGCTGAGGTAGAGAACGGCTTCGCGGAACATTTTGCTGGGGATGGTGCCGGTATGCACGCAGACGCCGCCAATGGTGCGCTCGCGATCAACGATCGCCACTTTCTTGCGCAGCTTGGCGCCGCAGATCGCGCCTTTTTGCCCGGCGGGACCGCTTCCGATGACTACGAGATCGTATTCGTTGGATTGCATGAATTTCGGCCTTAGTCTTGGTTGCGTCTGGCGCGCGGGGACACTCCGCCTGTCAACTCTATCGGCAGAGTCTAACATCAAGTTCAGGAGCAACGGGACCGGGACCCGGTTAGGGAGGGAAAGTTAATGATTCCTTAATATAGCGGCGCGGACAAAATGTCCGCGCCACATTTACATCTTTATTTCTTTGACGCGTGGTACCGCTTGTTGATTTCTTCCCAGTTGACGACACTCCACCAGGCTTGCAGATATTCCGGCCGGCGGTTGTTGTACTTCAGGTAGTAGGCATGCTCCCAAACGTCGTTGCCGAAGATGGGGTAGAGGCCCTGCGAGATCGGACTGTCCTGGTTGGGCGTCGAAATAATCTTGACGTCGCCCTTAGCGTCGCCGGCCAGCCAGACCCATCCGCTGCCGAACTGTCCTACGCCGGCGGCGTTGAACTTTTCCTTGAATGTATTGAAATCGCCGAAGGTCTTCTTGATCACCTCGCCGATCGGTCCGCTCGGGTCGCCTCCGCCATTCGGCTTCATGATGTTCCAGAACATGGTGTGGTTGACGTGACCTCCGCCGTTGTTGCGAACGGCGCCGCGGATATCTTCGGGAATAGCGTTCAGATCGCGCAGCAGATCTTCCGCGCTCTTCTTGTGCAATTCGGGATGCTTGTCGAGCGCCGCATTCAGGTTCTTGACGTAGGCGGCGTGATGCATGTCGTGATGCAAATGCATCGTCTTCTCGTCGATGGTGGGTTCGAGCGCCGTATAGGCATACGGCAGCGGGGGCAGTTCATGCGCCATTTTTACTTCCTCCAAAGTTTGGGCCATTTTCTTTCCTCCAAAACCTTAATGATGACGGGGTGCGGTTGAAAGATTCATGGAGGACGGGCGATGTTGCCCGGCGGCCTCATATATTTGTAACATCTTGCGCGTGAAAGCGGGCGCGTCGCGCGGCGGATGCGTGCGCTAGCCTTTCAGCAAGGCCGCAAGCTTGCCCAGATCTTCTGCATTCACGTCGCCGACCACAAAATAACAAAGTCCGTTGCGAGACCAGCTTTCCAGGTGGAAATTGAAATCGCTCGCGCTGGCCAGCCTGCAGTTTTGCTCGATTGCGCTCTCCTGAAAAATAAACGCGGAAATGTTGTGCTGGCGAATTCGAAAGATGAGTTCCGCGCCGGGCGATTGGTTCAGATAGCTGGTGCGGCCTCCGATCAGCGTGAACGGCGAACCCTGCAGTTCGGGCAGATCGAAGGTGAACGGCAGCTTCCCCTCGAACCACGGCTTCACGGTATGGCGGTCGGTTGAAACCACGTCCACCGGACTGGCGCTGGCGAGCGTGGCCACATGCAGATCGACCAGCTCGCTTACGAGTTGCTGCTCGCGAGTGTACCTGCGGAAATGGCTCGTCCAAAGCGCGGCGATCAGAACTACACACGCCGCCGCGAATGCAAAACTCGGCGCCCAGCGCCACGTGCGCTTAGTAGAACTCGGCGCGGCAATGGAGGATCGCACGCGCGCCCGGAGAGCAGGGTCGGGACGGTAGCGCATAGCTGCTGCTTGAATGGAGCGCTTCATCTGCACGCGATCAAGGGCATCGGCCGCGCAGTTGTCGCAACTCTTGAAATGCTCGCGAAAGGCCTGCTCGTCTTCGCGCGGCAATTCGCCGTCAACGTAGGCGTCGAGTTTTTCTCTCCACAGTTCGCAGGCCATCCGCTATTCCTTTTGCAACCTCTTCACAATATCCCGCAAGGCGCTGCGCGCCCGAGAAAGGCGCGACATCACGGTGCCGATCGGAACCCCGAGCGCGGCAGATATCTCCTGATACGACATTTCTTCGAATTCGCAAAGCAGCAACACTTCGCGATAAATCACCGGCAATTCGTCGAGGGCCTTGTGCACCAGTTCCTGATCCAGCCGACCCAGCAGAATCGTCTCTGGCGTGTGCGGCGTGACCGGAAGGCTGCTCTCGCTCGCCTCGTTCCCCTCCTCACCAATCGGCATCGCCTTCAATCCGGCACGCGAGTTGAGGAAGCTGTTGCGCAGAATGCGATACATCCACGCACGAAAATTCGTGCCTTGCTGGTACGACGAAAAACCTTTCAGCGCTTTGGCATAGGTTTCCTGCACTAAGTCCTCGGCCTCTTCGCGGTTTTGCGTGAGCCAGTGGGCGAAGTTGTACAGGCGGTCGAAGAGCGGGAGGGCCAGATCCTCGAACGACTCCGACGCCACGCGCGATTCCGCCACGGCCATAAGAGTAAACCAGCGGCCACGAGTTTTATTCCCGCAACTTAGTGATTTTTTTCTTTGGAATAACTTGCCGGCTTCCCTGTTCTAGCAGGTAGCAAGCGATTTCAGGGGGTGGAAATGAAGCGCGAAACCAGCGGCAGCATCATGTTCGATCACAATCACGATGGCATCGACCGGCGCGGATTCCTCAAGTGCATGGCGTGGACCGGTACGGGCGCGTTGTGCGTGGTTGAGGGCGGAGTTCTAAAGTCGTTCGCACTCAACGACCCCGCCGCCAAGAAAGCAAAAGGACAACTCAGCTTTGTCCAGATCAGCGACAGCCACATGGGCTTCAACAAACCCGCCAATCCGGATGTGATCGCTACGCTTAAAACAGCGGTCGACAAAATCAACGCGCTGCCGGTTACGCCCGAGTTCATGCTCCACACCGGCGACATCAGCCACCTCTCGAAGGCGGAGGAGTTCGACAATGTCGACCAGATTCTGAAAGCAGCGCAGCCCCAGGAAGTATTCTTCGTCCCCGGCGAGCATGACGTGCTTGAAGACGACGGCAAGCCGTATCGCGAGCGCTACGGCAAGAACACCGTTGGCGACGGCTGGTACAGCTTCGACAAGAATGGAGTTCATTTCATCGGCCTGGTCAACGTGCTGAACCTGAAGGCGGGCGGTCTCGGCTCTCTCGGCACGGAGCAGTTGGAGTGGATGGAGAAAGACGTCAAACATCTCTCCCATAGCACGCCGATCATCGTATTCGCGCACATTCCGCTTTGGACGATCTATCCCGACTGGGGCTGGGGGACAAGCGACAGCGCGCAGGCTCTCACCTACCTCAAGAAGTTCGGCTCGGTCACGGTTCTCAACGGGCACATCCACCAGACCATGCAGAAAGTGGAGGGCAATGTCGCCTTCCACACCGCCTGCTCGACCGCATTCCCTCAGCCGAAGCCGGGGACGGCGGCATCGCCCGGGCCAATGAAAGTGCCCGCCGAACAACTGCGCAGCCTGCTCGGAATTACCGACGTGCATATCGCTCACGGCAAGCACGCTCTGGCCGTGACGGATTCGACGCTGGAGTAGCGGGCAATCCGAGTCAGACAACTTGCAGAGAGGAATTTCAGCCAAATGTACAGACAGTATTGGAATCTCGGAATCGTAATGATCGCGATCGCGCTCACCATCGGGATCGCGGCCTCCGTCGCGACCGCAGGCACGGAAACGCCGTCCGCTACGGCCGATGTCAAGATCGACAACTTTACCTTTGAGCCGCAGACGATCACGGTCAAGGCGGGAACGACGATCACCTGGACGAACCGCGACGACATCCCGCACACCGTGGTCAGCACCGACCTCGTGTTCAAGTCGAAGCCGCTTGATACCGACCAGACATTCACATTCACGTTGGCCAAGCCAGGGACGTACCCGTACTTTTGTTCGATCCACCCCAAGATGACCGGCAAGATCATTGTTCAGTAGGTCAACGTTCACTAAATCCTCGTTCAGTAGGTCGTCGTTCACTAGACCATCGTTCAATAGCGGAGAATTTGTGCATCCCTTCGATCCCAAAGCGATTTTGCTGGCCAAGCATGCGCAGCATGTGGTGCTCGTGCATTTCCCGATCGCGCTTTTCCTGACCGGCGTGCTGTGCGATTTCTGGGCGCACTGGGGAAAGAAGGTTGCGCTCAAAGCAGCGGCCCAGTTCAATCTTCGCGCGGCGGCAATCATGGCACTGCCAGCGTTGGTAACGGGAATCGCTGCCTGGCAATGGCAACTCGAAGGTCAGCCACTGAAAGGCGTTCTGCGGATGCACCTCACGCTGGGCTTGTGCTCCGCCGCTTTCGGCTGGCTGGTGATTGCGCTTCGAAGACAGGAGTGGAAAAACGAAATGTCCTCGCTTCCTGTGTCTCACGCCATGTTCGAACTCGCCGCCGTCCTCGTGGTCGCTCTCACCGGTCATCTGGGAGGCATGGTCAGCGGCGTGAATCTTCCCGGTTAGTTCGGACTCAATCCGCAGAGTACCTTACAAATCGAGTTCCATATAGAGCGCGCCAGCGATGGGATTCTCGCGGTAAGGTGGAATCTCGCGGAAGCCGAGACGGCGATACATGGCGACGGCTTCTTTCATGACGGGCTCGACGGTATCGAGACGCATTTTGCGATAGCCGATCTGGCGGGCCTCAGCGATCAGATAATCCGCCAGGGCTCGGCCCAGTCGTTTTCCTCGCGCCTGCGGGCGGACATAAAGACGCTTCATCTCGCAGATGCCATCTTCGATCTGATGGAGCGCGACGCAACCGGCGAGTTGGCCGTCATATTTAGCCAGCAGCAGTCGCCCTTGCGGTGGCGCGTAATCGCCGGGCAATCCTGCAAGCTCCTGGTCAAAGCTCTGGAAGCACAAGCTGAAACCGAGCGACCCAGCGTATTCCAGGAACAGTTCGCGCACCTGAGCAAGCTGCTCCTGCGATGCCGCGGCAACGATCGTCAACCCGCTCATCACGACATTATCTTCTTTGCGGCGCGCAAACTGTCACGTCAATTGGCAAAGCGCACCTTATAATTTCACTTTATCCCACTCCGTGCGGAGGAGCTTTGAAGGTCTTATTGCTGGAAAACATCAGCGGCGTCGCAGCATCACAGTTCAAAGATGCGGGCTTCGAAGTCGAATCGCTCAAGGGCGCACTGGACGAAGCCGAGCTTCTGAAGAGAGTGCACGACGTCTCCATCCTGGGCGCTCGTTCCAAGACTCGCGTGACCGCGGCCGTGCTGGCCGCCGCGCCCGAGTTGGTTTCCGTGGGGGCGTTCTGTATCGGCGTCGATAAAATCGACCGCGCGGCGGCCAGCGAGCGCGGCGTCGCGGTCTTCAACGATCCGCACTCCAACAGCCGCTCCGTCGCCGAACTGGCCATCGGCGAAACCATTCTTCTAATGCGGCGCACGTTTGAGATGAGCACGCGGGTGCATCGCGGCGAATGGAACAAGTCGGCGGCCGGTTCGCACGAGGTTCGCGGGCTGATCCTGGGTATCGTCGGATACGGCAAGATCGGCTCGCAGGTCTCCGATCTGGCCGAAGCGATGGGCATGCGCGTCGTGTTTTACGATGTGGCGCACGTGCTGGCGCGCGGCAACGCGCGCCCGGTCAGCTTTCGCGAGCTGCTGGAGATGTCGGACGTGGTTACGCTGCATGTGGATGGCAAGCAGCAGAACAAGGATCTGTTCGGCGAAGAAGAATTCCGCGCCATGCGCGATGGCGCGTGCTTGATTAACCTGAGCCGTGGCTTTGTGGTGGATCACGAAGCGCTGGCGCGCCATTTGAAAAGCGGTAAGCTCGCCGGCGCGGCCATTGACGTTTTCCCCAAGGAGCCGGAATCGGGCGGCGCGTTCTCCAGCCCGCTGCAAGGGTTGCCCAATGTGATTCTCACTCCGCATATCGGCGGAAGCACCGAAGAGGCGCAGGAAAATATCGGCAACTTCGTTTCCGCGAAGATGGTCGATTACTACCGCAGCGGCAATTCGCTGATGAGCGTCAACCTGCCGCAATGCCATCTCGATTACGAGCCGGGATCGCACCGGCTGATGCACATTCACAATAACGTGCCTGGAATTCTGCGCGCGATTAACGACATTCTGGCGGATCGCGGGATCAACATTGAGCGGCAAGTGCTGGATACGCGCGGGAACCTGGGCTACGCGATTTATGACATTAATCAGGCCTGCGACGATGAATTGCTGACAAAGCTGAGAAGCGTGCCGCATACGATTCGGGTGCGGGTGCCGGGCGATGGAAGGCAAACGATTGGCGGTTAGAATCTTCTCGAGAGTACAGCTCGCTATAGTCAGGTGCTTGACTATGCCCAGGAGATTCCAGGAAATGAGGCGACTTGAGGTGTTAACTGTCCTGCTGCTTTTTGCGAGCCTATGCGCGACGGCGGAGACCGTTAAATTCAGCTGGGTGAAAATACGCCGCCATAAAGGTGAGCATAACCGCGTACTCGTCGATAAAGAAGGCGACCTGAGGTTTGACGATGATGCTCGCAAACTTACATTCTCCAGCGACGCAGGAGATCATGTGGCTATCGCGTACGACGATATTACGAAGGTCGTATTCGACCAAACTACCCGCATGCGCGGCGGGCCGGTCGCCTATCTGAGTGTTCCTGGGATTATTGCCGCGGGTCAGCATATAAATTTCTATTGGTTTTATGTCGAGTACAAGAATGGCGACCGTACCGACCCTGTTCTCTTCGATGTACCCAAGGGTTCATCCGAAAAAGTGATCGCGAAAGCCCGCGATCTTTTTGGCTCACGCGTCACCGTAGCCGATTTGCCCGAAACCGGCGAGGAGATTGACCCTAAAACGCTGGCCGATTTCAAGTCAAAGCATACGTTCGCCGCGGACAGAGAAGACCATCCGCTACCGGAAGTAAAACCCGATAAGGCGACCGTCGTCGTCGTGTGTCCGGCTTTGGAGGCCCGCTTCTCTGGTCGCGGCAACCAGTTCAAATTGCACGCTACTGATCGCGTGGTCGCAGTGAACCGCGAGGGAACTTACAGCTTTGCTTACCTCGATCCGGGAACATACAAGCTCGCTTCGCAGTCTGAAAACGCCAATGGTTTTGAAATTAAGTTGGAAGCGGGCAAGGAATACTACTTCCTGCAGGAAATCTTCCAGGGAAAATGGAAAGCGCAAAGTGGACTGTCGCGTAATAGCCCGGAACTCGTGATGTACGAGCTCGATGGCGCTTATTATTCCGACTGGAGGCGCAAGAGCGACTAGCCGTTAACCCTGAGTTCTCCTTCTTTTCGTGCGAAGCGGCGAAGTGCAATATTGCACATTGTGTAGGCGCCGTCGCAGGTTACACTGAAACCTCCCAGATGACGATCGCCCGAACAATCTGCGCCGCAGTTGCTGTGCTTGCTTTGACTATGCTGATCGCCGCTCCGACTCTTGCTGGATCGGATTCGGGAGCACTTCCATCTTCCCCGGCAAGTGCGTCTCTTTCCGCCGGCCATCTTTCTGCCGAGCAGGTGGTGGACAACCTAGTGCGCAGGAATCAGGAGCGCGCACAAGCTCTGCTGCATTCCGAGGCGACGCGCGTGTACCGCCTCGTCTACCGCGGATTCCCTGGAGACCGGGAAGCGGAAATGACCGTGGAGGCCACCTACAACAGTCCCGCGTCGAAAGAGTTCAAAGTGGTTTCCGAGAGCGGATCGAAGTTGATCCGCGATCGGGTGTTCAAGAGGCTTCTGGAAAGCGAGAAGGAAGCAGCACAACCAGCTATGAGCGCGGCGACGCAGTTGAATCGCGACAACTACGACTTTGAACTGGTAGGCTACGAGCCGACGAAAACCGGTGGACAGTATGTGCTGCAGGTCGTCCCGAAGGTGAGGAGCAAATACGTTTATCGCGGCAAGGTGTGGGTGGACGGAACCGACTTCGCGGTGACCCGCATCGAGGCCGAACCGGCGCAGAATCCGTCGTTCTGGACGAAGAAGAGCGCAATCCATCACGAATACGAGAAGGTCGAAGCCTTTTGGCTGCCGGCGCGGAATGAGTCGATCAGTGACATCCGGCTGGGAGGGCGCGCCACGCTGACGATCGAGTACAAGGACTATCGCGTCACGGATGCTCGCCAGGCACGCGCGGATCTGGCTGTGCAGCTGTTGGGTAAAAGTAGTCGGTAATCCCTGAAGCGCGGGCGAATTCCACCTCGAAACGAAATTCTGCATCTTTTTCTATTCCTTCGAGGCGGCGCGGCGTAAGCGATCTTGCACGGCTTCCCATTCGGGCGCGTTCGGCGGCAGGTCTACGGCGATCCAGTCGGCGTTGGCTTGGTCGGCGTCGTGAAGGGTTTTGTAGAGCGCGGCGGCGTAGTCGCTGGCGGATTGCGGCATCTGAATGACCTGAACCATCGGGATCACCGACGCGGTGGCCGACTCAAGCCCGCGGTTGGATTGAGTGGGGCAGTTCGGGCCATGCGCATGTTGCAGGTAAATTCCATTCCCTTGTTCGGGCAACTTTCCATTTGAAACCAAAAGCAACGGCGTGCGCGGGCTGTAGTGGCGCGCGTGCATTCCGGGCGAGGGATGGGCTGTGCCGGGACCGACGGCGCGCCGGCCAGCTTGTTTCCCTGAACCTTCGGGCGCCTTTCCTAACGGGCTGCGGAAAAGGTTCTCTCGCGGGCTGGCAGTCCCCCAGCGGCTGGAAGCCGCCGTTGGCTTGGCACCAGTTACGGCACGAGTGGAACTCGTGCCCTTCCCGTTCGTGCTCAATTCCGAAGCGTTTCCACAGCCTGCTGAGGCTTCCCGCGTTTCCCCTGAAGCTTTCTGCGCTTCCTCTAACGCTTCCGGCGCGGATGCTACTGGCCCGATTAGCGCTTCGATTTCGGAGCGCGAGATGGCTCCGGGCCGGAGCAGAACCGGACGTTCTCCAGCGAGAGAGAGCACGGTCGACTCGATGCCGATCTGGCATGGGCCTCCGTCGAGGATGAGATCGACATCCTTGCCGAGGCTGCGGCGAACGTGTTCGGCCGTGGTTGGCGAGAGTTCGGTAAAGCGATTGGCGCTGGGCGCAGCCAGCGGAATTCCCGCGGCGCGGATGAGCGCGAGCGCAATGGGATGCGACGGCATGCGCAGCGCGACCGTTTGGAGGCCAGCAGTCACGATGTCGGGAACCGTCGGCTGTTTCTTCACGACGACCGTGAACGGTCCAGGCCAGAATTTTTCCGTCAGCCTTTCAGCGGCTTCGGGCCATGCGGAGGCTAGAGACTTCGCCATTTCTATCGTCGCCACATGGACGATCAGCGGGCTGGTCGCCGGCCGTCCTTTGACCGCGTAGATGCGGGCAACGGCCTCGGCATCGAGCGCGTTCGCTCCGAGCCCGTAAACGGTCTCGGTTGGGAACACAACCAGGCGTCCGCGGCGAAGGAGATCAGCGGCGCGGGCAAGTTCGGCGGGAGTGGACATTGCGGGCACAGGACATTCGAGGATACGCTTTTTCGATTCTCGGGCAAGAGTTACTCCCTCCCCCCTCCCCCTCCTCTAATGGAATCAGTATCTTGCGGAGAAATTCCCGGCAAAATCTTGAGGAGCAAAGAGTTATATGCAAAATATTCAAAACAAAGGAGTTGACGGCGCGAGCTTGCGTCGTTTCCCTTTATAATCAATGATTTAGCCGGTATAAGTCATGTCAAAATCTTGATTCTATGGGAGTTAACAACGTGTGGCAGGATGGTCGAGGATTCGATTCTTTAGAATCAATGACTTAGTTTGTAAGTCTCCTCCCAAAATCTTGATGTCAAAGAAGTTAGCTTCACTTCCCCGCCTGGGCGGGGCGCTGAAAACCCTAGCAGCGCTACTTACTATGTTCGAGAGTCCGAGCTTCTTAAGTCAAGAGGAATTTGGGTTATGGGGCCGGTTCCTTCCAGCCAGCGCTACACTCAAGGCGCTTGTGGTAACAATCTCGCGGCTTAAATACCTGAGGCCAAAAGCGACCCTCCAGGCGCTAAAGCGCGAATCTATTTTCAGCTTACGCGGCCCTGAAGGGCCGCTCTTCCACAGTGGCGCTTACATTCGGGAGTTTTTCCGCAGCCTGCCAGGATGCCAGGACGGCTGGCGCGCGCAGTGCGATACAATCCCCACACTTATCATTGATTCGAAAGTCCAAGGATTCCGATGTCCGGGATTCACAAATTAAAGGAGCAAGCTTGATCTCACGTCGCCGATTTCTCGAACGAGCCGGACTGGCCGCTGGCATAGCCGTTGTTCCACGATCGGTTCGCGCCGCCCGCGCTGCCTTTTCTGACAAGCTCGCTGACGAGCCCGTTGTCGATTCTAAGTTGCTCGAGCGCGCGAGGACGCTGTTGCGGCAGGGGCCGTTCATCGATACGCATAACGATCTGCCCTCCATGCTGATCGACACGAAGAATGGCGATCTGACGGTTTGGGATTTGTCGAAGGTACAGACGGGGCTCTGCGCCGACGTTCCGCGGCTGCGCGAAGGCTGCGTGGGGGCGCAGTACTGGTCGATCTGGGTGGCATCGGGCACGCAGAAGACGCACACGTCGCTGCACGAGGCGATCCGCGAATTCGACGTGGCGCTGCGGATGATGCACGGGCAGCCGGAGTTCGAGCAGGCGCGCACAGCCGACGACATCGAGCGCATTCATCGCTCCGGCCGCATTGCGTGTTTGCTGGGCGTGGAGGGCGGTCACATGATCGAGAACTCGGCGGCGGCGCTGCGCGTGTTCTACGAACTGGGCGCGCGCTATATGACGCTCACGCACTGGGACAACATCGATTGGGCCGACGCCGCGACCGACCGCCCGCAGCATTATGGGCTGACGGAGTCGGGCAAACACATTGTGAAGGAGATGAACCGGCTCGGCATGTTTGCCGACATTTCACACGTCAGCGCCGACACGATGCGCGACACGCTTGCGGTGAGCCGGGCTCCGGTGATTGCGTCGCATTCGAACGCGTTTGCGCTCGATCCACATCCGCGCTGCATCCCGGACGATGTGCTGGCTCGCATTCCCGCTAATGGCGGCGTGGTGCACGTCAACTTCATCAACGCCTTCGTCGCGCCGAAGTTTATGGAGTGGGATGCGCGACATACCAAGGCGCTGGAAGAGTTGCACGGGCGGTTGGACTCGGACGATGCGATTAAGAAAGGGATCGAGGAGTGGGAGAAGAAGAATCCGGAGCCGCGCGGGACGATCGCGGATGTGGCCGATCATATCGATCACATCCGCAAAGTGGCGGGGATTGACCACATCGGCATTGGAGCGGACTACGATTCGGTCAAGCCGGAGGATATGGCGGATGGATTGGGCGATGTGACGCGCTATCCGTATCTGTTCGCCGAACTGCTGCGGCGCGGATATTCCGACGAGGACGTGCTCAAGATTGCGGGACGGAATCATCTGCGGGCGATGCGGCAGATGGAGAAGGTGGCGGCGGAGTTGCAGAAGACGGAAGCGCCGTTGATTGCGTAGGGGACGGGAGGAAAACTTGAGCCGCAGGGCAGTTGATAAGAAAGCGAGCCAACCGCGCGGATTGATGCGGCGGAAAATGACTTCTCCTCAGGGGCTACGGTTCTGCGTCGCTCCGCCCGAGAGCTCTTCTCAGATGCCTCCTAGTCTTACATCAGAGATCACATACGCCTGCTGCTTGCAGTCGTAGCGAAAGTCGACGTTTGCCCAGTCCGAAATTGCGATTACAATCCGTCCTTGCTGGCTTTCAACCCAACTCTGGGCAATGTGGATCTTCAGTGTCGAGCCTCGGTCGTGTATTGGATGGACCTCAAGGACTGAGAATGGCTTCTTGAGTTTCCTGTATCTTGCATGCAACGCGGCGTCGTCCAGATACTCGAAGTGAAACTCGTCCGACTGTGACGGCAGATCGTCTGTTATCTCCGGGTTTTTCCTTACGATCAAGTGGTGGTAATCAGTACGAATTCTGCTTCCTCGATCGCCGTCATCAATGTAGCCCCATTGCTTTCGCATCTGATCTACGCCCGCCACGAGAGCCGAGGAGTAGAGTCTATCGTGCGCTTCCGATGTTTCTTGCGAAGACGTGGGAATGACAAATGCCATAAGAGTCAAAATGAGTGCAGCCCACCCTCTGGTTGCTTGCACGAGAATCTCCTGTCTTGTCGCCATCATCCTAGTTCAGTTGGCGGGCCGGCTGTGTCAGGCGAATAACCACTAGTAGTGTCTTAGCCGTTCGGCATTCCCTCAGCGGCTGGCAGCCGCCGTTGATTCGACGCCACTTTCGGCATGAGTGGAAATCATCCACCCCAGCAAGCCAAAACCGGGCTTGCTTGGGGCCCCGGTCATGCACTTCCCGGTCTTGCCCAATTCCAAAGTCTTTCCGCTACCACTATGGTCGGCGGTAGATCCCACTCAAGCCAAAAGCAGGCTTGAGTGGGGCACCCGCGAGTCGTGCTCTTCCCAAGACCGGCCCGAGAGCGGTTGGTCGGCAAACTTTTTAAGCCGCCTTCGGTTTTCGGCGGCGCTCGCGGAAGCCTTCGATCAGCAGATAAAGGACGGGAATAAAGAACAGGTTGAGGATGGTGCTCATGATCATGCCGCCGAAAACGGTGGTGCCTACGGAATGGCGTCCGTTTTCGCCAGCGCCGCTCGCGAAGACCAGCGGCACAACACCCAGAATGAAGGCGAACGAAGTCATGAGAATGGGGCGCAGACGAATGCGCGCGGCTTCGACCGCCGATTCCAGGATGGGCATGCCGCGCTCGCGCAGTTGCTCGGCAAATTCAACGATTAGAATCGCGTTCTTCGAGGCCAGTCCTACCAGCATGACCAGCCCGACCTGGCAGTAAACATCGTTCTGCTGGCCGCGAAGCCACTGCGCAGAAAGCGCTCCCAGCAGCGCCATGGGAACTGCGAGAAGAATGATGAAGGGCAGCACGAAGCTCTCGTATTGCGCCGAGAGGGTGAGATACACAACGACAACGCCGAGAGCGAAGAGGATCAGCGTGGTCGATCCCGATTGCAACTCTTCGAGCGAAATGCCCGACCACTCATAGCTATATCCCTGCGGCAGAACCTTGGCGAACAGTTCCTGCATGGCCTGAATCGCCTGCCCTGAGCTGAATCCCGGCGCGGCCGAGCCGTTGAGTTCGGCGGAGCGGAACAGATTGTAGTGACTGATAACCTGCGGCGCCGAGCTTTGCTCGATGGTCATCAGGTTGTCGAGCGGAATCATGGCGCCGCTATCGGAGCGCACGTAGTACTGCTTCATATCCTGCGGGTGGGAGCGGAATTGCTTGTCGGCCTGTACGTACACGCGGTAGGAGCGGTTGTTGAAATTGAAGTCGTTGACATAATCCGAGCCCATGAAAATGCTGAGCGTGTCGATGATCTGGCTGAGCGGAACGTGCAGGCTCTTGGCCTTCTCGCGGTCGATGGTGATCACAAACTGAGGATCGGAAGCAGTGTAAGTGGAGAAGAGGCCGGTAAGATCTTTGCGCTGGCCCGACGCGCGCATCAAGTCGTGCGTGGCCTTGTCGAGATCCTGCAGGGTGTGGCCGCCCTGGTCTTGCAGCTCGAACTGGAAGCCGCCGAATTCTCCCAGGCCCTGAACCGCAGGAGGCTCGAAAGGAATGACCAGAGCTCCTGAGACGCCGAAGAGCGGGCCGCGCAGACGATTGAGGACGGCTGAGGCACTGTGCTCCAAACCTTTGCGCTGCGAGTAGGGCTTTAGGGGAAGGAAGACGAGGCCGGAGTTGGGCGCGCTGCCGGCGAAGCTGAAGCCGGCGATCGAAAAGGTGCCTTGAATCTCGGGAAAGTTTTTGGTGATGTCGGCAATCTGGCGGCCGATATCGCGCGTGTATTCGAGTGAGGCTCCGGTGGGCGCCTGAATGGCGACGATGAGATACCCCTGGTCCTCGGTGGGAACAAAGCCTTTGGGGACGCGCTGGAAAACGAAGAAGGCGAGGCCGAGGCCGATGGCGAAGAGAATGAGCGCAAGGACTTCAAAGCGGAGAAACGCGCGCAGGGCGCGCACGTAGCCGGTGGTGATGGCGGCAAGGACGCGGTCGACCCGGCCGGAAAACCAATTTTTTTCGCCGTGCATGCGGCCAAGCAGGATGGCTGCGAGGGCGGGCGCCAGGGTGAGAGCGTTGAAGGCGGAGATGGTAATGGAGAAGGCGATGGTCAGGGCAAATTGGCGGAAGAGAATGCCGGTAGTGCCCGGGAAAAAGGCGACGGGCACGAAGACGGCCACGAGCACGAGCGAGGTGGCGATTACCGCGCCGGTGACTTCGCGCATGGCGTCGGAGGCAGCTTTGGCTGCGCTGGGCTCGCCTTCTTGGAGGTGGCGCTCGATGTTTTCAATTACGACAATCACGTCGTCGACGACCAGCCCGGTCGCCAGAGTGATGCCGAAAAGCGTGAGCGTGTTGATGGAAAAGCCGAGCAGCTTGACGAAAGTGAAGGTGCCGATGAGCGAAACTGGAGTGGCGATGAAGTGAATGATCGTCGTTCTCCAATCGCCGAGAAAAGTGAAGATGACCAGGATGACGAGCAGGATGGCGGAACCCACGGTGAAAAGCACGTCGCGAATCGATTCGCCGACGGCATCGGTGGTGTCGAAGGCGGTTTCGTACTTCATGCCCGGTGGGAAGCGTTTGGCGAGGCGGGCGAGCTCGGCGAGGCAGCGCCGGTCGACATCGAGCGCGTTGGCGGTGGAAAGCTGCAGGACGCCGATGCCGACCGAATCCTGCCCGTTGTAGTCGAGGTCGGAGCTGTAGTCTTCGGCGCCGAGTTCGGCGTGCCCAACATCGCGCAGGCGGACGAGCGTGCCATCGGTGTTGCTTTTGAGAATGATGTCGTCGAACTGCGAGGCTTCCGAGAGACGGCCGATGGCGCGGACGCTGATCTGAAACTGCTGGCCGGGGATGGAGGGTTGCGATCCCACCTGCCCGGCAGCGACTTCGACGTTCTGCTCCTGAAGCGCGTTGACAACGTCGTCGGCAGTGAGGCCGCGGCCAGCCATGCGCACGGGATCGAGCCAAAGACGCATGGAATATTTGCGCTCGCCGAAGATCTGGACATCGGCGACGCCGGGCACGCGCTTCAGGCTGTCGCGAACATAGACGTCGAGGTAATTGCTCATGAAGAGCGTGGAGTAGCGATGGTCGGGAGAGAAAACGGCGGCGCCGAAGACGAAGTTCTCGGAAGTTTTTTGCACCGTGACGCCGACTTGTTTGACGGCGTTGGGAAGGCGGCCTGAGGCAGTATTGACGCGGTTCTGAATATCGACCGAGGCAAGGTCGGGATCGCGAGTAAGGTCGAAGGTCGCGGTGATCTGACTGACACCGTCATTCGTGCTGGCGGAAGTGAGATACTTCATGCCCTCGGCGCCGTTGATCTGCTGTTCGAGGGGCGTGGTGACGGCGGCTTCGACGGTTTGCGCGCTGGCACCGGTATATGACGCGGTAACGGCGACCTGCGGGGGGGCTAGATTGGGGAACTGCGCCACCGGCAGCGTGGGGATGCAGACAGCGCCCGCAAGAATGATGAGCAGGGCACAGACGGTGGAGAACACCGGGCGATGGATAAAAAAATCAACCATAAAAAACAGTGGCTAGTGGTCGGTGGTCAGTGGCTAGTTCGCACCATGTACTGCGCTACGGTTGAACCTGGCAACGGAAAACAGAAAACGGTTGAATCGCTACGAGCTGCCTTCCTGTGGTACTACGGGTGCGCCATCGATCAGGAACTGCGTACTTGAAACCACAACTTTGTCTCCGGGGTTCACGCCACCAAGCACGACATAATCGTTGCCGAGGATTTGGCCGATCTGAAGCGGCTTCTGGTGGGCGACGAATCCGCCCTTCTGATCGCGTTCGGCAATAAACGCAAAGTAAAGAGCGCCAATGCGCGAAACGGCGATAACCGGCACTACCGGCTTTTCCAGACTGTCCCATACGACGCGCGCGCGGATGAATTGCGCGGTGCGCAGCGACTCGTTGGAATTGGCGATTTGCGCCTTGGCGAGCACAGTTTGCGTGGAGTTATCGACCTGTGGCGAAACGAAGGTGATGTGGCTCGCAGCGAGCTTGTTTCCGGAGCCGTCAACGATTTCGACGGGCAGATTCATCTTAAGCGCGCTGGACTTTTCGATGGGCACATAGATGTAGGCTTCGAGAGTGCCCGGCCGGTCGACAGTGGTGAGCTGCGTGGTGGTCACGACGCGGTCGCCGACGCGCACCGGAATGTCGCCCACAATGCCCGCACGCGGCGCCACTACTTTGTAGTAGTGCAGCTGCACCTGTTGCTCGTTGACCTGGGCGTCGAGGGAGTGAAGCTGGGCTTGGGCGGCGTCGAGCGTGGCGCGGGCCTGGTCGAGTTCCTGCTTGCTGACCACGCCGGCGGCGGCCAGCCCGCTGACGCGGTCGTAATTCTGCTGCGCCCACTTGAGTTGCGCATCCTGCGCGGCGCGAGCATGCTCCTGGCTGTTGACCGTCGCCTGCTGCTTGGCGGGATCGATCTGCATGAGTGGAGCATCTGAGGCGACATGGTCGCCGGAATGGACGAAGATCTGCGTGATGATGCCTTCCACCTGCGGCATCACGACCGCGGAATCGCGCGACTTGAGCGTCGCCACGTATTCGGTAGTGTCGTCTACCTTTTGCAGCGCCGCGGTGATCACCTTGACGGGCATGGCTGGCGGATCGCCGCCGCCAGCTTTCGCCGTTTTATCGCCGCTGCAACCGGGTGTGAACGCGAGCAGGCCCGCGATTGCGGCGAGCAGAGGCACTGCTGACAATTTTGCGAAGAATCGATTCATAGCGCAACGGTAACCAGTCTTACCCAATCCAACAGCGGACCCGAGCCTTCATCCACCCGAAGTCGTTCCGTCCGGCGCGCCGCCACTCTGTCGGACGGCGCGACCCCACAGTTCATATTAGACTAATAGATTTCCTCAGCGCAGAGTTAGCTTCGAGAAATTGTTGTCGGCTCGCGATCGCGCCGGTTCGGTACGTTCGCGCATCCTCTAACCGCAACCACCATCCTCCGTCCCCAAAGTGCTAGATTGGATTCTGTCATGAAACCCATACGCAGTTTTGCCAGCGATAACAACGCCGTCGTACATCCCGAAGTCCTCGAAGCGATCCAGCGCGCGAACGTTGGACATGCGGTGGGCTATGGGGACGACCCATACACGCAATCGGCGGTCGCGAAATTCCGCGAGCATTTTGGAGCGGACGCGGAGGTGTTCTTTGTCTTCAACGGCACGGCGGCCAACGTATTAAGCCTGCAGGCGCTGACCCGGCCGCATCACGCCGTGCTCTGCCCCGAGCTTTCGCATATCTATACAGACGAATGTGGGGCGCCGGAAAAGTTCACCGGCTGCAAGCTGATTCCGCTGCCCGCGCCGCAAGGCAAGCTGACGGTGGAAACACTGGCGAGCGCTTATCACGGAATTGGCGACCAGCATCACGTGCAGCCGAAAGTAGTTTCGATCACGCAGTCGACCGAGATGGGCACGGTCTACAACCCGCGTGAAATCGAAGCTCTGGCGCGATTCGCGCATGAGCGCAGCATGTTTCTGCACATGGACGGCGCTCGCATTTCAAACGCCGCTGCCGCGCAGGGGCTGACGCTTCGCCAGGCGACGCGCGATCTCGGTGTCGATGCGCTTTCGTTCGGCGGGACAAAAAACGGGCTGATGGGAGCCGAGGCGGTGGTGTTTTTTCGTCCGGAGTTAGCCAAGGATTTCCTGTACGTGCGCAAGCAGGGCATGCAACTGGCTTCGAAGATGCGCTACATGGCCGCGCAGATGGAAGCCCTTCTGACCAACGATCTTTGGAGAACAAACGCCGCGCACGCCAACCGCATGGCGAAGTTGCTGGAGCAGGAAGTCAGGAAGATCGGCGGCGTCAAGATCGTGTATCCGGTGGAAGCCAACGGTGTGTTCGCCCAAATCCCGCGCGCGGCGATTGCCAAGATACTCGAGCAGTATTTCTTTTACGTATGGAGCGAAGAAGAGTCCGTGGTGCGCTGGATGTGCTCATTCGACACTACGGACGAGGACGTACGGGAGTTCGCTCAATTCGTCGGCAGGATCGCGGGAAAAACTCAGGATTAGAGGCAGACCTGCTGCCGAATCGAGCCGGCTTCGGCGTTTTGAGAGCCACCCCACGCGACCCTCGTCTCACCGCAAGTCAGTAATCCGCGGCTACCGTGACGCCGCTCTTGCTTTCGCCCAGCGAGCTCGCTGCGCAGCCGCAATCCGCTTGCGTCCCTCTGCCGAAATCCTGTGCTTGCGGCCGGTGGTAGCTCCGCCTCGCCGATAGGCATTTCCAAAGGCGGAGAGCGCGGTTGTAATCCGTTGCAGCTCTTTCTCGAGACGATTGCGTTCCTGCTGAAGTTGGGTCACGACACTGCTGACTAAGTTAGGCATAAGTGGATTGTATCACTTTCGGGCAGAGCAGGAGAGTTGCGGCTATACAACCTGGAGCGGCTACGTAGCGGGATTATGACTAAGCACCAAAGTGAAAGTAAAAAGCACAGAACCTATTGGCTTAAACAGCATTTCCTTAGTCGCCTGCGCGACGAAACATAACAGCCTCTCGGCGTGCTGCATATACCTGCGGCGACGCCAAAGCAATCTTAAAAGTCAGGCGCACCTAAGAGAGGACTCCTGTCAACTTGATTCGCCGAAAACCAAAGCGATCTTCTACGCCAACTCCAGTTCGATTTTCTTTGCAGCGGCATCGAGCTTGGCAATCCGAAAGCTCAGAATCTGCCCCGTTCGCAAGTCCTCCGGCTTCTTCGAAGCCAGCTGACCGCCGCTCTTCCAGCGCGCCTGTAACATCGAACCGAGCGACGAGAGATCGGCCTTCGCGGCGGATGGAGACGGCTGAGCCTCAGCGTCCTCGGCCGCACCTGGCTTACCCGGCCCGATGCGGCATATTGCCTGGACACCCTGGCCCAGTTCAACGCGGCCGCGTCCGCTGGAAATTTCGAGCAGCCTCCCGGTCACCACATCGCCCTCTTTGTGCTCGGCAAGATACTCATCGAGCCCGGTGGGAACGAGTTGCTTCATGCTGAGCCGGATGATGCGCCGCTCGGTGTCGAGGGCGATAATCTGCGCCTGCACGATCTGCCCAACCTTGAGCACATCCTGGGGATGATTGATCCGCTTCTCGGCGCTGATTTCGCTGACGTGAACCATCCCCTCCACGCCTTCGGCGATCTGCACGAATGCACCGAACTTGGTGATGCTGGTAACCGGGCCTTGGATCACCGTGCCCGGCGCGAATTTCTCGGTCGCGCCTGTCCACGGATCTCCCAACGCCTGTTTCAGGCCGAGAGACATGCGGCGCTCGGCGAGGTTGATGCCGAGTACCACGGCTTCGACGCTCTCGCCGACTTTCACCACGTCGCTCGTCTTCTTAACTCGCTTTGCCCACGACATCTCCGAGATATGAATCAAGCCCTCGACGCCCGGTTCGACTTCCACGAACGCTCCGAAGTCGGCGAGGCGGGTAACAACGCCGCGCACGCGGTCTCCGCTTTTGTATTTTTCCGCGATCGCATCCCAGGGATGCGGCTGAAGCTGTTTCATGCTGATGGCGATGCGACGTTTATCGGGGTCGATTTTGATAATGCGCGCGTCGATTGCCTGGCCCTCGGTCAGCACGTCGGAGGGTTTGTTGACGCGCTGCCAGGAAATTTCGCCCACATGCAAGAGTGCGTCCGCAGAACCGATATCGACGAAAGCGCCGTAATCGGTGAGGCTGCGCACCTGCCCGCGCACGGTGTCGCCTTCTCTCAGTTCGCCAAACCGTTTTTGTTTGGCTGCCGATTCTTCGTCTTCCGCAACCACGCGGCGATCGACGACCACGTCTTCGTCGTCCACATCGAGTTTGGTGATGCGGCAGCGGATTTCCTGCCCCACCAGCTTTTCCATCTCGGCCGCATCGCGCGTGCCGGTGCGCGAAGCCGGCATAAAAGCCGGAACACCGACATCGACGCGGAGTCCGCCTTTGACCGCCGCCGTCACAGTGCCGGCGATGGTCGCCTTGTCGGCAAAAGCCTTCTCGAGCGAAGCCCAGTCGGTGGGCTGCTCGACCTTGCCGCGAGTGAGTTCGTAGTAGCCCTCGGGGTCGCGGCCTTTCACCGTCACCTGAATCTTGTCGCCCGGCTTCACGCTGCCCGCGGGCACGGCGCTCAGCGGCAATTGCCCTTCGCTCTTGAATCCAATATCGAGAATGATGGCTTCGGCGGTAATCGCGATCACCGTTCCCTCGCGGCTCTGGGCGCCCGCTTCAGCTTTGCGGGGATGCGACTTTTCGTACTGAGAAAAAAGCTCTTGAAACGATTCGGTCGGCTCGTCGGCAGGCGTGGATTCTGGCGAAGTGGGAGTTTCGTTCTCTGGATCGGACATGGAAGAGTAGCCGTATTCTGTGGCGCGACCTTTAGGATACCATCGCCGACAGTGGTTGAAGGCAATCGGAGGGCGGCAAGGATCGATGGTGCGGCGGAGCGTGGGGGCGTCACAGCGCAGTTCAATTCACGACGCCCGGTGAGAAAATAGCGAAGTAGTCGCTACACCGGTTCGGCGAAATGACACCGTACGAGATCGTCGAACGCTAGATCAAATGTTAGTAGCGGCGACTGCAAGGATGCTCATGAAAGCGGCAGTGCTGGTTTCTCCCGGGAAGGTCGCGAATCGCCCTCTGAGCATCGAAGAGGTTCCACAACCGGCGCCGGGTTCGGGACAAGTTCTGCTGCGCGTGCTGGCTTGCGGCGTCTGCCGCACCGATCTCCACATCGTCGAAGGCGAGCTTCCCGTTCTCCGCTCACAGGTAATTCCCGGCCATCAGATTGTGGGTGAGGTCGTGGCGCCTGCGCCGGCGGAGCTCGCCGCCGGAACGCGGGTCGGTGTTTCGTGGATCGGCGGCACCGATGGAGAATGCTGGTATTGCCGCAACCAGGTTGAGAATCTCTGCGATTCACCGACTTTCACGGGGTATAGCGTCAATGGCGGCTACGCCGAATATGCGGTAGCGCGCGCCGACTTTGTTTTTCCACTGCCCGGCGAACTTGATCCGCTGCACGCCGCTCCCCTGCTCTGTGCGGGAATCATCGGCTTTCGCAGCCTGCGCGTTGCCGGCGTTGAGCGTGGGGAAAAAGTCGGCCTCTTCGGGTTCGGAGCGTCGGCACATCTTGCCATCGAGGTTCTGCGGGCGTGGAATTGCGAAGTCTATGTCTCCACTCGTGGTGCTTCGCATCGGAAGCTCGCGGAAGCGCTGGGCGCGAAATGGGTGGGCTCGGAAGTGGAGACGCCGCCGGTGCGACTCGATCGCGCCATCACGTTTGCTCCCAGCGGAGATGTCGTCATCGCGGCGCTCTCCAGCCTGCGCAAGGGGGGCATCGTAGCCATCAACGCCATTCACCTCGATCGTGTGCCCGAGTTCGATTACGACCACCTGCTCTGGGGCGAGCGCCAGATCCGCAGCGTCGCCAATATGACGCGCGCGGATGCCCGCGACTTCCTCAAGCTGGCTGCGGAGATTCAGCTCAAGCCTCGCGTTGCGACATTTGCTCTCGATCAGGCGAACGAAGCGCTGGCCGCGATCAAGAGCGATTCGATCGACGGCGCCGCGGTCATTGTTCCGTAGTATTTTGCGGAAAAAAGGACTCTTCGCGCTGCAAGCCTCCTGGCCCGCAAGTCCGCCGCAACTCGACTCTCTAGAATGCGGCCGTGGAGCATGGGCTGGTGCTAAAGAAAGGTCAGCGTATCCGAAACCAAACGGTGGAGATTGACCTTACGGAGGACGAGCGGGCTGGGGCGAGCATAGTTCATCAGATTGCGCAGAGTGACCGGAATTCTGCTCGATCTCGGCACGCTCTTCACCCTGCGCGTAATTCAGCTGCGTCCGCCCATCACCGAGTCGTGTGTCATAGCCTGAAGCGGCAGAGGAGAATGGATTGCACATTACCCGGACAGCCGGGAAGCGGCGAGTTTCGAAGTCATTCATTCTTCGAGTGCTAGACGTTATGATGGGGCACAACGGAAGGCTTGCGAAGCACAGTCGACGGGCTTCCTTAAGGTAATCCCAAACTTCCATACGAACTGGGGTAAGTAACAATCCCCCATGGCAGTTTGAGTCCCGTAATCGTCTGTAGCTGCTTGTAATTTAAGGCATCGACAACAGCTATGTTTCCTGATCTACCACAAGCTAAGAGAATCTTGGAATCATCTGGTGTGAATGTGAAATGCCAACATCTCTGCTCCGTGGGAATCTCGGCGAGTAACTGCAGAGAATCCGCAGAGAAAACCTGAAGCTTGCGGGCCAGCGCCGCAGCAACGAAAATACGCGTACCTGCGCGATCAAATGCGACACCGTAAGGCTTTGCTCCCGTTGGCACCGCCTTCTTGACACTCAGATTCGAGTCGAGCAGGAGCAATGTGCCCGATGACTCCATGGTCACCGCATATTCATTGCCTAACGGCGAGATCTTCAATCCCCGCGGACGAGTTCCGTACGATTTGAGATCGACATCCCGGATGTGTTGACCCGTCGCTTTATCGAAAACACCGATCGTATCCTGTACTTCATTCGCTACCAGCATCAGCTTTCCATCGTGGGAAAATTCGATGCTCTCCGTCTCCTGACCGGCGGTGAAAATTGGACCCGGCGCCCAATTCCCAACGTGGAATGTGGCTACCTCTGACGGAGGTCCATTCTCATCATCCTCAGCTTTAGCATTATCCGCGTTGACCTTTCTTTGCGAGGGAGGGCCGCCTGAGGAACCAGGTTCATGAGTGACAAAAAGCCGGCGTCCGGACGGGTCTGTCTTGACGAATTCAGGGTTTTCTCCGACGTGAACACGCCGAATCAGATTCAGGCTTGAGGTATCGAAAATTGCTATGTCGCCAGTGTTCTTGTTGGCTGTAACAAGGTATTTCCCATCATGAGTCACCACGAGCCCTCTCGGTGCAAGATCGCCCAGATCGATCCTACGGATCACTCGGAGACTATTCAGGTCAATCACGCTGATGCCGCCTTCTTCTTCAGTTACATAAGCGACATTCTTCGGACTTGGGCTGTGATGCGCTGGGAACGACGAACCAACCGCGAATGCAATCACGAAGATGATCAGCGCAAGAACAAACTTAATTAGTGCCATCGGTTTACGATGTCCTTAGTTATGAGGCTTGACTATCATTAAATCACGCCAGGTCTGAGCGCAGAGGAATGCGGGTGTTCGAAGGATAGCAGACAGCACAAGCCTGAGCGCACCCTGCTAGCCTGTGCTGCAAGCACATCATTCGGTTAGTCAATCGCCCCGACTCTGAAAATACGCCTAACCGAATCATGCACAACAGTGCTCGCAGTAAAGAATGAAGAGCACGGTGAGAAGAGCCCAACACTAGTCATCTGACTGGCTTGCCGCAGGGAAAACCGGTACCGCAATTACATTTTCATTACAATTTCAATTACACTCCGAACGATTTGATTCGTCTCCACCCCGGCTAGAACCCCCAGGCTATTGCAAACAAACCCAAAATCTGGTGGCGGCGGTGAGACTCGAACTCACGACCTACGGATTATGAGACCGTCGCTCTAACCACCTGAGCTACACCGCCACACTGTATCGGCAATGACTCACCGATAACGATCTACCGACATCGAACCGCTGTGCGCAGACGCCCCGCACAGGGTACTTAAAGTATCGCATACCCGGCGCGCCGCGGAGTCCCTCGCAGCGGAAAACACACGCAGCCCGTCGCCACGGTAAGGCAAACTAGAGCGCCTGCCCCGCGCAGAATCCCGAAGCCCACGCCCACTGGAAGTTGAACCCTCCCAGCTCTCCGGTTACGTCGACCACTTCCCCGATGAAAAACAGCCCTGGCACTTTTTTCGCTTCCATCGTCTGCGATGAAAGTTCGTCAGTATCCACGCCGCCCGCTGTCACTTCCGCCTTGCCGTATCCCTCGGTTCCTGACGGATTGACTTCCCACGCATGGAGCTTGCGTTCAGCCTCGGCAAACGCGCGCTCCGATTCTCCACTGAGCGGATGCTCTTCCAGCCAGCGATCCGCCAGCCGCCGAGGCAAAGTTTCGCGCAACGCCGCCTTCCATGCCGCTTCGTTGCGATGTCCGCGTTCGCGCAAACGCGCGTTTACATCCACACCGGGAGCAAGGTCGATTACGATCGGTTCCCGGCCATCCCAGTACGATGAAATCTGCAGAATCGCCGGACCGCTCAGTCCGCGGTGCGTGAACAGCATCTTCTCTGTGAAGCTGCGCTTGCCACTCTTCGCGCGAACCGTCACCTCAATCGAAACGCCGGCCAAGTCGCACCATCGCCGCCGGTCTGCTTCGTTGAACACAAGCGGAACCAGCGCGGCGCGCGTGGGCCGTATCTTCAGCCCGAATTGCCTCGCCAACTCGTAGCCAAATGACGTGGCGCCAATCTTCGCAATCGACAGCCCTCCGGTCGCAACCACCAGCCGCGGCGCAACAAAGCTCACGCCTCCGGCCCGCACTATGAACTGGCCCTCTTTGCGGACCTCTTCTTTGCGGACTTCCTCGATCTTCGCATTCAACCGGATCTCAGCTCCCGCCGTCGCGCATTCTGCTTCGAGCATGGCGACAATCTCGGCCGCCGAGCCGTCGCAGAAAAGCTGCCCAAGCTTTTTCTCGTGATAGCCGATGCCATGCCTCTCCACCATCTTCACGAACGCTTGCGGACCGTACCGCGCCAGCGCCGATTTCGCAAAATGAGGATTCGCCGAGATGAAATTCTCCGCGCTCGTGTGTAAGTTCGTGAAATTGCAGCGGCCGCCGCCCGAGATCAGAATCTTCTTCCCGATGCGCTCGGCCCTTTCCATCACCAGAACGCGCCGCCCGCGCCGCCC
>Ga0326728_10005317_pt1 | contig 36412 bp, 37 predicted proteins | sample MB3enrmetagenome_FD_207602 | JGI IMG/M metagenome (GOLD analysis project Ga0326728, IMG submission 207602) | Lab enriched peat soil microbial communities from McLean, Ithaca, NY, United States - MB31MN | ecosystem: Environmental > Terrestrial > Soil > Wetlands > Peat | place: USA: New York...
CCTATATACTGACACTGGTTGGATGAATGACACGAGAAATTAAGCAAACGGCCCGGCTCTGGTTTTGGAGGGTCTCGGCTGTCCTCCTGATCGTCGTTTTTTTCACGGTGCGGGCTCTGACCCGGGACCGGCTGCAGGTTCGCGTGGCCCAGGCGGTACATATGCAACTGATCAGCACAGTCAGCACTAACGGCCGTGTTGAGCCAGAGGTAAATTACGAAATTCACAGCCCGATAGCGACCATCGTCAAGGAAGTATATGTGCAACCGGGGGACGTTGTGGCGGCTGGCCAGCTCCTGATGGTGTTAGACGACTTGCAGGCGCGCGCCCATGAGGCCACGGCCGAGAGCGGCGTGAGGGCCGCGCAGGCGGGACTGGAGGCGGTCACTCACAACGGGACCCAGCAGGAGCGCCAGATGGCGGCAGCCGACCAGACGCGCGCGCGACTGGAACGCGACCAGGCTCGCCAGAGTCTGGAAACGCTAACCAAACTCAGTTCAACCGGAGCAGCGTCTCCCAGCGAGGTGGAAGCGGCGCGGCAGCGGCTGGAGGCGGCGGAGGCAAATCTGAAGGCCGTGGAGCAGAGCACCGTCAACCGCTATTCACAGGCTGAGATTGATCGGGCGAGGGCCGCGCTGGCCGATGCGGAAGCCAACCTGATGGAGGCGCGTCAGGTATTGGCGCATACTGTGGTGCGCGCTCCTGTAGCGGGAACGGTCTATCACGTCGATGCGGGGCACACGGAGTTTGTGGAGGAAGGCAAACTGTTGATTCAGTTGGCCGACCTGCATCACGAGAGGGTAAGAGCCTACTTCGACGAGCCGGAGATTGGACGCCTTGCGATTGACCAGAAGATTCAGATCAAGTGGGACGCCAAGCCGGGCCACATCTGGAACGGACACATCGAGCGGACGCCGATTACGGTGATCAACATGGGCACGCGCAGCGTGGGCGAAGTGCTAGTGAAGATTGACGATCCGGATAGCGAGCTGTTGCCGGACACCAATGTTACCGTAACGGCGACCACTTCCAGCGAGCCCAACACATTAAGTATTCCGCGCGAGGCGTTGCACTCGGAAAATGGTAAAACCTACGTTTTCAAAGTGGTAAATGGTGTGTTGCTGAAAACCTTTGTAAACACCGGAACCATCAATCTGACCCAGGTAGCCATTCTCTCCGGACTTGAGGAGGGAGACAAGGTGGCGACCGGAACTATCAACGGACAGCCCTTGCAGGAGGGCGTTCCGATTAAGGTAGTGCGGTGAAGATACTGGCGGAATTCATCTTGGCGGGGCTGGTTTCGGCGGCAGCCGCAACGCCTTATGTGCTTGCGGCGGGAGAGAAGGAGCCGCTTGCCCAGGCCAATGCGGCTTTGCAGGCCGGCGAGGCGGATAAGGCTCTGGCGCTGCTCGATCCGCTGGCACAACCAGGTGGCAGGGCTGAAGCCTATAACCTCAGATGCCGCGTGGAATACACATTGGCGCAGTGGGATCGTGCCGCGAATGATTGCGAGCAAGCGGTAAAGCTGGACGGTCAGAACTCGGACGATCACTTATGGCTGGGGCGCGCACTGGGCGAGAAAGCCAGCCGGGCGTCGTTTATGAGCGCCTTCTCGCTGGCCAAACGGGTTCGGGCCGAATTTGAAGAGGCCGCCCAATTGAATCCCCGCAATGCAGAGGCTCTGGCCGCCCTGGGTGAGTATTATTATTCCGCGCCGGGGATGATCGGCGGCAGCATCGACAAGTCTGAGGCAGTGGCCGCGCAACTGGAAAAAATCGACCCCGCGCGCGCCCATGAACTGAAGGGCAAAATTGCCGAACATCGCAAGGACTACGGCACGGCAGAGCGGGAGTTTAAGCTGGCGATCACGGGGTCGGCTCATCCGGCTTTCCAGTGGATGGCGCTGGCCGACTTCTATCGCCGGCAGGAACGCTGGACGGAGATGGAGTCGGCGGTGCATAGCGGTGAGAAAGCCGCGGAGCGGGATAAGCATGCGGGCGTAGCGCTTTACAACGGAGCTTCCCTGTTGCGTGACACTAAACGCGATCCGGAGCGAGCCGTCAAAATGCTTGTGGACTATCTGAAGGGCAGTTCGAAAACCGAGGAAGGGCCGGCCTTTGTGGCGCACACCTGGCTGGCACAGCTCAAGTTGCAACTGGGCAACACAGAGGCTGCCAGCCGGGAACTGGAAACCGCGCTGGCCCTGGCACATGATTACAAACCGGCGCTGGAAATGAGACAGGAACTGAAGCATTGAAGGGTTGCGTATACGTGAGAACCGGAGACAATCCGCTGAAGCGCTGGAAATGGATGCTCATCGGCATGGCGATGGCGACCGTCCCGGCGCCGGTTTCGGCCCAGGTCTCGCTGGCCACGATGGTGGAATTGGCGCAGCGCAACTCGGGTGCGGTCAAGTTGGCCGAAGCCGACGTGCTGAAGACACAGGCGATGCTGGCGCAGACCCAGGACGCCTACATTCCCAACTTCGTTCTCGGCTCGACGGTTGGTTACTCGCATGGATTCCCCACCGGCCAGCCATCAGTCGGCAGTGCCACCATGCAATCGCTGGTTTTGAGCTTTTCCCAGCGCCAGTACATGAAGGCTGCACGAGCCGGTCTGGAGGCTGCCAATCTGCGCCTCAAGGACGCCCGCGAGCAGGTGGCTCTGGAGGCCTCTACCGAGTACATCGAGTTGGACACCGTTAACCGTGAGCTTGAGGCTGCGCACCAGCAGGAGACGCTTGCCAACGATTTGGTTCGGATTGAACAGGAGCGCAGCGAAGCGGGCGTGGATCCAGCGCTGGAGCTATTGCAGGCGCGGTTGACGGCCGCACAGCTCAAGCTGCGGCGGCTGCATCTTGCAACCCGCGCCGCCTCGCTTGCTAAGCAACTTGCCGCGCTCTCCGGTTTGCCGGCAAGCTCAATTTCCCCGAATCACGAGAGCATTCCCGAGATTCCAGCAGTGAGAGGGGACGCGACGCCTCGCACCCTCCCGGGAATCGAAGCCGCTGGCGCGTTGGCCCGCTCTAAGAGCTTCCAGGCCCATGGGGACGATCTTTCGTGGCGCCGACCTCAAATTGGTTTTGGTGCCGTGTACAATTATGATTCTGATGAACTGAACAGCTACAGCACCTACTACAAAAACTTCACTCCAAACAATATCAGCTTCGGTTTCCAGATATCGGTTCCGTTTTTTGACTTCAGCCTGCGCGCAAAGGCCAGAGGAACCGCCGCCGAGGCGCTGAGGGCCAGGGTCGAAGCCGAACAGGCCCAGCGGCAAAGCGAGGTGCAGATCGCGGAATTGACCGGCAGCCTGCGCGAGCTGGATACGCTGGCGGAGATTGCCAGTCTGAAGCAGCAAATCGCCCATGAGCAACTACAGGCTGTGCTGGCGCAAGTGGAGTCGGGCAACGGCGCAGGCGCGGGCACGCAGCCGCAGTTGACACCCAAGGCCGAACAACTGGCCCGCATCGACGAACGCCAGAAATTTCAAGACTCGCTGGACGCTGGATTCGACCTGGCCAAAGCGCGGCTGAGCCTGTTGCGCGCCCTTGGACACATGGAAGACTGGCTGCAGGAATTGCACGCAAAGTAAGCCCGGCGGAAGGAACCACTCGCACAAACTGCCGGAACCCTATGAAAATGCCAAAATGTTAGAATGAAGGAGATGACTATGCCCCTGAAGACGCTCCTGCTGAATCCTCCCTCGTTTGAGAATTTTGACGGCGGCGCTAGCTCGCGCTGGCCGGCCACGCGAGAGATTGAATCTTACTGGTACCCCGTCTGGTTGACCTACCCGGCCGGCTTGCTGGAAGGTTCGCGCGTGCTCGATGCCTCCCCGCATCACGTCTCCGCGGAAGAAACAATCAAAATCTGCAAGGACTACGAGTTCCTGGTGCTGTTTACCTCGACGATGGGCTGGAAGAGCGACCAGCTTCTTGCCCAGGCCATCAAAAAGGTCCATCCGTCGATACGCATCGCCTTTGTCGGGCCGCCGGTGACCACCGACCCGGAGCGTGCCCTGAACGAGTGTCCGGCGCTGGACTTCATCTGCCGCCGCGAGTTCGACTTCTCCGTCGTCGAGTTCGCCCAGGGCAAGCCGCTCAACAAGATTCTCGGCATCAGCTACAAGAAAAACGGCAAGATCATTCATAATCCGGATCGTCCGCAGGTGGAAGACCTGGACGCGATGCCCTGGGCCACTAAAATCTACAAGCGCGACCTGGATGTGACGCGCTACAACGTGCCCTTCCTGCTGCATCCGTTCATCGCGCTTTACTCGTCTCGCGGCTGTCCTGCGCAATGCACCTTCTGCCTGTGGCCGCAAACGCTGAGCGGACACGCCTGGCGCAAGCGCTCCACCGATGATGTGGCCGCCGAGCTGGCCTGGGCCAAGGAGAACTTCCCCGATGTGAAGGAGTTCTTCTTTGACGACGACACCTTCAACATTCAAGGTCCCCGGACGATTGAACTCTGCGAAAAACTGAAACCGCTGGGCCTCACCTGGAGCTGCACCTCGCGCGTCACCACCGACCGCAAGACCCTGCAAGCCATGAAAGAGGCCGGCTGCCGACTGCTCATAGTGGGCTTCGAGTCCGGCGATCCGCAGATCCTCAAGAACGTGAAGAAGGGCGCTACTGTGGAGCGCGCGCGCGCCTTCGCTAAGGACTGCCACGACCTGGGCCTCTGCATCCACGCCGACTTCATCCTCGGCCTGCCCGGAGAGACTAAGGAATCCATCCGCAATACCATCAACTTTGCCAAGAAGCTGGATTGCGAAACCATCCAGGTCTCCATAGCCCACGCTTTCCCAGGGACCGAATTTTACGAATACGCCAAGGCCAACGGCTTTATTGTGAATGCCGCCGCGATGAGCGATGAAGGCGGCCACCAGATGGCCCACATCGAGTACCCCGGCCTGCCGATCGATTACGTTCTGGAGATGGTGCACCGCTTTTATGACGAGTATTATTTCCGGCCCAAGGCTGCCTTCCGCGTGGTCTGGAAGGCATTGGTGAATCGCGATCTGGCCCGGCTTTATGTCGAGGCCAAGTCCTTTCTCAAGCTGCGCGCGCAGCGCAACCTGATGGTGAAGGCGGCGCGCAGCAAACAGGCTGAAGCCAGCGCCTAGGTTTGGCCACACATTTCACAAATGCATCATTTGGACAGGAACACCGATGGCTCACGCTAGACTTACGCCGCGACAATACCTGATCCTGGGACTTGTTTCTCTCTGCGCACCACTGGGCGATACCTGCCTGTCGCGCGGCATGACCGGATTTCCGGATATTACCCTGGCTCATTCCGCCACGCTTTTCACCGTGGTCTTCACTCCCTGGATCGCTCTGGGCATCGCGCTGCTCATCGTCTTCTTCGCCAGCTATTTGACCGCTCTATCGTGGGCCGATCTTACCTTTGTGCTGCCCGCTACAGCCTTCGGCAATGTGATTGTCGCCCTGTTCGCGCGCTTTTTTCTACACGAAACAATCTCGCTGGAACGCTGGGCGGGGATTGTGCTGATCACCGTGGGCGTGGGCTTTGTGGCCCATGGGCCGTCGCTGACTGTAAGACCCGCGATTCAACCGGAGACTCTGGTCGAGGCAGCAAATACGCATAAGGAGCAGGCTGGATGATGATTCCCTCCCCTTCTCCGCAACCCGGCTTCTGGGCCGCAACCGCCATGATCGCGGCCATTATTCTCACCTCGACCGCCGGCGAAGTGCTTACCGCCGCGGCCATGAAGTCCATTGGCGACCTGGACGAGATTCGCGCCCGCTCAGGCCTCAAGGGCGCCTTTCGTGCCGTCTTCACTTGTCCGCTGTTTTTCGCGGGAGTGAGTTTTCTGGCGCTGGCCTTCTTTTCTCTGCTCTTCGCTTTGAACCACATGAACCTGAGTCTGGTGGCTCCCGCATCAGCCTCGCTCACGCTAGTCACCAACGCCATCGCCGGGAAGATATTTCTCAAGGAGAATGTCGACCGGCGGCGCTGGGCCTCGGCGATGCTGGTGTGCGTCGGTGTGTATTTACTGGCGCATTGAGGATAGAGATCAGGGTCAGTAGAACAAACGAGCCATAGTAAATTGAAACTGCTCTATTTCCTACTTGCGTTGTCTCTGAGCCTCGTGTGCTAACCCGGTTAAGAGCGCCACTACAATGAAAAATAGAAGAGGATAAGAAAAAAGGAAATTCAGGTTTGTCAGCGTCTGGTTCGAATCGTTCTTAAGATGGAAGATTTGCCCAAGTAAGACTTCGACGGGCACCCATCCTAGGACCGCGGCAAGAGACCAGGGCCATAGCGTTGCAAGCAATCGTTTCGGACCTGCAGGTAGATTCTTTCGCCACCAGGTATGCGGCTTGTTGATTCTGCCCGCGCCAATGCAAGCCGCAATCAAAAGCGAGATAGGCCCGAATCCTCCGCCGACTAGTAGAAGAAGGATAGAAAGCAGTGACAGAACCGCAGCGCCATGCTTCTTATGAACAAACGCGACGGACCACAGAATGATCATCAGGCCGACAAGAATCGCCAGGATGCCGGTCACGAGATAATTGGGAACGACCGTCATAGCGGGTTCGTGGCCGAAGGGGAATGGCAGCCCCGGCCCGCTCACGGCCATTATCCTCAAGGACGTTGGCACAACACTTCCGTGAAGTGTCTCGAAGTAGCCGTGCTCAATGCCGAGCAGTCCGGCATAAACTCCGAATACCGTTGTGGTCACTCTGATGGCATCAATACTGCGCCAGGTCATTTTGCGATTGTGCGGGTCAGTCTGCGTCATTCTTCGGTCACTCTCGTTCGATTTTTTGGGAAATAGATCGTCCAGCCCTGAACCAATCAACATCATCGGATCAATCGCATCATTCCCCGCGGCGGTAATTCGGGTTCGAGAATTGTTCGCGGTTCGCCAATTCTCAAGCAAAGAGCCTCGGCAGCCAGATGGCCTGACCGAGCCGCGCTCTCCATCGTCGAAGGCCAACCTGTCGCGGCCCAGTCACCCGCTAAAAACAGATTCGGCCAGGGCGAAACGGCATTGGGTCGCGCCGAGTCAATCCCCGGAGGCACGCCGAAGGTGGCGCTCATCTCCTTGACCAGCGCGACCTTCTCCAGCTTTGCTTCTTTCATGCGTGGAAAGAATTCCGCCAGCTCGAGAAGAGCCTGCTGGATTGCCGCTTCGCGTGGCAAAGCAGCAAAGGACCGCGTGGCGCTCACAACTAATTCTATGTAATGCCCGCCTCGACCGGTTTGCAGCTTTGACTGGTTGTACATCCAGTGAATCTCGCGGTCCAGGAGAACTGCGTGTTCCAACCCAGTGATCTCGCGGTCAAACCACAAGTGAACGCTGCAAATCGGCCAGTGCTCGTGGCGCTCAATCTGGCGGGCCAGCTTCTCCGCGCCTTCTTCGGCAGGCAGGTGCGGCAATAACTTCTGCGTCGCCTCAAAGGGCAAGGCTAGAATCACAAAGTCAGAAACCAACTCGCCGGTGCGCGTGCAAATCAGCCACTGCGCTGAAGCTTCATTCCAGGCCGCGCCTTCCACGTGCGTGTTCAACAGCACGCTGCCTCCGCGTAGGCAAAGAAACTGCGGCACGCCCGCATAGAGTTCGCTCAGCGGGACGGTGCTCATCCCCATGCTGCCCGCTTCCGCCGAGTTCATAAATAATTCGCGAATGACCTTGGCCGCGTAGGGCACGGAAATCGCATCAATCTCCGCATTCAGGGCGCTGGCAATCACCAACCGCCAAAAGCGATTGATTACGCCCTCGGTCTGCTTGTGGCGGCGCAGCCAATCGCCGAGAGACTCGCGCGTATCAATTAGCGCCTCCGGCTTCATCATCGCTCGCATGGCGCGAGCCAGCGCCAGCTTATCGGCAAAAGTGAAGGCATTCGCGTTCAGAAAGCTGGGCGCGGAATGCAACGGAGCGGGCAGTGTAAATGGACCCATACGAAAAGGTCCAAGTACAAAGCACCGACCTCCCGGCTCGATCATGGTCATATTGCGGGTCCAGTGAATGCGGTCCGCGACGCCGATGCGGCGATAAAAGCCCTGAAGATTGGTGCAGCAGCCGAAGAGTACGTGCTGGCAGTTGTCGATGACCTCATTGACGCCGGGATGCAGATAGGAGCTGGCTCGCCCGCCAAGATAGCCGCGCTGCTCGACTAACTGCACGCGAAAGCCCGCTTCGGCCAGAGCGCAGGCCGCGCTCATGCCGGCTACTCCGCCGCCGATAACAGTGACGGATTTCTGCGGATTTTGCTTCAAACCGGCCAATAGTTCATCCCTTCCTTCTGGATTACATCAAGAAAACAGCCGCACCCACCCTATTCTTGCAAGACCAACAACCAGAATGCCGAGCTTTTGCGGAAACGGGACACTGGCGCGATGGGAAAATACGTCGTAGTCCGCGCGCTCGATGCGCTTGAGCAGGCTGTGATAGATGGCGACCAGCACCCACAGGGCTGGACGGCTCTCGATGTCGATCAGGGGCAATAACTCCCGGGCCGACCAATAAAAGATCCGCGCGCGCCGGGCGATGGCGGCGAGCAAGGCGCGTTCACCGGCCGTGGGCGGCGCGCCGGGTTTGCGATGAAGCAATGAGTCCAGAGAAACGTTATGGGCTGCTAAATCTTCCAGCGGCAGATAGACGCGATTGCGTCCGGCGTCCTCGGACACGTCGCGCAGAATGTTAGTGAGCTGAAAGGCTATGCCCGTCTCTTCAGCCAGCTTCTCGGCGCGCGGATCGGAGTAGCCGAAAATGCGAATGCAGACCAGGCCCACGACCGATGCAACCAGATAGCAGTAGCGATAGAGATCGGCGAAGGTGGCGTAGGTGTCGGGTGTGTCCGACGCGGCACGGTCGAGGTCCATGGTCACGCCCTCGACCAACTCATCGAGCAGGTTGAGCGGAATCTGGAAGCGCGCGGTGCAATCGCAAACGGCAAGAAAAACCGGATCAATTGTAGAGCCGCCCTGGCAGACGGAGCGCCACTCGGCCAGCCAGGCTTCGAGAGAGCGGCAGCGCTCATCGCGGGAAAGGGATTCATCGTCGGCCAGGTCATCGGCCCTGCGCATGAAGGCATAAATGGCGCAGATGGCGTTTTTTCTTGGTTTTGGAAGAGCGATAAAGGCGTAGTAAAAATTCTTCGCCTCGCGGCGCGCAATGGCTCGGCAGGCCGCGTAGGCTCTGGCCAGCGTGAGTCCGTCCGATGTGAGTGCCTGGGTCACGCCGTTCCTCAACTCCGCCTGCCAAGGCGCATGAAGGGCAGCAGCTTTCCGCTAACGGCGCGCAGCAGCAGCGCCAGTTTCCTGCTCTTCGAGATGGCTGGCCGCGCAGTGAGCACATCATAGCCCTGTCGCTCGATGGCACGCAAAATCTCCATCCCGCCGCGGCTAAACAGGTCCAGGTCCAGCGCCAGATCACGATTGACCCTGTCAATCAGCGGCAATCCCTCCTCAAAAAGCGAGCGCGCATGATCGACCTCGCAGCGCATCAGCCCGCGAAACTCTGGCGTGGCAACGCCCTCGGCGATTTGTTCCTCGCTGACGCGAAAGACCTCCATGTCATTTCTCGGAATATAGATGCGGCCCCTGGCGTAGTCCTCGCGCACATCCTGCCAGAAGTTGGCCAACTGCAGGGCAGTACATGTGTAGTCGGAGAGGCGAAAGTTTTCTTCGCTCGATTCGCCGCAGGCGTAGAGAACCAAACGGCCTACGGGATTGGCCGAGTAGCGGCAATACCCCAGCACATCCTCGATGGTCTGGTAGCGACTGACGATTTGGTCCTGGCGAAAGGCGACCAGCAAATCGGCAAATGGCTCCTTGGGAATGAAACACTCGCGAATCGTTTCCGCCAGCGCGACAAAAACAGGATGGCGCGCGCTGCCTTCGTAACAGGCATCGAGTTCCCGGCCCCACTGATCGAGCAGGGCTATAGCTTGTGCAGGATCGCCAACCTCGTCTCCCAGATCGTCGGAGACGCGGCAGTAGGCGTAGATGGATTGAAAATGAGGGTGCAGGTCCGCGGGCAAAAACCATGAGACAACATGGAAATTTTCATAATGCGATTCGGCCAGCCGCTTGCACCAAGCGCGCGCTTCGCCGAGCGTGGGCGCAACATCAGGGATGCGATAGCTTTCCGGCAGCGAGGCCCAACCGCGGGCGAGCAGTTCCTCTTCCTGCAGCGCATCACTGTCGTGCATCCCGTTCTTCAATTCTTCAGCTTCCGTCGTCATGGCTTAACCTCAGGGCACAATAGCGGTTTTGATCTCGCTGCCGCGCTTCATCAGCTTCTCAAAGACGCGGTTGAGCTCGTAGAGGTGAGCGTGGCCGGTGATAAAAGCTCCTGCCTGAAAGCGGCCGCTGGCAATGAGGTCGAGCGCCTTGCGGCAGAAGGCCGGGGTGTGGTGGAAGGTGGCGCGCAGCGTGATGTCGGAATAATGAATGCGATTGGTGTCGAGAGTGATATGCGTGCCCAGGGCGCACCCGCCAAAGAAATTCACCGTCCCGCCCTTGCGCACCATTTCCACCGCTTCTTCCCAGGCCTCTGGCACGCCAACGGCCTCGATGGCAATATCCACGCCGCGATTCTTCTCGGTAAGCGCGCGGGTATCGCGAATGGCATTGCGTATGCTGGTAGTCTGCACCACGTGGGCCGCGCCCAACTGCCGGGCCGCCTCCACCTGGCCGTCGTGCTTGACGATGGCGATGACCTTGCATCCTGCCAGGGCAGCTACGTGAAGAATCATCAATCCCAGTGGGCCGCCGCCTATCACGGCCACCGTGTCGTCAGGGCGTGGGTGCGAATCCTCAAAGCCATGCACCGCGCAAGCCAGCGGCTCGGTCAGCGCCGCATGCTCCAGCGGCACATGATCCGGCACATGCAATGTATTCTTGGCCACGATTCGGGCTGGGATGCGTATGAACTCGGCATAGGCGCCATTATTAAATAGCAGATCGTCGCATAGGTTCTCCTGGCCGCGAACGCAGAAATAGCACATTCCGCAGGGTGCGGAGTTGAGCGCGACTACGCGGTCGCCGGAGGCAAAATCCGTAACTCCCGCGCCGGCCTGGACTACCGTTCCCGCCAACTCATGGCCAAACAGGGCGGGAGGCACAATCATGCGCGCATGATAGCCCCGGCGGAAGACCTTCAGATCGGTGCCGCATGTAAGCGCCGCGCCCACACTCACAATCAGCTCGCCGTGCCCAACCTCGGGAACCGGCACCTGTTCGATGCGAATATCCTCGCGGCCGTGAAGGACCGCGGCATTCATAGTGCCGCGGTCGTGCAGGAGCGCGTGTTCAACCGTTCTGCGGCCCAGGCTTACGGCGGATTCGACCTTCTTGCGGCCTTCGACCACCACCGTCTCGACGGTGTTGAGGCCGGCCTCAACCACTGTCTCGACTGTATCTAGGCCACCCTCGACGACTTTCTCGGCCTTCTTGCGGCCTTCCTCGACAACCGTCTTGACGGTCTTGCGGCCCCGGAGGATCGCGGCTTTTACCGTACTTGCCATCTCTCTCCTCCTATTCTGTGCCGCCGCCCAGCACAGGTTCAATCATAATCTTCATCGAGTCTGCCTGGGGGTGAGAAGCAACTTCGATAGCCTTCACCGCCTCTTCCAGGGGAAAGCGGTGCGAGATGAGTTGCGTCAGATCAAATCCCTTGCGATAACCGCCCAAAACCAACTCTTCTACCTCGGGCTGAATCGCCGTCGAAGCTGAGTAGGAACCGAGCAGGGTTTTCTCGTCCATGCAAACCGCGCCGGGGTCAAAGCTGGCTATTTCGTGCTGCGTCTGGGCAAAGAGCATCACCTTGCCGCCACAGCGCGTCGAGTCCATGGCAGTCTGGATCAGCTCCTTGCCACCCACGGCCAGAAGGACGGCATCGGCGCCACGGCCTTCGGTTGCAGCATGAATGCGTTCCATGACGTTTTCTGTTCCTGCGCGGATCGGTTCCTGCAATCCGAACTTCGCGGCGATGGCATGGCGCTCAGGGTACAAATCGGAGGTAAGCACGCGAGCCCCGGTGCGGCGCGATAGAGCAGCCAGCATGATTCCGATAGGGCCCTGGCCAATGACCAACACCGTCTCGTCGGCGGCTAGATTGAGCAGCTTCACGGCCTTCAGAACGGTGTTTACCGGCTCAATGAAGGCCGCCTGCTCAAAGGGCACACCGTCGGGAATCCGCACCACGCCGCCCATGGCGACGATCCAGTCCATCACGCGGATGTACTCGGAGAAGCCGCCGCCGGAGGGCTCCATGCCCGCCGTGGCGCCGACCTTTTTGTAAATCGCGCACTGCGCCGGCGTCTGCTTGCGGCAGTAGTAGCACTTGCCGCAGGGAATGTGATGAAAGACCATCACCCTCTCGCCGACGGCATACTTCGTTACGCCTTCGCCCACCGCAACGATGGTTCCGGCCATCTCGTGGCCGAAGATGCGTGGCGCGGAGTGCGAGCCGGTATGAATCTTTTTCAGGTCCGTGCCGCAGATGCCGCAAGTAGCGATTTTTACCAGCAACTCACCGGGACCGATCTGCGGAACGGGCACGATTTCCAGGCGCAGATCGTTGATTCCGCGATAGACCACGGCCTGCATGGTGGCGGGAATACTCGACTTGTTCCGGAGTTCAGCGTTAGTGGTTTGGGTTGCCATTGCGCTTGCTTGCGGGCCCTCGTTCATCCTCATTTATTCGTGTTCATCCAGAAAATCGAGCACGGACTGCGCAATGTTGCGGGCAGCCTTCCTGCTATTTTCTCCCATCCGGATGAGTGAGGGCCAGTGCCAGGGACGGAGCAGGGCAAAAACCACGAACCGGGCCAGTTTGAACTGGCCGCCTAGAGAAATAAATCTATTGAAATCAGGAAGTTGGTCGTTGTAACCATCGCTGATTCCCTTGATGCAATAAAACGGGATGCCGCGCATCTTGGCGAGGCGGGCAACCCCTGCGGCCTCCATGTCAACCAGGGAGGCTTCGTAGGTGGAGGCAAGGCGCTTCTTCTCCGGCATATCGGCGACGCAAGGGCTGGTTACCAGCCAGCAATCGTTGGGCGGACCGGCAGCTATGAAGCGCTCCCCGGTGCGGGCATCGATCACAACGGAAACGTCGAAGTCCTGTCCGGGAGCAAGGTCGTCGCGCAAGGCTCCGGCCCAGCCAGTGGAGATGAGTTTGTCGACGGAGCCGAGTTTTTCAATTTCGGCAAAGGCCCGCGTGGCCGCATCCACACCAGCTCCGGCACAGGCGGCGATCCACTCGCCATTCTCTGAGTGCCAGAGATCAACGCCGTTCGAGCGCGTATGCCTCCAGCCTTGGACAAGCGGCTTCAATTCTGCGGGCATAGCGGCGATGATGGCGATTCTACTCACGGCGCATACCCATGCGCCCGGAACCATTCAATCGCCGCCTTCATTGCCGGGTTGACGGGGAGGATGCGGAAGCCCAGCTCCTGTTGCGCGTGGGCGCTGGAGGCGTACATCTTCTTGCGGCCCATGCGGACCTCTTCCAGCGTGGCGCGGGGCTCGCGTCCGCGGATGCGGCCGGTAATCCACTCTTCGAAGAAAGCGTATGTGGCGGCGACGATGAACGGAATCTCCACCGTGGGCGACTTGAGGCCGGTAATGGCCGCCATCTTGTCGAGAATCTGTTTGAGGGTCAGATTCTCTCCACCCAGGATGTAGCGATGGCCTGACTGGCCCGTTGTCAACGCAGCCACGTGCGCGCGGGCGACTTCCGAAACATCAACCAGATTCAGCCCGGTGTCCACGTAGGCGGGAAATTTTCCATTCAAAAAGTCAACAAAGATGCGGCCCGTCGGCGTGGGCTTGGAATCGTTGGGGCCGATGGGAGTGGTGGGGTTGAGAATGATGACCCGCTGGCCGGCCTGCGCGGCTTTGATTGCTTCCTGCTCGGCGAGAAATTTAGAACGCTTGTAGTGGCCCACCATATCGGCCAGCGAGACAGGAGTGTCCTCGTTGATGACCATGCCATCGCGGCGGAAGTGCATGGTAGCCACGCTGGAGGTGTAAACGAAGCGTTTGACCTTGGCCTCGCGCGCCAGCCGCAGCAGCTCGCGCGTGCCATCCACGTTGGCGCGGTACATGGCCGTAGGGTCAGGAATCCAAAGGCGGTAGTCGGCGGCCACATGGACCACGGCATCGCAACCGGTGAGCGCTGATTTAAGCGTTTCCGGCTCACACAAATCGCCCACGTGCGTCTCACCCACAATACCTTCGAGGTTGCCGATGTTGCTCGACTTGCGGACCAGCAGGCGCAGCTTCGATCCGTCAGCGGCTAAAGCCTTCGCCACATGATGGCCTATAAAACCAGTCGAGCCTGTGAGAAAAACTTTCATGGTCAGGGATCAGTTTACGACGGTGGGCTTCCGTTTGTGCAACCGGTCCCGGCACCACCTGTTTCTATGCTTGATGGCCCTACCAGAGCTTCTCCCCCGGAGCAACCTTGCACTCCTTCACCGGCTGTGGACGCTTCTGGTCAAAGTTCGTCTCCCAGCACTCGTCCAGCACCGAGCAGTAACATGCGTAAAAAGTGAGATCGTTCGTGGCCCTGACATGATTGAAGGCCTTGAAAAGATCTAGGTTGTTCATATCCGGTTTGATGGTAATGGGATTGATCTCCTGGCGAGCCGGCAGAATGAATCCGGAGACGTTGGAATAGAAAAGCTGTGCGTATCCGCTCTTCTTCATCTTGAGAAATGCAGCGGAGCAGCAGGCACGCATCAGAGCATCCTCGTCGGAATAAACGACACCTTTGTAACGAATCTCGAACTTGTCAATGATGGCCGGACCGACGCCGCCGTTGCTGATTACCTGACGAAAAAGCGGATTGCCCGATGCATCAAACTCGGACCCGGAAATCATCAGAAGCGGCATGGTGCTGGCCACGACCAGTTTCTGGTTCTGGTCGACCATCTTCTCCATCGTCCTGCCGTGCTCGATGGAGACGACGAGAGAAAGGATAGAAAGGAAAACGACGCTGACGGTGACAATGACATCCAACCAGCGAACGCCACTTTCGTGGCCATGCGGTACGTGTGCGTGTCCAGCTTCCGGCATCGATACTGGCACTTCTTCCTCCGCAATGCTTTCAGTTGTTTCCGTTGTTTGTTCCGGTAACTTCACAGCCTCGATGCTGTCTTCCATCTCGCATCTCCGTAACAGCGAACAGGGCACAGTTAGTAACTGTCCATTGTTCACTGACCACTGTAGAGCTACTCCAGCGCCTCCGGCGCAAGCCCGATGTTCCTCTCGCCGGCGGCTTTCTTCTCGTTGTAAGACTTTACCCAATCTTCCCAGTGCTTGCCGGCGGCGCGGTCTTTACCGCTGAATTCAATGCGTGCGATTTCGGCATATCCCACTTTGCGTTTCTCCGAAGCCGAGGACGTGTAGTACTGCACCCAGGATTCGGCCAGCGAGGGGCCGTTATGGCAGTTGAAGATGAAGGCTTCGATCTGCCGGCCGTCTTTGAGGGTCAGCGCCACGTCGCCGCGATAGTCGAGCGCCTTTGCGAGGGCCTCGCGCAAGTCCTCGTCTGTGGCCAGCGCGGGAACCCAGCCTTCCAAATTCTCGTGCTCCGTGCCGGGAGCCAGCTCCAGCGCCTCGACCTGCTCAAGCGTATACTTCTGCACTTCAGCGGTCATGCGTTGATCTCCTCGGGAACGCGCTCGGAGTTTTCGATCTGCACGAGATTCTTGCGCGGCGCGGCCTGTTGCGAAGCAAAATCTTTCAGCAGCTTAAGGGCGTGCGTGTCTCGATAGCTGCTGAATGTGCCGCGCACCATGGCTAAAAATCCCTTCAGCGAACCGAAACCGTCGATCACCGCGGTAGTTTCATAGCCGCAACTGACCATGCAGTTGGCGCATTTGGGGTTGCCGCTGGCGACTCCGTAGTTTTCCCAGCTGGTGGTTTCCAGCAGTTCCTTGTAACTCTCGGCATAGCCTTCCTGGAGCAGATAACAAGGCTTCTGCCAGCCAAAGATGTTATAGGCGGGCATTCCCCACGGCGTGCATTCGTAGTTGCGGTCACCCATCAAAAACTCCAGAAACAGGGGCGACATGTTGAATTTCCACGCGGGTTTGCGGTTGGAGAGAATGGCGCGGAAGAGCCTCCGTACGCGGGCACGCCCAAGAAAGCGATTCTGGTCGGGAGCCTTCTCGTAGCTGTAGCCGGGGGAAAGCACCACGCCCTCGACGCCCATCCCCATCACCTCATCGAAGAAGGCACGGACGCTATTGGGATCGGCACCGTCGAAGAAAGTGGCGTTGGTGGTGACGCGGAAGCCGCGACGGACGGCCTCCTGGATGCCTTCAACGGCGATATCGTAAACGCCATCGCGACAGACGGAAAAATCATGGTGCTCGCGCTGGCCGTCCAGATGCACCGAGAAGGTGAGGTACTTGGAGGGCGTAAATTCCGGCAGCTTCTTTTTAAGTTCGAGCGCATTGGTGCAGAGGTAAACATATTTTTTGCGCGCTACAAGGCCATTGACGATCTCGACGATCTGCGGATGCAGCAGCGGCTCGCCGCCGGGAATGGAGACCATGGGCGCGCCGCACTCCTCCACAGCGGCAAAACATTCCTCGGGCGTAAGCTGCTTTTTGAGAATATGGGGCGGATACTGCACCTTGCCGCAGCCGGCGCAGGCCAGGCTACAGCGGAAGAGCGGCTCCAGCATCAGCACCAGGGGATAGCGCTGGACGCCGGTGAACCTCTTCTTCAGCACATAGCTGGCAACCGTAGCCATCTGGGAGATAGGAATAGCCATCTTGGAATCAACCTCCAGCGCCGCGCGCGGCGCGTTCCATGAGTACTGTTTGTAGCCGCTAGAGCGAAACCAGAGTAAACGTGCCCTTGCCAAAGCTGTGAAAGGTGGCTTTTTCTTAAGGAAAAAGCCACTTGACAAAGTTGCTTCAGGGTACAGCTACTCTGGTTTCGCTATAGCTGCTTGCGCGTTCCATCGTTCGGCTGTAATTGGTGAGAGCCATCAGCGGAAAGTATTGCCGGTAGAGGGTGTAGGCCAGATAGAAAACTCTGGGGAATCCCGTTCCCGTGATGATGCTCTGCCGCATGGCGCCTTCTCCCATCGACTCGTCCCAACTGCCGTCCGCCTGTTGACGCTCCAGCAGCCAGCGCACGCCCTTGGCAAGCGAGTCGGAGCGGTCGTCGCCGGCGGCCAACAGGCCCAGCAGCGCCCATGCCGTCTGCGACGGAGTGCTCTGCCCCACGCCGCGCGTATCGGGCTCGTCGTAAGTGCCGCAGCTCTCGCCCCATCCGCCGTCGGCGTTCTGCACCATGCGAATCCACTCGGCGGCCTGCTGCACCTGTGGTTCGTGATGATCGATGCCGATTGCGTCGAGTCCGCGCAACACCAGAAAAGTTCCGTAGATGTAATTCACGCCCCAGCGGCCAAACCAGCTTCCATCCGGCTCCTGCTCGCTCATGATGAACTGAATGGCCTTCTCCACGCGCTTGTCGCTGCTTGTGTAGCCATAGCTGGCCAGCATCTCCAGCATGCGTCCGGTGATGTCCACCGTGGGCGGATCGAGCATGGCGTTGTGATCCGCAAAGGGTATGTACTGGAAGATCATCTTGGTGTTGTCTTTGTCAAAGCTGCCCCAGCCGCCGTTCTTGCACTGCATGGCGAACTCCCACGCGATGGCGCGCGCGGCCACCTGGTGCTGGTAGCGTTCGCGGGGATTGTCCACCTTGGTTAGCGCCATAAGCACCTGGGCGGTATCGTCGGTGTCGGGATAAAACTCGTTGTTGAACTCGAAATACCAGCCTCCGGGTTCGGTATTGCGCACCTTTACTGCCCAGTCGCCCTTGTGGCGAACCTCTTTGGAGAGCATCCAGTCCACGGCTTTAAGCATGCGCGGGTCGTCGCGCTCCGCTCCCGCCTCGCCCAATGCAAAGACCGCCTGCGCCGTATCCCACACTGGCGACACGCAAGGCGTCATGCGGAAGGTCGGCTCCGGGACCTCCGCGGTCGGCGATTGTTCGATGCCGAGTTTTTCGAATTCATCGCGCGCACGGATTACCTGCGGGTCGTCCTCGGAGTAGCCCAGGCAGCGCAGGGCGATGATGGCGTTGAGCATGGCCGGATAGATAGCGCCCAGCCCGTCGGTCATCTCCAGCCGTTCCAACATCCACTTTTCCGCTTTTTTTATGGCTAGCGCGCGCAGCGGGCGGATATGCACTGCTTCCGCCCAATGCATAAGCCTGTCTAATATGATGAAAAAATTCCGCCAGGAAATGATGGACTTGCGGTCCCTGCGCAGTCGCAGGATGGAGTTCGCGCGGCCACCCACGAACAACTCGTCAATTCCCTGCTCGGAGGGAATTCGTTTGAACGGCTTTTTGGCGTACATGATGGCCAGTGGAACAAGAATCGAGCGCGACCAGGAAGAAATCTCGTAGATGTTGAAGTAAAACCAATTGGGAAAGAGAACGATTTCCGGAGGAATGGCGGGCACCGCGTCGTAGTCGTACTCGCCCAGCGCGCATAAATACATCTTGGTGAAGGTGTTGCACGCCACCACGCCACCGTGCTTCAGAACCCACTCGCGGCATTTGGTCAGCCTCGGGTCGTCCGCTCCGATGCCCATCAGCTTGGCCGAGGAGTAGCACTTGACCGAAAGCGAGATGTTGCCCGGGCCGCCGGGGTAAATGCTCCAGCTGCCGTCCTCGTTCTGGTAGCGCATCATCTCCGTGAGCGCCCGCCGCAGCTTGCCTTGGTCGCCCGACTCCAGCAGAGTGTGCAGAAAGATGTAGTCGGCCTCGAGCATCGCATCGGCTTCCAGCTCCCCGTTCCAATATCCGTCGGGATGCTGGCGCGAAAACAGGTACTCCCGGGCGCGGGCAATGGCCGACTCAATATCTGCCAGGTCCGCGTCCATTCGCCCAAACCGGGGCGCTGCGAATTGCGTCTTCCCTTGCTGAATGCTCATCGATTCAAACGCCTCAGAATCTATTCCCTAGTCCTTGCCGGTTCCCCAGCGAGCGACATGTGCTCGATGTGGTGGCTAGTCCTTGTCTATTCACCTTACCGGTACGGTCGCTATCCCGCCAGCGCTGCCGATGGCCTGCACAATCTCCGGCGGGAGGCCAAAGCGCACGTTTTCCGGCATGACTTCAACCTCTTCGACGTTGTCGAAGCCGTTTTGACGCAGGTAGTTGACCACATCTTCGACCAAAATCTCGGGAGCCGAAGCGCCGGCCGTTACCGCAACCGTGCTTACGCCCTTCAGCCAGGCCGGGTCGATAGCCTGAGAGTTGTCGATCAGATAGCCGATAGTCCCCAGATTGCGCGAAACCTCGACCAGGCGATTTGAGTTGGAACTATTGGTTGAGCCTACAACCAGCACCAGGCCGGCATTATGCGCCACATTGCGTACCGCAACCTGCCTGTTTTCAGTGGCATAACAAATGTCCTGTGATTGAGGGCCGACGATATTGGGATACTTCTCCTTGAGGGCGTGGATAATGTCCCGCGCCTCGTCCAGAGAGAGCGTGGTCTGGGTCAGGTAGGCCACGCGATTAGGATCGGGCACCTTAAGAGCCGCGACCTCAACCACATTGGAGACCACCTGGGTCGCCTCCGGCGCTTCGCCCAGCGTGCCTTCGATCTCATCGTGGTCGCGGTGGCCAATCAGAACCAGCGAATAGCCTTGCTTGGCAAACTTGACCGCCTCGATGTGGACCTTGGTGACCAACGGACAGGTGGCGTCGATGACCCTGAGGTTGCGGTGCTTGCTGATATCCCGCACTGCAGGCGAAACTCCATGGGCTGAGTAAATCACGCGCTGCCCATCAGGCACATCGTCAATTTCATGAACAAAAATCGCGCCTTTTTCCGCCAACTCATTCACGACATAACGGTTATGCACAATTTCACGGCGAACGTAGATGGGTGCGCCAAAGGTTTCCAGCGCGATTTTGACAACGTCGATGGCGCGCACGACACCGGCGCAAAAGCCCCTCGGCTTGAGCAACAACACCCTCTTCTGGCTGGGGGAAGTCTCGGAGCGGTTACCCTTCGAGATGGAATGAGGCAGAGTTGTGGTCACATTGCCAGTATACCAATGCGTGTGTTGAGACTACAGGAAATCAGCTCCTTCTTCATCTCTGCCAGGCTCTCAGCCCTCCACTGCTCGCTCTCTTCGCCATGGACTCAGAACACTATAGCGAGGCGTAGCGGTCGCGTTGGCCTTGCTGGCACTCAGCAGCTTCCGCCGGACGAGCCAGCCTACAGCGGTTTGCGCCGAACTCTTGGAGACTCCAATCGACTCGGCCAGATCCTGGTAGCTGATCTGTACCGCCGACGCGCGCCTCTGCTCCTCGGAGGCCAGCCAGAGGTATACAAGAAAACTGACCGGCCTCTTATCGTGCCCCACCAGGTCGCGCATCAACGCATCGGTCACATAATCGTCGAATTTAGCCATTGCTATACCGGCTATCAGTATAGCCTTAACTACCTGATTGCAATGCGGAAAACGTCGCGCTATATTTCGAGAATCTCAACCCGGAGGTCGCGCATGATTCGCGGTATCAAAATCGTCAGCATCCCCGTCAGCAACCAGGATCGATCGCTAAAGTTTTACACCGAGCAAGTGGGATTCAAGGTGGCAACCGATCAGGCCTTTGGCTCTGGTCAGCGATGGATTGAACTTCTTATCCCAGGTTCAGATGTGAACCTGGCTCTCTTTACACCCGAAGGTCATGAGAATCGTATCGGCAGCTTTCAACCGGTCACCTTCTGGTGCGACGACGTCTTCGCTACTGCCAAGCTGCTGAAGGCCCGAGGCGTCGAACTGGCCGCCGAGCCAAAGAAGGAGGTGTGGGGAACCATGGCAACCTTCAAAGATCCGGACGGAAATCAGTTCGTCTTCTCCAGCCGGTAAAAACAATCGGGAGCCCCAAACGCGCGGGTTGTCTCCAGGTCTCAAAAACGAGGCCTGGAGCGCCCTGCTCAGGGAATCCTGGTCCACACCTCGGTCCGTCCCAGCAGAGAGATGCCGATAAAGCCACGCATATGGAGAATGTCCTTGCCCTCAGACCAGATTTTGCTCTTGTATTCCTTCCCGTTCTCAGGGTCCACGATCGTGCCGCCCACCCAATCCTCTCCGTCGGGATGGAAGTTGCGCATGATCACCATGCCCAGGATGAGCTGGTTCTTGTACTCGCCGGAACACTTGTCGCACAGGTCCTGCGGCGTGCGACCGGGTCGCACCTTGGTGACCTTGCCAAACAGTTGGCCGTTTGACATGTAGGTTTCCACCGTGCCTGCGGGCTTGCCGTCGATGTAGGTCTGCCAGTGGCCGACGGCGTTCTGAAGCTTCGGCGTGAGTTGCTGCGCTTGGGCTCCGGCAAAGGATGCCAGAGCTAAACAAGCCAGAGCCATGATGCACAGGGCGTTGTGTCGAATCGTTTTCAAGATGACCTCCCCTTTGGATGGATTATAGGGTGAAAGATCGCTTTGAGCGGAACCAGAGTAACTGCGTCCTGTCTAGTCTCATGCAGGGTCGCCGCTCCCTGATGGTCCCACCCCAACGACAAAGACCTGTCGTTGGGGACCCCGGGATGGTCGCGTCGACTTGAATGCCGTGGTTTCGGGATGCATCAACTATGGTTCCGCTGTAGCTACTAAGGCTTGCTCGACTTCAGACGAATCCGTTCCCCATCCACAACAAAGCTGCCGTATCCGTGATGATGGATGGTCTTCGGATTCTTTTGCGCCGGATCGCGCCAGGCCTTGAGGACCTCCAGAACAAAGAGATTGAACTTGTTCACCAGGTGCGTATCGACCACGCGACATTCGAGATTGGCGAAGCACTCGGCGACCAACGGCGGCGCAACGCGTTTGGCCGGAAGCGGAGTTAATCCGAATCGCTTGAATTTGTTCAGATCCCGCCCCGAGCAGTTGCCGATTCCGACGACTTTAGGCGCTAACTCCAGCGCTGGAATGGCGATCACGCATTCTTTGGTCGCCCGCAGCGCGGCATGGCTGAAATTGGCGTTGCTGACCACGCAGGCGATGAGCGGCGGCTCGAACTCAACCATCATGTGCCAGGACATGACCATCACGTTGGCGCGGCCTTTGCGGGCCGTGGTCAGCAGGACCACCGGACCCGGTTCGAGCAACTGGTAGACCTTTGACAAAGGCAGATCATTCATTGCGGCTGAACCTCCGATGCGGAGTTTGCTTGCATGGCGATTAGGATAGATCGCCGAGCCGGCGGAATGGCAGAGCACGGAGATCCTACGCTCCTTTGTGATTCATGGTAACTGCACCACCGCCGGTGCAATTCCCGCGCCTGGGTTTCGCCTTTTTCTACCCCTGAGAAATTGTTATGTTGTTGATTAAATGCATGTTAGCTGATTTGGTTTTCGGCTAAAAAGGCGAAAATGGGATAAACTTTTGTTGCATTTTGCGTCTGCGGCGGAGCTAACCCATGGTTTATGAGTAGGTTGCGGAATCGGCAGAGGCGAAATGATGCGGTTTTAAGCTGTCATGAACAGGGGTCAGAGATCAGAGATCAGCGGTCAGTTGTCAAAGATCGGGAGCGGCGTTGCCTTCTGATGGTTTTGATTATGCGCCGGGAGGGGGAAATTATCTGCAAGGACTGGCCGTCCAGGCGGACGCGCTTCGCGCCTGAGGTTCGTGGTCTCCCACCCTTTCCGCAAAAGCACGGAAAAGATAGGGCACCCAAGCTTCTGGGTTAGGTTGGACGTGGGCACCCGGCAATAGCGGAACTGGAGGCTGGAAAGGGCATGCGCTTAGCCAACGCTCAAGCGCTGATGGCTGATCTTCATGCGCAGGATTGAGCGCGTGGATTCCCACCCTTTCGCAAAGAACGCGAAAGGATGGGGCACCCGGCAACTTCGGCCTTGACGTTCCATACAGGAGCAGTAGAATTCAATCAAATCGGATCCGTAAAAAGAGATTACGACTTGAGTGTTACTGCGACGCTAAAAGCAACATAGTCTTCAATCCGGATCATATGGAGCTTACGTTTCATGTTGATCGAGCTTCAGGCCGCTCTTATCTATCTCGCAAATTATCCTCACGCGATGGACCAAGATGAAAAGCTTCAATATTTTTCCTGGTCAGTGTACCTTATTATCGGCCTCATCTACAGCGTCATCCTATTTTTCTATGTAATGTCCGAGGATAACCTAGTAATTTTCTCGAAGCGAAACAAAAGGAGTTTGTCTCAGATTTTGATTATCCATACTGCATTTGTTACTCTCTTACTTTGTACGCTACGGATATGTTCTTACACAGTTCGATATCTACCTTTTTGGATAACATGCGAATTTGACCTCGGTGAAGGAAATATGTCTATTGCTGACTTTATCGTTTTTTTATTGGCGTTGGCCCTTTTAGCTTACGAGCGGCAATTGTTAGTTATTCCAACGGATGAATCAGAAAGCGTTCAAAAATAATTTCAATGTGATCATTACTATAAGCGCAACAGCCCAAATATAGCTCTCACTAGCCTTGAATCCATCCAAATAAACAATCCGAGACTTAAACCGTCGATCACCGGCTGGCGGCGATCATCTGGGCGGCGTGCTGGAGGCTGGTTTCGGTGACCTTTGCGCCGGAGACCATGCGGGCGATTTCGTGGGTTCGGGCGGGGTCGTCGAGGAGGCGGATTTGCATTTTGGTGCGGCCGGCGGACTCGTGTTTTTCAACGACAAAATGCTGGTCGGCGAAGGCGGCGATCTGCGGCAGGTGGGTTACGCAGAGGACCTGCTGGCCGCGGCCGAGGGATTTGAGTTTTTGGCCGACGGCTTCGGCGGCGCGGCCTCCGATGCCGATGTCGATTTCGTCGAAGACCAGGGTGCGGGGAGTGGGGGTTTTGGTTTTGGATTTGGCTGGGTGCGGTTTTGCCTGACCCTCCTCGACGCTGACTTTGAGGGCCAGCATGACGCGGGACATTTCGCCGCCGGAGGCGATTTCATCGAGGGGCTTGAGGGGCTCGCCGGGGTTGGTGGCGATGCGGTATTCGACGATGTCCCAACCGGCGGAGGTCCAGTGGGACACCTGCGGTGTGGCCAACTGCTCGCTATTCGCTCGCTCGGAGTTTGTGCTAAAACCCGATTCCCCACCCTTCGATTGTTGAAGGTCATCGGCGGAATGGACGGCGACCTCGAAGCGGGTTTTCATGGCGAGGGAGTTGATCTGGGCTTCGGCGAGTTTGGCGAGTTTGGCGGCGGCGGACTTGCGCTCGGCGGTGAGGGATTGAGCGGCGGCGCGATATGCTGAGGCGGCGGCGGCGAGTTCGGCGCGCAGAGTTTTGAGGATTTCGTCGCGGTCCTCGACCTCGGCCAGCTTGCGGCTGACCTCCTCGCCAAAGCTGATGACCTCGTCGATGGTCTTGCCGTACTTGCGCTTGAGGCGGTCGATGAGGGCCAGGCGGTCTTCGATAGCGGCCAGGCGCTCGGGCGAGGCGTTGATGGCCTCGGCGTAATCACGCAGGCTGGCGGCGGCGTCGCCGATGGTGGCGCGGGCGGCGGCAAGCTGCTGGGCGGAGTCAGTGAAGCGCGCGTCGTAACGGGCCAGCTCCTCGACGTTGCGCAGGGCGGAACGCAGGGCGACTTCGGCTGAGGCTCCGCCCTCGTAAAGCTCGTCGAAGGCGCCCATGGCGGCGGCGTAGAGCTTTTCGGCGTTGGCCAGAACGCGCTTTTCGGTTTCGAGGGCCTCGTCCTCGCCGGGCTGGAGATGGGCGTCGTTGATCTCCTTGCTCTGGTAGCTCCACAGATCGACCATGCGCAGGCGGTCCTGCTCGCCGAGGAGTAGGTCGTTGAGGCGGGTTTGCGCGGCGTGCCAGCGGGCGTAGGCCTCAGAAACAGAATCTGTAGAGAGGCCGGCGAAGCGGTCGAGAAGGATACGCTGCTGGGCCTGATCGAAGGAGCTGAGGCTCTCGCTCTGGGCGTGGACCAGGGCCAGCTCGGGGGCCAGCAGGCGGAGAACGGCGACGGTGGCCGGCTGGTTGTTGACGAAGACGCGGCCCTTGCCGGCGGCGGAAATTTCGCGGCGGAGGATGACGTCGGAGCCGGCGGAGTCGATGCCGTTTTCTTCGAGGATGGTCTCGGCGTTGGGCGTGGACTCAAAGACGCAGGCCAAGACGGCCTTGTCAGCGCCGTGGCGGACGAGCTCGGCGGAGGATTTGCCGCCCATGAGCAGCGCGAGGGCGTCGACCAGGATGGATTTGCCCGCGCCGGTTTCGCCGGTGAGCAGGTTGAGGCCGGGGCCGAAGTTGGCGATGGCGTGATCGATGACGGCGTAGTTTTCAGCGCGCAGTTCGACGAGCATGGAGAGAAAACCTCCTGAAAAGACGGTACGTGGATCGTGATTTCCCAGGTCTCAAAATCGAGACCTGGGGCACCCAATCAGGGTGGGGCACCTTAATCGCGGTTGTTGGCTCCTCAGGGGAACAAAAAGCCGCAAGGGGAATCCGAGCGCAGCATAGCAGGTTAGGCCGGAGTAGTGGCATGGGGATGGAGGGGAAATGCGCTGGAGCGCACCTTATGGATAACTTGGAGCGGGGCACGGGGTCTGCTACCGTTAAAGGTGAGGTGAACGCCGATTTTAATCGCTGCTTTTGTCATTCAACTGCCGCCTGAGAGCGGCGCGGGCCAGGGAACGCAGATGGGGCTGGGCTCCAGCGCGCTGGTGGAGATGATCCAGAACAGCGGGCCGGTGGCCATGTTTGTACTGGCGCTGCTGCTGGTTGCGAGCATCTACTCGTGGACCGTGATTCTGGGCAAGATATCCGCCTTCCGCAAGGCGAGACGGGAGAGCCAGCGGTTTGTGCGCTCCTTCCGCACCGCCAGCCGATTGCAGGAGATGGCCGTGGTGTCGGTGCAGTGCAAGGCAAGCCCGCTGGCGCAGGTATTCGATGAGGTGTACGAGACCTACAGGCGGCAGACGGGCGGCCAGGGAGGGCCACCGCGCAACCTGGGGGCGCTGGAGCGCTCGGCGCAGACGGCGGCCAGCGAGGCGGTGACCAGCCTGGAGCGGCGGCTTACCTGGCTGGGAACGATTGCGTCAATCAGCGTGTACGTGGGGCTCTTCGGCACGGTAATGGGGATTGTGGACGCCTTTCACGGGCTGGGCACAGCGGGCGCGGCGACGCTGCGAGCGGTTGCGCCGGGCATCAGCGAGGCGCTGATTACCACGGCGGCGGGGCTGTTTGTGGCCATTCCGGCGCTGGTGGCCTACAACCAGTTCACGTCGCGGATCAGGGTTTTTGCCGCCGCCATCGACGACTTTTGCCGCGAGCTGCTGAACGCGCTGGAAGAGATTCCGGTGCGCGCGGGCGGCGCGCGGACGGCGAATGCTGAAGTACCGGCCAAGGATGCGGGCCGGGAGGTGGACCGTGGCCTTTACTAATCTGAAGGGCCAGACACAGAGCTCGCTGGCGGAGATCAACATTACGCCGCTGGTGGACGTGGTGCTGGTGCTGCTGATCATCTTCATGATTACCGCGCCGGTGTTGCAGTCGGGCATTGAAGTGGCCGTGCCCAAGACGCGGACGGTACGGGAGATTACCGAGCAGCGGCTGGTGGTGACGATCAACCACGATCAGCAGGTGTTTTTGGGCGATCAGCCGATCAACATTCATGAACTGCCGGGGAGGCTGCACCAGCCGGGCAGCGATCCGGCCCACCGGGTGATTTATCTTCGGGCCGACGAGCGGGTTCCGTTTGGCGCGTTTGCCACGGTGATGGACGCGGTGAAGCAGGCGGGAATTACCAACATTTCGATTGTGACGCAGCCGCTGGACACGAAGGCGGCGGGGGGAAACTAGCGAGTCAGCGAGTCAGCAAGTCAGCGGACAGCGGATAGCGGACAGCGGTCAGCGACAGGCAGGGTTATTGGAATAGCACATGGACAGCCTACTGGATGGCAGTGAGCAACTGGAGCAGGAGATAGCCTCCTCGACGGAGCCGATGATGGCCCCGGCGGTCGGGTCGCTCATGCTGCACTGCGCGCTGGGGGCGCTTCTGCTGACCTATGGGCTTTTTGCCGGCCTGTTTCACCATAATGTGTGGGGCGGCGCGGGAAGCGGGGCGATTCAGGTGAACGTGGTCAGCGCCCTTCCCCTGCCCTCCGATCAGCCTATTAATCAGAATGTGCTGGCCACCGATACGCCCAGCCAGGCGGCGGCTGAGCCCGCGGCCAAGACCAAACACGCTGTGGACGAGAGCACGCTGGCCATCAGCGGCAAAAACAAGCCCAAAAAGAACACGCGCAAGGCGAAGCAACCCGAGCCGAAGGAAGATAATCTGGCCCGGTACGGCGAGCAGTCTGGGTCTTCGATGGCGCGGTCGATCCAACCGGAGGGCTTTACCAGCGGACAGACGACGGTGAGCGACAGCGACTTTGGCTCACTGTTCAGCTACTACGTGCGCGGCGTCAACACCAAAATGTCCACCAACTGGTACAAGCAGGAGGTTGACCCGCAAACGCCAAAGGGATCCAGGGCGTATATTCAGTTCGAAATTCACCGCGACGGCAGCGTGAGCAACGTGCAGATGAGCCAGAACAGCGGGAGCCAGACTCTGGATCGCTCCTGCCTGCGGGCCGCCAAGCGCGTGGACACCTTCGGCGCGCTACCCGCGCAATACAACAAAAGCACGGTGATGACGTCTTTCTATTGTGAGTATTAGCTTTTGGACCGTGGGAAAACGCATTCTCTCAGGGGCTAAAGCCCGGATGTTTTTGTGAACTTGTAATGTACGGGCTAAAGCCCGTACCCTTCAAACTAACCCACACTGGAGTATTCATTTCACAGAGCGTGGGGCGGCGCGGACGTAAAATGGAGTTGTGAGTGAGAGAGGCTCTTTCCTGCAAGGGGAGCAAGGATGCAGGCCGGCAAGGCGGTCCGCATCCCGAGCCTGAAAATCGATCCACACATTTACCGAGGAAGGATTGCGCATCCAATGAAGGCACATTCCCGGATTATTTTCTGTTTGCTGATTGTTTTGGCATCTTTGGCAGCACTTCCCATGGCGGCCCAGGACTGGATTCGCACGGGTTCCAACCTGGGCAACGAGCGCATTCGCCTGGCCAGCGCGGATTTTAAGCCGGGTGGCAATGATCCGCAAACACCGGCATTGAAGACGGCCTTTGATTTCACGCTCTACAGCGACCTGGCCAACGCGGGCATCTTCGAGATCGTGTCGAAGAGCTTGTCACCGCAGGCTACGCCGGGCTCGCCGCAGGAGATCAACCTGGCGCAGTGGTCGGCGGCGCCAGCCAACGCGGCCATGGTGGCCTTTGGCGCGCTCACGGTAGCCAATGGGCGGCTGGCCGTCACCGGCTGGCTATTCGACACCCACAATACAGCCAATCCGCAGGTGCTGGGCAAGCAATATAACGAGGCGGCCAGCGCGGATATGGCGAGGACCATTGCGCACAGATTTGCCGACGAGATCATCCTGCGCCTAGGCGGCGGCATCAACGGAATCGCCGAGACAAAGATCTATTTTGTAAGCACGCGCAGCGGCAGCAAAGAGATTTGGGCGATGGATTACGACGGGCAGAACCAGCATCAGGTGACGCACCTGGGCAGCATCTCGCTCTCGCCGCGCATCTCGCCAGACAATACGCGCATCGCCTTCGCATCGCTGGGCCGCGAGGGATGGGCCATTCGCATGTATTCGCTGGAGCTGAACCGGCTGGTGAACTTTCCGGCGGGCACAGCCGGAGGCAGCAACCAGTCACCGGCCTGGTCGAGCGACGGATCGAAGATTGCCTTCTCGTCTTCGCGCTCCGGCAATCCGGAGATTTGGGTGGCGGACGCCAACGGCGGCGATCTGCATAAGCTAACCAACTTCGCCGGACCCAACGTAGGGCCCACATGGAATCCGCGGAGCAACGCGCAACTGGCGTGGGTGAGCGGGCGCACCGGGGAGCCGCAGATCTACACCATGGACCAGGATGGGGCCAGTGTGCAGCGGCTGACCGACGGAGGTTATGCGATTTCGCCCTCGTGGGCCTCCAACGGACAATTTCTGACCTTCAGCTGGAACCGCAAGTACGGCCCAGGCGCTCCCGGCGGGCAGGACATCTACGTGATGGACGTTGTGAGCAAGCGCTGGCTGCAATTGACCCACGACGCGGGCAGCAACGACTTCCCCTCCTGGGCGCCCGACGGCAGGCACATTGTATTTGAGCGATCGATGGGCTCACACAGCCACCAAATCTGGTCGATGCTGGCCGACGGCACCGAACAGCATCAGCTCACACAGACGGGCGAAAATTTTATGCCCAACTGGAGTTGGAAGTAAACCTGGGCCGCGATCACCGAAGTACGAGGCTGGCCGCATGAAACAACCGGGGATGTGCACTATCATGTTATGTTGACCATGAATTCCGCGGAAGGAGTAATCCATTGAACCGATTGAATCGCATTCTTGCCCCCGCTGTGCTGATTACTATCTTGACTATCGCCGGCTGCGGCAACAAGACCAAACCGGCTTCCCCCGAAGAGACGGCTCCGATGGTTGTGTCCGCGCCCACCGCGCAGCTCACGGCAACTCCTGCACTGGTCTCAGCCAACGACCAGGTCCAGTTGAGCTGGAGCACGACCAATGCCACCACCATCACCATCGATGGCATCGGCGAGGTGCCCAGCACGGGCGTAAAGAGCGTGACCCCGGCGGAATCGACCACCTATCACTTGGTGGCCAAGGGAGACGGCGGCACGGCCGAAGCCACAGCTCGGGTGACGGTGAATGGGCCTCCCGCCGTGATGGTGCCCAACAGCACGCTAAGCGCGGAGGAGCAGTTCAAGGCCAATGTGCAGGACATCTTCTTCGATTACGACACGTACGATATACGCGGCGACGCGCAGGCCACGCTCTCCCGCGACGCCTCGTACCTGGTGAGTCACCCGGATGTGAAGATTGTGATTGGCGGCTACTGCGATGAGCGCGGCTCCAACGAGTACAACCTGGCGCTGGGACAAAACCGGGCCGATGCGACCAAGAATGCCCTGGTCACCGCGGGGGTCGCGGCCAACCGCATCCGCGTAGTCAGCTACGGCAAGGAGAAGCCCTTCTGCACAGAATCGACCGAGGAGTGCTGGCAACAGAATCGCCGCGGCGGATTTACGCTGGAAAGGTAAAATACAGTAGACAGTGAACAGTGTCCGGTGGTCGTTCATTGATTTACTGATCACTGTCACTGACTACTGTTTATAGGTGAATCATGCATACAAGAACATTTCGCAATCGTTTTCTTGCGGTGGCAGTGACCGCCATGGCGCTTGTGTCCCTTTCGACTCCGGCGCGCGCCAGCTCGACATCGAATGAGCTGGTCGCGCTGCAAACCCAGGTGCAGCAACTGCTGGACATGGTGCAGCGGCTCCAGACCACCATGGACACGCGCTTTGCCGTCTTGCAGCATCTGGCCGAACAAACGGCGGACAGCGCCAACCAAATGTCGGCGACGGTGAACACGCTGCAGCAGAAGATTGCCGCTCAGAACGACACCACCAACGGCAAGCTGGACACAACCTCCGGCCAGGTGCAGGCGCTGAATGACTCGGTGGACGAGTTGAAGTCGCGCATCGCCAAGCTGGATAAGACGATACAGGATATGCAGGCGCAGTTGCAGAACATCCAGGCGCCGCCCGTTGCCGCGGTGGCCGGAGCTGGCGGCCCGGGCGTACCTGGTGCTCCGCCCGTAGCGCAGACGCCGCCGCTCAAGGATACTTACCAGGCCGGCGTGCGGGACTTTAACGCCGCCAAATACGATGTGGCCAGCGACGAGTTCCAGGACGTGATTCACTACTATTCGAAGGACGATCTGGCCGGTGATGCGCAGTTTTACCTGGGCGAAATCGCCTACCTGCAGAAAAATTATGCGGACGCGGTGAAGGATTACACTGCCATGCTGGATGGCTTTCCCGGCAGCGCGAAGGCTCCGGCAGCGGAACTGCATAAAGGGATGTCGCTGCTGAAGTTGGGCAAACGGGAGGCGGGCATCACCGAGCTGAAATTACTCGTCAGGCGCCATCCGCAAACCCCTGAGGCCACACAGGCAAGAACCAGGCTGGCTACGCTGAGCCCGACGCACAGCACGGGGCGGTGAGTGAGCTTCCAGTGCCTTTTCATTGTTTCTATAATGCCCCGTGTCCCATCCTTTCCGCTTTTTTCTGCGGAAAGGGTGGATGCCAGCGACAAATATACCATTATAGTATCTTTTGTGCTACCATTAATTTGTGATTGAGATTCGCCAGTACGTTGACCGTCTGGGGCGCAATCCCTTTGAGCGATGGTTTGAAAAGCTGGACAATGCCACCCAAGCACGCATTGCCGTCGCTCTTGACCGGCTTGAGCGGGGTAATGTTTCGTCGGTGAAGAGCGAAGGCGCGGGTGTTCAGGAGTTGCGGCTGGACTTCGGTCCGGGCTATCGCATTTACTTTGGCCGGGATGGTAAATGGCTGGTGATCCTGCTCGGCGGCGGGACCAAACGACGCCAGCAAGCCGACATCGCGACAGCACAAGCACTCTGGCATGAATACAAGGACCGAAAGCGGGTGAAATGATGGCACTGACCAAGGACTTTAATGAGACCATTCGAGAGCATCTTCAGAAAAGCGAGGAATTTCGACGGGCGCTTCTCAAAGAGGCTGTCGGCTGCATGATCTCCGGCGATGTGGAGACGGGAAAATCCGTTCTCCGCAAATACATCAACGGGACGGTCGGCTTCATAAAGCTGGGCACCGATCTGGGCCGTTCTCCCAAGGTGTTGATGCGCATGTTCAGCTCGACAGGTAATCCGCAAGCTAAGAACCTCTTCGAGATTGTTGCCTATCTACAGAAGATTGAGGGGACGGTGTTGGAAGTGGTGGAGCGGGCGGCGGCATAGAATGAATCCCTGGTCTCAGAATCGAAACTAGGGTCACAGGTCAGCCTTATGTACGTCGGAATTGGGAAGCTAGGAGAAAGAATGCAACCGATTATTACTTTGACCGATACACATGATAATGATGCGTGTAAGTCAATCATCAATCAGTTAAACCAATTCAACAGTGTAAGTGTGGAAATAATGGACTACCGCCCTTTGGCAATCATCGTGGAAAATCACGATACAGGTGAGACACTTGGCGGTCTCTTGGGCTTTACCCTATGGTCCGTCCTTTTCATCACCCATCTCATTCTTCCCGAGTCGATGCGCAATATCGGCTTGGGCCGTCGATTGTTGATCCAGGCAGAGGATGAAGCGATTCGGCGCGGTTGCCATTCAGCGTGGCTCGACACATTCAGTTTTCAGGCACCCGGCTTTTATGAAAAACTAGGTTATATAGTGTCTGAAACCATCGAAGATCATCCGTCCGGCCACAGCCGCTTCTTCCTCAAGAAAAGGCTCTTCAAGATAAATGCCGCTAATTGATGCCGGACGCTCCTCTGTGATGATGGTATGCCTATCTCTCCATCGTACACTTCAGTTGCCCGCAGGCGGCGAAGATGTCGCGTCCGCGCGGCTTGCGCAGATAGGCCGGGATGCCCGCGCTGATCAGCGCGTGTCGGAAGGCTTCGACGGCCTCGGGTTGAGGCGTGGAGTAATTGATGCCGGGGCCGGGATTCCAGGCGATCAGATTGACCTTGGCGGCGAGGCCGGTGCGGCGGATGAGGCGGGCGAGTTCGGCGGCGTCCTGAGGACGGTCGGTAACGCCACCCAGCAGAACATACTCAAAGGTGATGCATTCGCGTGGGCGGAGTGGGACCCGGCGCACGGCGTCGATGACGGATTGAATCGGCCACTTGCGGTTGATGGGCATGATCGCGGAGCGGATTTGGTCGTTGGGCGCGTTGAGGCTGATGGCCAGCTTGGGGCGGAGTTCCGGCGGCTCGGCGGCAAAGAGCTCGATTCCGGGGAGGATGCCGGAGGTGGAGACGGTCATGCGCTGCGGGCTCAGGCCAACTTCGCGGACGAGCAGGCGGACGGCGGAGATGAAGTTCGAATAGTTGAGAAACGGCTCGCCCATGCCCATGAAGACCAGATTCACGCGGTCGCGGCCCACCTGGACGGAGTGGCGGTCAAAGACAGCGAGAACCTGACCGGCGATTTCGCCCGCGGTGAGGTTGCGCTGGAGGCCGAGTTTGGCGGTGAGGCAGAATTGGCAGTTGACCGCGCAACCGATTTGGCTGGAGACGCAGAGGGTGGCTTGGCGCTTGCGGCTGGATCCATTTGAAATTGAATCCCAGGTCTCAGAAGCGAGACCTCGGGCACCCGAAGATTGTTGTGACTCCACGTCGCTGCCATCGCCGGAATCGCCGTCGTCGCCCTCCGGCATCCAAACCGTTTCGACCACCCCAGCGACGATGGACCTATCGCTGGGGACCCCGGTTTCCACGGTCTGATTATCCGGGCATTCGATCAGGTAGCGCTCGGTGCCGTCCACGGATTGGAAGACCTGGTTGATTCGAGGACGGCCGACCTGCCAGCCTTCGGCGGCGAGGCGCTGACGGAGTGCTTTGGGCAGAGTGGTGATCGAATCCAGTTCCGTAATTCGTTGACGATACAAGGCTTCGGCTAACTGGCGGCCGCGCCAAGCCGGCTCGCCCGCCGCGACCATGCAGGCAGCAAGCGCCTCGGCATCGAGGCCGAAGAGCGTGTGGCCCTCCGATGGGAGCGGGCCTGCGCACGCCGGATCAGAGACTTCGAATGGCACGAGTTGGCTCAAATCTTCGCTCACGGCTAAAGCAGTTCTCCAATTCACATACTCTGGTCAACTCTGTGAAAGGTGGCTTTTTCTTGAGGAAAAAGCCACTCGGCTCCGTGCTTTCGGGGTACAGCAATTGGAGAACCGCTGTAGGCTCAGAATAGAGCATTCAGCCTTTGCGGCGCATTTCTGCCCAAAGAGCAACTCTGCGCCACGCCGGTTAATTTGGCCTACAATCTAAGGACTGGAGAAGGATGACGACCGAGCGCAATCTGAGCCGCACTGTGCTGCCGAACGGGCTGATCGTGCTGACCGAGCGGATGGAGTACATGCGTTCGGTGGCCATGGGGGTGTGGATCAAATCCGGATCACGGTGCGAGCCGGCGGAGATGAATGGCATTTCGCATTTCGTGGAGCACATGCTCTTCAAGGGCACTCGCTCGCGTAGCGCGCAGCAGATTGCCCGGCAGATGGACTCCATCGGCGGCAACCTGGACGCCTTCACCGGCAAGGAGACGATCTGCTTCAACGTGAAGTCGCTGGCCGAGCATGTGCCCATTGCGCTGGACGTGCTGACCGACCTGGTGCTGAACCCGGTCTTCGACGCGCCGGAGATTGAGCGCGAGCGCGGCGTGATTCTGGAGGAGATCAAGATCGACGCGGACAACCCGGAGATTCTGGTCCACGAGCTGTTCATGCAGGCCTTCTGGAAGGATCATCCGCTGGGCAGGCCGATTCTGGGCACCTCGAAGACGGTTGCCCGGCTGAACCGTGAGAGCCTGACCGCCTATCACGGCGACCGCTTTCACGGCGGCAACATGATTTTTTCGGCGGCCGGCAACCTGGAACATGAGGAGTTTGCCGAGACCGTGGCGCGGAAGTTCTCCTCACTGGCCGGCGGCACGACGCTCTACGAACTGCCCGCGCCCGAGGCCAGCGCGCGCATTGTGCTGCGCCACAAAAAATCGCTGGAGCAGGTGCAGATCTGCCTGGGCGTGCCGTCTCCTCCCATCACCGACGAGAACCGCTACGCCACGCTGATTTTGAATACGGTATTGGGCGGCGGCATGAGCTCGCGCCTCTTTCAGACGATCCGCGAGGAGCGGGGCATGGCGTATTCGATTTATTCCGACGTGAGCCCCTGCCGCGACACCGGAATCCTTTGCGTCTTTGCCGGCACTTCGACAAATAAGGGCCTGGAGGTGGTGAAGCTGATCCTGGAGGAGTTCGGCAAGCTGAAGCAGGAGGCGCTGAGCGAGGAAGAGCTGACCCGCGCCAAAGATCAGGTCAAGGGCAACATCCTGCTGGGTCTGGAAAGCTCCAGCGCGCGCATGGCCAACCTGGCGCGCCAGGAGATGTACTTCCACGAGTTCATCACCGTAGACGAAATCATCGCGCGCATCAACGAGGTGGACGCGGCTCATGTGCAGGCTATGGCGCAGCGGCTTTTTGATCCCGCACGGATCGGCGTGACTCTGCTGGGCCGCCTGGATGGGGTGAAGCTGAGGCGGGCGAATCTGGTGTGCTGAAAGACAGGTAACAGGTGACAGAAGTCAGCATTCAGAAACCTTCAGAAATTCAAATTGTTATACTTGAGTGCCGCGTAACATGTCTCCGGCGATATGTTATCTGGTGGTGAGCAATTGCCAATCTGCACTATATTAGGAATATCATTCGAGATCCAACCCTTCTCTGTAAGACTAAACGTAATCTTCCCACGTTCAGCCGCGATATTGCCCTTGGGCAGTTTTGCGTATTTCGTACCAAACATATCATTATCGTAGCCAGGGTATTTTACAATTCCTGATCCGCCCCCTGTCCATCCAGCGCTTTTCCACGCGAAGCCATCAGGAAGTTTAAAAGCTACTAGAAAATCGTATTCATAAAATTTTTGGCCATTCACCTCTCTGGAAACTGCATTCATTTTCCGAAAGTCGATTATCTGAGCGCCTGCTTGCGTGAAAAATGCTGATGAATCCTCCAATACTTTACGCGCCTGGAAGTCTGACGGAATCGTCGGACCACAACTTGTAGCACCGAACAGAATAATGAACATGAAGCCACACACAAATTGTTTCACGAGAATCTCCTTTCCTATTTGTTGTTTTGATTTGACAAATCAGTATAGATCGGACATCAATTCGATTGTCAAGAACTTTTATGTTTCGCTTGATGATGAAGGCGTGAATGATTTACAAACGCATATATCTAGGTACCAACATGAGCCTCGCCAATTTACGGTATAAACAGAAGTAAGCCCTTGAGTTGAACGGCGATGAATCTTCCTGAAGCCAAATCGAACTACGCATTGCCTGCGGGGATTGCCGTGGGAGCCGATGGAGAACTGACCCTGCGCGCGCACACGGAGCCGCTGCACCCCTACCGCACGCCCTTTGCCCGCGATGGCGCTCGCATCCTGCATGCGCGCGCCTTTCGCCGCTTGGCGGGCAAGACGCAGGTTTTCCGGCGGCTGGCTGGTGATTCCACTTCGGACCACTTCAGAAGCCGCCTGACACATACTCTTGAAGTCACCCAGATTGCCCGCACCGTGGCCCGCGCGCTGGGGCTGAACGAGGAGCTGACCGAGGCGCTGGCGCTGGCGCACGACATCGGCCATCCGCCCTTTGGCCACGCCGGGGAAAAGGCACTGGATGAGTGCCTGCGCGGCTTTGGCATGGGCTTCGACCATAATCTGCACGCGCTGCGCATCGT
>Ga0326728_10005319_pt1 | contig 36403 bp, 32 predicted proteins | sample MB3enrmetagenome_FD_207602 | JGI IMG/M metagenome (GOLD analysis project Ga0326728, IMG submission 207602) | Lab enriched peat soil microbial communities from McLean, Ithaca, NY, United States - MB31MN | ecosystem: Environmental > Terrestrial > Soil > Wetlands > Peat | place: USA: New York...
TGACGGCAGTTCAGCACATCCGCGACGGAAACGCCAGCCATTTTATCCTAACTCGTTATCCCCTAATGCTCCAGTCCTGTCCTTGGCAACCGCCCTGGCGGGTTAAGCTGAATAGTGAAAGGTTTACTTGAAATTGTCCGGCGAATATTGTAATTTTTGCCTGAAAACGGGCATTAAACCGTCCGATTCCGACCCTCGCCTCCACTCGCGGATTCCCTCGGATTCCGTTGAGTTTCAAGCGCTGGCAGGGGCCGAAAACCGGCTAAAACCCCATGATATGCACCAAAATGTGCATCAAAAACAGGCGTTCGCTGGAAACCAGCGGAAAACCGGTGCAATTCCGCCGTACCCCTGTTTGTAAGGAATCGCTCTTCGAGGACCTTGAAAACAGGTATGAAAGAGCGATATCGAGTCGTCATGCTGGGCAACCGGAACGGCGCCTTCTACTGCAAGGACAAGGCGAGCGGCTCCCGCACGAGCCTTGGGACCAAGAACCGCCAGGAGGCCGAGCGGTTGGTCCAGCACAAGAACGAGGCTCTCAAGAATCCCGGGATCAATCGGCAGATCGGAATGACCTACCTCTCCGCCGCCGATCCGCTGCTCTGCACGCGGACCTGGTCCGGCGTGATGGCGGACATTGTCAAGGATAAGGAAGGGCCGACTCTCCGTCGTTGGAACACTGCCATCAAGGACGACGCCTTCGACCTGATCCGCCCGAAAGTCGTGGTGCTGACCACGTCCGACGATTTTTCGGCCGTGCTGCGCGCGGGCACGGTCAGCACCAACGTGTACCTGCGCCGGCTCCAGAACCATTGCCTGGACATGGGCTGGCTGCCGGTGCCGATCCTGCCGAAAAAGAAATTCCCCAGGATCAAACACAAGGAGGCGCGGGCCATCACCTGGGACGAGCACTGCCGCATCCTCGCCCGCGAGGGAAACCCGGAGCGCCGCGACTACTACGAGCTGTGCTGGCACTTCGGCGGCTCGCAATCCGACCTCGCCAGCCTCCACGCCGAGGATCTCGATTACAAACGCCGCTGCTTCGTTTACGACCGCATGAAAACCGGGAACATGGGCGGCATGCGCATCGGCGACAAGGCCTGGGCCGTGATCCTACGGCGCCCGCGCACCGGGCCGCTCTTTCCGTATCTCATCACGGTGCGGGAGGCCGACCGGGCCACCGAGTTCAAACAGCGCTGCCAAGGGCTGGGGATCACGGGCGTGACGCTCCACTCCTACCGCTACGCCTGGGCCGAGCGCTCGGCCGACAACGGCTATCCCGAACGCTACGCCCAGCGCGTGCTGGGCCAGAACTCGAAAATCGTCCACCGCGCCTACGCGAAGAAGGCGCAGGGTGAGCTGCCGTCCCTCGAAGTCTACGAGGAGGCCAACCGGAAGGCCAAGGAGAGCGGGAAGATTCTCGTCCTTCAGCACGAGGCCGAAGTGCCCAAAGTGGCATAAACGAGATGCCTTTGAGGGAGGATGACCATCCTTGTCATCCCCTTGGGGATCATCGCGACGGCACCCTAACCGTCCAGCGCTTCGCTGCTCGGGTCGCGGCTGTACTGCCGCGCCATCCCCCAAGCATGATGCCCCTTGCCGTCGAAAACGGACTGTCATTCAAGGCAAACCATCTCCTTTTCAGGACCGGCATTCCAGCCAGTAAATCAGCCATCCAGCGGGGACTCCAAAGCGGGGCTCTCCGCCCCGGAAAATGTCCGGTCAACTACGGCAAGCAAACCCACACCGAGCTTTGTCGCTGGGTGGGGTTGATGAAGCTCGTGATAGTGGGGGATACTTTTCGGGCAATTTTTGACTTGCTTCTCGTGGCCTCTGCCGAAAACTACGCCTATGGAAAATAATGATCAGCTACGAGAATTGTTCCGAATGCAAAAGACGCTCAATGAGCGCATTGGCGTACACACCGACGGCATGAACGAAGAGGAGAAAACAAGGTGGATTTTGAATTATTGCAGGGCCATGAGCCAGGAAATCGCCGAACTGACTGACAGCGTCCCGTGGAAGTGGTGGGCCAAATATCAGAAGTTCGACGAGCAGAATGCAAGAGTTGAAGTTGTGGATTTATTTCATTTTCTGATTAGCCTCGCCCAGGTCCTCGGTATGAGCGCCGACGACGTACACAATTTCTACGTGAAAAAGAACGAGGTCAATTTCAAGCGCCAAGAATCAGGGTATCGCGTAAAGGACGAATCCGACTCGAAGCACATTTCCTAATAGTTCAATCGCATTTCTATAAGTATATCAAATGATCTCAAACGGCCCAGGAGAATCCAGACCCACCAGGCTCGGTGCGGCAGCGAAAGTGAATAAAGAATTCGTTCTGCAAAAATGCGAGTTCTTCGTGGATGTTCAGGTTTGGCCGTTCGGGAAATTGCATCCCGATGAATGGTTGAGTAATTTTGAGGCGGCCGAACTCGAGCACGCGGTCCATCTCCTGAACGCATTCATGTACTTCAGCAGTGCGCTGGTGGAGCAACTTTTCCTCGCAGCCTTTCAGGACCTTAGTCGTTCGGTTCGCCGGAATGGAGAATCATTTCTTGCCGTCCAAGGCTCTTGGCGTTCATTCGTTGACAGCCTGATAATAAGCAGGGTAACGGGAGAAAACCCAAGCGATGCTGACAGTGGCTTCCACTTCGTTCGAATGGCCAGAGATTTGCTGCATATTCCGGAAGCCCGCATTCTCAGCCCCCAAGCAGCGCTTTCCGTGCTTTTTAAAGAACCGCCGAGGCCGATTGTTTTCGTCGATGATTTCGTTGGCTCTGGAAATCAATTTATCACGACGTGGAACCGGAGAACATCTGTGTCAGGATTAGAGCTAAACTTCAATATGTTAGCCCCCTCGAAACGTGGGACTACGTTCTTTTACATACCCCTTGTTTGCACCGAAAAAGGATTGAACAACATACGACAACAATGCCCACACGTAAATATTTGCCCCTCCCATTTATTATCGGCGCGGTATAGCGCAATCGCGCCTGATTCTTATCTTTGGCCTACAGACCTCCGAGAAACCGCGTCCAATTTTATTCTCAAGGCAAGTATGCGAGCAGGCATTCCGGAAACCCAATGGAGGGGCTTTCATGACCTTGCCCTCACGGTGGGTTTTGAACACTCCATTCCAGACGCGACACTGCCAATTTTCTACTGGAAAAATAACGGCTGGAAGCCGCTTATCGAAAAGCCATGATCTCACCAGAGGAAAAGAGAAATATTCAGGAGCAGCTCAGCCAGCTTTTCGGAAGCTACAAAGCTGAGTGGCTAAGAGAACAGATGTTCGATCTCTTTACCGAACCATCGTATTTCCCAGAACTACTGACAGCGCGTCCTTGTCTATTGATTGGCGGCAGGGGAACTGGCAAGACAACGGTTCTGAAAAGCCTGTCGTATGAGGGACAGTTTGTACTTCGTGGTCGCGATGCGAAGACGATTCCAGCATGGCAGTACTACGGTATTTACTATCGTGTAAACACAAATCGCGTCACCGCTTTTCAGGGACCGGAACTTGCTCCCGAACGGTGGACAAAGGTGTTCGCGCACTATTTCAATTTACTAATATGCGATTCTGCCCTCCGCTTTTTAGAGTGGTACACTCTCCACTTCCCGACTTCGACTCCATTGCCAGAAGTGGGTTGTGCAAAAGTAGCGAAGAGTCTAAACTTGCCCGCCTATAAGACCCTCCGGGACCTTGGAGATGGTGTCGAGTCCGCGTTGATTGAATTTGAGGCGTATATCAACAATGTGGCCGATAATCCTAAAGTGCCTTTGTCGATCCAAGGGTCTCCCTTGGACATACTGTTCGAGCAGATCAGTAATCTTCCGCAATTCAAAGGAAAGCACTTTTTCGTGCTGTTAGATGAGTATGAAAATTTTGAAGATTACCAGCAACAAGTTATAAACACTTTAATCAAACATTGCGGCCAGTTGTACACATTCAAAATAGGTGTAAAAGAACTCGGCTGGCGACGGCGGACCACACTAAATGAGAACGAACAGCTTATAAGTCCGGCCGACTATGTGCGAATTCCTGTAATGGAGAAGCTTGAAGGCGCTTTTGACGATTTCGCTCTGAAAATATGCAATGACAGGATCTCTCGTGTCTCCGCGGGTGAAGGGAGCGAGGAAAGACCTCTGGACATCATGGCGCTATTGCCCAATTTGGCGGATGAACAGGAAGCCGAGTTACTCGACAACACAGGAGGAATCCAGCACGACTGCATCGCTCAGATTGAGGCTACTGGAGTGCGTTCTCCAGAAATCCAAACAATGGCAGTTTTGGAAAGGTTCTTCCTGTGTTTTTGGGCAAATACTAATTCAAAACCCCTTTTGGAGATCCTGACAGACAGGTTGGCTAATCCTTCTGAGTGGAAGATGCGGTATGGCAATTACAAACACGCATTGCTATTTGCCCTGCGACGCGGTAAATCCGGAATACGGAAGTATTACGCAGGCTGGAACGTCTTCACCCAGTTGGCGTGTTGTAATATCAGGTACATTCTGGAACTTGTTGAACAAAGCCTTCTGTTGCACCTTCATAGGGAGAACTCACTCACAGAACCAGTTTCTTACCTGAATCAAACTTTAGCTGCTCAAGCCGTTGGCAAGAAGAACTTGAGCGAATTAGAGGGTTTAAGTGTTCACGGCGCTCAATTAACAAAATTGTTGCTGGGCCTTGGGCGTGTTTTCCAAACGCTCGCAGCTGACCCATCAGGTCACACACCGGAAGTAACGCAATTTCACGTTTTGGATGCTGAGTGTTCGTCGGAGACCAATTCCAACGTGAATAAGTTACTGACGTCGGCGGTAATGCATCTCGCTTTGATTAGACTCACTGGCAACAAACCTCGAGATGATGCCGATACTAGAGAATATGACTATATGGTTCATCCCATTTTCAGTGCATTTTTTGTGTTTAGCTATCGACGGAAGCGCAAGATGTTGATCGCAGCAGATGATATTCTTGCGTTGGTTTCTCGCCCGAAGGCAACAATTCGAGGAATTCTGGAAAAACAGAATCGCCTTCAGGAGGAACCGCTACCCGAGCAACTCCGATTTTTCGAGCAATTCTACAATGCAGATTCGTGACCAACCGCTTTTGACAGATGTCTATTCCGAGCCGGCCCTGTTCCGGCCTAAGAATGAATCCTGTTATGTGTGTGGATTGTTCTCGGAACATCGGGTTCCAAGAGTTCACGTGTGGGAATCGAGTTCGCCGGGAGTGCTGGTGGTACGAGTCCTTGAGCAACCAAGTAATGAGATTACTGTGTCCATAATAGACAAAACCCTCAAAATCCCTCTTCGGAGCTCAAGTCACTTGGCGGATTTCTGGAAATCGCTCAATCGTCAGAATGCATATCTGGACATCACAGGACTTTCCCATCATGTATGGGCACCGTTGCTCAAAAGCGCCTTGTCTCAGGGCGTTAACTTGGCCGTGGTCTATATGGAGCCCATGGAATATCGATTCAGCATTACTCCTACAGAAGGAGAGATTTTCGATTTGAGTGAACAAATTACAGGTATATCTCCGCTACCTGGGTTTACTTCTTTGCGGGATTTTGGTGGCGATAACATTTGTTTTATTCCTCTGCTTGGATTTGAAGGCACGCGCCTAGCCTATGTCTTGGAGCAGGTTCAGCCCCCAGGGAAGAAGATCGTGCCGATTATCGGTCTTCCGGGCTTTCGCCTGGAGTATCCATTTTTCACCTATTTGGGGAACCAATCGCCTTTAGCGACGACAAAGGCTTGGAGAAACGTACGGTTCGCCACAGCTAATAATCCGTTCAGTCTTTTTCATTTGTTAGCAGATATCTCACAACAGTTTCCAAACGACCAGCTAAAAATTGCGCCTATAGGGACGAAGCCGCATGCGCTTGGAGCTGTTCTTTTCGCCCTGACTCAACCTGTCCGTGTTGAGCTCGTTTACGACCATCCGATTCGAAAGAAGGACCGGACTGGTGGCACGGCGCGGGTATTAGTTTATCATGTTTCGGTTTTCCTAAACTGACGTTCGTGGATTCATTTTTTACCCCAACCAAGCTTGCAACTGCTTTAATTGCGAAAGCTACATTAAAAGCGCCGGCGGTCATAGCTGATTTCGCCGCAGGTGATGGGGAACTTTTACGATCGGCTTCTGCGCGATGGCCAAATGCTCATATTCTGGCAACCGACATTGATCGGAATTGCATCGTCAAACTTCGACAGCAGAACGGTTGGAACGCCTACGAGCACGATTTCCTAGGAGAGCCAGAGGGAAATGGGACATACTTACCGTTCCAAACTGCAACAAAGTGCAACCTTGTAATAATGAATCCCCCATTTTCCTGCCGGGGGAGTAAGGTGTGGACCACCAACTTGGGTGATTTTACTGTGAAAACGAGCATCGCAATGGCTTTTCTTTTGAGAGCGATTTTCTCTCTTGCTCCTAAAGGACAGATTTTAACGATTTTGCCAGCCGGTTGTATCAATAGCCAAAAGGATTATCTTGCGTGGAAACTCGTTCGTGCCTTGTGTAAGTGTGACATTTTAGGCGCCAATGGTCACCGTACCTTTCCTTTGTGTTCTCCACGGACGGTAAGTTTGCGGCTCTCCCTCCGTGACAAACCATTATCGATGAGCTTTGAGTCCCCGCGTGAAAATGGTTTGAAGGATTTGCCGGCCAGAAATCTAATAGTTCTCTCCCGCGGTAACGTGGATATGGTTTCTCTGTCGAAAAGGAAGGTTCGGAGTGGAATCCCATTGGTGCATACGACTGAAATGAAAGAACACCGCGCCCAACTATGGAGGAAGATTCAAGCGTCGCAGGGGACGCGCCTTTTTCGAGGTCCCATGATATTACTTCCAAGGGTCGGAAATCCTCGGAAGGACAAGATTATTCTTTACGAGTCTTGTCGAAGAATTGCTGTTTCCAGTTGCGTACTGACCATTTCTTGCAAGGGGAACGCGGTGGCAAGGCTGATATATAAGCTGTTAATTACGAACTGGCGCAGCGTCGAAAAGCAGTATACAGGAACATGTGCTCGTTATATGACTTTGGAGGGCCTGCGGGAATTACTGGCTGACTTTGGATACAACGCTGAATTGTCTCCTTGTGTTCTTAGTCAGAGCAGGAAAATGCAGCGTCATGAAAACCTCATGCTGCCTCCTTTGGAGTTCTTGCAGCTTTTTCAAAATGGGAAATGTAATGCGATTCACCCGAAGTGCTGAACGGTGAGGTGGGGCGGAGTTCAGTTTGGGGCAGCCCACGAAGCGGAACTGGCGAACCCATTCGCCGCGTAGTGCTGGGCGGGTTCGGCACGTTAAGCTCGAAAGGCAGCGCCGATTCCTGTTCCTCCTGCGGCTGCAAACCGGGAAGCTGCTGCGGTTAGTCAGGGCCGCCATCGCGGAAAATCCCGAGAACCAATCCATCGCCGGGCTCAGGGGTGGCGATCTGGCCCTGCTCACGCTTGCCTTGAGTGCTATCATGATGATGGAAAGGACCTGAATTTGGCTGAAAAGCTTGAACCTCACGCCCAGACGCGCCGACGTTTTTTGCAGGCGTTGGACGGGGGCGGTCGTTTCCTGCGCCGGAGGCGCGATTTTGTTCCCGCTTACCTCAAAACCTACGAACTGGGGCAACTCACAGAAAGAGTCCTGGCCGCGCAGCAACTGCTGCGTTGCTGCAAAGTGTGCCCGCGTGATTGCCACGTGAACCGCTGGGAAAACAAGACCGGCGTCTGCAAGACCGGCCGGCGGGCACGGGTTTCGAGCGCCTTTGCGCACTTCGGCGAAGAAGATTGTCTGCGCGGCTGGAACGGGTCGGGAACGATTTTCTTCAGCGGCTGCAATCTGGGCTGCGTCTTTTGCCAGAATTTCGAGATCAGCCACCTTGCCCAAGGGCAGGAATTGGACGCCAGCCAGTTGGCGGCGGGGATGTTGCGTCTGCAAGCGGCCGGCTGCCACAACATCAATTTTGTCACGCCGGAGCACGTCGTGCCGCAGGTCCTGGAGGCGCTCCTCATCGCGATTCCGGGCGGACTGCGCCTGCCCCTGGTCTATAACACCGGCGCTTACGACAGCGTGGAGAGCATTGGATTGATGGATGGCGTAGTGGACGTTTACATGCCGGATTTCAAACTTTGGGACCCACAACTCTGCGCGAAGTATCTCCGGGCCGGCGATTATGCCGATACGGCGCGGCGCGTCATTAAAGCAATGCACGATCAGGTTGGTGAGCTGTGCGTGGACGAGGACGGTCTTGCTTTGCGTGGCGTGCTGGTCCGGCACCTGGTCATGCCCGGCCTGCTTGAGGAGACACGGTCTGTCCTGCGTTGGCTGGCGACCGAGCTGTCGCCCGATACATACGTGAATCTGATGGACCAGTATCATCCCGCGCACAAAGCCGAGACGGATCCCCAATTCTCTGAAATCAACTGGTGCCTCTCTGGCCCCGAGTTCAGCCAGGCCCTGGCCTGCGCAGAGGAGGCCGGATTATGGCGTCTGGATGCTCGCTGGGCTTGATCCGGCTGCGGCGGTGCGCCGGCCCACAACTGCACGTTCCGGGATGGCCATGAATTCCGGCGCTTTTCGTGGGCAGCGTCGTCGTGATGAGCGCGTTGACCGTTGCCTGCAAACCAGTCGAGAGCGCCTTGGGACTAGCCACTTTGTTGCTCGCTTGGCTGGCATGGTATCTTGCACGTAGCAAACACTGGTTTTCGGCTTATGTTGAGGACATGAGGAAGCCGGCACTGGTAATGACGGTGTGGTTAGGGGCTTTGATTGCCGCTGAAATGGCCCTGCCTCGGCTGGCGCTGGCGGTCGAGGATCCCCCTGCACTCGCCCGGCAACGCATGGTGGCAGAACAGCTCTCCGGCCCCGGGCGCAATATCACCAACGTCCATATCTTGGCTGTGATGGGAAAAGTGCCGCGCCATGAGTTCGTGCCGCAGAGCTTGCGTTCTCTGGCTTACGAGGATTGTCCGCTGCCCATCGGCCACGACCAAACCATCTCGCAACCTTATATCGTCGCCTTCATGACTGAGCAACTCGATCCCAAGCCGACCGACCGCGTTCTGGAAATCGGCACCGGCTCCGGTTATCAGGCCGCCGTCCTGGCCGAATTGGTGGCGAAGGTCTATACGGTCGAGATCATCGAAGACTTGGCTGGGCGGGCTGCGGCTGACCTCAAGCGGCTCGGTTACACCAATGTGTCTGTGCGCGCCGGTGACGGCTACAAAGGCTGGCCTGAGGCTGCGCCATTTGACGCCATTATTGTCACCTGTGCGCCGGAGAAAGTGCCGCCGCCGCTCATCGAGCAACTCAAAGACGGAGGCCGGATGATCATTCCGGTCGGCCCCGCGTGGGACCAGGAATTGGTGCTGCTACGCAAACAAGGTGACAGACTTGAGCGGCAGGCGGTCCTGCCGGTTCGCTTTGTGCCGATGACAGGCCAGTCCCAGAGGTCCGAGGTTCCAAAGCCAGAGGCCGGAGCACGGTGAAGGGGTGGGTTATCGTGCTGCGGCAACAAGAAGCGCCATGAAAGCGGAAGTCCTTGGATTCGGAGAAATCGAACTGGACGGCGAACGTTACGACCACGACATCGTGATCACAGCCGGCGAAGTAAAGAAGCGGAAGAAGGGCGTCTCCAAGCGCTTTCGCGATGAATACGGCCATACCCCACTGTCGGCCGAGGAAGACAGCCGGGCATTATGGAGATGGGATCAGTGTAGCAGACGGCCACGCCAAACGGCGTCTCGCCCCCCTTGAAGCATTGCCCGCACGAGGCGGTTTGTCGGTTTACTGTCTTCCGAGCCAACGCCGTCCAGAGTTTGGGCGTCAGCCCAAGCAACAGCGCGACTGTCCGTAACTCTGCTGTGTGGCTACCGCATCTTGTCTGCGTTCACAGTTTTGGCAGGGAAACATCTCTGAAGCGGCGATCGAGTTCCGACCAGGCCGGGTTGTGATCGGGCCAAAACGACGCCGGCTGGCATGGTCGCTGAAAAAGGTGCGAATCGAATCGGAGCAGGCGATTCATCTGATGCATTGCCAGTCCGTCCAATTTCAGCTCTTCTTCGATCTCGATTCCGGTCTTGGACACCAGTGCGCCACGGTTGTTTTTTGTCCGGAAGGTGACGTGGTTCATCAAGTTGATGACGGCGGCCTGCCAGTCCAATTGCTGGTGGTAGTAGGAGCGCATAGCCTGCGGTCCCAGCTCCCTTTCCGACTGGCTCAGTTGGTTGGCCCGGCACACGTTGCCGCCCAGCCAAGATTGAGTTAAGTGGTTGGCGAGCGGATACGTGCGAAAATCCGGGTCCTTGGACAACTTTTGGATCAGGCGCATGAAGTTGGTGTAATACGGCTCGACCCGTTGAAAATAATTGAAGCCTCGAATGGCAGCATGCTCCGTATAAGCGGCGTATGCAGTCAGGTCGCCGGGCTTGTCCAATTCCATTCGCCAGTGGGTGAGCACGATGGCGAACACCATCGGCTGCATTTCGACCGGGAGTTGGAACGGAAGACCGTCGTGCGTGCAGGCTCCCCGCACAAGACAAGTTGCATCCTCGAATCCTTCCCGATCCAATTCAAGGACCGTTTTGAGATCGGGATCCAGTGTCGCATAAATCTGACTTTCGCTGTGCCGAGCGGTCACCCTCGAGCCATTGGGCAAAAGCATGGCGCCGCGCTCATGGTCTTGGAGACTGAAATCATCCCAGGAGCCGGTCACCTTGCGGAATGGATAGCCGTAAAACCGATCGCCGTTCCCAAAGCGGGCCAGCACTCTCCAGGGATCGGGCTCGCAATCGACCACCGGATAGGCAGACCCGCCAGTGACCGGCAAGAGGTCAGCAAATACTGGGGCGGGAGCATCAGCCAATTCGCCCAACTTGGTATTCGGATAGAGATATTTTGCTGGAAACAATTGCACGGGGCCCAGTCCCCGCGCCAGGGAGGCCAGAAATAAGAAGCTCTTTTCCAGTTGGATGTGCGGGGTCAAGGCGAACCCGATTTGCGGCAGCCCCAGAATCAAGGTCGTCACGACCCCTTGAAGAACCTGCGGCTTCAAGTCCTGCCAGAGCTGGTAATGATAGCGCAAATGGCGCGCGTTAATGCCCAGCCATGCGGACTGGGACGCCGTCTGGAACCACGGCACCTTCGTCAAAGAGGCGTGTTCGGGCGGAATCGCCGTCATCTGCGGAAGCTGCGGCAACGCCCGGATTTGCGGCGTGTATTCCCAGTCGCGCAGGCATTCCGGAAAATTTCCGGTGGCAGAGGCCTCGATACACTGCTGGATAGTCAGTCCGTCCGGCAAGGGAAAGTCAGTAAAAGCTTTCGCGCGCGCCAAGGGAATGGCGCAGTGGAGAACGCGGTTTGTCCGCCAAGGACCCCGGAGAAATGCTGAAAGAGCGTTCTCCGTGTGCTCGCTGCCCGGCAGAGCGATGGCGTCCCAACGCGCACGAACCTCAGAATTGAGTGGATCGGTGGCCTGTCGCCAGCCGCTGTTTTGTTTCACCGTTGTTTGCATGTCTCCTCCTCTTTTTAGGCGTGAGCCAGCGACGACTCGAAACGGCCACACGAACGTCCTCTGCATTTTTAGCGCTTGCCCGGCAGCACGAATGTGAGCGATACATCATGCGCCAGGACGAGGAAAGTTAGCTTGGAGCCGCCGGGCGTGGCATCGCAGAAGCGCCCGCCAGCGGCTCGGATACACGCAGGCGTACCGGAAGTCGCATCCTGACGCGTTCATCACGCTGGGAACGGCTCCGTTTTCCGACCCTATCTTCAGGGCGGCGGTGTTTGAACAACTCGGCAGCCGGGCGCTGGAAACGGCGGTTACCGTGGACATCGCTGGACGGAAGGAAGCCTTCGCTACCACGCTGGATGCCGAGGCAGTCGAAACGCTTCGCAAGGAACGCTTGCACCAGAAAACCGCAACAGTGGTTTTCTTCGAGTCAAACGGCGGCACCACGCGAACTGAGGCAACCATTCCCGAAATCCGGCTGGCGGTTGGCTGCCCGGAATTGGACTTGGGCAACATCGAAACGGCACTCGATGCCCTGACGGAACGCTGTTACTACCTGACGGTCGAGCGCAAGAATTACAAATTCAGCCTAAAAGAGAATTTGAATAAGCGCTTCTCCGACAAGCGAGCGAACATAGCCTCAGCGCTGGTGGATGAAACCATCCGCGCGGAAATTCAAAAAGTTTTTGCCGCCGGGGTCGGGGTGGAACGCGTTTATTTTCCTGAGAAGACCATCCAGGTCGCCGACCGGCCGGCCATCACGTTGGTCGTACTCGCGCCGGATCAGACGTTCCAGGACGACAAGGCGACAACGCAGTTCGTTGAGACAATGGTCCGCGAATACGGCAATTCGGCGCGGACATTCAAAAGCGCGCTCCTTTTCAGTGTCCCGGAGTCCGCTGACGGTATCCGTGATGATGCCCGGAAGCTTCTTGCCTGGGAGGCCATAGAGGAAGATGACTTGAAACTGGACGAAAGCCAACTTCACCAGCTTGCTGAGAACCTGAAGAAGGCGCGGCGCGACTTGAAGGAAACCGTCTGGCGCACCTACAAAGTTCTGATGCTGCTGGGTAAGGACAACACTATCAAGCGCGTGGACCTCGGGCTGATCCATTCCAGTGCGGCGGCTGACATTCTTTCCCTGATTTTGGGCCGGCTCAGTTCTGAAGGCGATCTTGAATCGAAGGGCATCAGCCCGACGTTCCTGATCCGCAACTGGCCACCCGCTTTTAAGGAATGGTCCACCAAATCCGTGCGCGATGCCTTCTTTGCATCGCCGCAGTTTCCAAAATTGACGAATCCAGAAGTGTTGAAGGACACCATTGTGCGGGGCGTTGGAAATGGAATGCTGGCTTACGTTGGCAAAACCGCGTCAGGCACATACAAACCATTTTATTTCAACCAAGCGTTGATGACCGCCGATGTGGAGTTCTCTGAGGACATGTTCATAATCACAAGAGAGACAGCGGAAGCGATTTTAAAAGAGCGGACCGCACCTGCCGCGCCCGCTCCATCTCCGACTGCGCCTGAAACAGGCTCGAGCGCGAGCGTTCAAACGGCACTACCTATTGAACCGCCACCGGCGTCATCGCCGACATCCGCTTCCGGCCTGACGTGGACAGGCGAAATCCCGTCGCAAAAGTGGATGAACTTTTACACGAAAGTGCTGGCCAAATTCGCCTCAGCGCGCGGACTGAAGCTGACAGTTAAAGTTGAAGCCACGCCCGAAGGCGGGGTGTCGCAGCAGAAGATTGACGAGACAAAATCCGCGCTTCGCGAGCTTGGTTTGCACGACAAGATTGATCCCAAGTAATTGCAGCCACCTGGCCCGACAGCCCATGGCATGCAGCCCACGTTTCTCCCGCATCGCGCGAGAGCCAGCAGCGGCCACTATACACAGGGGCGATAATGGCGTGGCGGGCGTCAATATACGTCGGGATGCCGGCATCGGCCACAAAATCAGCCGACGAGTATTTCTCGGTGCGTTGGCTGTTGTCCAAAATGACTTGGACTTTGATTCCTCTTTTGTGAGCGTCAACCAGGGCTTTGGCGATGGGGGCGCTGGTGAAGGAATAAGCCTGCACCAAGGCGTTGTTGGTGGTGTGGTCCAATGCCCTCACGACAGCTTCCGTGCAACCGCCTTGGGGTGAAAAGAAGACTTCGATTTTGGGCTCTGAGCCGGCCCAGGATTGAAAACCAAGATTGACGAGCACAAAGGCCAACAGGACCGAGAAAATCAGGCATTTCATGTTCGGTGGAGATTACGGCAGTCCGGCGCTTGAATCAAATCTTCCCGATTATTGTCGCCTTCGGCCAATGCGGCGGCATCGTAACGCTCCGCTCCGCACGGACTTGGTCTCCCCAACCCTTCGTCCAATTGCAGGAACATTCTGGTCTTCGCGACTTATGGTCGGGAGCAACGCCAAGGAATGGCATTCCGAGATCGAACTGAAATCTTTGGTGCGGCATTAAACTAGCCCCCGTAAGCCATCCTTCCGTATATCCAGCCTGAATCGAGCCGACGGCTGTCGTCATATAGCCAACCGTCAATTCTCTCGGCGGTTTGTCACCCCAATACTGTGCCCCATCAATACCGCGTCGAGTCGCCTCGGCGGCAGCCCGAGCGCGTTTCTCACGTTCTTCATCGGTCATCAACTCATGCGCGAGAGCCTTCTGATCGATGCGTCCCAAGCACCAGGGGCACGGTTCATCCGGTGAATAGCGCGCGAGCTCACCAACTTGTTCCGTAAGCTTTCCGTTCTTTGCCCGCATCAGCACAGCGGCGTCAATGCACGACAGCAAGTAGTGGCTTGCGTAATCTCCAAGCGCCGCACGACTGTGTTGGCTGTCGGTGCAGCCCAGGACCAAATCACACCGCAAGAGTTCGTCGAGCACAGCTTCATCCAAAACATTTCCCCGAATCATCGTGACTTCTGCCGATGGCTCAATATCCAGAATAAGCCGACGCAGGATTTCAATTTTCAAAGGCTTGGCGTCGAGATCTCGCCAAGCGCTGCCGTGCATCCGTTCGTGATTTGATGGTGCGAAAAACTCCGGATCAACCAACACAAACCGGCGCACTCCTGCACGCACCAGGACATGAACCGCTGGCGAGCCTAACCCGCTACAACCGATCACGGCAACGGTTGAACTTCTGAGGCGCCCGGCGCGCTGTCCAATGAGTTCTCTCAACCGGGCCGTGCGTTCATCCGTGGTCGAAGCAGTATTCTCGATCGTCGAGCACGGCTCCGCAGTCTCACGTTGAAGCTCCACGCCGACAGTCAGCCACTCCGTCACTGGAATTTGTTCGCCACTCACCCGCGCTTCGCCGTTGAACCTGAATTGGCCTTCGGAAGTCCGCGACACGCGTATGCTCACATACGGGCGACCGTTACTGTAAGTCGCAAATTCACGAGAGAAGTAATCGTCCATGTCATCATCCAGAGAACTTGCAAACGTGCTGCAATCTTGCGGATGTGAGTGGATGACGCCGATCCCGAGTCGCATGTCGGCAAGAGTAAGCTGGGCGCGCAAGATATACCTTGCGTCGAATTCGACAATTCCACTGTCTCGTTTCAAATCGCCCGGCTGCGGTTCAATTGCATCAACAAAGCTAACGTGAATTCCCCAAGACGTGACGCGGTATCCGAACCGAAAAAAGCCACCCCATTCGCGGTGCGGATACCGTTTGAACAAGAACTCTTGCAGTTTCTCCCGGTCGGCTGCCGTGATTCGAAACAGGCAGTTTTTTTTGTTCGCAAAGGTTTGCATCGGCGTGCGTCACTGGTTTGCGCGATGAATCCAGCAAAGGATTTCGTCAAAATAGGTGTGCAATCCGTGCTTGTCCTTGTTCCAAGGCGGAGCGCCGCCGCCGTTGTGCGGATGATAACTGACCAGTTGCCAACGCCTCCCGTCCGCCACAACGAGGCCTTGTGGCGAACCAGCGACGCGACCCAAAAGCGGTGAGCCTTCAGGAAGATGAGCACCATCAAGCGGCTGTCCCGGATAGCCGCTTGGCACAGTGACCAAAACATCCGTCATTTGCAGATGCCTGTAGCCCGGACGTGTCGGCACATCACGGTAAATCACTGCCGAGAATGGTTGCTCAATGAAGTCCGCTCGACCACCTCCCTGTTTGAGCTTCTCCAACTCGCGCTGAACTCTCAATGGCTCGAAGCCGCCGGCGACGTTGTTGCGAATGACGCGGAACTCATCGCAGTTCTCGACGTGAATCTCCTTATCCAATGGCACGGGTTCGGGTTCGGCGGTCTTCAACAATCGGAATACTTCCGTATTCCTTGGGTTGTCGCTGACGAGCGCGGCAATTTGAAGCCCGGTCATGTGGCTCTTTACACCTTCGGCTTCCGTGAATGGTTTGTGGTTCACGATGATTCTGAGTTGCGTGTGCTGGCGTCGTGTGTAAAATACCGGCCCTTTGTCAAACGGCGCGCCGTCTTCCAAGCCGATGCATTGAGCCTGCGGTGACTCATAATCGCGAAGCAGGTTTACATCATCCTTCAAGCCAAACAGTTCACGGATAGTTTTGCCGGTTTGGTTTGGATTGATTGTGACTTCCGGGCGGTCGTTCACGAAAAAAGCCAGTTTTGGCGGTGCGTTAGAATGACCGCGCAACTTCGTTTCGCATGCCTCCAGTCGATAAAAGACATTGCCTTCCGCGAGGTCCACGACTTCATCATCGGCCAATACCATGTCGTCGGGTGAGTCGTAGTCGCGGACGAGCGCGAAGCCGGGAGGAATCTCGGCTTGTGCCTTGATCACGTCGGTCTTGACAACCTGCCCTGGCATCGGAATCGGTTCGTCGTCAACCAAAGCAACCCACTTTGGCGCGGGGTTGCAATTCTGCAGGTGTTCTGCTAAATTATCGGATTGGCTTGGTTCAACGGGTATATTTGGCATATTTTTCGCTTTCAATTGTAAGTTTGCGCGTCATGTTTTGTGACGCTGTTGCCAAGTGACTCGTGACGGATCGCCGACTGGACCAATTTGGCGTGAAATAAACTTTGATCCTTTATATGCTCTTTTGCGAGTAACTGGTCAAATGCGTAAATTCAGTGATAAAACCGTCAGGCCCGAATCTGAGGACGAGGAAATAAAGAAGGGCCTGAGTGGAACGGCACAGGAGCGAGAAGCCGCCTTTGAAGAAGCCTACGCCCGTTTTGCCAGGCCTCTCGCGGCATTTATCCGCGAGAGAGTTGCGCCAACTCTTGATGGTGACGAAGTAGCGACCGCCGTTAGCAAAACTTTCTGTGGTCTTGCACGATACGTGGAGCAAGGGAGGTTCAAATCAGAAGGTGCCATATCCACGCTGTTGTTTTCTATTGCGCGTCGGAAGGGATACGATGAACTCAGACGCAAGACCACTCTTAAACGACGTGACCCTGACTGCGAAAGTGATGAGATCAACGAGTGCGGCGATGGTGAAATGACTGACGACGAATTTGCAACTCGCGTCACGCAACGCCTGATTAGGGCACCCGAGATTCGGGAATTGTGGAAAACTGCGGCTGATATTTGTGCTGCCAACGAAATTATCCGCCAATTCCGACTTTGGATCGGCACATTGCCCCGTTTGCAGCGTAAAGTCGCGCAGGCAATCTTAAAATATTTTGGTGACGCCACCAACAAGGAGATTTGTAACGAAATCGCGAAAGCCGGTGAGTCTCCCCCATCAGAAGCGAGCGTAAAGAGCGCTCGGAAACAGCTTACCGAAAAATTCAAAACATTAATTCAAACACAAGAAAGGAAAATTAAATCATGACTCCCGAAAACGTCAGAGCTCAGGAGCAAGCCTTGGAGGCTTTGATCGCCGCGAGCTTGCGTGCTCCGGGCCAACTGCCAGAAGTGACTGAAAATGAACTCACGCGGTTCGTTGAACAGCGGGTAACATTGAGCGCAGATGACGAAGCCGCTCTGGAAAAAGCAAAACCGGACCTCAAACGGCAGGTGCGCGATATTTTGAAGGTCCAACATGAAGTTGCATCTGAACCTGAAATCCCTCAATCTCTCTTGACTTTTGGAGAGAGAGAGCACCTCATTGTGCCACAAATGCGCACGCTGCTTAATATGCGTTTGCAGATAATTGGTCACCGATGTGATTCTGGAGACGATGATCTTGAATCGTTTGATTGGGAACGATTCTACGATAAGGTAAAGGATTACATCAGGTGAACGCTCTGAGTCGCAGTTCTAAGATTATTGCGATGGCAAGAGCATTGGGCTTGTCGGGGGACGATGCCGCACAGAGCATCGTGTCGTTTTGTCGCTCCCGTGTGGCCAAAATGGTGAAATCGGTGGCTTCCATCCAAACGATCTGGGATTTTGAGAGGGTTGTTTGCGCACACTTGAACTTGGAAATCCATGAGATTTGGACAGATGAGGAATTACGCAACTTTAGTTTGCGGTATGCGAGGGACGAGGGCGATTCTAAATTCGCCGCACTGGACATGGAGTTGGAACGACCAGATACGTTTGGTGTGATCTACCAGCGCAACAAGCGCAATGAAGTTGGAGAGTTTCAATACGTGGCATTTGTGGATTGCAGGGGGAAGAAAGCCCTCCGGCGCTTTTTCACTCGCTGGCACGAAATTGCCCACTGTTTGACGACATATGAACAGTTTGAATTCCCGTTTCGCCGGACAAATGCCACCGACATTGAAAAGGATCCTGTTGAAAAGCTTATGGATATGATCGCGGGAGAACTGGGATTTGCAGAGCCGATCTTCCGGCCTGTGCTCAGGAGAGCGCTGGACAATCGAAGCCTGAGTTTTGATACCGTGGAGGAAGTTCGTCGGCACTTTTGCCCTGATGCCAGCTTCCAAGCAACGCTCAATGCGTGTGCCGCGCAAGTCTCCACGCCCGTTGTGTTGCTGGAGGTCGGCCTTGGACTAAAGAAAGATCAAGAGCGAGCTTTGAAGGACCGGCAATTGCAATTTGTGCCCACCCCCGCTCCTAAACCGTGCTTGCGAGTGCTCCGATCAATGCCAAATGCCGAAGCGCGGAAGATCCACCTGCAAATTCACAAGAATTGGCGCGTTCCCAGCGACTCGGTCATCGCAAATGTTTTCAATTCAGGTTCCGACGGTGATGGTGAGTCGGTTGAGAATCTAGGTTCGTGGGAGGCTTCCGACGGAAGCTCGCTCGCTGATATGGATGTTTTTGTCCAAGCGCACAAGATTCAAGACAGAGTCTTTGCTATCATCAGTTTGGCGTCGGAAAACATCGGCCAGGCTAAGTGACATGGCCGGGGTGTCGGCGTCAGGAAGGATCAAGGTGATCATCCGCCCCAGCGGGCGTGGAGCCCTGACTTGTGCGCGGTAATCCCAGCCGAACAACGTAAACCAGCATTTGGTCGTTATAAATGGCGCGATAGGGTCATATTGACACCCTCTCGGCAAGACAGGAGACGCTGCTCGGCAGCGTTGCTGGTATGCCCTCGAGGTGACGTTCCACCATCTCGGCCACGCCGACCATTGGTTGCTGCAATTCGTAGCCGGCGGGCAGGCGCCTGATTTCATGCAACAAACTGATTACGCGCCACTTGCATGGCGGCATGCGTGCCAAGCGGCACCGGCCAGGGAGCGCCACGCGGCGCCAAGGATTCCCTCTCGTGTTGGCCACCGCGGCGGTGGCGGTGAGCGAAGGATGATAGGCCCTGGACGGGGCCTCACGCTGCCGCTACAGGCACCAAAAGCGGCTTTGGCTCACACTACTGTTGAGCCGGGGTCGCGATGCTTGGTGCCGCCGCGATTGCCCTGCGCCTGGTTATTTTGTACCGGCCCTTTTCGGCCAAAGCGTATGCCTTGGCGCGGAACGGTTTGATAGGGAATGTTTGCTTGATCGTCAAATGCAATTTGTCCCTCGTATGCCTCCTCCAAGTCCTGCCACGTAATCCGCCCGCCCCGACACCAGCAACGTTTTTTCGAGCGCCGGCAGCAGTTCAGCTTCGATATTGTCGAAAATGCGCGGCATGGTAGTCCTCAACTGGCAGAGGAACGTGCGACCATGCGTCGTTTATGGTCGTCACGTATGCCTGAGTTGTCTGGCGATCCCGACATAACTGCGCGATTATGCCACTGACTGCCAAATCTTCAATTACATTGATCAAATGGGTTTTCCCTCATCGCCAGACGGCGCTGGCGTCGTCGGCCATGCCCTTTGTGGCGGGCGTCAAACTTTCAGATCAGTCGGAGAATGAGCCCGCGCACGAATTCCCGCGAGTTTTTTTCGGCCACAAACGGCAGTCTTTTCTTTGTCAAAAGTTGATCAATTGCAACTGAGTTCACAGCGATGCAGGTGGTTGTACTTTTGGTCGGAAACTGGCCCACTGTTCTCGAAGGTGGCCCCCCCGCAGCTTCCAGACCAGGGTAGGCAGGAGCGGCGCCGAGTTGCGTGCGATCTGGTAAGCGTGCAGCATGGAAAGCGCCTCGCGCTCCGACGGGGCAGGCAATTTCAGGAGTTCGCCGGATCGTCGCAGAATGTCCTCGGATCGAGACGCGAAGGTCCAGAACTCTACGAGCAAACGAATCAGGTTTACAGAAAAGACGAAAACAAGAGCCGAGCAGATTATCCCACCGACATTTTGAACCAGAACGCCAGTCTGCGGCACGTTAGCCGCCTTCAGCGTGCCGATGCTGACGGCGAGCGCGACAAATGCGGCCACTAGGACGATAATCAGGATTCCACCCAAATAGAAAGTCATGCTGCGGCTCTCGTGTTTGGACCACCATGCGGATTCCTGTGTATTTTCGAGCATGCGGCGCGGCCCCACCGGTTGCGTACTGTCAAACTCGGACCCCATGATTTCGTTCGCTGCGACATCGTCTAAAAAGCCCTTTGGCTTGGCGGCGAGCCAATCAGCAATATCCCTGCTTTCCAGCGCGGCACCGAGACCGTCTGCCAGCTCCAAGCTGCGCTTTGCAGTCTCTCCTTCTGATTTCCAGTAATCGGATCTCCACCGCACACACTCCGAAGCGAGGACGCCGAGGAATGCGATCACTGCGGTCAGGTTTGGGCTGATTTCAAAAAAAATGGAAATTATGGCGAAAATCAGAACGGCGAACTGGCACGCGAGGTACGCAACATACCACCGCTTTGCCTTACGAAACGCTTTTGCAAGGATCTTCTGGAGCTTGTTCAAGTTATCGTTCATCGAGGAAAATTGCCGTTAAAGGCGGTATTCCACCGTTGCCAAGCCTCTTTCCAATTTCCGCCGTAATCGGCAACACAGGCGTCTTTTGCATGATCTCGAGCGTACCGAACCGAGGCCAGGGCATCCTCCCTTTGGCCCTTGGTCTTTACAGCGGGGATTAGCCCTGAAATGCCAAGTGGGTCCTGTAATGCTCGGCACTCCCGCTGCGCCAAGCTCTGGAGGGCCTCGGTCAGACAAGAAGCGTAGCTCTTTACTCCCCGACAAATGTCGGAAGAAGCCAGGAGCAATTCGACGTGAAAAGACGACAGAGCAAATCGCGTTGAAGAGCACTGCCGCCAGAATTTCAATATCTGAGCCACGCGCTTCAGCTTGCCTCCACTCCGTTCGTTGGCCTTTTGGATAAAAAGACTGTGTTGCTCGGGGCTGGTCACCATCCATTCTCCCTCGCCGTCAGGGATCAGGTATTGCGGTCGTCCATCAACCATTTTGTGAAAGACAGCAGGAACGACATCGACACTCGGGCCCTGAGCGAACTCAACCACCACGGCATGGACGTCTCTGCGAATGGGGACGGTAGGATATCGATAAGCCAGTTCCTCGCGGAAATGGTTGAGCACTGTTTCCGAGCTCTTGTACCCCGCTCCCCAAGTTATGTCGCTTTGGGCGATCACGGCGAAGAGGTCAACGTCGCTCCCACCCCGGACGAAAGTTCCGCGGGAGTAGCTGCCACCGGCCAATGACCTCCGCACTTTGAACGTGACGTTCAGGCGGGTTCTGATCGTCGAAACGTACTGCCGTGCGCGATCGAGTTCAGGCGGGGTCGGTTGAATTCTTGTGATCAGTCTCACGAAACAACCGGCGATTGGAGGCGTGGGTGGAGCCTGTCCTGAGGAGCTGCCGATAGCGGTTGGAAATTGGATTCCCATCTTGGTCAATGCTTCCGGGGGTTTCCGTCCGTTGCGGGTTCCCTGGTTTCGTGCATACCGAAACCTGCAAGGCGCAAAAACCGCCGTTCCACCTCAAGCAGCATGGTGCCTGCGTCTGCCATGCCACCCCCAGTTCCGAGACGATGTGGCGGCAATGTCATCCGGCCAACAGAAATTGATGGTTCATTTACCATGATGTATCGTGGTTCCAATGTTGGTGGAAAGGGCCTGCGGTGTCAGTAAAAACAAGCAACCACAGGCAACGCCGCGGACCGTTGCACCCGCCTCGATAGTTCCCTAGCCTGGGCAATATTGTAGCGTGCAACGATGGCGGTCACCCTTCCCAATCTGCGGGAGCAGAGGGCCAAGCATTAAAGCCGCTCCCGCCTAAAATTGTCTATGGTGCTCTAGCACAAGCCCTTGGGTAATTAAATGGAAATGGCGAAGTTGCTTAGTTGGACGGCAATGTGGGCGACTTCTCGGTCCCCGGATTGCGCCTGTGATGCCGGCATTCCGAATAAAAGCAACGTCAACAGGCTGCTGCAGATCCTTTCATGTGTTGGGGTTTCCCAGGAATTTAGTTGCTCAGTCAAGAATAAACATCGCTTCGTTGTTGTAAATGAAGATAATGGCTTGTCACAGCGGTCGGCAGCGCACGCGATTTAACATGTTGTTGGTCAACAACTTGTGGCTTGATGGCGAAAAAGGATCGTTGGCCCCACATAGATGAAGGCGGTATTGTCATACCCCGCGCCCGCCGCGGCGCGGGCGCGATAAACCCCCCGGCGCTCGCCCGCCGGCTCCCCCAAAAGGTCCCTGGAGTTATTTGGTTTCACCCGCCGCACTTTGGCCCAAAATCATTCCTTCCACGATGGCGTTGACCATTTTGGTCCGGGAGGCGGCTGTCTCCCGGATGTAGCGCTTTTCCACCATCGGAACAGTGTTCATGAGCACATTGGCGATGTCTTGCTTCGACCCGTTGTGCCGCCATGCGTCGCTGGCAAACAAATAGCGCTGCGCATACGGATGATATCCCAGAATGGCGCGCGCATCCCGCCGCAGCAACTCCCCGCTGAACGGCCCGCCCGGCACCAACTGGGGTTTCCCGCCGGCAGGCGCGCGCCAATAAGCCGGCGTCAGGAAATAGCCGGCATCCTTGTTTCCCCTGAGCGCGGCGTCCCCCAGCAGGATGGGACGGGCCTCCAGCTTGAAGCGCCTCACCGCCTCATGCATGAAGTCGTAATCCGGCAACTGTCCAAGCACGCCCAGCTTGCTTCCCCCTTTTCCCCGGGTTTTGAATTGCTTTTCGGTGATGTTGAGCCAAACGCGGCGATCGGGTTGCACCATGACCTGCCCGTTTCGCAAGACGGCAAGTGTCCCGGGGCGAAAGCAGCGCGCGAGGACCAGCACCGCCACAGCCAATTGCCGGCAATGGATCGCCGCCCGGCGGCAGAGAATGCGCCGCGGCAATTTCCGCACGAGTTGCTCGACCACCGCTGCGATTTCGGCAACGCCGATCTCCGATTCCAACAGAGGAGCTGCCCTGCCGACGAGACGGCCGATCTCGAAATGGCCCTGTTTCAGAAAGTCTCTTGCCCCGCTGCGCGTCAAAAACAGGTGGTAATTCCAACTTTCCCCAAAGTCCAGAAGTTTTACCTCATACGGCCGCGGCACGCCGGGCACACTCTCGTCGATTCCAGTGGCATGAGCCGGCAGCCGGTCTGCCCAGTAAGACTCCCGGGCGGCCTCGTTGGCCAAGTGTGGCAGGTACCAGCCGTACAAGTTTATGAAGACGCTCGTGATTGCAACAGCGTCCTGCGAATAGCTCGTCCGGCCCGCCCGGCCCCGCACAAAATCGAAGAAGGCTTTGACAAGCGTCCAGTCGGCAATCAGCGTCAGCGAAAGCGATTCCGCGGCAAACCCTTTCTGGCTGGTCAGAAAGCCGAAATACCGCTCCAAGGCTTCTACGCACCTGTTCTTGGAGGCGGCGCCCGTCCAGCGGTCGCCACGGGTCGCGTCGCTCCGCGGCAGCTCGTCAGGGTTGCCAGTCTTGTAGTCCACCAGTCCGTCGAACTGAGCCCGCAGACGATCCGGCCATTGACTGCGGGGCAACGCGTAGCTGGGCAACTTTTTTTGGGGGTTCTCCTCCTTCCAAGCGCGCAGGAGTTTTCCGCCGGCGCCAAAGACCTTGTCGAGGGCCAGCACGACATTCTCCATATCCTGGCAAGGCAGATTGTACCCCTGCTCCCAGTGGCTCAAGTGGCTTCCTGGCACGCGAACGCCGCTCAATTCCTCGACCTTGTCAAGCAGAGCGTCCAGAGTGAGGTTCAAACCCCTGCGCCAGTTCGCCAGTTGGCCCGCAAACCCCGTCCGGCCAAGAACCTGATCCATCGCCGGCGTTACAGGCTCAAAGGCCGCCTGCTGGGTGAGCGCCCCGTATGCGGCGAAGAGCTTTCCTTTGGCGCCAAGAACCTTGTCGAGTTGAGCAGCCTCCCCCACGGTCATCCCCGTCACGCCCCCGGAACGGCGGACCAGCAAATTGGCGAGCCAATGACGCGGCCTGCCGCACTCTGAGGCCACTTTGGCATAGCTCAACCGCGATGATTTCAGGCATTGGCGCAACAGGCTGGCAAAATCCGTGAGCGTCAGCGCGCGGTGCGCCCGCACCAGCGAGGCCAGCCGGCTGCGGTAGGCCCTGTCGTCGGCAGCCGCGGACGCGAGGACAATTCCAGGTGCTTGCTTCAAGTCGCGCAGTTGAATGCCGCGATCCAGGCGATCCAGGAAGTCCGCGTCAACACGCTCCTCCAGCGCATAACCGTTGGTTACCAGGAAGGCGCGAGACACCGACAGGTCAGACTCGATGGTTCGGCGCGCTCTTCCGTCTTGCCGTGCCTCCTGTTTGGCGCCACGGACTTTCTCCTTAAGCCGGCCCTCCTGTTCGATGAAATTCAGGAGGTCCTGCCACGTGGGCTCGATGGCGCCGGAGATGCCGTGGGGGACTGTGTGCGCCGGCATTATGGATTCCTGAGTGCCGCGCGCTTCCCTCGGTCCAGAGCGTCCCCCAACCGATGAGTTGACCACCCCGTTGAAAAGAGGGGGCGTGTCGCCCCCTCCTGGGCCGGCACACGGGCCGGCCGGGACCAACTCAGAATCGGGGATGGTCAAGGAGTATCTCACATCCTTGTTCTCGTTCGTCATATCTTGGCCGCCAAGGCGGCCAGCGTTCATCCGGGGCTTCCCTGGATGTCATGGCGCTCACTTCTTGCGCTCCTTGTTTTTTTGACGGACAGCAGCTTGGCGACGGTTGCGTTGGCCCGTTGTGTCTTCTCGGGACCCCGAACCTTGCCGAAGGTTATTTCCGCGTTGACGACCGTGGTCTGTGTAGCCGCGGCGATTTGATCGGTTGGCACGTCGTGGCGCCAAGCGTCGGCTGCAAACAGGTAAATCGCCGCCCAAGCGTTGTACCCGAGAGTCACCACGATGTCGTGGTAGAAGGCCTTCTGGCCTATGGGGCCGCCCGCCGGCGACGAGGCCTGATGGCGGCCGCGGCGTTTGGAAAATGAGTCAATAAAAAAGTAACCCGCGTCCTGGTTGCCGCGCAGGTTCAGAGGGCCCAACAGGATCGGACGGGCCTCCTCGATATAGCGTCTCAGCGCCTCGTGGACGCAATCCCAACCGGGCAATATTCCCCGCACGCCGTCCTTGCCGCCGGTCATCCCCCGGTTGCGAAGCTGGGATTCGGGTATGTCCAACGCGATTTTGAGTCTGTCCACTATGGTGACCTGGCCGCATTGGAGCCGCAGAAACGAGCAGGGATGCAAATTACGGGCCACCAGCAGGGCCGCCTCCGCCAGCCGGCGGCAGAGGATGGCCGCCTTGCGGCACAGGATGCGGGGCGGCAATTGCTTGACGCGCGCCGACAGCTCCGCCGCAATTTCAGCGATGCCGATGTTGGATTCCAGCAGGGGCTGAACCCGCTGGACGTAAGGCACGCAGTCAAACGTATTGTGCTTCTGAAAGCTCCCGGCTTTCTCCCTGGCTTGGGCCACCTGGGAGCACCATCGCTCCGACCAAGTCTCCAGAGGTACCTGTCGAGGGCGGGATAATCCCGGCGCAATCCGCGCAGAGACTTGAGCGTGCGGCGGGAGACGATTCTGCCAAACGGCTTCCTCGGCGGCATCGTCCGCCAGGTGAGGAAAATACCCGCGATACAATCCCCGGAGCGTGCTGGTGCGCCAGAACTCATAGGTGGTGTAGTTGGCCCGTTGCGCCCGCAGACGCAGCCACTCAAAATAACCGTGAACCAGGCGCCAATCGCAAACCAGCGTCAAGGAGAGGTCCTCCGCGGCGTACCCCTTGTCCGCGACGAGGAAGCCAAAGAACTGCTCGCAAAAATCCTGGAACGCGGCTGCCGCCGCCGCTCCAGTCCAGCGATTACCGCCGGGAGCCTCCGGCAGGGCTTCCGGGTTCGTGGTCTTGTAATCCACCAGGCGCCTGAATTGAGCCTGGAGGCGTGGCGGCCAGGTTGCGAAAGCCAGATCGCAGCCTTTCGCATACTGCCGCGGCTTTTCGGACTCCCAGGCGGCAAACAATTCGCCATTAGCCTGGTACAGGGTGTCCAAGGCCGAGATTACCTCCCGCTTGTTTTCGGAGGGGATATAGAAGCCCTGCTCCCAGCAGGCAAGTTGAGCCCCCGGGAGACGGATCCCGCAGTTCAATCGCAACTGATTGAGCAGTTCGCGCAACGGGCGCTGTGTCTGTTGGCGGAAGGCCCGCAGCCGCGAACCAAATGCAGTCCGGCCCAGAAGCTGGTCCATAATTGACGGCGCCGGTTTGTAGGCGGCGTCCTGTTGAAGGGCGGCATAAGCCGCGACGACTTTCCCGTGCGAAGCCAGGGTATGGTCGATCTTGAGAGCCTGGGCCGGTGTCATTCCCGTTACGCCGCCATAGGGATCAGCCAGCCAAAAGCGGATTTTGTCAATCGACGCCCCGCATGCGGAGGACAACTTTTCAAACGTGACGTTTGCTGTCTTCATGCCCCTTTGCAGCAGCATGGGGAAATGAGTGCGGGTGAGGGCCACATAGGCTCGCACAAGGGCATCAAGCGACTCCATCTTGGAACCGTAGTTACCACCATCCTGGGGCACCGACCGACGCAGTTGATTCAGAAAGAGGGCGTCCAGCGGCCGATCGAGTTGGCAACCAGCGTTTTGAAGCAGTTCGCGGCCGCCGGAGAGCGTTTGGTCAATGGCTGCCCGCGTGTGGCCAGCTATCACGGCTTCGCGCTCCACCTGGTCCAGCAGGTCGTAGCCGGTGCGTGTGATCAGGAGCCCTGACATTGACACATTGGCGGTGGACTGAAGCTGTTGACTGGCATCTGCCTCCGCGGACGCCACCGCCGTCGCAGCGGGCGGTGGGAATCCCGGCAGGGCCTGGCCGGCGGCAGGCGTTGAGGTTGGGCTGGCCGCCGCCGCCGTTGCCAGCTCGGCCTTCTGCGTCATATTATTGGTTGTCATATGTTTCATTGTGTTTGGCGTTCCATTCGCCTTGCGGGCGGCCTGACCAGCCGGCAGCCCAAAAGCGGCAAAAATCGTTAAAAGGGTGAAAAAAAAGCGGAAACAGGACCGGATTCTTTTTGGCCGAAGGCGCCCGGAGGAAGAGAACCCGGGACGAAGATACTGCATCGAAGGCTGCTCCTCTGCCGGGTTAGGGCACGTGCGCGCTTCCATCGGCTTATTCACGGCGCCCTTCCCTCTGCTGACTGGCGGTTGCGGCCAGGGGCTGACTCCTGCCCGCCGCCGGCGTGGGCGCCATTGCCGTTGCGAGCCCCTCGTTTCACCTTCGCCACCTGGTTTTTGGTGGCGATGTTGTCACGCAGGATGAGAATGGCCTTCTTCACCCATTTCTCGTCGTCCGCGAGCGAAAGCAGCGTTTTGGTCAGGAAGAATCGCTGCGCGCCCGGCGGCGGGTTCGCCAAGGCCGGCAGGTGGCCGCGGCGACAGAGCAAGAGCACGTCCTCCCGCGACCACTCCCCATACAGCCAGCCGGCCTTCTCGGCGTCCAGTATCAGCGGCTTGGTTGTCAGATTCAAAAACTGGAACTGATCCATACAACTCCATTATCGGGCGACCGCCCTTGTTCGGCGTCCCATTGCTGGCAGCCCCGGAAATGGGAAGTTCCTCATGGGCATTGGCAGGCAATCTGCTAACCTGATGCGGATAATGACGAACGACAAATCTCATTGGACATCGAAGGGAATCGCTGCGCTGCTGGGCTCCGTTGATGGGAGCCTGTCAGCCGACACTCTCGGCGAATTCTATAATCAGCTCTGGAACCTGTTTTACTCGGACAAGAAAGTCGATTCGCCTGGCCGGCTTGAGGATCCAGTGGAGCAAGCCATCTGGCAGGTTCACGAACTGGGGCGGCGGGCGCGGGAGAAGGACGAGGAGGCGTTGGCGAAATTGATCCTGATCAACGCGGCCGCCAGCATGCAGCTTCAAGGTGTTGCCACTCAGTTGCCGGACCACTTGCGAAAATTCACGGAGCGTTGCAACGCATGGCTCGGCCCGGTTTCGGGTGTCCCCTCCATAGACGGGGCTGTAGCGGAAGACATGGGCAAAGTGGGTTTGGGTGGGGGACCGACGGAACAAAAGCGAAAGAGGACGGAGTTTCGCTCAAAGCCAACCGGTTTCGCCTTTTTGCTCCTGACGTATATGACTTTGATTCGCTTCGGGTTTTTGACCAACATGAACCAGGACTGGCAATCGCGTTGTTGCGCGCTGCCGCGGCTCGATGAGCGGACGGTTCCACAATGGTGGGCTTTGGGCCGGGAGGAGTTGGAGCGTTCCTTCCCGGCGCTTCACATAATCTTGTCGCATGGCCGAGCTTTGGCGCATCAACTTCCCAAGGACCGTGCCCTGCAACGGGTCGAGCAGGCTTTTAACAAGCTGTGGAAGTGGTTCAGTTTCCTGAGCGCATACAGTCTGGCGACCAGCCTTCTCTCGAGGTTCAAGAAAAACCGTGTCAGGTGAACCAGAATGAACTGGGCAGTGCGTCAGCGCGCTATTTCATCGATTCCACCACCCACACTGAACTTCTCGTGGAGACCGACCTCACTTCGTCGCCCGAAATGAGTCCGACAGCCGAAAATCGACGTGAATTAAACCCTGCTTGCCTGGGATTTGCGAAACGGCCATAACTTGGACTGGATTCGGGCCAAACTTGGCAAGTCCGTCGATGGCGGGATCGAAATCGTCCGCCACAATCAAATGTCGGGTTGCCGCCAACCGCTGGATAGCCTTCAGAAATTGGAAAATTCCGGACCAAATGCCGTTGAAGATCACCAATTCCGCTTTGGAACTTTCGACCTCGTCCACGATATTGGCGGCGAGATGTCGCACCAGCTCCAAGTTTGGCGGGCCTTGGCAGTAAAGCACGCCGGCCACCGGAACAAAGGAGTCGGGTCTGTGTACGTCCAGGCCACAAACGCGCTTTGTGGGATTCACCCTGCTGATTGAATGGCCCAAAGCAGTCACCAAGAAGGTGCGGGGTTCTGAGGGGCCGACCACGAAAGTCAACCCCGCGCGTTGGGCCAGGAGAGCCTTGAGACGATTTAGCGTCTCCGCGTCATGGGCCAGCCTGGGGTGCTCTAACCTGGGGCATGGGCGACAGAGTTCTCGCAAAATGAGAATGCGGTCTGTTTCCGTGAGACGCTCAAACACACACAGGAAGTTCTGGAGTGGACCAGCGAGTTTACCGTGGAACCAGTCATGGATGGTGCTCTTTGAAACACCGAGCATGTGTCCAACCTTTTTTTGCTCAAGTTGCCGCCCGGGGGAGCATTCCACGCGATCCAGGGCTTGCTTGAGTGTGCGGACGACTTCGCTGCCGGATTTGTGATAGGCCGGCGCACGGAGGAGTCCATTTGAGGACTGAAAGTCCTGTTGAGCCAATTTATTATGTTCCATGACATCATTTTGGCTAGGCGCGCGCCTGGAGATTCCGGGCCTGAATGCGAGGGACCGGGGGGTCTTCCGCCGACTTGAGGGAAAAGCGGCAGGATTCTCCCAATCCGGTATACCGGATTGGGCTTTTAAGTCCCCGTGCAGTCGTCACCATCGCAAATAATGAAAAGTCGATCTGAAGCGTTGAAGTCCAAGCGTGGAAATCCGCTATTAAAGGGCGGAGGGAACCCGGAACGGCCAACCAGAATCGTTGAGTCCGCCCGAACAACCAAACGCAAGCGGCGCAAGAAGCGCCCGGAGATTGTCACCAGCCAAACGAGTTTACGACCGATCAGTGTCGCCGCCTACGTGAGAACAGCCGCGAAGCAGCACCAGTTGGCCAGCAAGCAAATGGACGTCATCAGGGGATATGCCGAACGCCATGGAATGCAAATCGTCAAAGAATATTTTGATGAGGGCAAGAGTGGTATGAATATCCAGGACCGCAAATCTTTGGCGCAGATGATTCGGGATGTCCAAAGCGGGCAAATCAATTTCTCAGCCATCCTTTTGTTCGATGTCGGCCGCTGGGGCCGATTTCAGGATGCTGATGAAAGCGCCTATTATGAATACCTCTGCCGCCGTGCCGGGGTCTTGGTTCATTATTGTGCCGAGGACCCTGAATGTGAGGGCATCGTCGTTTCCACGATTGTCAAAAGCATCAAAAAATCTCCGCGCGAAAATGAAAATGGTCACTGAATTAACTCAGGGTGATACGCAGCGAACCCCTGGAAACGTCCACTTCAAGACCAGCGAACGGAAAGGCCGCGATTTTGCCTTCGGCGCTCGTGGCAACGAGCTTTATTCCCCATGAGCACCGGACGAACAATTTTGCCACCCAACAATGCCGCCGCTTACGTGAGGATGTCCACGGAGCACCAGCAGTACTCCACCAGCAACCAAATGGACGTGATTCGAGAATACGCCAAGCGCCGTGGTTTGGAGATCGTGAAGCTCTATTCCGATGAGGGGAAGAGCGGTCTGAATATCCAGGGACGAGATTCCTTGGCCCAAATGATCAAGGATGTCCAGAGTGGAGAGGCGCAATACTGCTGCATTCTGGTGTACGATGTCAGCCGGTGGGGCCGCTTCCAGGACGCCGACGAAAGCGCCTATTACGAGTACATTTGCCGGCAGGCGGGGGTCTCCGTCCATTACTGCGCGGAGCAGTTCGAAAACGATGGAAGTCCGGTTTCCACGATAGTGAAGGGTGTTAAGCGTGCCATGGCGGGTGAATACAGCAGGGAACTTTCGTGCAAAGTGTTCCAGGGCGCCTGCCGTTTAATCCAGAGGGGCTTCAAACAGGGGGGCACTGCCGGGTTCGGGCTCCGCCGGATGCTTGTGGACCAAGCCGGGCAACAGAAGGCCATGCTCAAGATGGGCGAGCAGAAGAGTCTGCAGACGGACCGGGTAATTCTGGTACCGGGGCCGGAGGATGAGGTGAGGGTGGTGCGCTGGATTTACCAGGTGTTCCTGGAAGAGGAAAAAGCGGAATCGGAAATCGCGGCGGCGCTGAATTCCCAGGGGGTTCTAACAGACTTCGGGCGCGCCTGGACGAGAGGGACCATTCACCAGGTGCTCACGAACGAGAAATATGTCGGCAACAATGTTTATCACCGCACCTCCTTCAAGCTGAAGCGAAAGCATGTGACGAATCCGCCGGAGCAATGGATCCGAGCGGAAAAAGCATTCCAGAGCATCATTGAACCCCAAATATTTTCCCGCGTGCGGGAGATCATCCTGGCCCGAAGCCAGAAATTTACCGACGCGGAAATGCTGGAAAAGCTGCGCGCCTTGCTGAAGCAGCACGGCCACATCAGCGGCTTCATCATCGACGAGGCGGACGACCTCCCTTCGAGCACGGCGTTCCGTCACCGCTTTGGCAGCCTGGTGTCGGCGTACAGGCTGATTGGCTACGACCCGGAGATCGACTACAGCTTTATCGAAACCAACCGCAAGCTGCGCAAGCAGCACCCGGGGATCGTCGCGTCTGTGATTCGCCAGATACAGGAACTCGGTTCGGTTGCGACGTTGGACGAGAAAACCGGCTTGCTCCACCTGAACCAGGAGTTGCGGGTATCCATCGTGCTTTGCCGGCACACCGCCACCGACGCAGGCGCCTCTCGGTGGCTGGTGCGACTGGATGAAGGGTTGAAACCGGATATTACAATTGCGGCGCGGATGGATGCCACAAACGAGGGCATCCGCGATTACTATTTATTGCCCGGCATTGACATGACTTGGGAAAACTTGCGCCTTGCTGAGGAGAACGGCGTCTATCTGGATGCTTACCGGTTTGGAACGCTGGATTACTTTTTCGGCATGGCGAAGCGCGTAAAAATCCAGGAGGCTGCATGAATAATAATGAAATAATCATGATCCCCATCGATCGAATTCGTGTCCTGAACCCGAGACCTCGGGACAAAAAGAAATTCGAGCTAATTGTACAGAGCATCAAGAACCTCGGCCTAAAGAAGCCGATCCAGGTCAGCCAGCGGTCGGCAGACGAAGGAACGGAGCCCGGATACGATTTGGTGTGCGGGCAGGGGCGAATAGAGGCCTTTCTCGCCCTCGGACACAAAGAAATCCCGGCCATCGTGGTCGAGGTTTCAAGGGAAGAACGACTGCTGCGCAGCCTGGTCGAGAACATGGCCCGCCGCGTGCCGCATCCGCTGGCGCTGATGAATGAAATCGAGCGACTGAAGGCCGAAGGCTACAGCAATGTCGAAATCGGGAAAAAGCTGGATATAGCGGACGACACCGTTGGAGGGTACCTCGCTTTAAAGACGGCCGGCGAAGAACGGCTACTGGACGCGGCCATCAACGGGAAAATCCCGTTGGGTGTCGCGATGGACATAGCCAGGGCGGACAGCCCTGAACTCCAGCGTGAGCTGCTCAAGGCGTACGAGAGCAAGGAACTGAACCAGTCCGCCATTCGCACCGTGAGGCGGCTGGTCGATCAGCGGCGGTTTATCGGAAAAGAACGTGACACCGACGCCGACAAGAAAAAGAGCCGAACCAACGCTGAAAGCTTGATCAACACCTTCAAGCGAGAAAGCCAGAAACAGAAGCTCATGGTCAAGAAAGCCAGGCTTTGTGACGCGAAACTCGTGATCATCGTTACAGCGTTGGGCAAGCTGCTGGGCGATGAGAACTTCTTTAATCTTCTGAGGGCTGAATCGCTCGCCGACATTCCACAATATTTGCAGGACAAACTGGCGGGTATGAAAAAGGAGGCAACATGAGTGATATGAAACTTGCATTTGAAATGAGGAGGATCTGTCTGTCGCTCGCCGACATTCTGCCAGCGCGGCTGATCAAAGGTCCCCAACGCAACATCAAGAGGTTCAGAACCATCCGAACATCGATCAAAGAGGCCGGCATGGTTGAGCCACTGGTGGTATATCCGCAGAAGGGCATGGCGGGGAAATATTTACTGCTTGACGGCCACCTGCGTTTCTCTGCTTTGAAAGACCTGGGCGAGACGGAGGCCGAGTGCATCATTGCCAGCGATGACGAATGCTTCACATACAATGCAAGGGTCAACCGGATGAATCCGATCGCTGAACATAAAATGATCATGAAGGCCGTGCAAGCAGGGGTGAGGCCGGAGCGCATCGCGGCGACGCTGAATCTGGCGGTGGGCGACGTGAAGTCCTGCATGAAACTGCTGGACGGCATAAACGAGGAGGCGGTGGAGCTGCTGAAAGACAAAGTGATTTCGCCGAATGCAATCCGGCTGTTGAAAAAAGTGACTGCCGTTCGCCAAATCGAAATCGCGGAATTGATGGTGAGCGCGAACAATTTCACCAAACCCTACGCAGAGGCTTTGGTTCTTGGAACGCCGAAGGACGAGCTTGTCAATCCAGAGAAGCCGAAGAAAAAGCACGGAATGACGCGCGAGCAGATCGCAAAAATGGAGCTTGAAATGGAGACAGTCCAGCGCGACCTGAAGGCCGTGGAGAAGTCTTACGGAGAGAATATGCTGAGTCTGACCGTGGTCCGTGGATACATCAAGCGACTGATCGAGAATGCCAAAGTTGTAAAATTCCTGGCCGGGAACTACCGAGAGATTCTGTCGGAATTTGAATCGACCGCCGCCGCCGAGACGGTCTAACGGGCTGACCAGGCTCTAACCGTGTCGCACATTATAAAAAATCATTCAGCCCCGGCATCAGCAAAATTCCCGGAGGAAAAACCAATCAATAACTGCGGGCCCAACATGGGGGCCCAGGTGCGCCCGCCTCGGCGTCCAACAAATGCAGAGCAGCGGTTCCAGCCCAACCACTCATTTCTTTGCGCCCTTCTGCCTAGCCATTCGTGACACTTTCGCCCACCGGGCCTTCGCAGCAGCGACCAGCCGGGCACGGATGGCCGGACTCAACCGCCGCCGGGCCTTTCGTTTCACGGAAGATTTCCGCTTGGGTGCCTGGGTTGGAGCAGGAACTGGGGTCGGAGCCGAGGCGGGAAGCTCAACCGCAGTCACGGAGACTGCGGATGCTGGCGCCAATTCAATGCCAAAAACATCGGCCACCTCCGTTTCGCTCATAACGGGAGCGCCGTCGGCTCTCGCGGCGGTCTGGCGCACGGCTTCGGCGGCGGATGCTTTGCTAATTAGGTCGGCGGGGTCCACGCCCCGAAGCAGGAAAAGCAGGGCAGGATTTTGGTCCAGCTTGGCGCCGACGCCATAAAGCGACGCGGCCACATGCTTGCACAAATCAGCCCAGTCCGGGCAGGAACAATCCAGGTCAATTTCCTTCGGCGTCGGAAACAAGCCCTTCTCGGGGCGTGTCACGATCTGCATAACGGCGGAGGAAAGCTTGCCCTGGAGCAATTCGATCAGGGAATCAATCTTGCCGGCGCACTCAGTCTGGATGGATTTCCAAAGACCTGGCGCCAGTGGTTTAATCTTGATTTCGATCCGGTAAAGCTCGGAGCCGGAAACAAGCGCCGACACGTTGCCTTTGCTGATCTGCAAATCGACCACAGAGCCGTTGCGCACGTAGGTGCGTCCGCGGGGCAGGCGGTTTTCGTAGTCGCTGTACGCCTCGAGATTGTCGCACCAAGCCTTGCCCCAAAAGGTGCTGGCAATCTTGCGTCCTTCCAACACGATGGGCGAAGCGGCCCGGCCAGTCTTTTTGGCCAGTTTTGCAGTTTCGCGCGCGGCTTTGGCCCGCCGCTCCGCGACCGGCACGTAAGGCCGCCATCCGTATGACCAACTCATATTCTGTTGTTTGCAGTTTGGACGATTCTCGAAGCGTTTAGTCTTCGGCTGTGGCGTTTATATCCAAGGCCACAAACCGGAGCAATTCGGAATTGTTCATTTCCGTCAACATCCGCTCACCGCCTTCACCCAACACGTCTTCGGCCAGGGCACTTTTGCCGGCAATGACCTCATGAATGCGCTCTTCCAAAGTGCCGCGGCATGTGAATTTATGGACCATGACGTTTCGTTTCTGGCCAATGCGGAAGGCGCGGTCGGTCGCTTGGTTTTCCACGGCCGGGTTCCACCAGCGGTCAAAATGAACGACATGGGAAGCCGCCGTGAGGTTGAGACCGGTGCCACCAGCCTTGAGGGAGAGCACAAAGAAGGGCGGACCACCATCGCGTTGAAAGGCATCAACCAATTCCTTGCGTTTGCCGACAGGCACGCCGCCGTGGAGGATGAGGCCGGCCTGGCCGAACACCTCCGCCAGATGTCGGGCCAGCGGGTCAGTCATTTCGCGGTATTGGGTAAAGACCAGGACTTTCTCCTGGCGCGAAGCCACCTCTTCGCACAACGCCCGCAGCCGATTGAACTTGCCGCTGTCGGCGGGTGCATAATTTCCATCGCCCAGCCATTGCGAAGGGTGATTGCAGATTTGTTTGAACCGGGTGAGAAACGCCAGGATGATGCCGCGGCGCTGTATGCCCTCGACCTCCGGCTCCTCCAACCGTTCGGCCAACTCCGCCACCGCTTGTTGGTAGAGCGCGGCCTGCCGCCGGGTCAGCGGACAGAAGGCCGTCATTTCCGTCTTGTCCGGCAAGTCGGTGATGATGCGCTTGTCGGTCTTCAACCGACGCAGAATGTAGGGCCGCACCAGACGGCGCAAAGGCGCGAATTGATTCTGGTCAGTTTGGGAACGGTTCTTGAGAAACGATGCAAATTCCCTGGCGCCGCCCAGCAGGCCGGGGCAAAGAAAATCGAAGAGCGACCACAAGTCCGAAAGCCGATTCTCGATCGGTGTGCCGCTGAGGGCAATCCGGTGCCGGCTGCTAAATGCCTTCACGGCGCGACTTTGGCGCGCACCTGGATTTTTGATCGCCTGGGCTTCATCGAGAATGGCCAGATTCCAATGGACTTCTTTGAGCCAGGCCAATCGCATGGCCATCGAGTAGCTGGTGATGACGAGGTCTTTGCTTTTCAGTGTCTTGGAGGGTGACTGGCCGGCGTCGGCGAGAGCTTCGTTGGGCGTCTCCGCCGGATGGGCGTAAAAGACCGAAAGCGAAGGAGCAAACCTCTGGATTTCCGTCTTCCAATTGGCGATGAGAGAAGCGGGGACGATCAGGAGGCTGGGGCCGTCGTCGTCTGGGGCGGGCGTAGTTTGGCCACGCCGGCGTTTGAGAACCAGCAGCAATGAAATCACTTGAATGGTTTTGCCCAGGCCCATGTCATCGGCCAGGCAAGCCCCCAGTCCCAGCCGGTTCATAAACCAGAGCCAATGGGCGCCTTGGCGCTGATACGGACGCAGGGTCGCGTGCAAATCCGGGCCCGGGTCCGATTCCGTGGAGATGTCCGGTTGCTGCATTT
>Ga0326728_10005320_pt1 | contig 36397 bp, 31 predicted proteins | sample MB3enrmetagenome_FD_207602 | JGI IMG/M metagenome (GOLD analysis project Ga0326728, IMG submission 207602) | Lab enriched peat soil microbial communities from McLean, Ithaca, NY, United States - MB31MN | ecosystem: Environmental > Terrestrial > Soil > Wetlands > Peat | place: USA: New York...
CGAACCTGGAATGGAGCGTCGGTTGTTACCGGATTCTGGGACCATGCACTGGATGCCGGGACCAACACCACGATTGCTGCTAAGAAGATTGCCAATTTGTTTACCATTTCTTTCCTCCTTTTTAAATAATGAGTTTGACTAACGTATATCGTGGCTTTCAACCGGAATAGATGTTATTTGGAGTCTAAAAGTTTCTCAAGTGTCAGTAATGAAAATGATAAGAAGATAAGATATGATATCGAATAATAATCCTTATTTCGATGGCTTAGCTTTTTAAATCAGAATACTACAAAAACTATAGCAGATGTCGCAGATGTCAAGGGGTATTTCAGGGGGTGGAATTGGGTAAATTGATTGCCGAGATCATCGTAACAGGCGGCATTTCGGAGTATTGGCAGTAATCCGATAGCTGATATTAAATACTTGCGGTTCGGGGTCGGGACCCCCGGACAAGGCATATTCGACATCGAAAAGAAGTATATAGTCCGGATAACCTAAAAAATAGATGGTAACTCGACTTACCAGACAAATTCTTACATAATAAGATGCTGCGTGTCATAAGTTGCAACCATGAAAAGCCCCGGGATGAAAACCGCCAAGATTCCGTAGCTCATAATTTGTTCTTGCAAAAATGGGAATCAACACCTCTATCGAAATACGTAGAAAATATGAATGCGAAAAATGGGTCTGGTAGATCTGATTGCGGATGTTTGATGTCGGCTATGAGATGTCGGATTCCTATCTCCGGCAGTCGATACTCGTCAGGCTTTAACAGGCGGGATCGACCTTTCCCTTGATAGCCAGCCGTGCATCTCGCCGCAGTTTGGCTCCGCTGTTGCGCCTTTCGTCTTCCTCTGTTTCAAGAATGAGAGCAGGGACCAGTGTAGGCCGGCCTTCACTGTCCAAGGCAACGTACGTCAGGTGGGCGGATGCAGTCCACCTGAGTTCCCCCGTTCGAATGTTTTCCGCTTCCACGCGCACGCCGACTTCCATGGATGTCTTGTTTACCATATTCATGCTGGCTTTTAAAATAACGAGGTCTCCTATGAAAACAGGCTGATGGAAATCAAGCCTCTCGATAGAAGCCGTCACTACATTGCCCCGGCAATGCCGGCATGCCACAACGCCTCCAACGGTATCGATCAGCTTCATTATCACACCGCCGTGAACGTTCCCGTAGGGATTGGCATCCTCCGGGTTCATCACCTGAGCTATTGTGATTCTGCTTTCCGCCACGCTCTTTGCATTCATTTCAATTGTCCTCACTCAACCTCATCCGCTGCAGGTGAGAACACGATAACTATCTTGCTCTGCGAAGTCCATACAGCCACTATGCGTAATTGCCTCATCCCGTGGCCTGCTGCCATGCCGGAATCAAATAAAAGGGGATTCCCGGACTCGCATTTTCGGCCCGGTGATCGCCACATGGGGATAGGCGGAATGCAGCCCTACGCCCCCCCTGCGCTTCCCCGGAGAAAATGAATTACCTGTGAAGAAAGCTTTTCCAAGCACCAAACCTACGATTCGCATTTTCTTGCCGGCCGATCAGAGCGGTGAAAAACCACTTCAAGAAAAAATTGAAGTACATAATAGGTACGTAAAGAGTGAAGAGCAGATTGTGAAAAAGTGATATTTTGTAATTTGGCGGAAGCGCATGGGAATCGAACCCACCTGGGAACGCCTTCACGCCCCCACACCGGATTTGAAGTCCGGGAGCCCCACCAGTGAGCTTGGCGCTTCCGAGTGAGGCAATATAAACTGCCGCAAAGACTTTGGCAATCTCAGGAAATATCGGTCACGGCAAATTGTTCCGGCAATGGGTTGCATCGCTCCGTTCATCCTGCCGGCTCAACCCCCAAATAATCCCCCGGTCCCAACCTCTTAAACCTCCACCAATTCATATTGCCTTGATCCGAGCCCGAGTTGGGACCCGTAGATCAACTGGCGCTCCCAGTCGATATGAGGGTAAACTGCTTTCATCTTGTCGGGACAGTGTCCCTTTCCCTTTAGACACGAGGTTTCAAGATGAGGCTCGCGGTTCACCAGGTCCGCGCATGCCTGGTCTATTGCAATCGGGTCTGTTGAAGCGGCGATGCCTATATCGCCGACGATGGGAGCATCCGAAAAGGGATAGCAGTCGCAAGCCGGGCTTATCTGGGTAAGAAAATTCACGAAGAGCGAGCGATCCTCTTTCCCCCTGAGCGCGCCGATGGTATATTCGACCATCTTCTCCATGAACCTCGGAAGGTTTGTTTCCCAGTCTATGGAAATCGCTTCCTGCGGACAAACGTGAATGCAGCGCGCACAGCCTGCGCAGAGGTCCTGGTCTATCCGGGAAACTTTTGCGACCGTGGCGTTCGCAGCCTGTTGACCGGCGCCGGCCACGGCTTTTTCGACAAGCGTTATGGCCCCCTGGATGCACTGATCGAGGCAAACCCCGCAGCCTATACACTTCTTGGAGCTAACTTTAGGGGAAACGTCCGAATGCTGGGCCATTTTGCCCTTCCTCGAAGCACTCCCCATGCCGACGTTTTTGATTGCCCCGCCGAAACCCGAGGCTTCATGCAATTTGAAATGGGCAAGTGACACCAGGGAATCTGCATGGGCTATAGCCGAGCCGATAAAGACCTCATCGAAGTGCTTGAGGTCGACCTGGACGGACGCCTCGTCACGCCCGTCAATGCCGTCGGCAATGATAAGCGGGGCGCCGACAACCGGGAAAGCGAAGCCGTTGAGAATGGCAGTATTCAAATGATCTACCGCGTTACTGCGGGAGCCGGGATATAGAGTGCCGGAGTCGGTGATAAACGGCCTGGCGCCGAGTTCCAGCAGAACGTCCACCACCGGGCGAATCAGCAGGGGCCGGATAAAGGCAGTGTTGCCTCTCTCGCCAAAATGAACCTTTACCGCGGTCAGACTCTTTTTCCCGACGATCTTCTCCAACCCTGCAGCCCGCGCCAGACGCTTGATTTTCGTCGGCAGGCTGTTGTTAAATCCGGTGTGCAGGTTGGTAAAATAGACTATGCTCGCCATCTCTCATGCCTCCCTTTTAGTATTCGTCAAAGCCTGCGTTCACGTCAGCCGACAGGTGAGAGCAAAACGGCAATGACGCCGGCAAGGAAAATACCGTCGAAAGTCCCGGCCCCGCCAATTGAGGCCACGGGAGCACGCAAATATTTCAGTTTGTCGAGGTGAAGGATGTCGGCCCCGATCAGCGTCCCGAGCGTTCCCGCGAAATAGGCGGTCGGCGCCGCATAACTATGATAGAAAATCATCGCGGCTACAGCGGCGGCAATGGGCGGAATGAGCCATGGGACCGCAATCCCGACGCCCGCCACGGGCCGTGCATAGCGATAAGTCACATAGCTCACGGCGGCCAGAGCCAGCAGCATACGGATCGGTTGGGGCGAGTGCACCAGAAGATAAAGGGAAAGAATGGCCGGGATAACTGCGCCTCCAAGGTTTACCGCGAGCACCATCTCATTTGGACGGCCTACGCGCGGGGGGCGGAAACGCATACCGAAATAAGAAACGGTGTCCCACTCGGCTGCGTCATGTTCCAGCGGGATCCTGCGAATAGGAATGTTGATCATGCTGCCGACGATGCAGAGGAACAAAAGCGTAAAAAGGTACTCGGGCGGGATGCCGATCTTTGCAAAGGCCCAGGAAAAGAGCCCGAACTGAATCAGCCCGAAAGCCACCAGGAGCAGAAAGACAAAAATGAAAACGAAGAAAGCCAAAAAAGGGGGAAAAAACATATGGTTACTCCTCAAGCGCATCGGATGTTCATCACACAGGAGCCTCCGACCACTGCACACTCACTCTTTGTAAGCGCCAGGGGTAATGAAGGGTCCGAATTTGGCCTTGACATCCTGCAGTTTCCGAAGGGTCGACGTCCACACTCCGAAGCATTCATCCGGGAAACCCGGCGCAGCTTTCGTGAAAAATTTGACGGCGCGGGAGATTTTAACCGACCAGGCGTCGACACGGAACTTGAAGAGCTCCTCGTAAAGGTCCCTGGAAAAGTCTTCCATCAAAAGTTCCTGAAACATGGTCCTGAGGTCTTCATAAATAGGAATCAATCCCAGAGGGGACCGGTGAGCGCCCACCTCGTCGTGAATTCGCTTTTCCGCCCAGTGCAGCCATACTTTTTTGGCAAGCTTGTGAGTGAGAAAACTTCCTTTTGCGTCTTTTAGAAAGTAGTTGACGGCAAAGATCTTCGGCGCCTGCTTCATGCCTTTGACAAATCTGATGTTGTTTCTGATATAGTCGCTCAGAGGATAGCTTATGAAATCAAGGTTCGCCATCGGCTGAGGAGCGAGCACACCTTCCTGCCCTATAGTGGCCGAGGTCGTCTCGGATTCCAAGGTGCATGCTTTGAGCAAAATCCCGCTTTCCCAGTCAATGGATTCCTCGATGGGCACGCACGTGTCGCTGTCCCTGCCCCCGTAGATAATCCCCTTCACCAGAACCCCATCCTTGTCGTTATAAGCCGGGTCGATGTTTTCAAGGTACCCGAGCCTCATTGTATAGCGGGCGTTGCTGTGGGCGCGGGCAATAGGCTTGTCATACTTGTCTTTTTTGCCATAAAACCATTCCCCCGAATGATTCCGTCCGCACGGAGGATTGGAGACGCCCATTCCCAGCCAGTAAGGTTCATTGTCCGGACCCGTGAGGACGTTCGAGAAGATAATTTCGAAACCCGGCGTCTGAAGAGTCTTGAAGATAAGGGGGTCATCCAGCGCATTGACGTCCTTTATGATCCCGAATATGCCGTTTTCGACGTTAACTGCTCTAAATTCACCATTGATGTTGCGGAAGTAGGCAATATCGTCGCCGATAATCTTCTCGCCCGGAAGCATCGCGGTTGCAGTCTTCCCGCAAGCTGAAGGAAAAGCTCCGCAAAAGCAGGTCGAACGCCCTTTTTTCTCATTTTGGACAGACATGATGAACATGTGCTCACACAGCCATCCCTCGCTTCCGGACAGCTTGATGGCCAGGCGCATTGCGTGCTTTTTCAACCCGACGCTGTTCCCCGCATACTGGTTGTTGGCGGAAAAAACTATGAAGTCCTCCATATCCTGGTAAATCCGCCGCTTGTCGAGATCGATGCTGCAGCCCAGCTCATCGAGCCGCCCGGCGCTATGTACGAACCTGAAAAACCTCTCACCGGGCGGCATCTGCCGAAAGTGCTCATATCCCCGCCGATAAAGCAATTCTTCGGAATGCGCGACATAAAAGGAATCGGTAATCTGGACGCAGGGAATTGAAAAAGGGCTTTGTGTCGGGCCTTCGGTGCTGAGTTTTACGATCGCCGGCTTGCCCTTCATGATGCCTTTTAAAATAGTCCGGACTTCGGCCAGACCCTCATTGCGCTCTTTGGCCATCAAAGGGCCCATAAGCGGAACGAGATCCTCTCTCACGAGGTTCTTCGTAGCCCCGGGGGCGCGCCCCTGGTCGTCATAGCCGTCGTAATGGACCGTGTGGCCCGCCTTTGCCAGCGGCCTTTCTTCTCTGCTTTGCAGGGAATTCCTGCGGATATATTCGGCGTCGTGGTCGCTATCATCGCACATGTAGAGAGATTCCGGATCGCAAAGCTCCGCGTACTCTCCTACAAACTCAAAAAGTGCATGGTTATTGAGTTCAAGGAGTCTTTGGAAGCTGACCGACGACATCTTCTGCTTCAAAAGTGGCGCGTAACGGTTGTTCTCAAGCCCTGACATACTCAAATCCTTTCAGGTCCATGTCTTTGTCTGTCCGCCGTAAATGCTGAGAACGGCGTCTACCAATGAAGTATAACAAAACTCTCCGGATGCGCGTGAATCTGTTTGCCCGGCTGTATCCCCGTTGCGGCAGATCCGAATGCCTCGGCAACCCGCATTGCTTGCAGCTTCCATATCCGAATCCTGGTCGCCCAGGAAAAACGTCTGCGAAGGATCGATGCCGGCAAACCGGCAAGCGGCAAGTATCATAGCGGGGGCAGGTTTGCGGCACTCGCATTTTTCATCGGGACGGTGAGGGCAGTAAAAGGATGCAGTAATGCTTCCGCCGTGTAGCTCGACCTGCCGAATGATTCCTTCATGAGTCTCCCAGAAATCGTCCCATCGGATCAGACCGCGGTTGACAGCGGACTGATTGCTGATCAAAATAACCCCCGTGTCGTTGCCCTCGAGCAGCTCAAGGGCCTTGAGAGCGTCCGGGTAGAAGCAGACTTCCTCGAATCTTTTGACGTAGCCGGGGCAGTTTACGTTCAGCACGCCGTCGCGGTCCAGAAGGATGAATCGGCTCTTTTTGGGTTGTGGAGAACTAAGCCATACAAGCATCTTAGCAGTCTGCCCCGAGGATCAAAATATGGAAAAATAAAATTAATAATATACTATAATATACAAAGCAAACTATTAATATTTGGTTTCGCTGTGGTGTGGACTACACTGTAGTGCGTTGTATTCACATTCTTTGGTTTAAAGCTCGATTATGCACCGGATGACAGATCTCGAAAGACTCCAGGATATGTTGGGGTATCAATTCAAGAACGAAGACCTCCTTTTGCGCGCTCTCGTCCATCGTTCATTTGCATATGAAAATCAGGACGTAGCCTCAGATAATGAAACACTCGAATTCCTCGGCGACTCGGTCCTTGGCCTGGCAATAAGCCACCTGCTGCTGGAACTCTTCCCTGACTATGACGAGGGAGAACTGTCCCGGCTTCGTTCTTCAATAGTGAACGAGCGGGAGCTGGCTCAAATTGCGACGAGCGTACATCTGGGAAACTTTTTGCTGTTGGGAAAAGGGGAGGAACTGTCCGGGGGACGTCAGAAGGCTTCCCTTCTTGCCAACGGGTTGGAAGCGGTGCTTGCGGCCGTATACCTCGACGGTGGTCTGGAATCTGCAATCAGGCTCGTTCGCAAGGTATTTCACGGGTATCTGGAACACCGGGAAGAAGACCATTTTTTGCTGAAGGCCCTGGATAAGGACTACAAAACTCAGCTTCAGGAGATCACGCAGGCGAGGCTAAAACTCACTCCCATCTATTTCCTCGAGGCCGAGGAAGGTCCGGACCATGATAAGACTTTTTTCATGAGGGTCGCCATCGGAGACCTGGTGCTGGCGCACGGCTATGGAAAGAGTAAGAAAGAAGCGCAGCAGGAGGCTGCACGGAGGGCCATCGCTGAAATTGAGAAAGACTCCAGGGTGCTCCGGTCGGATCCATTATAAACAGATGATCTATCCCATTTTTATTCCCCATGCGGGATGTCCCTTTCAGTGCGTTTACTGCAACCAGAGGGCTGTTGTATCCGACGACAGCGGGAAAAGCGACGACATTATAGGTCATGTGCAGTCGAATCTGATGATCTACGCCAACCAGGTGCGCAGGTCGGGACGTTCCGGGGAGATTGCTTTTTTCGGAGGTACTTTCACTGCATTGCCGCCCGCAGTGATGGAATCTATTCTCGGCTCCGCTGCTTTCCTGGTAAGCGATGCTATTTTTACCGGGATTCGCTTTTCAACCCGTCCGGATTGTCTCGAAGAAGGGGTCGTGGATTTACTCTTAAGGTACCCGGTCAGCACGGTTGAACTCGGCGCCCAGAGCCTGTCCAATTCAGTGCTTCTGAGGAGCGGCAGAGGCTATCGGGCAAGTTCGGTCCGCGATGCTTCGCGACTGGTCAAGGATGCCGGATGGAAGCTCGGTATCCAGCTTATGGCCGGTTTGCCTGGTGACGATCGGGAGCTGTTTATCGAGTCCATGCACAAGGCGATTGGAATCGGACCGGATTTTCTCCGCATCTATCCGACTGTGGTTCTTGAAGGGACCGGACTGGCTGATTCCTTCAAGAAAGGAGCCTATGCCGCTTTGAGCATCGATGAAGCTATTGATTGGCTCGCGGCGGCCTATGACATCGCGCTCGGGGCAGGCGTACGGGTAATCAGAATGGGCCTGCATCCGGACCCCGCCCTGGAAAAGCCGGGAGTGATCCTGGCCGGACCCCACCATCCCGCCTTCGGATATCTGGTAAAATGCCGCTGGTGGCGTGACCGCGTAGACAGGTATTTCGGCTCGTTGCCCGAATACTTCGGAAATGACATTTTGCTGCACGTTGCTCCAAGCCAGGTCAGTGAGGTTATCGGGCATAAAAGGTCAAACCTCGCTCACTGGAAAGCAAGGTGGGGCATAGGCGTAAAAGTGGTCGGGCGTGCCGGAGTCGAGGCAGGGTCCTTTTCATTGCGGCTTATGCCGGCACCGGTCGAGGCCTTACGGAATTAGTGCAGATGGATTTCACCCGATTTTTATTGACAATGTAAGATGGGAGCCTTTCAGTGAGCGCCACCGAGGAAAACAGGCAATTTAAATCCGGATATGTCGCGATCATAGGCGCGCCGAACGTCGGCAAGTCAACTTTGCTCAATCAGCTCCTTAAGCAAAAAATCTCCATAACCGCGCCGAAGCCTCAAACGACCAGGAACCGAATCCTGGGAATATTAAACGGTGAAGGCTGGCAAATCATTCTTGTCGACACTCCCGGCATACACAGAGCCCGCGATGAATTCAACCGGGGCCTGGTGGAAACCGCGCTTTCCGCACTGAACGAAAGCGACGCTGTTTTGTTCATGGTAGAACCCGCGGCTGAAGCTCGGACCAACCAATTGATACTGGGAAACCTGCGCCGGATGCAATCGCCCGTGATCCTTGTAATAAACAAGATCGATACGGTGCGGGATAAAAGCGAATTGCTGCCATTGATGCGGAGCTATCAAGAGCTGTTCGATTTTAGAGCCTCAGTCCCAATTTCCGCATTGGAAGGGGAGGGGGTTTCCGAGATTTTGGATGAGGTGCTTGTCCTTTTGAAGGAAGGGCCGCGATACTACCCCGGAGATTACATCACAGACCAGCCTGAACGTTTCTTTGTTGCGGAGCTTATCCGTGAGAAGGTCTTTCGCCTCGTTCATCAGGAAGTGCCATACGCAGTGGCCGTGATTGTCGAAAGCTTTAAAGAATTACCTGAAAAAAATATCATTGAGATAGACGCGACAATCAATGTGGAGCGCGAGTCCCAGAAGGCCATCATAATAGGGAAGCGCGGGGAGATGCTAAAGGAGATAGGGAAGCAGGCCCGCATTGAAATAGAGTCATTTCTGGGATGTCACATATATCTGGGTCTTTTTGTACGCGTCCAGAAGAACTGGAGAAAGGACCCCGGGGCCTTGCGCGAATTCGGATATCCGGCAGGCGCGTGAAACTGCGTCCAATTCTTCGCCGGCGGCAATGGCAGCGGGATCGAAGCCATAGTGGTCAGATGCTCGCGAACTAATCTTGTCCCGGATATATCGTAACGCGTCTTTCCAAACCCCGCCCCATGCTTTGCGATCTCAGCCCGTTTTGTTCGGCCAGGATGTGCTGGAGCCTGCGAATACGGGAGTTCCGGGGTGAGAGTTCAACGGGTCTGCCGCGTTCCCGCACTGTCTCGACGGCCGTCAGGGCCTCCGAGACTGCCGCTGCCTCAAGTTCGTCCGTCTCGTTTTCCGAGGCGGAGGGGAAAATGGAACGGAGAAAATTTTCCAACTGAGTTGAGGTGTTGCTCTTCAGCACGTGCACGGGCGTTCCCTTTTCCTCGGCTTCCCGAATACTTCCCGGCCGGCGCTTTTCCTGCGATTTCAGAATTAATATGAGGTCTGCCCTCTCTATGTCGGCAGCAATCACCGCGGGCGCGCCAACTTGTTCGATTGCGCATTCCAGCCTTGTGCGGCTCACTCCATAGGAGAATATCCTGACGTTCTTGCGCCTGGGCCTGGGCGCGACTTTGAGAAGGAGATCGCCGTCCGGGACGTCGGGGGCCGGCATTTCGGCAGGACGGGCGGACGCGTTTCTCGTCGATGCCGATGAGCGGCGTGCTCGAAATCCGATGGACTCGACCCTTCCCATCCCGAATCCGTATACCTCCTCCGGTTCTACCCGGCTTATTTCCACGCGGCCGTCTTCCTTCCTGGTCCTTATTTCAGGATATATCGGAATGCCTCTCAAAAACCGATCCACCAGTTCGGCGACGTTGTAATAGACGGCGAACTTGTCGCGCTCCCGGATTTCTATCATCATGTTGAAAGTTGGAGGCGCTTTGCGCTCGAGCACGGTCTTCTGAGTTCTGCGTCTTCGGGCCTCTTCATCGGAGAGCGTAACGGCCTGGATGCCTCCAACCAGATCCATCAGAGTCGGATTTTGAAGGAGGTTTTCCAGCGTCCTGCCATGCGCGGTGGCAATGAGCTGCACGCCGCGTTCGGCGATAGTGCGTGCAGCGTTTGCTTCAGCCTCCGTGCCTATTTCGTCCACTACGATCACTTCGGGCATGTGGTTCTCAACAGCCTCGATCATAACCGCATGCTGCCGGTTTGGAGTAACCACCTGCATGCGGCGCGCACCTCCGATGCCCGGGTGAGGAATATCTCCATCTCCGCCGATTTCATTGGAGGTATCGACTATGACCACCCTTTTGCCGAGGTCGTCTGCCAAAACACGCGCCGCCTCCCGCAGCAGGGTCGTTTTGCCGACGCCTGGCGGCCCCACCAGCAACAGGGACTTACCCGTTTCGATGACGTCGCGGACTATGTCCAGCGTGCCGTAAACCGCTCTTCCCACCCGGCACGTAAGACCGATGACCGATCCTGTCCTGCTTCTGATCGCCGATATCCTGTGCAGGGTGCGCTCGATTCCCGCGCGGTTATCTTCAGAGAATTTTCCGATGTGGGAGACTGCATACGCTATATCGTCACGCGCAACCTGTTCGTTCGAAAGATACTCCATCTTGTTCTCAAACCGGGCCTCAGGCTTTCTGCCCAGATCGAGCACTATTTCGAGAAGTGCGGACAAGTCTTGTCTGGACTCGATCTTTTCACGAATGTGGGGCGGGAGGACCTCTATCAGCAATTGCAGGTCGTCCGCCTGATCTGCGAAATGGTTCAATTGATCTTCTCTCTTCTGCTCATTGCCCGCAACGTCATTCGGAAGAAGGCCCCGACGACTCTTCGACCACCAGAATCCCAGAACCGCGCATTTTATCCTCCTTCAGTTGAAGAAGCGCCTGGTTGGCTTCGCGGAGCTGAAAGAGTTGAACCCGGGGTCTTATGGGGATTTCCGAGGCGATCTGAAGAAGTTCCATGCCGTCCTGACGAGTATTTGCCGTTACGCTATGAACATTTTTCTCATAGAAAAGATGCTTTTCATAATCCATTTGAGGCACGGGCGACATATAGATGCCTGCGAGCGCCAGCGTTCCGCCTTTTTTCAAATGCTCAAGGGCTTTAGGGACCAGGTCGCCTGCAGGTGCAAAGATGATTGCGCTCTCGGTTACGACGGGCATCGAATCGGGTTCTTCACCCACCCACTCCGCCCCCAGGCTTCTTGCCAGCTCCCGGTGTTTTTCCCCACGCGTGCATACATAGATTTTACAGCCCATGTGAGCGGCGATTTGAATCACGATATGGGCCGAGGATCCGAAACCGTAAATTGCCAGGGTCCCACCGGGACGCAGCGCGCTTCGCTTCAGGCTGCGGTATCCGATGATACCCGCGCAGAGAAGGGGAGGGGCATCACGGTCGGAAAATACGTCCGGGATCGGATAAGCGAATTCCTCGTTTACAACACTCAGCTCCGCGTAGCCGCCAGGCTCATGATAACCTGTAAACTTGGCGCTCTCACACAGGTTTTCCTGACCGGCAAGGCAGTAATCACATTTTCCGCAGGTATGCCGCAGCCACGCTATGCCTATTCTTTGGCCGATTTTAAATCTCTTGGAGCCTTCACCAAGCCTGTCGACTATCCCGACGATCTGGTGGCCCGGGATAACGTGGTGTCCCGGGAAAGGCAGCTCACATTCGATAACGTGAAGGTCAGTGCGGCACACGCCGCAGGTCTTAACCCGGACCCTGACTTCTCCCGGGCCCGGGGCGGGATCGGGAAGCTCCATCCATTTCAGGGGAGCCGATTCGACGGGCGCGCATCTTTCGAGCACCATAGCTTTCATCTTCTCTCCTTGATTTGTTCCTCTAAATTTTTCATAATTGCAAACCCATGAGAGGCAAGGGAGTCTAATTGTCCGACCAAATAGATGAAAAGAGGGCACTGCCCCGAATAGCGCGGTTGATGATACGGCCGGCGGCATGGGGGATTGCCGTCCTGTTTTTTGCGGCCCTGTCGGCGATTATTGCTCTACATCTCCCTTCGATCCAGAAAGAAATTATAGCCAGAGGCATCGAAAGCATTGAAGCCGCTACGAACTTCAAAGTGCAGATCCGCTCCTATCGGTGGCTGCCCTTTTCAGGCATACATCTAATTGACGTCAGGATCGAGTCGGCCGGAAAGCAGGTTCTCGACTGCGGCGAAATTCGCCTCAACTACAGATTGACGCCACGAAAGCCTTACCTAGTCGTTGAGCAAGTCTACCTCGAAAAGCCGTTTTTGCAACTCGAAAGAAGCGGCGACGGCAAATGGCTGCTGCCGGCGTTTGGCGCTGAAGGTCAAAAGAGCGAAGGGGAAGCACAAGGCGCCGATCCCGATGCCGTAAATAAGCCCATAGATCCAATGTGGACTAAAATTCAATTTCCAATCGTTCAGATCATTTCCGGCACAATCGAAGCCACTCAAGAGGGAATTACAGTTATTTCGATTAAAGACATTTCGGGGGCCGTTCAGCTCAAAGCGGTGCGCGGCGCAAAAGGCCCCAGAATGCAGATGAATTTCGAAAATCTTCACGCACGCGCGAAATCGCGGGAAATCGGAGCTTGGGAGATCGACGGTTCCGGTAAGTTCGATGGCCGGCAGTTGCTGATTCGAAGCACGCTTCTGTCCGGTCCGAGCGACTGCCGTGTCGAGCTGGATGCGCAGTGGGACCTCAGAAACCTTGATAACGGCAAGGCGCGTCTTATCATCAGCAATTTTTCGGCGGACGCCATACCGCTGCTCCAGCTTCGCCTTAGCGGGCTCAGGGCGGCTTCGGGAAACATTCTAATAACCCGGACCGAAGGCAGGTGGTCAATCGAACACGACGTGTCAACCGACCTGGGAGGCGTTAAAGGACTTCTCCAGATCGATGAAAAACCCTCCGGCGCCCGATCCGTAACCCTTGATTCGCACTTTTCCGATTTGAAAATGCATGTGTCACCCGATATGCCCGATTCGCGGCTGACAGGTCTCGTTCACATCGAAGCCCTGGTCCAGGACATTAGAGTTGTCAACGCTCGGTTCACCGCCCACCTCGATCCGTCCTCGGTCGGCGCCGAGACGGTCCAATTATGCGAACTCGACGGCACATACGCCGACAGCGTTCTCAAGATCAACAGCAACGCCGTAAATTGCTCCCTTGCCGATTTCAAGTTCTCACTGGTCGCAGATCTACGAGGTCTATCGGACAGCATGCATAAAGGCGGGGTCAAAGCGGAGGTGACTTTGAACCAGGGAAACCTCGAGAGAATAGACTCGAGGGTCCGGCAAAAAGTCGCCGGGCGTATTACGGTTGAGGCCAACTACGATCCGGGTAATTTCACAAACCTGGGGCTCTGGCAGGCAAAAACCGATGTCGCGCTCTTCATTCCTGAAACCCTCTCGCTAAATGGCAGTGGAACGTATGGCAATCAGCAGGTCAGTGCTCGATATGACCTGGATTTGCAGGACGTGCGCAAAATTGCCCAGCTCTTTCCTAAATGGCAGGGGAAGGGCAGGGTGGTTTCCAGAGGGACTCTAAGTGGGAAATGGCCTGATTTGCTCTGGGACGGCGAAATGAACTGGACGGGTTTTCAGTATATGGACTTGCTGGCCGATTCGCTAAACCTCAAAGGAAAGGGAAGGCTTACCGGTAAAGAAGAGCGGCGCGAAGTGTCGCTCAAGGCACAGAATGTGGTTTTGGACGGCAAAAGGTTTGCTTCTATCAACCTCGATCTCGATCAGGAAAAAAACACGTGCGCGTTTCGCCTCAAAGGAGAGGGAATTTTGGATCAGATATCAGCCCGACTTTCCGGAAATCTGGAAAGGATCTGGGAATTTCCATCCATCTCCGTTTCAACCCGGGGCCAGGTCGACTGGAAGAAACTGAGCGGTATTATGGAAGCAAGGTTCGACATCGAAAAGGACGGGATAAAAATCCATTCGGCATCCGTCCAGCAGGGCAGGCAGAAAATATCGACTACCGGCGCCGCCATAAACGGATCGAGAATGGAACTTCTGCTTTCCATGGAATCGATAGATGCGGAGAAGATATCTGAACTGTTCGACTTGAAAGAACGGCCAAGCGGTGCGTTTTCCGGGCAGATACGCGTGAGCGGCAGCCCCGAGAATCCCGAATGTGTGCTAAACGTCCAGGGAAATGAGGGCATTGCCTTTGGTAAACAACGGATTGAAGCGCTCACTCTGCAGGGAAACTATTCGAATCGAATCCTTGCCGTCCAGGGAACGGCTAAAACCACTGCTGTTCGGGACCCGGTGGCTGTTTCCGGCAAAATACCCATCCGGCTTAGCTTCACGCCGCCTCAATTCGCAGTGGAGTTTTCCGAGGACTTCCACGCTGACATTAAGTTTTCAGGTCTGCACGCTGAATCGATCCTGCCTTCTCTAGACTTTTTGACGCAGGCAGGCGGAGAGTTTAGTGGAGACGTACACTGCGGCGGCAGTCTCAGGCAACCCGTCGTGAGTGGGGCCGGGACATGGAAAGAGGGCTCATTTCAGTCCAAACCGTGGCCCCATCCGGCTGAAAGCATCGAGGCCGAGTGGCAGCTTGATTCAAAATATCTTTATTTAAAGAAAGCGGAAATTTCTCATCTGGGCGGAGCGGTCTCAGTCACCGGCCAGATTGATTATCCGCAATTTAAAAATTTGGATTTCAAAGCCGAGGGCAAAGACCTCCAGGTGCAAAACATTTACGGGATAGAAGGGAAAGTCTCCGGCCAAACGGAAATCAAGGACAGTCCGGAGGCGGCGGAATTAACCGGGATGCTGCGCTTTTCGAATGCGCAGATGAACCTGGGCAAGCTGGAAACCCATATCGCGCAGAATATCGAGATCATCGAACCCAACGCCAGCGGTGATGTAGTCGAACTGAAAGGGGCAAAGCACCACACCCGATTCTATAAAAGACTCAGCATGGACGTTATGCTGGAACTGCCTCAAAGCGGCACCTGGATTACTGGAGAGGGACTCAAAGCGGAAATAAACGGAAGTCTGAAATTAAAAAAAGAACCAGCGGGTCCCGTGGTGCTCGCCGGTGAATTGAAGGCCCTCGGGGGCTCCTATGGTTTCCAGGGAAAGGAACTCAAGATAGCGGAAGGGTCTTTGGTATTTTCCGGCATTCCTCACGCCGACCCCGAGATCCGCATGATTTGCCGCAAAGACATAAGGGATGTTACGGTTCAGGCACTGATCTCAGGGCCGGTGGGCCACCCAAGGGTGGCGTTGAGCAGCATTCCGGTGATGAATCAGGTAGATATTCTTTCTTATTTCCTGTTCGAACGTCCCGCAGGAGATCTGAGCGCAAGCCAGACTTCGCAGTTGCAGAGCGGCGCTGCATCCTGGCTGGGATCCGAGAGTTCCAACGTTGTCAAAAGCCTGCTGGGCAGCAGCACTCTCGCCCCGGATGGCGTCGGTTACAGAAGCTACACCGGCAAGTACGATCATAGGTTCAGCTATGATGAGAGTCCGGCGCTCAGCGGCAAGGAGACGGGCATAGTTGAAATCGGCAAAGATATTAGCCCCGACCTTCACCTGATATATGGAAGGGAAGTGAAGGGCACGGAGGGCAACGAAGTCCAGGTCGAGTATAGAGTGAATAAAAGCGTGTCGCTCCGAACGCAGGTAGGGGCCGAGCAAAGCGGGGTTGACATTTTCTGGAGATATGATTTCGGTAAATAGTGATCGGAGCAAAAGGAGTTTTGCTATGAAAATGAATGAGGTACGCACCATAGCCAAGAGTCTTGGGTTAAATTCTTTCGGGAAGAGCAAGGCGGAGTTGATAAAGGAGATCCAACGCAAACAGGGCAATTTTGATTGTTTCGGGACCGCCCAGAGCTATTGTGACCAGCTTGAATGCCTTTTTCGCGAGTCCTGCCTTTCCGAAAGTGCGGAAAAACATCAGGGGGAGGAAAGGCGGACAGATTAGGGGTCTATGATATGCCCGACTCCGGAAGCGCCGTTTTTTTGCAAATTCAGAACAGCAAGAAACCCGAGCAGATAATCAACGTTATCATGAGCCATACGGATGCTCATTTTGAAACTCGGGGTCTCAGAGGCCTCTTCGACCTCGATGAAATCTGGATAGACCGCAACGAATTCCTTGTCTCGATTGAGGAATACTCGATGCTGTTGTCATTTCTGCTCGAAACCATGTCGGCTGCTCAGGATCTTAATCTTCCTTACAGCTACACAGAGGATTTCGATTACAACGGCCGGCGGTACTCGCTTACCAAGCGCAACGGCTACAGGGTGCTCAAGAAAGGCCGTCCATAGATACTTTCGCAAGAGCGGTCGTAAAAGTCCGCTTTTACCGGTTCTGCCAGGCTTCCCCATCCTCAGTCGGCGCAAATCCCTTGCGAACAGTATTTTCCACGATGTTTCGCGCAATCATGAAATGAAGAAGGTAGTCGGGACCGCCGGCTTTCAATCCAAGCCCCGACATTTTGAAGCCCCCGAATGGATGTCGTCCCACTATCGCGCCGGTGCACCCTCTGTTTATATACAGATTGCCGGTCCTGAAGCTCTCGCGCGCCTTGCGGATATTGACGGGGCTCCTGGAAAGCACTCCACCCGTCAATGCATATTGGGTCCCGTTTGCCACTCGAAGCGCTTCATCAAAATCCTTCACTTTTATGACCGCAAGCACCGGCCCGAAGATTTCCTCCTGAGCCAGTCTGCTTTCAGGGTCAACATCGGTGAAAATGGATAACGGAACGAAATAGCCATTGTCGCCGAAGTCCGGTTTCGTATCCTTTATGCCCGCCGGAGAGTGTTCGAACAGAGGGTATCCGGCATTTTTCCCTATTTCGACATAAGCCCGTATCTTTTCCTTTGCGGCATCGTCGATGACGGCTCCCATGAAGTTCCCGGGAAATTCAACGGGTCCGATCTCAATGCTTCGGGCCGCTTCTTTGAGCCTCTCCATAAACCGGTCGTAGATGTTTTCTTCGACTATAAGGCGAGAGCACGCGGAGCATTTCTGCCCCTGGTATCCGAAAGCCGACTGAAGCACATATACGACGGCCTCGTCCAGGTCCGCATCCGAATCGACGATAATGGCATTCTTGCCTCCCATTTCAAGGATGACATTCTTTACCACCCCAGATCGCTCGTTGGTTTGGTGCGCCTTTTCAAGAATGCGCAGGCCGACCTCCCTGCTGCCGGTAAATGCAATGAGAGCGACGTCCGGATGTCCCGTAAGAGCGTCTCCCATTGTAGCTCCGGGCCCGGGAACGAAATTGAAGACACCCTTGGGCAGGCCGGCATCTTCGAAAAGGCCGTTAAGCATAAATCCGGTGACCGGGGACTGCGATGCAGGCTTATAGACTACGGTGTTGCCGGTAACCATGGCGGCTGAACACATCCCGGTCGAAATGGCCAGCGGAAAATTCCACGGAGCAATAACAACCGCAACGCCCCTTGGTTCATAGAGAAGCAGGCTCGTCTCGCCGGGCGGTCCTCCCATCGGACGAGGTCTGCCGTACCGAAGCATCTCGCGGCCGTAATATTCGAGGTAATCAATCGCTTCACAAACATCGGCATCCGACTCGCTCCAAGATTTGCCAACCTCGAGGGTCTGGAGAGCCGCAAGCTCGTAGCGCTTGAGGCGAGCCGAAGCCGCTGCTTTAAACAGATAATTCGCCCTCTCTCGGGGCGGGATGTCCCGCCACCCGGGGAATGCCGATTTTGCCGCGGCAACTGCCAGTTCAGCCTCGTTGACACGCGCAGACGAAACAGTTCCCACCATTTCGCGGGCGTTGTTCGGATTTACTGAAACAAACCGGGATGAGGTTTCAATTCTCGAGCCGCCTATTTGCAAAGGGACCTGGATTGGAAACCTCTCGCGCAGGCTTCTGATAGCAGCGGAAAATCCCAGTCGGTGTTCGGCAAGCGACCAGTCGAAGAGCGGTTCTATTCTAAACGGGCCTGCTACACCGTCTTCGGATGCTTCCTGCCTCATCGTGCCTGGAAGCTCTGACGGGTTTTGTCCGGCGACGCGCGGGAGACTGCTCGTCCTGAGAGTATCTTTCGGGTGTTCTGCGAGGAGATGAAGAATCTTTTCCGATTTCAATCTCACAGCGGGATCTCTCACCAGCTCGGCCCTCGACAGCCTCTCAGAGAAGGCCTGCCTGAGGAAGGACTCGTTAGCCGTGTTTTCGAGCAGTCTTCTTACCAAATAAGACATGCCCTGCAGCATCTCGCCGACCGGGCAATACACCCGCACACGCAGACCGGTTTTGCGCAAGGCGTTTCGAACGGGTTGACCCATGCCGTAGAGAACCTGAAACTCGACTTGTTTCCCTGCCGGGCCTGCCTGCTTTGCCATTTCGGCGACTGCCGCTATCGACCTGATGTTGTGTGAGGCGCAGGCAAGCTTTATGCGGCTGCCATTTTCGAGAATGCGCCAGGCAAGGTGCTCGAAATAGGCGTCCGTTTCGGACTTGTCCGTAAATACCGGCACAGGCCAATTGCGCTGCCTCGCAGAAATTACCTCCTGGTCCCAATAAGCGCCCTTCACCAGCCGAATGGTAAAGTGAAAGTCCCCATGGTGCGCCCAGCGAAACATTCGATCGAGGTCTTTCTCACTCTCGCGCAAATATGCCTGGATGACTATCCCGGTATGCGGGTAGGTGCGGAATTCGGCCTCTTCCATTATGCTGCGATAAAGGGCGAGCGTTATGTCCTTCAAGCCATGATGTTCCATGTCGAGATTAACGAAAGCCCCGGCTTTCATGGCTCTGCGCAACACCTGGCGCAGACGTTCCTTGGACTTTTCTATGGAGTGCTCGAAGGCGCAGGCATTCATCTGTGAATACATGGCCGATACTTTGACCGATACGTTCACCCTGGGAGAAAGACCCCAGTCTAGACCGCCAAGAACACCGCCAAGTGGACGCCATTTGCGCTGCATGGAGTCCAGGAAGTCGAAAAGTTCAAGATACCGCTCCACATAGCCGTCGGCTTCTTTTTCGGATACGACCGCTTCGCCCAGAAGATCAATAGTGAACGCAAGCCCTGCTGAGCGCAGTCTTTGGAGGACGGGCCGGCTGTCTTTGGCGGAAGTTCCGGCAATGAACTGTCTTGCCACTTTTGCTATGTTTATTCCGATGCCTCCGGCGATGATCCTGGAAGTCATCCAGGATGGCGCAACGTATTTGATTCCCCAGTTGACAGCGCTCGGAAAGTTTATGGCGGGATCGGAAAAATACTGCTGAATATGACCGATTACTGCGTCTGAATCCTTCAGGTAAGGAAACACATCGATAAAACGCAACATCTGCACTCTGAACGCCTCATTGTGCATACACCACTCGAAAAGCTTGCCCACCCAGTATTCCCGGCTGAAGATAGACCCGGCTTCACCTTCCATCAAATCGTAGAGGCGATACCCTGTCTCGCGAATCCTGCTTTCGATGTCTGCATCCATTTAAATATCTCTTTTGTGTCTCTCTTTTCGTCTCTCTTTTTTCCAGCCGCTTTTTTCCTGCGTCTTTGCAGCCTTGCCGGCAGGGTTTCCCGCGCCTGCGGCCTGAAGGTGATGGGGCGCGACGGTAAATGAGCCCGGCGCAGTTTGAGAAGAGGGTTTATTCTTTGGCTTACCGGCGGGCGCTGCAGGTCCTTCTGCCGGCTCCCGGCGAACCTGGGGAAAAAGGATGAACTGCGCCGGGATGGATTCTACAAGATATAGATTACCACCGGCGGCGAGCATCGGGATGCCGGTTTCATAAGCTTCGCGGGCCAGTATTTCGATCAGTATAGGGGCCGGTTCTGTTCTTTCCGCGATCCGCAAAGCGAGCTCTCGTTCGGCGCAAAGAGCTACGAATTGGCGTCGAGTGCTCTTTAAACCCATATTTTGGATATGAACCAGATTTTTGGGTTTAATACCGAAATAAAGCCTTTTGGGCAGATCGGCGGCTGGCTGATATACCGGTCGTCCAAACTCGGGGTTAAGACGCAGCAAGTTTCCATCAATTGAAAATGGAAGCTCGATCCCAAGGAGTTGAAGCTCACGGATCGTGGGTTCACGCACGAAACGAAGGGAGTGATCCTGCTGGAGCGCCCAGTGGAATTCCTTCCATGGCATTGTGCCGTCAAGATCCCAGAAGAGACCGTGTTCGCCGGGGGAACGTCTGACAATGTAGTCGAGAGTTTTGGCTAAAGTTTTCGGTTGATATTTCGGCATATGATTTCCGCGAATCAAGGTCGGGGCATGCGGCGGCGCCTGGAAAGATTTGGCCGCCGTTAAGGATCCTGTGATTTGATTATAAGATGTTGGAGAAATAGGTTCAATGGGTTACGGAGACGGCTTATCACGCAAACCCGAGTGGATTTTTCATTTAGTTTACATAATTGGGTTTTATCAGGCCGCGCGACCGGGTAGGTGACTGATTTCATTGCGAATCCGGGATCAGGTGAGAAGGGAACAAAGATAGGGTGGTAATCGGGGTGGTCAAATTTTCCGGTCCCTGGTTCCGGGGGGGTCCCACCGGGTTGGCAAGTCCAGGCGTAGGTTCCGACCGGGCAAGAAGGTTATGGCATCAAGGAGGTCTATGGCCTTGATACCTGTAGAAACAACCGGGATCGTAACAGACCTCCCCGGGGCGCGTCAAGTGTCTTTTTCTTCGCTGCTTTGGCGGATGCCGGGCGAAATGAGTCAGTGGTGTGTGGATGGGGGCGCTCCCGTGATAGCAGACGACGGGGGGGTCCCCTTTGCGGGAGTGACGTTTCAGGGGGTCCGTCGTCTTACGATCTATAGGGGCGCCCCCTTGATACGGGTAGGATGGGGAATGTGTATTCGAATCCCCTCCATGGGGCTTGGCAACCGCAGACGAGAGAAGAGCCACCTCCCGGCTCGGCCTCTCGTCGGCTCTCCTACCGGCAAGCCTTAAACTTGATACCTTATAGAAACATTTAATCAAGTAGTGTTTTTGCGGGTCTACGGGTGGTGAGGGCCACATCCGGCGCGGGGCTGATAAAACCTGTTATGTACCGGAGGGCTTCCTGGAGGCTGGATCTTGGCGCAAAAACCCCGCATCAATAAAACCCTTGTAATTCTGTGGCCTTATCTCCGACAGGTTCGAGGTGTCGGGTATATTATGTGAACTTGGGCGGGGTTTTCGCCAAGTTTACATAATATATATTATCAGACATAAAATGCTTCTTTCCTTTTCCCCTTGACTTAAAATCGCCTTGCCGCTAGACTAGCATGCTGCTCGCGGGAATAACTCAGCGGTAGAGTGCAACCTTGCCAAGGTTGAAGTCGCGGGTTCAAATCCCGTTTCCCGCTCCACTGTAATTAAGGGTGGTTTTAAACCACCCTTTTTTGTGGACTTCCACTCGCTTCTGCCTATATTTCTAAATTATGAACCGCTCGGCACTCCTCCAGCAAATCCACGCCGTCAGGCGAAAAACCTGGAAAACCCAGCTCGATGAATTCTATTCCCGCTTCAGCTCTAAAGATTCCGTTCTGATAACCATCGATCCGGACCCGGACGCCATCGGCTCGGCCCTTGCAGTCAAAAGACTTCTCTGGCGCAAGGCAGCATCAACTTCCATAGGAATCATGCGGCCTATCAGGAGACTCAATAATCTCACAATGGTCAAGCTGCTCCACCTTCCTCTTTTTCCCCTGTATACTTTGGGCGTGGAAAATTTCAACAAATTCATACTGGTCGACGGACAGCCGGGTCATAACGAGCTTTTCGCGCAAATTCATTATTCAGCGGTTATAGACCATCATCCGCTCACCGAGAAAATGAACGGCTGTTTTTGTGACGTACGCCCCGAATATGGGTCTACCGCCACAATAATGACGCAGTATCTCAGGGCGGCAAAAATCAAACCCGCGCAGGTCCTTGCCACCGCGCTTCTTTATGGAATAAAGACCGATACGCGCAACTTCGAAAGGCACACGCTGATTGAAGACATCGAAGCTTTCAGATACCTTTTCGAATACGCCGACCATAATGTTTTAAGGAAAATAGAAAGTTGGGACCTTGCTCTGAGCGATACCAGGTTCTTCCATAAGGCTTTCGAAAGGAAACATGTTGTAAGGGATCGGATTTTCGCCTATCTGGACAAGGTGCCATCTGCGGATATCCTGGTAGAGGTGGCTGAATTCCTGTTGAAAATTCACAACATCTCGTGGAGTATCGTGTCGGGCATATATCATGACGACCTGATCGTTGTCGTTCGAAACGATGGATGTCGCAAGGACGCCGGCAAGCTGCTAAGACGCGAGTTTGGCTCGCTGGGATGCGCGGGCGGTCATCAGGCGATGGCGCGCGCGGAGATTCCTCTCAAGAAACTCTCTGAAGTCATTGGAGATCTATCCTCCACCGCGATCGAGCGATTTGTCCGGCGAAGCCTCTCTCCTTTTAAGAAACATTAGCGGATAGCTTATAAGGTACTGATCTAACTTATACAATTATCTATACAACAATGACCGATCCGTCGTCTTCATCGCTCAAAACTGTAAACATATATACGGATGGCGCTTGTTCTCGGAATCCTGGTCCAGGCGGATGGGCAGCCATATTACGCTATAAGGAGTCGCAGAAGGAAATCTCGGGTTTCGAGAAGCAGACTACCAACAACCGCATGGAAATGAGGGCGGTAATAGAGGCTCTCCGGATGTTGAGGGAACCTTGCAGGGTGAGGGTGCACACCGATTCCAGGTACCTTCGGGACGGGATAACCTTGTGGATACATGGATGGAAGCGTCGCGGCTGGTTGACAAGTGGAAAAGAGCCGGTGAAAAACCGTGAACTTTGGGAAGTCCTTGACGGCATTTCAAGCAAGCACCAGATCGAATGGGTTTGGGTGCAGGGACATGCCGGCCACCCGGAAAACGAGCGTTGTGACGAACTTGCCCGCAGGGAAATTGTTATGCACAGCGAACTGTGAGAGGCGACGGATGGGCGGTGGATAACCGTTGAAGCAGGGTCCGAGGAGTGTTTTCGCCGTCTTCTGTTTGCCATAAACCGTCCTCGGTGCGCCAAGCGGTATAATCGATAAGCGATATCATAGAACAGCTGTTCCCCCCAATTTCCCGAAATTCTTCTGACTTGCATTTTCTATTGAGAAATTGTATTGCTACGCGGGTCCGGAGATGAAGTTTCTCGGGCGATAATAAGATTCCTAAAGCCATCTGAATAACAGAGCAAGATCTCTTGCTCAATTGCCGGCGGTTCATGGTCTGACCTACCTGGGAAAGACCATTTCACGTTCGATGTGGCAGTAGACTATCATTTTCCAAGGACACTCGAGAGAGGAGCGTTACGACTATGTCAGACTTGATGAGCATCTACCGCAGCAAACTGAGAAGCGCCGACCAAATTGCCCAAATGGTGCAAAACGAAGACTGGGTGGACTATGGCTGGACTTGCGGCCATAGCTATGCGGTTGATAAGGCCCTCGCAGCCCGCGCCAGTGAATTGAGGGGCGTCAAGGTCAGAGGCGGGGTCACCCTTTGGATGCCCGAAATTTTCAAGGTCGAGAATGCATGCGAGCATTTTTCCTGGAACAGCTGGCATTTCACTGGCGTAGACCGCAAGATTTACGATATGGGCTGCGGATATTATGCGCCCATCCGCTATTCCGAAGTTCCCCGCTATTACCGCGAAAATGTAGATCCTATCGCCGTAGCCGTCTGTCAGGTGGCCCCGATGGACAAACATGGATTTCTCAATTTCGGCCCTAGTGCTTCCCACCAGTTGGCTACTTTCGAAAAGTCGCGGATCAAGGTTGTGGAAGTCAACACCAACATGCCCCGCTGCTTGGGGGGAACGGGCGAAAGCATCCATGTCTCCCACGTCGATTTCATCGTGGAAACCGACAATCCCAAACTGCCTCAGCTTCCTTCGTCCGCACCCACGGAAGTGGACGAGCATGTGGCCAGGCTTATCGTGGAAGAGATCCCGGATGGCGCCACCCTGCAGCTCGGCATCGGCGGAATGCCCAATGCCGTTGGCGTCATGATCGCAAAGTCCGACCTTAAGAATCTAGGCGTTCATACCGAAATGTACGTAGACGCTTTTGTAGATATTACCGAAGCCGGCAAGATCACCGGCACCTGTAAATCGATTGACCGCTATCGGCAGACGTTTGCATTCGGCGCCGGCACCCAGAAGCTTTACGATTTCATCGACGACAATCCAGCCGTTTGTTCCACCACGGTCGATTACACCAATGATCCCCGCACTATTGCCCTGCTTGACAATTTTATCTCCATCAACAATGCCGTGGAAATCGACCTCTTTGGCCAGATCAACTCGGAGTCGTCCGGTGTAAAGCACATCAGCGGCACCGGCGGCCAGTTGGATTTCGTGATGGGCGCCTACATTTCCCCGGGCGGCAAGAGCTTCATTTGTCTGGCTTCGTCTTACGGCAAAAAGGGTGAAGTTAAATCGCGCGTCGTGCCGACCCTGAACCCCGGCACTATTGTTACAGATTCCAGAACCTGCGGCCATTGGCTGGTAACCGAATACGGCAAGCTCAACCTCAAGGGCAAGACCGTCTGGGAAAGAGCCGAAGGGATCATCAACCTTGCTCATCCGAATTTCCGGGATGATCTCATTAAAGCAGCCGAAGAGATGAGGATCTGGAGGCGCAGCAACAAGTAAATGGTCGACATTGGAGGGTGAACTGTTCCGCTGGTGGCTGAACTGCCGTCAGCTTAAAAGTTCAGTGGTTGATGGTGGTCGGCCCGAAGGCGGAGGACCGGCCATCATCAGAATCCTTCGAGTAGAACCGGCCTTCTTTCCAATATTGAATTATAAGCGTGAGAAGGCGCGGTCCGGTTGGCGCATTAAAGAGAGAGTCCTGCCCGCTCTTATTGCTCCACATCGCCTGCCTCAACATATCGACACGCCCTGCCCTTCCCTACTCTGACAAGCCTGCCCGTTTCGACCAGTTCATTCAGTTCGCGCAGGGCCTGACGCTCTGAGATTGCCGCAAGTTGAGAATAATGTTTGTTGGTAATGAACCCGTATAATTTGATAAATTCCATTGCCCTCATCTGCCGCACCTTAAGGCCGGAATCCTGCACTCGGTCGCCGGCGGCAAGCCCTGGAACGGAGAAATCCCGTGGCGCGGCATTCTTCTCTTCCGAAGATCCAGGGGGCTCGGGGCGGTGCTCTCTCACTTCGGAGGGCAGGTCCTTAATCTGGATTTGATGTCCATCCGAAAGAATGATGGCTCTTTCTATCACATTTTCCAGCTCCCGCACGTTTCCGGGCCAATTGTATTCCAACAGGCGCTCCATGGCGCCGGAGGAGATTGAAATCGGCTCCTGCCGGTTTTCCCGTGCGTTCTTGGTGAAAAAGTGATTTACAAGAAGAGGCAGATCGTCCCTTCGCTGGCTAAGGGAAGGCAACTGCACATGCACGACGTTCAAGCGATAATAGAGGTCGCTTCTGAACCTTCCCGCCGCGGATTCTTCCTTGAGGTTACGGTTTGAAGCAGCAACTACCCGGACGTCGACTTTTAGGGTGTGGCTGCCCCCCACCCTTTCAAATTCCATTTCCTGGAGAATACGAAGCAGCTTAACCTGAAGCGGAGGAGACATTTCGCTTATTTCGTCCAGAAAGAGAGTCCCTTCATGAGCGAGTTCAAACCTTCCCTTCCGTTGGCTGATGGCGCCGCTGAAGGCGCCTCTTTCATGCCCGAAGAGCTCGCTCTCAAGCAGTGTTTCAGGCAAAGCCCCGCAGTTTACTGAAATGAAAGGCCGGTCTTTCCTCGGACTATTGTAATGGATCGCTCTGGCAACCAGTTCCTTGCCGGTGCCGGAGTCACCCGTTATCAGAACGGTTGCTTTCGTCGGCGCCACTTTTTCGATCAACTCGAATATTCGCTGCATCTGCGGGCTTTTGCCGATTATATTTCCGAAATGATATTTGCCCTGCAGTTCGCGGGCTAATTCCCGATTCTGCCTTACCAGCTTATAATGACCGATCGCTTTGCTTATAGTGAGTTTTAGCTGTTCGTTCTTGAAAGGTTTGAGGATATAGTCGAAAGCACCCTTGCGCATTGCTTCCACAGCCTTTTCGACGCTTCCGAAGGCCGTCATCATGATGACAGGAAGATCGGGCTGCCGCAACTGGAGGCGTTCCATGAACTCCATGCCGTCCATTCCAGGCATTTTCATATCGGTTATCACTACATCAAGGTCGTTTTCCTCAATGCACTCAAGGCCGTTCCTGGCGCCCTCGGCAGTGATTACCTGATAGCCTTCCTCGGAAAGCAACTCCTCTAAAACGGCCAGATAATTTCTCTCGTCATCGACGATCAGAACCGTGTTCATTTTCTATTCGACAGATTCCCCTTCTATCGCGAAATCCTTCTGTGTAAGCGGGAGGCGTATGAAGACGGCCGCACCCTGCCCTGCCTCGCTCACAATTTCAATTTCTCCGCTGTGGTTATCGATTATTGTCTGAACAATGGCAAGCCCCAGTCCGGTTCCCTTCTCACGCGTAGTGAAAAAGGGGTTGAAAATCTTCTTCATCGCCTCTTCGGCAATGCCGGCGCCGGTGTCCCGGACCTGAACCTCCACCAATGCGTCTCCATTAATGCCGTTGATGATCGAAGTTTGTATGGTGAGGAGGCCCCCTTCAGGCATCGCCTGAATCGAATTGGCGAAGATATTGACAAAGGCGCGGTACAGCAGATCCTGATCGGCATCCAGACAATACTCCCCGGTCTGATAACACTTCTTGACCGTGATTCCCAACCGCTTGCATTCCACCTCCAATGTGGAAAGGTTTCTGTCCAGAATATCTTCAATTTTACAGGCCGCGGGACGCAATGTCTTAGGTCGCGCAAAATCCAGGAATTCGGTCAGGATATCGTTGAGCCGGGACGATTCTTCGACGATAATCGAAGAAAACCTCTTTTGTTTTTCGTCCTGCATTCGGCAATCCAGCAATTCCGCGGTGCTTCTGATGATTCCAAGGGGATTTCTAATTTCATGAGAAACTCCGGCAATCATTTCTCCAAGCGCAGCAAGACGCTCCGACTGATGAAGCTGCTCTTCGAGCTTGTATTTTTCGCGGTTTCTTGCGGTGATTATCCGTTCGGCGCGCCGTGCAATGAACAAAATTGTGGCAAATATCACGCCGACAAAGAGTAGGAAACTGAGTGCGACGATCCACTGAAACCGGTGAATTGCTTTATAATCAGCGGTCACGTCCTGAGTTATTTCGAAGACACCCAGGATCTTGCCCTTTCTCCAGCTAAACGGTTTTTCCTCCCACATGGGCAGATAGGTCGTGAGCTTGCGGGCATTCCCCTTAAATGAGAACCCGAAAAAATCGGTCTGTTCGGACGACAGCACTGATACAGATTCTTCGTCCAAAGCTCGTCTAAAAGGTTCGCCGATATCGCCCTTCGTGCCTATCGTTTCCTTATTCATACTGTAGGTGAGGATTTGTTCGGTGTCGTAAATGTTTACGCGTTCGACCGAAAGCCCGTGGATCGTGTTTCTGACAACCTTGTCGAGCCTTTCATACTGGCCTTCGCGTCGAAGGGCGATCTGGCCTTCTGCAATCAGCGTAGGAACAGTGAATTGGAAAAATACCTGGTGATTAAGGTTTTCGGCTACAAGAAGCGAGTATTGCTCGCTCTTTTTTAACAAAATGGCCTTGGCCTTCTGAGAAATAAACCCTGAGAGCACTATGGTGCAAACCAGGATCACCATCAGGCTGGAAAGCGCAAGATACTTGACCAGTTGAAATGGCTTTACGCTCTCTATGACCTTTTTCTTGGCTTGAATCGAATTCATGTTTTGGATTTGTCTTGTTTGTCCAGCAGTTCTTTCACCTTGGCGCGCCTTTGCCGGAGTTGCTCCTTGAATCCCGCCTCCCACCCGGTGTCCTTGGGTTCGTAGAAAAGCACCCCCTCCAGCTCCCCGGGCGTGTAGAGTTCGGCAAGCCATCCCCCTTCGAAATCGTGAGCATATTTGTATTCTTTGCCGTAGCCAAGCTTCTTCATTAGTCCGGTGGGCGCATTGCGCAGATGCAGGGGCACCCTGGCGTCGCCGCTCTCCATGGCGGATTTTACAGCTCTATCCATGGCCACATATACCGAGTTGCTCTTCGGCGCCAAGCAAAGATACACTATGGCCTGACCAAGGGCAAGCTCGCCCTCGGGACTGCCGAGGAAATGATATGCACGGAAAGCGTTTACAGCCTGAACCAAGGCCGCCGGGTCGGCGAGCCCGATGTCTTCCAGGGCCATCCTGACGATGCGCCGCGCTATGTAGAGCGGGTCCTCGCCTGCCTCAAGCATTCGAGCCAACCAGTAAAGGGCTGCATCCGGATCGCTTCCTCTTACGCTCTTATGCAGTGCGGAAATCAGATTGTAGTGTTCCTCGCCCGCCTTGTCATAATGCACGGATTTACGCAGCAGAGCCTGTTTGGCCGCTTCGAGGTCCACGTTTCGTATCCCTTCCGAATCGGCGGGTGTGGTCAAAACGGCAATTTCCAGACCGTTCAGAATTACTCGCGCATCGCCGCCGGAAGCCGCAAGCAGGTAATCTTGCGCTTCCTCCGTAAGGCGTGCGGGGAACTTCCCCAGTCCCCTCTCCGCGTCGCGCAGAGCACTGTTGATTATCTGTTTCAAATCGACCTCGCCGAGCGGTTCCAGGACGACAACCTGAGCGCGCGACAACAAAGGACGTATAATTTCAAAAGAAGGATTTTCCGTGGTAGCTCCGAGCAGGAAAACGATCCCATTTTCGACGTGCGGCAAAAGGGTGTCCTGTTGAGCTTTGTTGAGCCTGTGGATTTCGTCCATTAGCAGCCATGTTCTCATTTTCCTTTTGGCTAAAGCTTCTTTCGCCTCCTCGACAGCAGCCCTTATCTCCTTGGCTCCCGCCATGACAGCGGATAAATATATCAGGTGGCTTTCGGTATGCGTTGCGATGATTTTGGCCAAAGTCGTCTTGCCGCACCCCGGAGGTCCCCAGAGGATGAGAGAGTGAAAGCGCCCGTTTCTTAGAATCCTCTCCAGTAGCTTTCCGGGGCCGAGCAAGTGTGACTGGCCGATGAATTCACCGAGATGGCGGGGACGCATACGTTCCGCCAGAGGCGCATCACCCCGGGGTTGTCCGCCGGTAACGTTTTCGAAAATGTTTAACTGGCCCATGGATTTATATTTTAATGAAAGTATAGGAATATTCCAGTTTTTTACTTAACGAAACAGAGCTTTGTGGTTTCATCGAATGTTCATTGTTCATTTTCCGCTGCCCATGTGGTATAGAAACACGTTTCTCATCTTCGAGAGCTGATCGATATGAATCACAAGGCGTTTAGCAGAATCGTTCTCATCATGGTCGATGATGACGAGGATGATTGTTTGCTGGTTGAGGCGGCACTCTTTGAAGCTGACTTCAAATGCAATTTTTACTGCGTCAAGGACGGGCCGGCTGTGTTCGACTACCTCAATCGACACGGCTCTTACGAAGACCCCGAGAGTTCTCCACGTCCCGACATTATCCTGCTTGATCTCAATCTGCCAGGCATGAGCGGCCGCGAAGTCCTCATGAAGTTAAAGTCAGACGAACGCTTTCGCTCTATCCCCGTTATCATTCTCACTAGCTCAGCCGACGATGAAGACATAAGTTTCTGCTATGACGTTGGGGCCAATACCTACATTGTCAAGGAGCCGTCGTTTTCAGGGTTGCTTGCCACCACCAAGGTGGTTAAGGAATACTGGCTGGAGATAGCTACGCTGCCCCCCAGGGGGGATTTTACGGCCAGGAAAAGGGACTGAGAAACGCATTGACGCTAAAGAAACACGAGCACAAAGAACGGCCGATGCAAGAAACCGAAAGTCTCGAAACGGAAAATGCCAGGCTCAAATTTGAGATTGCCGAGACACAGGGATTTCTCAAGGCCGTCATTGAACACATCCCGGAAGCGGTTGCTATCGTCGATGGCAAGGATCTTACCGTCAAAATGGTGAGCAAATGCTGCAGGGACTTGTTCGGCCACCCACAGGAGAAGCTTCAGGGAATTCCTTACCGGGAGTGCGGCAAATTCCAGGAATTTCTCACCGCTGAGGGTCTTCCGACCCCATGGGAGCAATTGCCGCTCATTCGGGCAACTCTCAAAGGCGAGATCATTACAGATGAGGAATGCTTGCTCAGGAGGGCGGACGGCAGCAAGTTGAACGTGCTTTGCAATTCCGGCCCCATTCTCGACATGCATGGCGATGTAATCGCAGGGATCGTCGTCTGGCGCGACATTACCGAGCATAAGCGCGCGCAGGAGGAACTGCACGCAAAGAATGTTACGGTTCAAAGGGATATGGAGCATGAACTGGAGGCCAAATCCTACCGCCTCAAGGAAGTCAATTTCGCATTGAAGGCCTTGCTGCGCCAGAGGGACGAAGATAGAAAGGAATTGGAGGAAGCTTTCCTGACCAATATCGAGAACTTGGTTCTGCCCTACGTCAGGCGTCTTAAAAACAGTCCCCTGAGCAACTCACAAACCTCGTTGCTGGAAATCCTCGAATCTCATCTCAAAGAACTTACCTCAAGATTCGGCAAATCACTTGCGCTCGAATACAGGGTCCTGACGCCAACTGAGATGAGGGTCGCGGCCCTTGTAAGAGACGGCAAAACGAGCAAGGAAATCGCCGATCTGTTGTGCGTATCCGAGAAGACCGCCTCTTTCCACAGGAACAATATCAGAACCAAGCTAGGGTTGAGAGGAACCGGAGCAAATTTGCGGTCCCATCTTTTGAGTCTCGCATAATATACCAGTTTGTACCTCGTATTTACCCATCAAATTCTTGGGCTTTCAATTCTGCATAAAATTCGTACCCTATGGCAGAAATTGTTCACACCTGACTCAGGCTTGGACCGCATCCGCCAATAAAGCTCAGAGGGAAGCCTTGAAAACAAAGCGTTCACCAGTTATCGCCATTCTCGATGAAGACAACGATGATAGACTTCTATTGCGCCAGGCAATCGAGCAGAGCCGCCAGGATGTAGAGGTGCACTGCTTCGGCGAGAGCGAAGGGCTGCTTGAGTTTCTAAGAGGAGGTAAAGGTAGCGGAGACAAAAACGGCGCCGCCGACCTCATTATCATCGGTCTCCATCTGCCATGGGAGAGTACGGGCGATCTGATAGCGACGATTAAATCCGATCCCGCTCTCAGGCACATCCCGATCATCGTGTTCGTGGGCATGGTGCCGGATCCTGTTATAAAGAGATTCTACGACCTCGGCGCCAATACGGTGATAGTCAGGCCGATTCTCTGGGATGAACTGATAAGCGTTGTCAAGAAGACATGCGATTACTGGTTCGGACCTCTGAAGATGTGATTGTGTTGAGGAGCGCATACGCTTTCATCTTTCAGATGCAAGCGGAAGAAATGATCGTTTCTTCAAAGCTAAAATATCAGTGGCCTCTTCTTTGAATAAATGGTAATTCAGAAGACCTGAAGAACCATTCTCAAATAATTAAACACAGCTTTTAAAGTTAACAGGTGGTCTTGAAAAGCCCGAGGGGAGTACAATGCCAGGGATTCCTCAATGTTCCAACGACCCGTCCGAGAAAGCGAAAGCTCGTTCTGTCGCCCCCGGCTTTCGGCAAAACCTGAGCCAACGGACCAACCGGGACCGGGTGGTTCTTGTAATGGTCGATGATGACGAGGACGACTGCCTTCTGGTAGAGGAGGCTTTGAAGCTGGTCAGCACCGGTTGGTCGTTTCGTTGCGTTTCGGACGGTGCCGAAATGATGGACTATCTTACTCGAGTCGGCCATTACAGCAGCCCGGAAACGTCTCCCGTTCCGGACCTCATACTGTTGGATCTGAACATGCCAAAGATGGGAGGCCGTGAGGTCTTGAAAAGGGTAAAGAACGACCCCCGCTTCCGGGCCATTCCGGTGGTTATTTTGACCACATCGAGGGAAATGGAGGACGTAAAGGCCTGTTATGCTCTGGGCGCCAACTCATATATCACCAAATTGCCAAGTTTCGATGAGCTGGTTGCCGCCATGAAGACTATGATCGAATATTGGATCGAGGTGGCGACCCTGCCTCCGAAAAAATCTCCCCCTGCGGGCCCCCCCGGCTCCGACACGCTTTCATGAACGGCAAGGGGAGATTCCTTTAAGCCGGCAGATCACTCCATAATACCGGCAAATTACTGCCGATTGGCGTAAGGCTTTCCAAAAGGTGCTCGCATTTCCCCATCATCCTTCGCCCAGGTAAGCTTTGCGAACACGGTCGTCTCTGAGCAGTTCACGACCCGGACCCTCCAGGATTACCTCGCCCGTCTCAATCACGTAGCCGTAATGAGAAATGCTGAGGGCAGCAACGGCATTCTGCTCGATCAAAAGGATGGTCGTCCCTTCACTGTTGATCTGATCAATGGCGTTAAAGACTTCTTCGACCATCAAGGGTGCAAGCCCAAGCGAGGGTTCATCAAGCAGTATCAGCTTCGGCTTGCTGATCAGCGCGCGGGCAAAGGCCAGCATTTGCTGCTCCCCCCCGCTCAACCTTCCCGCCGACTGCGTCTGCCTCTCGGAGAGCCGTGGGAAAATGGAAAAGACCCATTCGACACCTTTGTTAAATTCTGTGAAAGTTCGGTTGTAAGCGCCAAGTTCAAGGTTTTCCATTACTGTGAGGTTCTCGAAGATTCGCCTGCCTTCAGGGCTGACTGCAATGCCCTGTTGGATGATAGTGTGGGTGTTGAGCCGCGTTATTTCTCTGTCCAGAAAATAGACTGCGCCGGACTGCGGCCTTACCAGGCCGACAATAGCTTTGAAAGTGGTCGTTTTTCCAGCGCCGTTGGCGCCGATCAAACAGACGATCTGCCCCTGGTCTATCTTTATGTCGATCCCTTTGAGCGCATGTATGCCTCCGTAATAGACGTGGAGCTGCTCAGTCCTGAGCATGAGGCGCTCCTCCAAGGTAGGCGGAAATGACCTCCAGGTTGCTTCTGATTTCTTCAGGCGTGCCTTCGGCGATTGTCCTGCCATAGTTCATGACTCTGATGCGCTGGCACATGCTCATTACGAACTTCATATCGTGCTCGATCAGAAGAATTGTAATTCCGCTTTTTTCACGTATTCGATGGATGAAAACCGAAAGTTCGATCTTTTCCGTGGGGTTCATTCCGGCAACAGGTTCGTCCAATAAGAGCATTCCCGGTCCGGTGGCAATAGCTCGGACGATTTCAAGTTTGCGTTGGAGTCCGTAAGGAAGATTTTGGGCCTTTTCGAAAGCAAACCTGCCAAGGCCGGCCTCTTCAAGGCACTTAATCGAATGCTCCCGAATCCTTCTTTCCTCTTTTCGATGTTTGGGCAGGCCAAGCATCGCCGCCAGAAAAGACGAGCCTATCGAATAATGGCATGAGACCATAACGTTTTCGACAACGCTCATATCGCCGAAAAGCCGTATGTTCTGGAAGGTGCGCGCAATGCCCCTGGCCGTTATCAGGTGAGAAGGGACTCTTGTTATGTTTTCTCCATTCCAGGTTATTTCACCCTCGGTAGGCCTGAGCATGCCGGTCATCATGTTAAAAGTCGTGGTCTTTCCTGCGCCGTTGGGGCCTATCAAGCCCACAAGCTCACCGCCTTTGAGGGTTATGGAGAAATCACTTACGGCTTCAAGCCCTCCGAACTTCTTTGTCACATGGCGCATCTGAAAAAGTGAGTTCATCGCGGTGTTTCCATCACTTTGGAACGCGCAAATTTAGATGCCACATAATCCCAGCTAAGCTCGTTGCGCCCCATGATCCCCTTTCTGGCGAACAGAATGACCAGCATTAAAATCAGGCTGAATATAACCATCCGCATTCCCGGTATTCCGGGGATCAGGAATGGGCCTATTTCCATGGGCTGTTCGACAACTCTGAGCGCCTCGCCCCCCCAAGAGAAAAGCATCGCCCCGATAACCGCGCCGGTCGTGCTGCCGAGACCACCCACGACTATCATGATGAGCAGGTTGAAGGTGAGAAAAAAGGTGAAAAGGCCGGGCGAAATTGTCGTTATCAGATGAGCCAGAAGTCCGCCGGCGATTCCCGAAAAGAAGGCGCTTATAAGGAAGGCGACCATAAGGCGTCGAAAGGGATCGACTCCCATGGCTCTCGCAGCCGTTTCGTCCTCGCGGATGGCCTTCATCGCCAGGCCGAAATTGCTATCGGTCAAACGCTGAATGAGGACGACGGCCAGGGTAGCCACGCCCCATGACCACCAAAGGTTTGTGTAGGGTTGGAGGCCTTTCAGTCCGAGAGGACCGTTAGTGATGCTTTGACCGGCATTACAGAGAACTCGAATCACTTCCCCGAACCCCAGCGTCACAATCGCCAGATAATCACCCCGCACTCGAAGCACGGGAAAGCTGATAAGGAAAGCAAAAAAAGCGGCTGCAACTCCAGCCGCGATGAGCGATACGACGAAGGGTACATGGATAACGCTGAGCGGCCAGATCACCCCCGAGATAATGAAATTAAGCTGTTTTTCGGCCGGGGTCATAGACAGAAGCGCCGAAGTGTAGGCGCCAACGGCTATGAAACCATTGGGGCCAAGATGAAGCAGGCCGCAGGTTCCGTTAATCAGGTTGTAGCTGACCGCAAGTGTGATGAAGATGGCGATGTTATTGAGTATTCTAAGCTGGTAGCCGGAACCGTAGCGGCTGAACAGAAAAAGAATGCCGAACAGGAGAATAACCGACGCCGCGTTAAGCCGGAATTTTGATTTATCGCTCATGAGGCTAAAGGCTCACCCATAATTCCTGTGGGTTTAAAAAGCAGCACGACTATAAGTATCAAAAAGGCGAAGGCATCCCGGTATTCGGCGAGATCGGGCAAAAGGGCCACAATCAGGATTTCGCAAAGCCCGAGCAGGAAACCACCCAAAACAGCGCCGACGATGTTTCCGATTCCCCCGACAACAGCGGCGATGAAAGCCTTCAGACCGGGCAGGACGCCCATGAACGGGTTGATCTGTGGATATTTCATTGCCCACATAAGGCCGCCTGCTGCGGCAAGGCTCGAGCCGAGGAGGAAAGTAATGGCTATAATCCTGTCGAGGTTGATTCCCATGAGCCTGGTTGCCTCGAAATCCAGCGAAGCCGCCCGCATTGCTTTGCCTGTCTTGGTCCTGAATACGATGAAAAGCAGTCCCAGAACGAGAAGCAGCGTTATGATCGGAGAGTAGATGGTAAGCACCAGGATGTGGAGGTTTCCAACGTCGATCACATGGGAGAAGAAAGCGGGCCTTGGAAAGGGCTGAGCAACACCCCCGATAAGAACTAGGGCAAGGTTCTCCATCAAAAAAGACGCCCCTATCGCGGATATAAGCAATGAAATACGAGGGGCCCCCCTCAATGGCCTATACGCAACGCGGTCAAGCAAAATCCCGATTACCCCCGTTACGATAATTGCGAACGGAAAAGCAAGATACCAGGGCAGTGAGAGAAGCGATATTCCATAGATTGCCACATACGCGGCAACCATAAGCAGGTCGCCGTGGGCAAAGTTGATGAGCCTGAGGATACCGTAGACCATCGTATATCCGATGGCAATTAGAGCATAGAGACTGCCGAGCGAGATGCCGTTTATGATTTGTTGAAGAAAAAGGGTAAGGCTCATTTCGCTTACAGCCCCTCGTTCCAGTCTTTCAATGCGTTGCTGATCCGCAGGATAAGTTCCGAGAGTTCGCAGGGTTTGACAAGGTAATCAAAGGCCCCTAATTCCATTCCTATACGGGCAGCCGTCTCCGATCCATGGCCGGTGAGAATTAAAACCGGCATTTTCGGCTCGATGGACTTAAAGACCTTCAAGACTTCGATACCGTCCATGTCTTCCATTTTGAGGTCAAGGAGAGCGATATCGAAAGACTCATTTCTCAAAATATGGATTGCTTCCGTTCCCGAGAGGGCCGTTTTCACCAGAAAATTGCGTCTGGAAAGCCTTTTGGCCAGAACTGCGGCATACCCCTCCTCATCATCGACCAGAAGAAGTTTTCTCTCCTTGCGTGGTTGCGGCTCAGAGTTGTTTGCGTCTTCGGATGGCATATACACCGCCTGTTTTCACGAATCCTTAAGTCTCTGCGTGAATGGGAATGAACACGTGAAAAGTAGTGCCAAGCCCGACTGTGCTGTCCACAGTCAGATTGCCGCCGAGTTTCTTGATGATTCCGTAGCAGATCGACAGCCCCAGGCCTGTGCCTTTTCCGAC
>Ga0326728_10005322_pt1 | contig 36388 bp, 27 predicted proteins | sample MB3enrmetagenome_FD_207602 | JGI IMG/M metagenome (GOLD analysis project Ga0326728, IMG submission 207602) | Lab enriched peat soil microbial communities from McLean, Ithaca, NY, United States - MB31MN | ecosystem: Environmental > Terrestrial > Soil > Wetlands > Peat | place: USA: New York...
AGTTCAGGTCGCCGTGCGCGTCTGAACCGGCGGCGAGAAAGGTCTTGAAGAGCGGGGCATTGGTTCCATCGCTCCGCGGCGCCAGCCCTTGCTGGAGCAGCGGTTGCCATCCTTCCTTGATGCCTTGCTCAAGGCGCGTGTACTGGTCGGCGCCTGGGTCGTGTTGGAAGCAGGCGCTGGCATCCTCGTGCTGGCGAATGCAAAACGGGTCGCGCATGTCGTCAGCCGTGGACATGCTGGCACGGTTCCACGGCTCCAGACCTACCAAGCCCGCTTGGAGTTGTTTTCCGTCCGGCGCCAGGAAATCCGCGCCAAGGTCCCATTTTCCTCCACGCATAACCGGGCTGATGGGATCAAACGGGTGGGCGGCGTAGGCAAATCCGCCCGCTGCGACAATCCGCGCCAGAGCGTCCTTCAGAGGCATGGCCCCGTAGGAAACGGAACCGTCGCCGGTTACGATAACGGTGTCGTCGGCATTCTTGAGTTCGGGGAACCCTTTGTCGGGATCATCGGGGGATGGCACCGCCACCATGTGGACGGTGGTCAAGACAGCGTCCTTGCCGGAAGCAACAGTGACCTCCTCACCCCGAATCAGCATCAACCTTCCGTCGCGGAAGTTTTTGACGTCGTCCAACTCCTCTTTATAGCGGTCGGGAGAAAGATCGGTCGAGTGCTCGGTTAAAAGTAACCAATCCACTCCGGCCTGGATTGCCGCTTGCTTGGTGACGTCGAGCGGATACCCGCGTTCCGCGGGATTGTCCGTGTAGCCGCTGTGGTAATGGATGTCCCCCCGGTACCAGTTGGGGATTTGCGGAAGCGGTGGGGCGTTCAGCTTCACCCGGAGATAAAAGTCTTGGTCCGGCCAATCCACGGCCCGAACTGAAACCCAGAGGTCCACTGAAGCGAACGGTCCGCCCAAGAAGTGGTTGGCGAGAAAAGATTGAACCGCCTCGCGCGGGACCTCGAGAGTCTTCTTATACCGGTCTTGAATCGTCAGGGGTTGGCCGCCCGCGCGCGCGTCGAAAGAAAAGTCTTTGTTCGTTCCCAAGAGCAAGGGCTCCGTGGTGAACTGGTGCCGGGGGCCGCTGGGTTTCACGAAAACATTTACACCTTGGAGTTTCAACGGGTCACGTTTGACATAGTTGGAGACGCCGGACCCCGTGGTGTGGGCTTCCTGCTCGACGCCGTTGATGATCTCCACGAAGATGGGGAGATACACATCTCCAGGATTTCGCAACGAGCGCGGGGCGTCAGCGCGGAAAAACACCCCTGTCTTCGAAAGCTTTCCCTTCCATTGGTCTACCAGTCCTTCTTGGGGCTGAGAAAAAGCCGGTAGGACCGCCGTAAACCAGGCCGCCACGATCGTGGCGCCAAAAAGAGAATAAGAATGCCAGATGGTAGGTCTCATGGGATTAGCTTCCGTGCGACCTGAATGGGGATGCACTGGTTCGCCGAGGCCACCAGCGCCACAGCCTTCCCGTCAGCATCGAGCAAAGGCGCGCCGGATTCACCAGGATCCGCCTTATGTTCCATCGTCAGGGCGCTTCCCTGAGGGGTCACCTGAACGCTGAGAAGGCGGGGGGCGATTTGAGGCTGGCTTATGCCGAAAGGATAACTGCACAAGACCAACCTGGGATTGGCGGCAGGGCTGGCCGCCGGGTCAGGAAAAGACAGGGGTTGAAAGCCCGTCCCCGTAAGTTGCAACAGGGCCAAATCCGACAAGCCTTCGGCGTGAAGGTGCAGCGTCGCCTTCTCCCCGGAGTCGGGGTCTTGGTAATCCTGCTGGACCATTTCATCCGGTGGCGTCTGGAGGATCTTTAAGGATTGTTTTTCCGTGCCGAGAGCGGATTGAAAATTAGGTTGACCGTCCGCTGCCGTCACTTGTGCACCCGCGGGCCAGGCATAGGTTTTCACACTGTCCTTATCCAGTTCCAGGTGTTGGTGTTCGATCAGGAAGTCCACTTGCGGGTCGAACTTCCAGGGCGCGATCACGCGTTTGGTGGTCAGCAGTTTTCCATCCGCACTCACCAGGAAGCCCGTACCGGATTGCGAAAACTGCTCCGATGCTTTGGACTTCGGATCGCGCACCGTGTATTCCGTGTCCAACAGGTAGACAGCGGATTTGGCCTTTCCTCCCACGGTCTCGTCCAAGCGCAATTTCGCCAGATGTTCCTTTGCCATGTTGATGGCCGCAGCGGAGGTTGGATTGGCGAGGGTGTCCAGGATCGTGTCGGCGGTCATGTGGAGGAGGGGATTGCCCTGAAAGAAATTAAGCGGGACTTGTTCGTTCAAGGTCACCGGGATCACGACCTGTTTGGCGCGCAACGCAAGCTTCTCCAGCGAGTTCAGCTTGACCTCGATGAAGCTCTGGCCGGTGATCTGAATCTTGTCCTTGTCCACCATATCGCGGACCGGCTGCATGGAATCGAGCTCGGCAAAAATGATGGCGCATTGGAGAGGCGCGGGAAGGTCGACGAGTTCCTTATTGGAAAGCTTGAACTCTTGGTCAAAAGTTTCGATGTGGACCGGAATACCGTTTACCGTCACATCCTGAAAATACATCCGCTCCACAGTGGCGGCGCGATCCACGGGTCGAAGGCTGACGGAGAGGCCAAGCAGTAAGCGGTCAAAGTTGATATCCCGGAAAGAGAGACTCTTGTAAACACCGGGATTGGGCGCCGGTTGACCTCCCTTCGTGGGAAGTTGATAAATCTTGGCGCCGCGAATTGCTTCCGGCATCTGGCCCGTGAGTTCGGCTTGTTGGGCGAGGACGGGCGCGGAAAGAGTGCAAAGCATCAAGACGACAAGCGAATCAAACCTAAAACGTGAGAGATGGGATGGCGGCGAGAACATTTTGTGTGAACTCCCGGATTAATCCGGCACAGGAGAGGCTTCCTTGGAGAACCGCGCAGTTTCTTCCCTAGGAGGCGGGATCTTGCCAGAAAACCTCGTAGAGTTCCACGGGCGTCTCCTTGCCTTTCACGCGGATGGGTTCCAGTCGTTGCGCCGGTATTCTGCCGTTCAATTGCAAATAGGTGGATTCGGAAACGAGAATCTGCGCCCCGGCTGCATTCGAGCACAGCCGCGAGGCCAAGTTGACCGCGTCGCCGATGACGGTGTAATCCATGCGTTTGGCGGAGCCAATGTTCCCTGCCGTCACCGGCCCAGTATTCACCCCCACACCCATCCGGAGCGGTTGTTGGCCGCGGCTTTCCCAATCGCGATTGAGAGCGACCAGGGCGCGCTGCATTTCCATGGCGGTCTTGGTGGCGCGCAGAGCGTCATCGGGTTTGGGAAGGGGAGCTCCGTAAACCGCCATGATTCCATCGCCGAGGTATTTGTCGAGCGTCCCTCCGCTATCAAAAATGAGGTCCGTCATCTCCGAGAAGTATTCATTCAGCAATTCCACCACGGCATGGGGTTCCATGTGCTCGGACATCCGGGTGAAACCCCGAATGTCGGAAAACAGGATGGTGACGGTTTGATTTTCCCCTCCGAGGTGAATTTCGTTCGGGTTGGCGAGAATTTTTTCGACGATGTTGGAGCTGAGGAAGCGCTCCAGTGCTTGGCGTTCCACCACGCGGCGGGCTAGTTCCTCATGCGAGCGCGCATTGTCGAAGCTGATAGCCGCCTCGGCGGCGATCACGGAAAAAATGCCCAGTTCTTCCTGGGAGAAGGCGTAGGGTTTGCTAAGGCAATCGACGTAAAAGATGCCAAAAACCCGGTCCTTATAGATTAACGGCGCGCACATGGCGGAGCGGATGCCGGAGATGCGCAGGCTCTGACTGGTGGAAAAGCGTTCGTCGGTGCCGACGTCATAAATCAACAGCGGCACGCGGTCATTCATGAGCTTTTCGGTCACCGTGGTGGAAAGAGCGACGCCGCGCGCCTCAGCTTTCAAGGCTTCGTCCTTGTAGAGGAGGACGGCGGGCTTGAAACCCTTCTTGTCGTCGCGGAGCATAACAAAGCCCCGTTCCACGTTGTCCATCTGAAACACCAGTTCCATGACCCGATGCATAATTTCGTCAGGCATCAGAACGGAGGAGAGCGTCTTGCCGACCGCCAGGAGCAATTTCAGGAGGTTGTTTTCCTTCTCCAGAGCCTTTACCCGTTCCTGAATCGGCACCGGAGCTATGGGCGCCGTGGGCGGGGTGAGTCGCAGGGCCGTGCCGATATTATCCGTGCCGACCAGACCGTTTATATCGGTTACCGTTCCGCTGCCGGCCTCAATGTGCAAATCGCCCGCGCGCGTTGTTTCATACCTCAACTCATAAATGCCGACCTCAACGCGGTCCTGATCCTTAAGCCGGTGCTCCTGAACCTGCACGTTGTTTACAAAAGTCCCATTCATGCTCCCCAAATCATTCAGCAAGGTGATATCGCCGGGAAGTACGGTGATCCGCACATGGTGGCGAGACACGCTGCCGTCACGCAGCACCAGGTCGTTTGAATCCTCCCGTCCCACGCTGATCGTGGGGCTGGTAATCTCGAAGATCTGGGTTCCGGCTGAGGGATCGGTAATGACGAATCGAGCCATGCAGAGAGTCTCGTTTACTCCACACGCACCACGTCGGAGAATTCCGGTTTCACACCGGAATTCATCGTAACAATCCGGGCACGCGCATTGCCAGTGTCGATCACTTGAGTGACCTCAATGACTCCCACTCGCGTATTAGGGTCCGTGGCTTTGTAAACAGCCAACCGGGATCCCTGCTGGAGGCCTTGCGCTGAGCCCATGTCAATCATCACATTCGCGCCTTCGACGGCCGTGATGTAACCCTGCGACGTCGGTCGTGACGGCGCGGGACTGGCGGGACGCGCCACCGGCGCGGCCTCCGCCGGAGTGCCGGGCGGCCCCGCGGGCTGGACGGCTAGCTTGCTGAGGGCATTATCGGTCTGGGCGCGCAAGTCCGCGATCGCCGTATTCAGCTTGGAGAAGTGCTCCTCATTGCCAATGTGAAGGGACGAGAGCATCTCATCCAGGTCCTGAAGCTGGCGCTGTTGACGAATGATCACCGCTTGGAGTTGTGCCTGATTCTGTTTCACTTCCGCGAGTTGCGCGTTCAACGCCGCTACTTGATTGCCCAGAGCCTGCATCTGGTCGAGGACAGCCTTAAACTGGTCGTCGAGATACTTTTGTTCGTCCTCTTTGAACTTCGGCCACGCCCTGGGCGTCAAACACAGTAACATTAAGATGGCAAGAATTATCCGGCGCGTCATGATCAAGCCTCCGCAACGTTTCCGGGTGCTTCGCAAGGGACGTCCCGTTATTGGCTGGTGAGAGTAATATTAACAGTGGTTGTTTCGTTTTCTGAGACCGTAACTTGCTGCTGAATCGGCCGGTATCCGGATAGCGATACGACCAGCGTATGAGACCCAACCTTCAATCGAAAAGACGTGGGAGTCTGCCCATCGATGGGCGATCCATCCGCCAGCACCGTAGCGCCGGGCGGAATGGTCCGGACTAGCGCAATCCCCGTCGGCACCCGCGCTTGAAGGGACAGCCTCTTGGTAATGATTTGCCCGCCCTGGAGGGCCACGGTACTCTCAGAAGGCGCCATCCCCGTCCATTTCACCATATAGGTGTGATTGCCCGGGGCCAGGGTAGCGCGGGCGGGGCTCGGCCCATAGGATTTTCCGTCAATGATCACTTCCACGCCCGGTGGCTCTGTGACAACGTCAAGTTCGGCGCGGGGGGATGAAAGGCTGCCCACCACGTTGCTTGTCTGCCCGCTTTCGATCGTCACACTCTGTTGGAAATTGTCGTAACCGTCCATGGAAATCACCACGTTGTGTGCCCCCGCAGGAAGGTCTGCGATGGTATGCGGCGTCAACCAGCTCGGATCGGACTGCCCATCGACGGAAATCCTCGCTCCGTTCACGTTCGCGCTCACCATCAGTTGTCCTACCTTCGCCGCGGCGCGCGCACGTGGTTCCGGTTTCGAAGCCACCGCCGGTTTGGGCGGAGCTTCCGTCGGCTTGGGCGTCGTGGGCTCGGCGGCAGTAGCCGGTGCGGTCGTCGCCGTCAGGGGTGCGGCAGGTTGTGCGGCCGGTGTAACGGGCGGCTGTGGAATCTGCGCAGGGGTTACCTTTGCAACCGCGGGGGGCACGACCGGTGCAACCGCTTGGCTTCGCGGCCGCAAAACCAAGAAGTAGCTGATACCGCCCATGATCGCCACCACCAGGAGCGCACCCAGAACCCAGGCAATCTGAGGGATGGATTGCTGGCGGGGCGCCGGTGGCGGAATCATGTGGATATTGAGAGAGCTTGCGATCGGCGTCTCATCGACTGCCATCGGAGCGGATTGCGGCGGGGTTGGCGTTAGCCGGGTTTGATCCAGGGGTGGGGGGGGGGGGTCGGCTACTGCCGACGGAACAGGAGCTGCCTTCAGAACCACCGTGCCTTGGCCTACCGCTGCGCTGCCCAGGTTCTTATAATTTCTGAGATCTTCCGCCAACTCGCGGCAAGTCTGATAGCGTTCATCGACATTCTTGGCGAGCGCTTTGGAGATGACATAGCTCAGGCCCGCGTGGATCGACGCGTCCAGTTCGCGCGGCGGGATGGGATTCTCATTGATGATCTTATAGATCACCGTCGTAATGTTTTGGCCCCCGAAAGGCTTTTCACCGGTCACCAACTCGTACAGGATCACCCCCAGAGAAAAGATGTCAGACCGGCCATCAATTTGGCGGCCCTTAACCTGCTCCGGAGACATGTAATTCGGCGTCCCCAGGATTTGGCCCGCTTGCGTCATGCCCATGGCCATCATCTTGGCGATGCCGAAATCAGTCACCTTCACCAGGCCGTTATCCAGAATCATGATATTGGCCGGCTTGATATCCCGGTGCACAACTTTGTTCCGATGGGCATGGTCAAGGGCGTCGCAAACCTGGTCATAGATGGGCAAAATGGTTTCGATGGGTAGGACGGTCTGTTCCTGCACGATTTTTTCGAGGGATTTGCCCTCCAGAAACTCCATGGCGAGGTAAAGGACGCCGTTGTCTTCGCCGAAATCGTAGACCGTGATGATATTGGGGTGAGCGAGAATTCCGGCCGCCATCGCCTCCCGTTGGAAACGTTTCTTATACTCATCGAACTCCTGGGGAGAGAGACCCTCGGGGAGCATCGTCTTGATTGCCACCGTGCGCCCAATGATGGGGTCAAACCCTTGATACACAACCCCCATCGACCCGCGGCCCAATTCACCGACAATCTGATATCGCCCTGCTTTCGTCAGTGCTTCGGCCATATTACCTCGCTTCCACACCGCTGACTCGTCCGTGTGTGTTCGGGAACCGATCCACTCGGTTTTTGTCTTCAGACCGTCACTACCCGTTGGTCTAACCGGCTTCAGAAACAAAGCCTTATCAGCAAGGCAAAGGGTAGCTTAAGAGTTGGCGCAAGTCAACAGTACCCCGGTAATGGATCATTATGCTTTTTTTGTAGCGGCGATCTATGACCGCCGGCTTTTGTTTCAATAAGTTCCGGCACTCATCGCGTTGGGGCACGTTATGGCGTGCCCCTGCACCAAACTGGCCCACTACCCTTTTCGGCAATTCTCCGTCCAGCGCTGTGCAAAGACGCACCCGCTGGAGGTAATGTCAATCCTCTCACACAGGAATATCGCCACTTTATCCCCGTGCTTTAGCGCCCTGCCTTTGTTAGCGTTCGCCCTTGCGCAAGTTCCGGCTTGCGTTGTGACGAATCCCGATGTATTAATCGCTTCATTCGATGGGGCAGACCCTGGGAAGGTTCTGGCGCTCTTCCCCGTCAGATATCCAAACAAATACTTCGAGGTTGACCGTGATAAACCGAGCCCTGAGCACTTCCTTCGCTTCCCCGCAAGCAGTCCCATTTTCCTCGGGAGTGCGGCCTCGTTATGGGCCATCCTTTGCATGTATCCTTTTTTGTTTCACGAGCTTGGCGATCACCTTGGGCGTCCCGAGGCGGGGCTATTCACGGGCAGATGCCCCTTTCACGCTGGCAAGCGGTACAAAGCTTTATGTCCGGCTGGAGACCGCCGTCAGCACCAAGACTTCGCACCTTAATCAAGCTGTAACTGCCCGTGTGGTGCGGGAGGTCACCAGCGACCAGGGCGTTCTCGTTCCGATGGGAGCGGAAGTGACCGGGAAGATTGAGAAGCTGATCCCCACATCTGATCCCACGGACCACGCGCGCCTGCTAATCCACTTCACCCAATTGGTCATACCTCGTCAACCTGCCCTTAACCTGACCGCGCATCTGACGGAAGTGGAGAACGCGCGTGAAACGGTCCTTCAGGATGGGACGATTCAAGGTGTCCTTGAAAAGAATGCGGCCGTCGGACGCATGGATGGCCTGTTGGACAAATTAGGATCGCCGGGCAGCGAAATGGAGAAGGTGTCGGGCAAAGCCTTAGGCAAGGCCGATACTTCCATTGATTATGCGGCGGGCACTGACCTGGATTTGACTCTGGATCAACCCCTCACGGTGGGTTCCATTTCGTCGCCGGCAGCGGCGGCAGAAATCTCACCGGCTTTGGCGGAAGCTGTCCAGAAACTGCTTGTCGAGGCCCCGAATCGCGCTGAGAGCAAGGCAAATAAACCCGGGGATCCGCTCAATTTGGTCATCGTCGGAAATTCTGAGCAGATTCTCAGCGCCTTCAAACAAGCTGGCTGGAGTGAAGCCAAGAAACTAGGCACGAGGTCGGCGATAGGAACGGTCCGCGCCATGGCCAGCGATGAAGGCTATGGGCAGGCCCCGGTCTCCCAGCTCTACCTTTTCGACCGCGCCGAGGACCTGGCCCTCGAAAAGATGCTGAACACCTTTATGAAACGTCATCACCTGCGCCTGTGGCGGACTACCGTCACTACCGCTGATGGCCGCGAAATCTGGCTGGGTGCCTCGACGCACGATAATGGTCTGGATGTACACCTGGGTGTGGTCTCGCACGCGATCGATCCCGACCTGGATGCGGAACGCGGCAAAGTCGGCGCCGACCTGATAGCCGGCGGCTTGGTCGCTGCCGAACGACTGGTGAGCCGCCCCAACCCTCTCTCCGAAGGAAAAACGGCGACTGGGGGTACTTGGAAAACCGATGGCCAGTTGCTGTTAATTGAACTGAAAACTTCCCGCGCCATGTGAAGAACCGGCAGAGGCATTTTGGATTTTGGATTAAGGAGCACGCCATCAATTGATTTCGGATTTTGGATCGGGAAGCTCAGCGGTCAGCAGCGAGCGGTCGGTGAATAGCTAATGCACTTACCGAAGGCTGATAGCTGTTCGCTGACCCCTGAGAGCAGGGATGGCGGACAGGCGTGGTGATTGATCCAAAATCCAGAATCCAAAATGAATTGACGCCCTTCCAAGGCTCGATGTATGTTTCCTTGCGGAGGAACCCCTCCTCCGTTTGCCCCAGGTCCGCGCATGGAGCGTGAGGTCAAACATGGCTTCGACACCAGCTTCCCCGACCGCGGCTGCCCCGCGCGTGGTCGGTAAGATCATCGACACGGTCGTAAAGGTATCCGTAGATGCCACGCGCCCTTTGCCTCTGGTGTGCGCGCTGTACGCCGTGGAGAATTCCCAGGGCGTGTGGCTCTGCGCCTATTACGGAGCTAACCGCAGCGTTTTCGATTACCTCCCCCAAAAGGACGCCGAAATCGACGAAGCCCAACTGGGCATCGCCTTTCTCCACAAAGTCTTCGTTCCCAAAGACCAGTATCAGCCCGCCCAGTGGGAACAATTCAAGAAAGAGCGATTCATGGCTTACGGCGCACACAGCGAATAAGCTCCCCGAAGCTGACTGGCGACAGCTCACAGCGACGGTAAGCTGTCGGATGTAAGCTTTTGGCTTCCTTTTTCCACCTCCCGCTTGCGCACGAATTTTCTGCTATACTGTTTTTCAGACCTCTTTTTCACGGACATTGATAGGCAGTATAAGCGTTGCATTTGCATAGTAGGTTTTGGAGAATCTCTGGCCTCAGGTGGAAGCAGCGTGGCTTCCCGGCCAATCAAAAACCGGAGGTAAGCGTCTATGTGTAATGCCAAGAGAGCTGTGATGATGTTAGTGCTGGCGCTGGCGGTGACCGGGGGGCTGTGGGCGCAACGCCCCGGCGGCGGGGGCATGGGAATGATGGGCAACATGCCGTCCATGCCCGGCTTGCAAAATCCCACGGTAGGCTCCGGCTCGGAGTATCAGATGACCTCAAAAGGGAAAGAAATGGACATCGCCATGGTTGCCTTGGGCAAAGAAGATGTCGATGGTGCTACAGGTTTTTGGATGGAGCAGCGGACCATTAGCCCCGAACTCGGCGGTGAGATGGTCATGAAGGAATTAGTCGTCACCACGGGCACGGAAACCGGGATTAAACGCATGATCATGCAACCACCCGGGCGCCCCCCCATGGAGATGAGCGGCATGATGATGTCGATGATGCAACAACACCAGCCCCATCCCACCACACCCACTGCGGGTGGCAAAGGCGGCATGGGCGAACTGGTGGGCACGGAATCTGTCACCGTCCCCGCCGGCACTTTTTCCTGCCAGCACTATCGTAAGCAGGAACAGAACGGCCCGGTCGATATGTGGATCTCCACGGAGGTTACTCCTTATGCCCTGGTGAAGATGACTGGCTCTGACATGAGTATGGTGTTAAAGAAAACCCTGACCAACGAGACCTCCCATATTAAGGGCGAACCGCAGAAGATGCAGTTCCCCGGAATGCCACAGTAATTAGGTATTGCCCTCCCTTCGCCGTCGCCACGTGGGCCGGGGCTTCCGGCCCGCGCCGCAGGCGGCGCCACAATTTGCGGTGTCCCGCCGGATGTCCGCCCCGCAAGCGCCGCCCTGCGGACAACGAAAACCCCACCCTGCCAGCCGCCGCTACAATCCAAAATGACACACAACTGAGGAACCAGAATGCATGAACTTCCCGTGGTAGAATGCCCGCACATCATCATAGTGATTCCCGCTCTCGGGAGGTGCCGATGTGGCGTCGACCAGTCGCGACCACCCTGATTCTCGTCATCGCGATGATTCTGACTCAGCCCCTGCGGGCGCAGCAGAAGAGCGTAAGGCCCAGCGGCGCTGGGCCGAGGCCGAACGCCGTTCGGCCCTACGTTGCGTGTGCCGCCGCAATGCCGGCCCTGCCCCCGTGGGCGCAACAAAAGCCCTTTACCCAGGAGCAGGTCAGCAACATGGTGCGGGACGGATTCGGAGACGAGTCGGGCGCGAAACTGATCGAGCAGCGCGGGATTGATTTCGCCCCGGCGGAGGATTTTCTCCAAACCCTCAAGGCCGCAGGCGCGAGCGAGGCATTTCTTCAGGCCCTGCGCGCCGCCAAGCCGCCCCAGCCCGCGAGCGCGAAGAAGCCGCTAAACCAAGTGCAGGTTTTCGCCCTGCTGGTGGGCCAAGTGCCGAGCCACCGCGTGGCAATCCTGGTGAAAGAGCCCGGTATCGACTTCGATGTGAAGGATGATTATCTCGCGGGTGGCGCCGACACTGACTTTTGTGTTGGCGACCGTTAAGAACTTAGGACAGGGCAGAGTTAGGACACGTGGACAGAAGAGATGGTGCGCGTGTTGCGGGTGCGCATAAAAGTAATGTGTGCGCCACCCGCCTTAACAAACCTGGGCCGTCCGAAGAAGCATCATTACGTTCCGCAGTTCTTGCTCAGGAATTTCGCCGCGATGGGCGGCGCGCACCTTCACGTATTCGATAAACAAACTGACAGAGTCTTCCAGGCGAACGTAGCTGATGTGGCCGCGGAGAACCGCCTCTACGAGTTCTCATTGGGCAACCTCACTGCAACGATCGAGCCTTCTCTGGCTGATTTTGAAGCCAAGGCAGCCAACGTGCTGCGGGAAGTGCTTAGCAACGATGATCTTGCAGATTTGACGGTGTACCAGCGGGTCGTCCTGAGCGGCTTGGTGGCTCAGCTTCTCCTGCGATCCCCGCAGCAGCGTGCGTTGATGCGCCATATAAACATGAAAATGCGACAGCTCGTCTCGGCCATGGGGACGGACCCAGACCTATTGCCTCAGCTAAAGGTGCTCAACAAGAATGAAGAGAAGCGCTTTACGGCAAGTGTGCTACAGGATTTGACGGAACAGTTCATCCCTGTCATCTCGGAGAAGGCATGGATACTGCACAGCGTCCCCGAGAATGAGACGCTGTACATCTCTGACAACCCCGTGGCGATGCATAATGAGATGAAGTTCGAGCTCCGCGGCAATGTGGGCCTCGCGGTCGAAGGCGTGGAGGTGTATCTACCAGTCAGTTGCAGGCGATGTCTGGGTATGTATTGCCCCTCCATTAGATCTGAGCTTGAGGCGGCATACGAAGAATACCAGCGGCTGGGCGCCGCCGGTCTGCAACCTTTGCCCGCATCACCGCCGGAGGAGGCGGTTCGTTTCATCGGGGCCTTCCGTACAGGCAAATGCAGCCGTCTCCCGAAGGTGTCCATTGAGTTCGTAAATTCTCTGTAGGTGTGGAACGCGGAACGCTATGTTTATTCAGATGCTGACGACTTTGCCCTGGCTCGCGAAATGCTCGCAAAAAACCTAAGGCTGCGAACAGGCCCGAGACCAGAGATCAGCTAACCCGCACATGAAGACGCCACGGCAAAGCTTTTGCCACAGCGGTCAACATACAAGGCCAGAAGGTTAGACATGAAGCTCACGAGCAGTTTGACAAATTAAAGCGGGGTGGCGCATCTGGTAGCCACAGTCAGCGAATTTCTGACTGTGGGTTCTTCTCACCCGTGTATCCCCAATTCGAAGTGCCTGAACCTAGCGGGAAGTTCACGTTTTTGCCAAGAAGAACCTGCGCTCAGGACGGCGCTGACCGCGGCTACCAGTTCCCCTGCATAATCTGTTGACAACCCTCTGGCCGGGCGTTGCTCGCGCGCCGCCTGCAACTCTTCCGAAATCACTGAGGGCCGCGAGGAGTGACACGGTTGAGTATACTTATCACGGCTGCAATCGTGATCTTTTCGCTTTTGGCATTTTGGGTGGGCCGCGCTGCGTATCGGGTCAGCCGGCCCGGTTGGAAGCCCTCGGAGCCCAAAAGAAAACCCAATTCAAAAACCTTTTATACGAAAATCGCTGGCGTTACCAAGAAGAACTCTGACGGGGAACGGCGACAGACCATCATCAAACAGCTAGACGCTGCAGAGCGTGTGGCTCTGATTCGGGAGCCCGACAACCGCTATGACCCGAATGCCATCCGGGTTGAGTCCGATTTGGGGCAGATCGGCTACATCCCCGCTGTGACTGCGTTGAACAATTTAGCGAGTGAAATGGACCGCGGGTGCGAAGTTACTGCCATCATCTCTGAGATCACTGGTGGGGAGCAGGGCAAGCCGACGCGTGGCGTCAATTTGGAAATCACGGTAGTCCGTCGGGTCCCGCCTGAAGAGAAAAATGCAGCTTTGCGGAAGCGGTAGCCACGGTCAGCGCTTTCGTGACCATGGCCCTTTCCTTCGATGACGAACCCACGGTCAATTTCCAAGGCGAATTGGCCGTGGCCACCTCCGGGTCACACAACCTCAGGCGCCGTTCGAACGGGTGAAGGCAATCACGCGATGCCGGGCTTGTCCCACCCCGGCGTTCCGCAAGGTGAATGCGCAACGAGGGGACGGGTCGCCGCGGCGACTCCCCCTACACCTTGCGCAAGTCGATTCAAGTCCACGCTGCGCTTACTGCGGCGTGTCATCGCTTTCTTTTTCGAGGATGCTGTTGATGTCGCGTTTTCCGTGCAGCAGCCGGACCACCCGAACCCCGGCCTCGTGAGCCAGGTAATAGACGCGCAGATCCTCAAATCCCTTGACGGGCCAGGATCTCAGGCCACGGAGAGCTTCCCGGGAAAGGCGCTTGGGCGCGCCGCCCTGCGGTATGCGGATGATCCCCTCCATCGTTCTCCGGACGGCGCTGAGGAAGCGTTCGGCCACTTTCGGATTGTCCTGCTCCACCAGGTAGTGGCGGAACTGGCGCAGGATGTCATCCCGTGCCGCGGGGAGGATAATCGGTTTCAAAGCTTTTTCCGCGCGCGCTGTTTGCGGGCAATCCCCGCGGCCTCGCTCTTAAGTTCCCTCCAGAACTCTTTGGTCAGCGGAATTTCTTGGCCGGATGTCAACCCTTCAACCAGCAACGCTTCCAGCCTGGCATCCTCTTCCTTGGCCCGAGCCTCGCGCAACAGGGTGCGGAAGTACTCGCTGACGTTTCCGTAATCCTTCGTGGCAATCTGGTGCTCCACAAAGCCTTTAAGCGACTCGGGGAGGGAGATGGTCACGGTCTTCATCGGCGCGCCTCCAGTCTTATCCTCTCGGTGCATCGTATCCAACCTCTTAACTATTCCTAATAGATAAGATACCACCAGGTCTGGTCGTTGTAAAGCCCTAGGCACAGTTAGTCCTTTCGTGGCCGTGGGCTTTTCTTATGAAGACGAACCCACGGTCAATTCCCAAGACGAATTGGCCGTGGCCACCTCCGGGTCACACAACCTCCGGCGCCGTTCGAACGGGTGAAGGCAATCACGAGACGCCGGGCTTGCCCTACCCGGCGTTCCGCGTGGGGATGCGGAACCAGGGGGCGGCAAGCCGTCCCCTACGGCCAAAGTGGGTTTTTCCTATGATGACAAACCCACGGACAATTCCAGCCGCTTGAGCTTGATGCGGTCGGCGTGAACCTGTGCAAGGTCGAGATGCTGGACTTGCCCTACCCGGCGTTCCGCAGGGTGAATGCGGAACCAGGGGGCGGCAAGCCGTCCCCCCTACACCTTGCGTAATTCGCTCACGACGTAGGGGCGGCCTCGTGCTTGCCCTCCGCAAGGGCACCCACGAGGGGTACCCCTACCTACCTTGGTTCGGCGGCAATGCACACCGAGGGGACGGCAAGCCGTCCCTTGCGGCGAAGGGCCATGCGGATGTGGGGGTTAAGAGGACAAGCGGAACGGCGGAGTCACGCGTATTCGGATTGACCATGCGCGTTTATCCATTGGCGGTGGGAATTCACACTGCCAAAGGGGTGAGCTGAAAGACACGTGCGAGGTGCCCCGCCTTTTTGAGATCTCCCGTCTTTAAAGCCTCCCGCACCTCATCCAGCTTTTGTGCGTCTTCCACGGACAAACAGGGCGACCACCCGGTTTCGGATTCAATCCAGTCAACCTCGACGGCGGCGGCGTATTGTCCCTCATGGATGAACTTTGTGCGATGCTTTTTTGTCATGACCTTCTCCTGAGAAAATCGTCTGCCCAGCGGCTTGGGTTAGGCCGATACGCGGTAACAACGACGGCTGGATAATCCGCCGATTCGGGATACCCCACACAACATGGATGGGCTTGCCCTCCCTGTCCTTTTGCAGCACCAGTACACACGGCCCCTTGCAATAGGTTGGGTACTCTTCCACTATAGCGCCCTCAGTGGCTCCTTCAAGAATATCTCTTATGAGAATACCATCAGCCGCAAGCTCATCATACCCGTGATCCGAAATGAGCACCTGCCGGCGTGCTATCAGGTCGAGAATGCGGTGAAAGAGATCACTCATCAATAAATCGTACCGCAGGCGTGCAGCCACGGCCACTCCTTTCGTGACCATGGGCCTTTCCTTCGATGACGAAACCCACGGTCAATTCCCCAGACGAATTGGCCGTGGCCACCTCCGGGTCACACAACCTCAGGCGCCATTCGACCGGGTGAATGCAATCACGAGATGCCGGGCTTGCCCTACCCGGCGTTCCGCATGGTGAATGCGGAACCAAGGGGACGGCAAGCCGCCCCCTACACCTTGCGCGACTCGATCACGACGTAAGGGCAGGCCTCGTGCCCATAAGCGCAAAGATAAAGGCTAGATTCGGCCCTTTTTGAGGGGTTCAGTTTGGTAAAAAAGCAGGATTGAGAAGCTTAGCTTAGCGCTTATGGGCCTCGTGCCTGCCCTCGCGGTCGGCATGGCCGACTTCAGGGCGCCCACGAGGGGCACCCCTACGTTGTGGCACGGGCAACCTGCCCCGATGCATCGGGGTCCCGCCCGTGACCGACAAGGCCAGGATCGCCGTGCCACGATTTGGTTGCGGCTCCGCCGCACTAAGCTTCCTGGTTCGGCGGCAATGTGTACGGAGGGGACGGCAAGCCGTCCCCGTACGGCGAAAGGCCCTGCGGACATCGGGGTCCAGGAGAACAAGGTTTGTACCCGCGTGGTAACGCAGGGCCCGCTCTCCGGCGCTGCGGCTTTTCCAGCGCTACGGGTTCTTGCCGGGCCGCCACAGGATAATCGGTGTTCTCACAGGCCGGGCGCCAAACCCGCGTCGCGGTGGAAAAGCCGCAAGGCTGGAGTGCGAGCCTTGCGCTACATGTTCTCTTACGACCGATTTGCGAACCGCCCCCACGACGGGCTCGGAAATTGGCGATCCCGCGCTATCATTTCCTGCCTGTAGGATTTTTGGAAAGAAAAATCAGGCATAATGCCCCTATCTTAAGCAAATCCGTAGGTATCCCCCCTCGACCCTGGCCGTCAACATGCTAGGCTACAGAATGGAGAGGGGTGCCGGGGTGGAATCGCGCACCGCCGAGGTGTCGGGTGTCAGAGGCCAGGATTGACAATAGACGATCTGCGACTGCTGAAGGCTGAACGCGTTCTCTATCGAGGATGAAACGCTATGACCGTCAGGTGGAAGCATTAGAAAAAATCGCGGCTCTCCACGATGTACCAGAAACAAAAGGGGTTAGTGTTTAGCGTCAAAATGTCTTAACACTTTATCTCATTCAAATACTGAGAGTTAGCTTGAAAGTCGGGAGCCGGGGCGAAAAAAAAGGGCGCGCCTCTCCACGATGTATCAGAAACAAAAGGGGTTAGCAATGGATGGCGAAAATCTTGCAAAAATCTATATCATTGAAACCAAATCAGTTAGCCTATCTTGGTTGGCCAGGTTCACGGGGGAAAAGGGGGGCGAAAAGCTGTGAAAAACTTCTTTAACTTGTTGAAAAAAATGTAGAAAAAATATCAATTTTCCGCCTCTCCACGAAGTTGCTGAAAAAACACGAGTTAAATCATTCTCTCCACGATGTTGATGAAAAGAAAGGTAGTTAAAAGAGGTGCCAAGTTCCAGGTGCCAGGCGCCAGCGACCCACCAAGTTATGAAGGGCGAAGCTTGTGAACTCAAAATCGGGTCATCGGTTCAGCGGCTCATTGATCCATCGGCTGATCAGGATGTTGGTGTTAGATGGCCCGATGCTAAGAGCAGTGGCGAGTGACAAGTGGCGAGCAGGATTGCCGATTGCGGATTGTCTCAATGCAAAATCTAAAATCCCAAATGGCTCGATGGCCCGATGAACCGATGGCCCGATGGCTCGATCCCGCCCGCCGTGCTTGCCGGGCGCTCCCGCCCTGTGGTATATTTATAAGTTGTTTGCATAAAATTGCATGGACAAGGTCTATCGACGGACGCAGATCGTGGACCTCCTGCGAAGTCAGGAGGTCGAAACGCAGGACGACCTTCGCCGCAAGCTGGCGCGCCGGGGCATCCATGTGACCCAGGCGACGGTTTCGCGCGACATCGAGGAGCTCGGCCTGGTCAAGACGCGCACCGGGTACCGCCTGCCGGAGGTGGGGGCGGAACCGATGTCGCCTCCCCAGCCGACCTTGGCGGTGGTGCTGAAGGAATTTCTCACCGACGCCCGCCAGGCTGCGAACCTGGTGATCGTGAAGACCCGGCCGGGGAACGCGCACTCGGTGGCGGTGGCCCTGGACGCCGACCCCTGGGAGGAGATCGTCGGAACCGTGGCCGGCGACGACACCATCTTTATCGCCACTCCCAGTTCGCGCCAAGCGGAAGTGATTCGCAAGAAGATTTTGGCGCTGGTGGCGACTTGAGGCGTTAACAGTCGTCAGTGGTCGGTTGTCAGTAGTCAGTTGCCAGTAGCCTGGGGGCTGATTGCTGAAATTTGATTAGGGACGAGCGACAACCAACAACTTCCAAAGAAAAGGAAAGCGGAATTCAAATCCATGTCTACTTCTTCCCAAGTCAAGCGCGTGGTTCTGGCCTACTCGGGAGGGCTTGACACCTCCATCATCATCCCCTGGCTGCGTGAGAATTACGGCTGCGAGGTCATTGCCATGGTCGGGAACGTTGGCCAAGGCGACGATTACGCCGCCGTCCGCCGGAAGGCTCTGGCCAGTGGCGCTGCCAAAGTTTTTGTCGAGGATCTGCGCGAGGAGTTTGTAACCGGCCACCTTTGGAAAGCCGTCAAGGCAGGCACGATTTACGAAGGCAAGTACCTGTTGGGAACTTCGCTGGCCCGGCCCGTGCTCGCCAAAGCCCAGGTGAAAGTGGCCCTCGAACAAGGCGCGGACGCCGTAGCGCACGGTTGCACGGGGAAAGGAAATGACCAGGTGCGGTTCGAGCTGGCCTACAAGGCCCTGGCGCCCCACCTGCGGGTCATCGCTCCCTGGCGCGAATGGTCCATCAAATCGCGCGAAGATGCTTTGCAATATGCGGAGAGTCACGGTATTCCCGTGCCCGTCACCAAGAAGGATCTCTACAGCCGCGACCAGAATCTGTGGCACCTGAGCCATGAGGGCGGGCCGCTGGAAACCCATCTGGGCGAGCCGCCTGAGGACGCGTGGAAACTCACCTCCAGTCCTCAAAACGCGCCGGATCAGGAAGGAACGGTGGTCATCGCCTTCGAGGCGGGCGTGCCGGTGGCGGTCAATGGCATGCGCCTGGGTCCCGTCAAGCTGGTCGAAACGTTGAATCAAATTGGCGGCCACTACGGGGTGGGCCGCACAGACCTGGTGGAAAACCGCCTGGTGGGAATCAAATCGCACGGGGCGTATGAGACGCCCGGCGGCACGCTGATTTACGCTGCCCACCAGGAACTGGAAGCCCTATGCCTTGACCGGGAAACGCTTCACTACAAACAGCATGTCGCATTGCGATATGCCGAATTGGTCTATTACGGACAGTGGTTCACGCCACTGCGCGAAGCGCTCGACAGCTTTGTTGAAACCACGCAGCGAAACGTGACGGGAAAAGTGATCTTGGGTCTTTATCGCGGCAACATTCGCGTGCTGGACCGCGAGTCACCCTATTCCCTTTATGACACCAGCATCGGCAGCTTCGTGATGGGCGCGGACTACGACCAGAAGGACGCCGCAGGCTTTATCAACATTCTCGGCCTGCCGCTGCGGCTGGAAGCGGCGTTGCGCAAGAAGCGGGAAGCGAAGCCCGCGCGGAGGAAGAAGGGATGAAGCTCTGGGGCGGACGGTTCAGCGGCCGGCGTGACCCACAGTTCGAAAAGTTCTCCGAGTCCTTTTCCCTCGATCAACGTTTCGTTCTGTACGACCTGCGCGTCAACCTTGCCTATGTAAAGGCCATGGGTGAGGCTCGCGTGCTGAAGCCGCGCGAGGCCGCGCAGCTTGCCGCCGGCTTGGAAGTGTTGCGCCGCAAAATCCAGCGCAACCCCCGCTGGGCCCAGGGGCAGGCCGCGGAGGACGTCCACACCTGGGTCGAAGCGGAACTCGAACGGCAGGTGGGCGACGTGGCGCGCAAGCTGCGCACTGGCCGCAGCCGGAACGACTTGGTGGCGACAGAAATGCGCCTGTACGTGAAGGACGCGACGCTTCACCTTGAGCGTGTCCTGGTTGATCTATTGGCCGCGCTGGTCAGCCAGGCGCGGCGCTACTCGCAAGTGGTTCTGCCGGGATACACACACCTTCAGCCCGCGCAACCCATCCTTCTCGCGCACTACCTGCTCGCCTATTTCGAAATGTTCTGCCGGGACGGCAGCCGGTTGCGGGATTGCCGCGCCCGCGCCGATGAGCTTCCCATGGGCGCCGGGGCCCTGGCGGGAACCACCTTCGCGATTAATCGCGAGCGGTTGGCGAAGGAGTTGGGATTCGCGCGCGTGGCCCGCAACAGCCTGGACGTTACCTCTGACCGCGACCCTGCGGCGGAGATGCTCTTCGCCTGCGCCTTGTGCATGGTCCACCTGAGCCGCTGGGCGGAGGATTTGATCATCTACTCCTCGCCGGGCTTTGGTTACGTGGAGCTTGCCGACGCTTATTCCACCGGCAGCAGCTTGATGCCGCAGAAAAAAAATCCGGACTCACTCGAGTTGATTCGCGGGCGCGCGGGCACCCTGCTGGGAAACCTCACGGCCATGCTGGCGGTGATGAAAGGCCTGCCGCTCGCCTACGATCGCGACCTCCAGGAAGACAAGGCCGCAATGTTTTCCGGAGTGGACACCACGTTGGGCGCGCTCGATATCGCCGCGCGCGTAGCCGCCACCCTGCGCATCCGCCCTGAGCGCATGAGGGCCATGACCCAACTCGGGTTCCTGACCTCGACCGACCTGGCCGATGAGCTGGTGCGGCGCGGCATTCCCTTTGCCGATGCGCACGAGCAAGTGGGGAAGCTGGTTCGGCATTGCTCTGCCGAGGGCAAGACGTTTCAGGATTTATCCGCGGAGGAAGCCGCGCAGTTCGTGCCCGGCTGGGATTCCGCTTTGCACGATGTGGCCATTTCCACGGAGCGCTCCGTGGCCCGCCGCAAAGTGACCGGCGGCACCGCCCCCAAACAGGTGGCTCGCCAGGTCGCCCATGCCGAAAAGCTTGTTGGGGAATTGCTGCGGAAGCTAAAATAAGCCCATTGTGCTAGCCCAGACAAACAATGGAAACATCCGGAACAATCATCTGTGGTGTGTGGGGGGCTTGGCAGTGGAATGAAGAGACCTGCGGAAAACGCCTGCTACACCGTAACGATTTCGGTCCTGACCTTCGCAAAATCCATTTTGCCCAATCCCCGATCCTGGGCGAGCTGCAAGTAGCGCAACTGACTGGGCTCGAGGTCCCAGTAGGCCTTGGCCACGTAGGCATCGAGGGCCACGGGATCGGTTCCAGCCACCAGCGTCTTCTTCAGAAGCACGTCGGCCAGGCTGCCGCCCGTGGGTCCGTTGCGGATCAGCACGCGGTAGGCGTCGATCAGGGTTAGGGTGGGACGCATGACGTCGGCGAGGTCGGCCAGACTTTCGTGGATGCGCTGGTGAAGCCGGTTGCGCGCCCCGCCCAGAATGCCATACCAGTTCTTCATCCCCAGCGTGACGCCCGTCAGGCTGTGAGACTTGGCCACCGGAAAATTGATCATCTTGTCGGCGGCGACGAAGGGTTCGAGCACGGGCCACTCACCCAGGACATCGCCGCGCAAGTTGACCTGATGAAACAGACGCTCCTCCGGCAGCACGATTTCGGCGCCCGCGGCGCTGGCGGCATCGGCAATACCGCTGCGCTGGAAGCAACGGTGGGGTTCATTGCAACTTACGTCGGTCACGATCACTTTCTTGGCGCCCGCGTTCAGGCACTCCCGAACCATTTCCGCGACGGCCAAGGGATTGGTATTGGCGCCTTGCTCGGGAGTGCGATCCCACGCAATGTTGGGTTTAATCACCACCACGTCGCCGCGCGCGATGAAACGCTGGACGCCACCCAGCCCCTCGAGAGCCTTCCGCACCAGCGCTCGGGGGTCTTCTCCCTGTGCCACCACCATTTCCGGGTAGCGGGCGTCGACCGGCACCGTGAAGCTGCGGGCGAGCGTTAAAGGGGCCTCATCCTCCGGCCGGTGACTGCGGCTGCGCAGCCAAAGTGCCGCGGCCACTGCCGAAGCGCTCAGGCCTCCTAAGCGCAGGAGGTTTATGAGCATCTCGCGCCGGGGCGTGGAGGACGGTGCCGGGTTTTCGGGCGTGTGCGGGGTGTCCACCATTATCGAGGTGCCGGGCTGTCGATTCGGCTACCGAGCGTCCAATGATTTCCACAAATTGGCAACCGTATTGCCATCTGCTCCATTGGGATGAGTAAGCAAATGGGCTTCCAAAGCGCGGGCGGCCAAGCGTCGAAAGCCACCTGGACAGTGCGGGGCATTTTGTCGCTTATCGGCTTCACGGCGGTCATCGCCCAAGTTGTGCTGATGCGCGAGTTACTGGTGGTCTTCTATGGCAACGAGCTCGCGCTGGGAGTGATGCTAGCCAACTGGCTGCTATGGACGGCGCTTGGCGCAAGTTTGCTCGGGCGCTCGGCGACGCGCGCCAGCCATCCGCGAAAACTCGTTGCGGGGCTTGAGGCGCTGCTGGCTTTCGCGCTGCCCCTCACCTTGTTGGCAGTGCGAGCCAGCAAAGGCTTTTGCCAATCGGTTCCGGGAGAGATCCTGGGGCCTGTGCCGATGTTTCTGACATCCTGCGCGACACTCAGTGTTTTCTGCGTGATCTCCGGTGGGCTGTTTGCGGCGGGCAGCCGGTTGTTCGCGGATATGGCTGGCGCCTCTATGGCTGCGGCCACGGGCGCAGTGTACCTGCTCGAAGCGGCAGGCTCGGGAGCGGGCGGCATGCTTGCCGGCTTGGCGCTGGTGCGGCTGTCAAACCCGTTTGAGATTACGGCACTCCTGGGTGTGCTGAATCTCCTCGCGGCTTGGGCGCTTCTCGCCCCAATGAGCACGTGGCGGCGGGGTCTGGCCGCATGCTTTGGGGTGATGGCTGCGCTTGTCCTCATCGGCGGTTACGAACTCCAGCCCCTTTCGCTTGCCCGGTTGTGGCAAGGCTTTCATTTGGTGGCAGCGCAGAATTCCGTTTACGGCAGCTTGGCCGTCGTGGAGACGGGCGCAAGCCGGAGCCTTTTTGAAAACGGCTTGATCGTGATGACCGTGCCGGATCCCGCGGCAGCCGAAGAGGCCGTGCATTTTGCCTTGCTCGAACATCCTGATCCTCGCCGCCTGCTGCTCATCGGTGGTGGAGTGAATGGCAGCATAACGGAGGCGCTGACCCATCCCAGCCTGGAGCGCCTGGATTACGTCGAACTTGACCCGATGATCTTTGACACCGCGGCGCGATATTTCCCCGAAGAGTGGGACAAGGTTCGACACGATGCGCGCGTGCGCATCCATGCGATGGATGGGCGGCGGTTCCTGAAGAGCACCTCGGACATTTTCGACGTCATCATCATCAATTTGCCCGACCCGCACACGGCCCAACTCAATCGCTTTTTTACGGAAGAGTTCTATCGTGAAGCCGCCGCCAAGCTCCGGCCGGGCGGGATCGTGTCGTTTCAAGTGACCTCCTCGGAAAACTACATCAGCCAGGAGTTAGCCGATTTTCTCCGTTGCCTGGAGCGCACTCTGCGCCAAGTGTTTCCGGAAGTCACCGCGATTCCCGGTGACACCGTCCATTTTTTCGCGGCGGCAAAGCCGGGAACGCTGACCGCCGATCCCCAAGAACTCCTGCGGCGGCTGCGGGCGCGCCGGTTGCATACCCAATATGTGCGGGAGTATTTTCTGCCGTTTCGTATGTCGCCAGACCGCATGCAGGATTTGCAACTCCAAATCGAGCCCATGCCCTCGACGCCGGTCAATCGTGACTTCGCGCCGGTGGCTTATTACTTTGACGTGGCGCTGTGGAGCGCCCCCTTCCACCAAACTTCCGCGCACTGGATTGAGGCGCTCGCGAGCATGAGTTTTAAGCGGCTCCTCGTAGCCACCACGCTGGCGCTGGCGGCGCTGGTGCCGCTGCTGTGGATGTGGCCGGCGGGCCGGGGCGGTACGCCGGAGGCGCGCGCGAGGCGGTCCGCAGCCTTCGCCGTGGCGGTGGTCGGGTTCACGGAATTAGGTTTGGAAATCCTCCTATTGTTAGGTTTTCAGGCGCTCTACGGTTACGTTTATCACGAGCTTACCCTTCTCGTTGCGTTGTTCATGGTGGGCGTGGCGCTGGGCGCCTGGTGGGAGCTGCGCTCGGCGTCCAGCCGGGGCCGTGGTTCTTTGCGGCGGAACTTGCGGCTCCTCGCGGGCCTGCAAATCCTCCTGGCGGCGTCACCGTTGTTGCTTTATGGGCTGTTTATTCAACTTGGGCACGTGAGCAGCGCGGGCGGGCAACGCGCCGCAAGCGAGTTCCTGTTCCCCGCCCTGGCGCTGGTGGCGGGCTTGCTGGGTGGCTTCCAATTCCTGCTGGCCAGCCGCGCCTATTTTGGCGACGCGCCGGAAAGCGGCCGCTCGCCTGGCGTCCTATATGCCCTGGACCTTGCCGGGGCTTGCGCCGGGGCTCTGGCGCTGAGCATCCTGCTGATTCCCGTTTACGGATTTCTGCGCACGGCGGCGCTTATGGCTGCGGCGAACCTAGCCCCGGCACTGATGGCGGCCGCGTCCGGCTGGGATCGGTTGGCCGGTCAGGGAGGGTTGGCTCAGCAGGTGTGTTCTCGCCAAAAACCAACGCCGTAAACATAAAAATGTCGGTGTCATCGTCCTTCCACGCTTGGCGCGGCAGGCCGGCCTTGAGGCAGGTCTCTTCGATGAAAGTGTCGCGGTTCCAATGTTCCTCTACCGGGACTTGTGGCAGTAAGATTCCCTCGATATCTCCCTGCTTCATAATCAATCCATGTTTACCCACCTTGATTTCTTTAATATCCAAGACCCGGCGGAGCGGCGACATGACGGAAACCTCGTACTCGAGGAGCGGCAGTTCCTGGGCGGTGACGGGGGTGAAGCGCGTGTCTTCCAGCGCCGCATAGGCCGCCACGTCACGCACCGTTTCCGCCAGAGATTTCATCGGGGTGATGTAGCCGATGCACCCTCGCAGCTCGCCATGCTCCTTGAGGGTGACGAACGCGCCGCGGGCCTCCTCGAGGCGCGGGGAGCCTGTGGAGCCCACCAGGTACATCTTTCGATCGCGTACGGCGGTCTCCACCGAATTCCGCGCAATCTTCATCAAGGCATCCTTCTCGCGGCCGGTCAGTGAGAATTCCGCGCTCTTCTTGGCGTCCGCCGGACTGGCTGGCGTGATGGCCACCGCGCCATAACCCACCACGCGGGTCTTGTCGCCCGTGGCGTCGCCGGAGTTGGCATATTTCAAAATCTGCGCGTGGGTTGCGCCCAAGCCCTCGGCGGCGATCATAGCCGCGACGATGGGCCCACCACCGCACGCTTCCCAGGTCGCAACGCCTCGTTCCCACATGGCGAAGTTGCGCGACAGGCTGAGGTAGTCCCAATCCGCGATGGCCTGGAGCGTTTGATGGTCGACATTGTTCGCATAGTCATAAGTGTGGTAGTGCGAGAGGTCGGAACTCACCAGCATGAGCGTCTGGGCGCGCGCCTCGGGCGTCTCCGCCAGCAGCGCCTTGGCGAGCGCCCGCCCGAGCGCCCGCTCCAAGCCGTAATTCTGGTCGCCCATGATGATGGGCACCAGCTTGAACTCACCCAGCGTGCGCTGGAGCCAGGGCAGTTGCACTTCCACTGAGTGCTCGGCATTCTCGCCCTCCTTCGCGTGTCCGCGATCGGAGATCTTGATGGTGGAGCTCAATTGCGCAAGCTTGGCTCGAAAATCCTTGTCCACGGGAACATCGCCCAGCGGAGTGGCGTAAGCATCGCCATCATAAATAGAGGAGAAAGGGAAATTGACATAGTGCGACGGTGCAATCACCACGACGCGCGTGTATTTCCGTCCCTTGAGCTGGGCGAAGCACGCTGCCGCCACCGGGCCTGTGAACATGTAGCCGGCGTGCGGGCAGATCAGCGCCACCAGCGGCCCCGGAACTTGCGGCACGGCGTTGTGCGCCAGAAGACCGTCAATCATCTGGGTGAGCTCTTTGGGGTCGGCGGGGTAGAAACCTCCCGCCACGCCGGGCGCGCGAACCTTCTGTTCAGCCCCGCAGCCGGCCTGGTGCGGCACCGCAAGAATCAAAGCGCCGAGCGCGATGAGGATCAAAAACTTGGTATGAGAATCTCTCATGGCATCACCTTTAAGAGGCAGATGGGGAGCGGCTAAGAACTCTAGAGTGAGCCTATCAACCGGTGCTGTATCTTTCCCAACCGAATCCTGCCCATCTGCCTTCTCTTCCCTACGACCAAACGCCGGGAATCGGAGTCTGGCAGAACTGGCACTTACCGTGGTGGAGATAAACGCCGGCAATGGTGTATCCGGTGCGGTCCACCACTTTTTTCCGGCAATGCGGGCAGTAGGTGCTCTCCGCCGGGTGTCCGGGAACGTTGCCGATGTAAACGTAATGGAGCCCCTCGGCATCGGCAATGGCCTTGGCGCGCTCCAGCGTTTCGATAGGCGTGGGTGGCAGGTTCTTGAGCAGATACTCGGGATGGAAGCGCGAAAAGTGCAGGGGCACATCGGGGCCGACTTCGGATTTGACCCAGCGCGCCAATGCTTGGAATTCCGCGTCCCCGTCATTGAGCGTAGGGACCACGAGATAAACAATTTCATTCCAAACGCCGGCCTTGCGAATCGTCAGGATCGCTTCCAGCACCGGCTTGAGCTCACCATTCACAACTTCCTTGTAGAATTTTTCGGAATAAGCTTTCAGATCGATCTTGATGGCATCAACTTGCGCGCACAGCTTCTTGAGTGGGTCGGCCTGAATGTACCCGCCGCTCACTACCACGCTGCGCACGCCCGCTGGCCGCGCCGCTTGGGCGCAATCGAGCACATATTCGAGGAAAATCACGGGCTCGCTGTAGGTGTAGGCGATGACCGGGCAGCTATTCTGCTGCGCCAGAGCCGTGATTTTGTCCGGCGGCGCGTAGGTGGCGCGGACCTGCTCGGGACGTACCTGCGAAATATCCCAGTTCTGGCACATCTTGCAATTCACGTTGCAACCGGCGGTGGCAAGCGAAAAGGCCACGGCGCCGGGCATAAAGTGAAAGAAGGGTTTCTTTTCGATGGGGTCGATGTGCGCCGTCACCACGCGCGAATGCACCAGCGTGTAGTAAGTGCCCCCGCGATTTTCCCGCACGCCGCAGTAGCCGCGTTCCTGGTCGTCAATCACGCACTCGCGCGGGCAGAGCTTGCATTTGGTCTTCTTGTAGGGCAGCTTTTCGTAGAACTTTGCTTCCCGGATGAACTGGCCGTCGTCTTCAGTGGGTGGTGGGGTTGCGAACAAAGGCGCTGCGAGTGGCAGGCCCACAAGTGCTCCGCTACAAGCCGCGAAGCAGGGCAGCGCCGCGGCTTGCAAGAAGCCACGGCGGTCGAGAGCGTTCAAAATCGTGCTAGAGGTGTCACTCATAAGTACCACTCATCCCTCGTCCCCCCGAGGCGTTAAAACAAGGGAGCTACGACACAGATTCAAGCCCCGGCAGGGGCGAGATAGTGTGGCCCGCGGCGCAAGCCGTGGGTGCACGGAGCGCAGAGTTGCGTTTGAGCAACGACAGTGGCGCCATCTGGATTTCTCTCGCTCCGTCGTGATGATGCCACCCCTTTCGGGGCGGGAGAAATACTTCCATTTCCCTTTTTTCCCACAGCTGTCGCCGTGGGCCACATGATGCCGCCCGCCGAGGCGGGCTTCCGAGCCTCCCGCACAGAAGGCGCAGCGAAATCTATGCAACGATCGCTGCCCATTAAATCTCCACCCGTTCGATGCGTTGGGGATCGCAAGTCCCCAACCGGTGCTCAGCGTCGGCGGCGGTGGCGATGTATGCCGGTTCGCGCTTCAATTCGCGCAGGGACGGGGCGCCCACTTCCAGGCGCTTCTTCTCAATGATCTTCCAACCCACGTAATCCAGTGCCACGGGGTCGCGCGACACCAGCAAGCCGTTGTACGGCCACATCCATTGCGGCATAAAGGACGGTCCGCCGTCGTATTGCGCGTTGAGGCCGTCGCAGATATGCAGCCGCACTTTCTGCCGGATGGGTGCGAACGCGTAGACGTCAGCCACGTAAGGGTTACCGCCATCGGAGTGATACTTGTTGGGATTGTGAATTGCGCCAAACATACTCTTGAGCGCCAGCGTGACGCCGGCAATGCCGTGGTCCTTGAGCACGGGCAGGTTGATAATCGCGTCGCAGACCTGCGTCAGCGTGCGGCACATAAGACTGCCCGCTTTGCCGAAGGTGGCGAGGTCGTCCTCAAAACCCAACACGTCGTTGCCGAAACACCGGACGCCCGAACCGTGCTCGGCGATCTTAAAGCGGGCATGCTCCAGGTCGGAGTTCTGCCGGTCCCAGATGACCACCTCGGTAATTCCCGCTTGCCGCAGGCGCTCCGTGATGGCTTCCACCAGCTCCGGGTGCGTGGCGTTGCCGCGGCCACCCAGGCAATTCACCTTCAGCCCGACCACCTCGCCCGGGCGTACCACCTTCCTCCATGCTTCGATGGGCGAGTCGCAGTCAAAAGAAGCCTGGAGGGCGCGATCGAGCAACTGGGCGAGCCGCGTGGAGTCGAAACCCGTCCCCGTGCTGCGGATTTTCGCGTCGCGCGCAATGACCACGCGGGAGCTCGCCGGTTCGGCCGATGCGAATGGCAAAGCCACGGCGCCGCCGTCGCCAAGCTTGCAGGCAGCCAGTGTGCTGCCCAGCATGAAACTCTGCTTCAGGAAAGAGCGGCGAGTTGACGGGAAAAGTGGCCTCTGCACGGGATTGCCTCAGACGAGATCTCAGCGGGTCAGAACATCAGGCGCGGGGCAGGGAATTGAGCAGTGGGCGAACTCACCCACCTCTTGAGTTGAAAGCTGACCCAGACTTTTTGCAGCACTCGACGTGCCAAGGTGCGAATTCGCGCGCCGGGCACCGTCCTTCAAAATCTCAAATTTCATATCACGGCGGCTTGCACCAACCGCGCCTCAGCCCAAATCCTGACCCCCGGCGGCCATCTAATTGCTGCTTTTCTCGATCTCACGTCCAATATCTTTCTCCTTTGCTTTCAGCAACATCGTGGAGAAAATGGTTTAACTCGTTTGTTCTCAACAATATCGTGGAGAGGCGGAAAATTGACATCTTTTCTATATTTGTTTTCAACAAGTTAAAGAAGTTTTCCACAGCTTTTCGCCCCCCCTTTTTCCCATGACCCTGGCTACCGGGGATAGACTAACTGTTTTAATTTCAACGACATAGGTTTTGCAAGATTTTTGTAATCCATTGCTAACCCCTTTTGTTTCTGGTACATCGTGGAGAGCCGCGCCTCTTTTTTTCGCCCCGACTCCCGACTTTCAAGTTAACTCTTTGTATTGGAATGAGATAAGGTGCTGGGACATTTTGACTCTAAAAACTAACCCCTTTTGTTTCTAGTACATCGTGGAGAGCCGCAGTTTTTTCTAATGCTTCCATCTTACGCTGGTGGCGTTTAGTCTTCAGCAGCAGGGTGGTGACCCGCCAGAGGTTGAGAAAGCAGGTGTTAGGTGCTAGGGGCGGGACTCGGGGTTCGGGATTCGGGTATCGGCCACAAGGCCTGTGTTCGAGTTTCTTTTCCTAGACCCTATGCCCTAGGCCCTGGCGCTTACCGCTTTCCTACGTCTACTGTCTACCGTATCCTACGTTGTACTGTGCGATTCCACCCCGACACAGTTCTCGACTCCCTACCCCCGCAAGACGGTGGCCATAGCCTAGTGTAACGATGGTGGATTTCCCGCCGGATGGGCAAAGTGCCTCGAATTTTCCTCAAAATTTCCTGCCGGCGGGATTTTTGTAATGTGAAACTCCTGCGCCAGCTTAGGCCCGTCAGGGCCGACAGAATGTGGCCCACGGAGACAGCCGTGCGGAAAGGCGAGGGTCAGGGGGTGGTCGGACTAGCACAGCGCAGGATGGCCAATTTCCGAACGCGTCGTAGGGGCGGTTCGCGAACCGCCCGCCAGAAAACCGGCAGGATTGTTGACCGGGGTAATTCGCAAACCGGCCCACGGCCACGTTGTAACAAGCAGCGTAGCCCTCTGCTGGGTGAGGTCCGCGGCTTTTCGCGCCCGCTGGCGCTTATCGAGTTTCCGGCTGCGGCCCTTGCTGGGCGCCGGCGGGCAGGGTGATTCGAAAGGTTGTGCCGCGGTTGACTTCGCTGGTGAAGTCAATCGTGCCGTTGTGGAGTTGCACCACTCGAAACGCCATGGCGAGCCCGACGCCGGTGCCGCCGGGCTTGGTGGTGTAAAAAAGGGAGAAGATTCTTTTCTGCGCCTCGGGGGGAATGCCCACGCCGGAATCGCGAATTTCCAATTCGACGGCGTTGGGCATGGCGTGAGGGGTGATCGTCAATTCGCCGCCCTGGGGCATCGCCTGGCATCCATTCAAGACCAAATTCAGCAGCGCTTGCTTGATGAGGTCCCGATCGACGTGCAGCGGCGCCGTAACGCCATTGCCCGCGAAGATCAGAAAAACGTTATTCTTCCGTGCCTGCGGCTCAGCCAGGGCGAACACCTCGCGCACCAAGGGAGCGATTTCCGCATCGACGGGATGAATCTCCACGGGCCGGGTGAAATCCAAGAAAGTTTTGACCACGCGATCGAGGCGCCGAATTTCCTCCGCCAGGATTTCTACCTGCGGCTGCACCTTATCGCCGTCTTCGCCCAACCGCGCCTTCAACACTTCCAGTTGCAGCACCATGGCGTTCAGCGGGTTCTTGACTTCGTGCGCGACGCCCGACATCAGCCGCCCGATGGCGGCGAGTTTGGTGGTGGTGTCGATCTGGTCCTGAATTTCCGCGCGCGAGCCCGTGTCGCGCAGGGTGACGAGGCAACCCACGCGCTGGGCGCCTACGCCCACGAACTGCGCGTTCACGGCGACACGGGTGGAACGCTTGCCGGGCAGTTCGACCGTTTTCCAAAGCAGCGATTGGCGAGTTTGGAAGGCCTCGCGCAACAGTTGGTGCAGGGGCGTGGCCTGGGAGAAAACCTCCAGCGCCGGGCGATGTGCCGGAGTATTGACGGAGGCCCCGAGAAAGCGTTCCGCCGCCGGCGTCGCCAGAACCAACCGGTCCTGCTGGTCGAAAAGCAACAGGCCGTCGCTGAGGTTGCTGAAGACGTGGTCCAGATTTTCCTGGAGGCGGACGAAGGCGGCCTTTTCCCCGCGCATCTGCTCGCCCAGAAGATGAAGTTTGGAGGAAAGAATGCCCCACTCGTCGTGCCGGCTGAGCCTTACGGGGCCGGTGTACTCGCCGCGCGCCAAGAGATCGACGCTCTGCGAGATTTTTTCCAGTGGCCGCAACATGCGAAAGGAGACTACCCCGGCCGAAAGCGTGGCGAAGACGATCGCGGTAAGCGACAGCAGCAGCGCCCAGCGAAGGTTCGGCGAGATCTCATCGCGGAGCAACACCGTGGAGACGCCCACCCGCACATCCCCCAGCGGCTGGGCGCCGAGGGCGAGCGGCAGAATGACTTCATAGACTTGCGGAGGGCCGTAGACCGCGCGGAGTTGCCGCAGCATCCCAGCCCGCGCGAGTTGCAAATAAAGCGGCGCCGGCGTGAGCAGATGGCCCATTTCCTCGGGATTGCTGTGAACCAGGATGGCGAGGTTCGTGTCGGTGATGGCGACGTATTCGACGACGGGTAAATACCCTATGGGCGATTCCATGAGCGACGCCAGGCCCGGGTCGGAGGAGAGGCAGGTTTGCACGAAGCCGCGCAACGCCTGGAGGTCTTGAGGGTTTTCGCCCTGCGGCATACGGCATCCGGCCAGCACCGTGCCCGCTTGGTGAGAGACCTCATCGGCGACGTATTCACCTTTGCGTTGAACTTCCAGCAGGGCTTGACGGGTAAGGTTCGAGATGTAAACCGTGGAGGTGACCACCACCACCAGAAGGACCAACCCGGTGATCAGTCCGGTGAGCTTAGCTTTGAGGCTCAGCCTCATATTCTTTCAACTTATTGTGTAAGGTTTTCAAACTGATTCCCAAGAGTTCCGCGGCGCGCGTCTTGTTGTTGGCGGTGAACGTCAGGGTCTCGAGAAGCAGTCGGCGCTCGGCTTCTGTCACGGTCATTCCCGGCCGAAGGCGCAAGCTGTCGTTGGCGCCCGCCACCACCGCCCGGCCGAAGTCGAGGCCGAAGTTTTCTTTTCCCAGGATTTCACCGGAGCAAGTCACCAACGCCCGTTCCAGGGCATTGCGCAGCTCGCGCACGTTTCCCGGCCACGTGTGCTTGTGCAAGGTTGCGAGCGCGTCGGGGGAAATACCTTTCACGGAGCGGCCGTGTTTGCGGTTCAGGCCTTCCAGGAGCGCCGCCGCCAAATCCGGAAGGTCGTCCAAATGCTCGCGCAAGGGGGGCATGGCGACGTGCACAACATTGAGGCGAAAATACAAATCGCGGCGGAGCTGCCCCTGAGCGACGGCCTCCTCCGGCACCTTGTTGGTGGCGGCCAGCACACGCACGTCAACGGAGATTTCCGACTTGCTTCCCAGGCGGCGGACTTTCGAGTCTTCCAGGACGCGCAGAAGTTTGGCCTGCGTCGCGAGCGGCATCTCCCCGATTTCGTCGAGAAGCAAGGTGCCGCCATCGGCTAACTCAAAGCAGCCGATGCGCCGCTCCACCGCTCCCGTAAACGCGCCTTTCTCGTGACCGAAGATTTCACTTTCCATCAAGGATTCGGGGATGGCCGCGCAGTTTACAGCCACAAAAGATTTGGCCTTGCGGGGGCTGAGTTCGTGGAGGGTGCGCGCCGCCAACTCCTTCCCCGCGCCGCTTTCGCCCGTAATCAGCACGGACGCGCTGGAGGGCGCGACCATTCCAATCAAGCGCATCACTTCCTGCATTTTGGCGGAGCGGCCCACCAGGCTCCCCAGCACGCCCAGATCGCGCAGGCGGCGATGGGCAACTTCCAACTGCCGTTCGCTCTCCTGGCGCTCCAGGCAATTGCGCAATTCCACCTGGAGCCGTTTGGGATCGACGGGCTTTTCCAGGAAGTTGTAAGCGCCCAGCTTGGTGGCTTCGACGGCTTCTTCAATGGTGCCTTGGCCCGTCAGCATGATGAAGCGCAGGCCGGGCCGCGCGTCATGGAGTTGGCGCAGCAGTTCCATGCCGGTCACTTGCGGCATACGAAGATCGGAAATGATGACGGCGGGATTGAAAGCCGCAATTTTCTCCAGACCTTCGGCGCCGTCAGCGGCCGTGTCGGTTTCGTAACCCCAGGCGCTCAGCAGGTCGGACAAACCCTGCCGCGCGTGGGGGTCGTCTTCCACTACCAGAATTTTTCCCAGCTTGGCCACGCCATGACCCTCCGGTCTGAAGATATATTATACCGCTTTGGCATTCTCCGGCTGGGCTGCCAGCAGGGCGGGTCTTCAGAGGCTGCGGGAAAACGCCTAGGCGCTGTCATTCTGAGCCCGCACTTTAGGCGAAGAACCCCGGTAGTTTACTCTGTTCACCAATCCCAGAGAACTGCCGAGGTCCTTCGCGAAGTTTACCCTGAGCGAAGCGAACGGGCTCAGGATGACAGCATTTAAGCGTTTTTCCGCAGCCTGCGAAACTCCGCCCTTCCAAAGCCGCGTTGAGCGATCCGGGTTAGCCAGATGGTAATGTTCCTGTCAAGCAATTAAGAAATGTTTTCTAGATATTTTGACATTGCCCGATGCGGACTGTATACTCCCTCACTACTAGGCGTGCCCTCGCTTCGGATGGAGGCCTTGTCCGGCGCGGGTCTTCATCTCGCCGCCATGAGCAGGAAGGTGTTGCTCGTCGACATCGATGCATCTTCACAGGAGCAGTGTGCGCGCGTTTTGCGGGACTGCGCGTGCGAGGTCAGCGTGGCGAATTCCGGCCCCGCGGCATTGGCGTTGCTGGGGAGCAGGGAATTCGACGCCGCCCTGGTGGATTTCCGGGTGGCCAGCCTGGGCGGAAGCGATCTGCCCACTACCGCTAAACGCGCGCAGCCGGGAATCAACATCATTCTCCTGATGGAGGGAATTGGCAGTGCCCCGCCCCCTCAGCTCCTGCGATTGCGCGAATATCCGCTGCTGACCAAGCCTCTGAAAATCGAAGAGCTGGCGCGGGTGTTGGAGGCCCCGCCGGAGGCAGTCCCACCGTCGGAACCTGACACGGCCGCGTCGGGGTTGGCTCCGCCGGAGTTCGCGGGTCTGGTTGGAGTCTCCGAGAAGATGAAGAAAGTTTACCGGCTGATTTCCAAGGTGGCGTTGCAGCGGCATCCGGTTTTGATCATGGGTGAAAGCGGCACGGGCAAAGAGTTGGTGGCGCGGGCCATCCACACCCACAGCCCCTGGCGCGATCAGCCCTTCGTCCCGGTTGATTGCGGGGCGCTGCCCCCGACCCTCATTGAAAGCGAATTGTTCGGGCACGTGAAAGGCGCATTCACCGGAGCCGCTCAAGCGCGGCAGGGCCTGCTGGCGGCGGCCGGTTCGGGGACCGTCTTCCTGGATGAAGTCGGCGAACTGCCCATCGAACTGCAATCGCGGCTGCTGCGTACGCTCCAGGAGCATGAAATCCGGCCCCTGGGCAGCAACGAGCGGATTCGTTTCGAAGCGCGGATCATCGCCGCCACCAACCAGGATTTGGAGGCGGGAATAAAGCGCGGTACCTTTCGCAGGGATTTATTCTTCCGCCTCAACGTGGTCTCCATCAAAATGCCTTCCCTTCGCGATCGAAAAGAGGATATCCCGGAGCTGGTCCGGCATTTCCTGGCGCGCTTCGGAAGCGAAAAACCCGTGACCCAGATTTCCGACGATGCCTTGGGGCGCTTGATGAGTTACGACTGGCCCGGCAACGTTCGCGAGTTGGAAAACTGCATCCAGCATGCAGTTTCGCTGGGTTCAGGGACCTTCATTCAAATGCAGGATCTGCCCTCCGCCATGCTCTATCACCTCGCGCGCAAGCCCTCTTCCCGGCAGGACCTGACCACCTTGCGAGCGCTCGAACAACAGGCGATCCGGCAAGCGCTCCAGGCCACGGGCGGGGATCGAGTCCGCGCCGCTAAACTTCTGGGTATCGGCAAGACGACGATCTACCGCAAGCTCAAAGAGTACGGCATTGACGTGAATCCGGCGGAGGCGTAAGGCGATAAGTCTTCAGTTCTTAGTTTTCAGTTGTCCGCACCCTTTCCCTTTGGTGCAGAGAGAATAATGAAGACCGCACTAAATCGGAGAATTCTTCTTCCCTCTCCCCTTGGAGGAGCGGGGGAACCGCAAGACGGCAATCCTGCGCGGGCATAAGGCCGTGTGTCTGTCTAGATTGAACTGCTCGCCGAAGTAGAGTAGCCTGAAGCGTAGTGCGCAAAGGTACCCCAACGCGAAAGGTCAGCGTATGCCTGATGTCGCCGCATCCGCTGGTGCTGGCCGAATGGGAGCGCCTGCTCTCAACCGCGGATTTCGAGCTACAGGTGCGGCAGGTGGAGTCGACGCTGATACCCGGCCTGGAGCGACTGTCGTTGCCGGACGCGGAGGTGTTCGTCACCGATGCCCACGGGCCGCGGCAAGCGACGGAGATGCTGGTGGCGGGAATTCAGGAGCGCTACCCCCGCGCCCGGCAGGTCGTGGTGGCCGAGAAATTCAGCGAAGTCTATGCATTTCCCCTGCTTCGGCTGGGAGCCAAGGGGCTGCTCAGCTACGCAGAAGCGCACCAGAAGCTGCCGCAAGCGTTGGGGGTAGTGGCCGCCGGCGGGTTCTGGGTACCGCGAGATTTACTCTCCCGCTTCATCGATTCCAATCTGGGGCTGATGCGTGGACGGTACGTGCCACCGAGTCCAGCAAACCTTAGCCAGCGCGAACGGGAAGTATTGGATGCTTTGCTGGAAAATCTGGCCAACAAGGAAATTGCCGACAAGCTGCACATCTCGGAAAGAACCGTGAAGTTTCACATCTCGAGCCTGCTGCATAAGTTCAGCGTGCGTCGGCGCACCGACTTGATCCTGCTCTGCTTCCAGGACCGCTCTCCTGGCCCCTGAACTGTCCTCCTGTTCAGGTCACCCCCCTGTCCCAAAACTGGCCTTCTCACCGCTTGTCAGCGCGGGCCGAGCGTCATATCCTTCAAGACAAGGCCGGCCTAGTGTGAGGTCACGCCCTTGACGGGGCGGGAGGGACGAGAAAAGGGTTGGTGGGAGTAAGTTATGGATCGGAAGTACTACACCTTCCTCATATTCCCCGGGGCCCATGGCAAGCTCCGCAAGATCCAGTTGCCCTCTTTTGTCGTCCAACTCGTCCTGGGCTTCGCCATCGCCGGAGTCGTGACGGTGGGGGCTCTGGCGAACAGTTACGCCCGCATGCTGCTTAAGGTCTCCAACTACAACACCCTACGAGCGGAACGTGAAGCCCTTAAGACCCATTGCCACAGCCTGGAAGATGTTGTCACGCGGACCAATGAAGAATTGATGTCCTTGCAGTCGCTGGCAGCGGAAGTTGCGCTGGTTTACAGCTTCACGGAAGGCGGACGTGGGCGCCTCCCTGCGGACGTGCTGATGGTGGCGAACCGGGGACATGCCTCACTGGGTGCTGATTACGGCGCATCCCTGTATGCTTTCAACATGATGAAGGTCAGGCCGCTTCTCGCCTCATACCCTTCGGATGCTTCCTCCCCTTTTGGCGAAAAGGTGTATGAAGACTCGGCTACTCCTTCGATTTGGCCGGTGCAGGGGATAATCACGGCAGGCTTCGGACAACGGATGGACCCCTTTACGGGAGAAGGAGCTTTCCACACCGGCGTCGACATTGCAGCTCCTGTCGGGACGCCCGTCAGAGCGGCTGCCG
>Ga0326728_10005325_pt1 | contig 36377 bp, 29 predicted proteins | sample MB3enrmetagenome_FD_207602 | JGI IMG/M metagenome (GOLD analysis project Ga0326728, IMG submission 207602) | Lab enriched peat soil microbial communities from McLean, Ithaca, NY, United States - MB31MN | ecosystem: Environmental > Terrestrial > Soil > Wetlands > Peat | place: USA: New York...
CGCTCAAGAAGGGCGCGCACATCCAGATCGAGGGCGAGATTCGCCACTCCGAGTACACGCCCAAGAAGGCGAAGAAGCCGGTCCGCACCGACTCGATTCGCGTCAACTCCATCCTCAAGCTCGACCGTGCGGAGAAGGCCGCCCCTGAAGATCAGGAAGCCGACGAGCAGTTGCCCTTCGACGAAGCGGTCGAGTAGGCCGCATCCCTTCACGGTGAAAGCCCGGCATCGTCCGGGCTTTCCTACTGGAAACACCTGTGGAATCGCGTTCTTGAGAGGTCCGCTTATGAACAGGATTGCCGCCAACTTCCTCACTCGCACCTTCGCATCGTGCGAAACGATTGCGCTGCTGCTGCGCCGGGAAGGTGCGCCCCGGCCACAGCAGCGCGTGGTGACGATTGAACAGGTTCTCGCGCCGCGCTATATGGCCTGGCTCAACTTTGAGAACGACAACGGCGCGAACATCTATGTCTCGGCCAATCCGCTCTGCGCAGGTAGCCGCAAGCGTACCAAGGAGTGCATCGCATCCGTCCGCCACATCTATATAGATATTGATGAAGACGGCGACGCCCGGCTCGCTGCGCTGCGGGCGTCCGATCTGGTTCCCATACCGACCGCAATCATCTCGACTTCGCCGGATAAGTACCAGGCGCTCTGGCGAGTCGCTGGCTTCGACTTCGAGCGGCAGGAACAGACGCTCAAGCTAATCGCCCAGGCCTTCGGCGGCGATCCCGCTTGCACGGACCGAAACCGGGTGCTGCGCGTCCCCGGTTTCCTCAACCGGAAGTATTCTCCCGCTCATCCTGTCGCAGTCGAATATCCAACCAATGCGATCTACGGTCCAGCCGATTTTCAGTTTGAGAATATCGAGGTTTCTTCCGTGCTCCCGCTCTGCGGAAACACACCGAAGAAGTCCGCCCATTCAACTCCGCCGAAGCACTCCCATTCCGAAGACGACTGGGCCTGGGTTTGCGCGCGGCTTGCACACGGGCAAGACGCCTCGAAACTGACCCGCGAGCTTGCTTCGCGCCGCTCCGATAAACCCGATCCGCTCTACTACGCCCAACGCACCGTCGATGTCGCTTCGGCCAGACTTTGGCTGGACCAAGGCATTCCCATCAATGACGTAATCACCATGCTTGAAGTCCGCCGCCGCTTCGAGATTTCCGCTGCACTTTGCTCAGCTCGTGCGCGGGAGATTGCGGCCACCGCACAACGCATAATTGCCCGTCGAAAGACGGCCTGAAGCCACACACGAAGGAGAGCAATATGCCACTGCTTGAAGTCACACAAACCCGTCACATCAGCGCATCCATTCGGCTCACTGATACGACCGCATTGCAGGTCGATCAGTATGCCGCATTCATCCATGCTTCCGCCGACGATGTTGTCGAGCAGGCGCTTGCCTATGTCTTCTCCAAGGACCGCGACTTTCAGGAGTTTCTTCGCACTCCTGAAGCCCAGCGCATTACGCCGACTCTGCGCATCCGTCGTGCGCCCGCTTCCGAAGCCGCTGAAGCGACTTCAAAGCCTGCATCGAAAGCGCCAGTAGCAGTGGGAGCGAAGGCATGATTTGCCTTCGCTTTCCTGCCCGGACCACTGCGGCGCTGCGCGCCGGAAGAATTTTCGATACTCCATCCCTCATAGGGTGCTGCTGAGGAACTTTGGTTCCTTACTGCGAACCCACTGTACGGATTGTTCTTATCGAAAACTCGGTTCCTGCCAAGGAACCAGACAAAGGAGAGAAAATGCTACTCCAGAATGATCCAGCCAAGGCTAAAAAGCGCAAGCTGAAAGGCCGCCCGCTACGTTCCCAGAGCATCGGAACGAAACTCACTGAGCAGGAAGAAGCAGCGGTCCTTGCCGCCGCTCAAAGTCAGGGAAAATCGCCTGGAGAGTGGGTGCGAGACATCCTGATGGCGGCTGCGCGAAATCGCCTTTCTTCGGATGATTCCGCGCTATTTGTAGAACTCCAGTCGCTTCGTCTTCTGCTTATCAACACCCTTGAGCCGCTGTTGCGCGGCGACAAAATGACCGCGGATCAGTTCAAGGAGATGCTTCGCTATGTGAAGGCGAACAAACGCAAGGCGGCCGAGGACACTCTCGCCAGCTATGCGGAAAGGAGCACAGAACAGATATGAATACGACGCATTGGGGACGCAATGAAACAATCGTGACGCCGCCGCAGGCTCCGATCTACAGCTATGCGGCGATCGCGCTGGCAATGATTCTGACTGCTGTGTTTCTGCGCATCTATATGGGTGCGTTCATGCCGCCGCTCGAACGCTACGACCTCTGGTCGTACATTGAGTCCGGCGCACTGACCGGATTGAAGCAGACCGGCCAGTACCAGCTTCTTGACGTTTCGGATGAGCATCTTCATGCGCATCCTGCGGCCGCTTCCGACGTAGAGCCGGGCGTGACGACGATAGAATTCGCGCGGCCACTGCCTCTTCAGTTGACTGCAAGCGCCCGCACCGCCGGCATGGTTTACCTCTATCGCGGCCCGAAGACCAGCTACAGAAATGGGCCTCTTCATGCCTACCTTCAGCAGTTCGTCTATGGCGGACACAGCGTCGCAGGAGTCTTCCGCTGGCCACTGCTCGCGGGACTTGTTGTGCTCTTGAGCGTGCTCCCGTTTGCCGCTCGCAAAGACGTAGATCGATTCCGGGAGATGAAGTATGGACGCCTGCTCAAAGGCCCGGTTCGCGTGACACCAACCGGTTTCAATCGCGCCGTCAAGGGCGATGGAGTTGGCTTCAGAACAATCGAATCGAAGCAGCTCATGCGCATTCCCCGGCTCGCCGAGGGGCAGCACATCGAGTTGATGGGCGACACAGGCGCGGGCAAGACCCGGCTCATCATGCAGATACTCATGCAGATCAAAGAACGGGGTCATTCGGCCATCGTTTACGATCCGGCTTGCGAGTTCGTTCAGCGATTCTATGACAGCAAGAACGGCGACATCATTCTCAATCCACTGGACGCCCGCTGCCCGTACTGGGGGCCGTCTGAGGAGTTGCGCCGTCGTGCCGAAGCGAAGGCAATCGCGGCCTCGCTCTACCAGCCAACCACGGACAAAAAGGGCGAGTTCTTTACCGAAACGCCGCAGAAGATCTTCGCTCATCTTCTGACCTTCGGCCCTTCTCCTGAGGAACTTGTCGAGTGGATGGCCAACCCGGACGAGATCGACCGCCGCGTCCAAAATACCGAGATGGCGACGATGATCGCCAAGGGCGCGCAGCAGCAGCGCAATGGCGTTCTGGCCTCACTCGGCCTGATTGCCGACAGCTTGCGTATGCTGCCACGCAAAGACAAAACTCGGAATCACTGGAGCGCAACCGAGTGGTCAGAAAACCGGCGCGGCTGGATCTTCTTGACATCGAAACCGAGCGAGCGCGAGGCATTGCGCCCGCTGCACAGTTTATGGATTGATTTGCTGGTTTTGCGTCTCTTGAATGAGCCGAAGGAAGGCCAGCATCCGGTCTGGTTTGTGCTCGACGAACTGGCCAGTCTGCAACGTCTGCCGCAACTACACACGGCCATCACTGAGAACCGCAAATCGAAAAATCCGATTGTGCTTGGTTTCCAGGGGAAAGCGCAGCTTGAGTACATCTACGGCCACATGGCCGAGGTCATGCTCTCGCAGCCTGCCACGAAAATCTTTCTGAAGACTACCGAGCCGAAGGCCGCCGAATGGGTGTCGAGCGCCATCGGCAAAGTGGAAATTGAACGGATGCGGCAGACGCATTTCGATGGCAGTCGCACCGGCAAAAATTTCACGCTGGAGCGCCAGGTTGAGCCGCTGGTGATGGACTCGGAAATCTCCGGCCTGCCCGACCGGCACGCCTACCTGAAGCTCGGCAACTATGTCGCCTGCTTCTCATTCGCCTATCAGGACATTCCGGCAACGCAACCGGCCTTCGTGCCGCGCTCGCTCGATGACGATGAACTCGGCTTCGACCCAAAAACGCTGGCGAAGAAAGCGTCAGAGCCAGAAGCAATCGAAGAGAGCGCAGAAGCCATTCAAAGCGGATTTTCGTTGGGAGACTGAGCGATGCTGAAAATATCGAAAGCCCTTTCCGCAGGCAAGCTGGAAAACTACCACAAGCAGGAATTCACCTCGCCGGACCAAAGCTATTGGAGCCAGGGCCAAACCGTGCAGGGCGAATGGCAAGGCCAGCTTGCCGAAAAATACGGCCTCGCGGGAGCCGTCAGCGCCGATGAGTTCCACCGGCTTTCAGACGGTCAGCACCCACAGACCGGCGAACAACTTGTCCAGCATCGGCAGTCCTTCGAGTATCAAGGAGCCGACGGCAAAACAGTCAAATCCGTCGAGCATCGCGCCGGGTGGGATGCAACCTTCAGCGCGCCAAAGTCAGTTTCGCTGACCGCCCTTGTTGGCGGCGACAGCCGGGTCCGCGAGGCTCACAGCATGGCGGTCACGACCGCTCTCGGCGAGTTGGAACGGTACACGCAAGCGCGGCTTGGTGGCAACCGGCCCGCTGAGTCTACCGGTCAATTCATCGTCGCAAAATTTGAGCATGATACATCGCGTCCCGTCGATGGCTATGCCGCCCCGCAGCTTCACACTCATGCCGTTATCTTCAATGTCACTGAGCGAGCGGATGGAACCACGCGGGCGCTCCAGCCGCAGAGCCTCTTCGAGTCGCAGCAGTTCGCCACTGCCGTCTATCAGTCAGAGTTGACCTTCCGGTTGCGCGAACTCGGATACGAGATCGCCCCCGGCAGAAGCGGCGCGCCGGAGATCAAAGGATATTCGCAGGAGTATCTTGACGCTTCGAGCCAGCGCCAGAATCAGATCCTCGCACACATGCAGCAGAACGGTCTCTCAGGTTACGAGGCGGCGGAGATAGCCGCCCATGCCACCCGCGACAAGAAGCAGATTCAGTCGCCCGCCGAGGTGCTCGCGGCACATCGCAAGCTGGCCACCGAGTTCGGAAATCAACCGAATCAGGTTGTGGCCGCGGCGCGTGAGCGTAGCCAGAATAAATCGGCCGAGCGCGCTCCCGAAAAAGTGCAGAGGGCTGCCCAGGAAGCAGTGACCTTTGCCCGCGAACGCAGCTTCGAGCGCGAAGCTGTCACCGACGAGCGCGCCCTCTTCCGCGATGCCTTGCGGCGCGGTATGGGCGAAACGACCTACGGTCAGGTTCGCACCAGCGTAGAGGCGAGGTTGGCCTCCGGCGAATTTCAACTTGTCACCGCGCCGAAGCACGGTTCCGCGCGGCAGTTCACCACGGCGGAAACCATCCAGGCTGAGAAGGAAATCCTGCGGCAGATGCGCCAGGGGCAAGGCCGCGTTGAACAGATCATGCCCGTTCAGCAAGCCGTGACACATACTGCCCAATACCCGATTCTCAATTCCTCGCAACGCTCGGCGGCGGAAGAGATTCTGACCTCACGCGACAGAATACAAGGCTTGCAGGGAAGCGCCGGCGTGGGAAAGACCACTGCTCTCAAAACCGTGCGCGAGGCCGCCGAGCAGCGCGGGATGATTGTCGAGGGCTTCGCTCCGACCTCCCGCGCCGCGCATCAGCTCCGCGATGCCGGTATCAATGCCGATACGTTGCAAGGCTTTCTCGCCCGGCATAAGCAGCCGACTCCGGAGCGCCACCTCTATATGGTGGATGAGTCGAGTCTCGCCAGCACCAAACAGGTGCGCGATTTTCTTGCCAAGATCGAACCTCACCACCGGGTTCTCTTCATCGGCGACACACGCCAGCATCAGGGCGTCGAAGCCGGAAAGCCCTTCGAGCAGTTGGTTGATGCCGGGATGAAGACGGCGCGACTTGATCAAATTGTCCGCCAGAAAGACCCGGAGTTGCTGCGCGCCGTCGAGCATCTATCACGCGGCGAAGTGGCCGAAGGCGTCGCGCTTCTCGAACAACAGGGCCGCGTCACGGAGATCGCCGATCCTGAGAAACGCATCGCTTCGATAGCCCGGAACTATGCCGACAATCCAACCAATACCATCATCGTTTCACCCGACAATGCTTCGCGCCGCGCGATCAATCAGGCAGTTCGTTCGGAGTTGCAGGAACGCGGCATCGTCGAATCCGAGAACCATGCCCTGCGCGTCCTTGCGCCGCGTTCCGACATGACCGGCGCTGACCGGGCCTGGGCCGCGCGCTATGAGGTTGGCGACGTGCTTCACTACCAGCGTGGCAGCAGAACTCTCGGCATCGAGCAGCGCAGCTATGCGCGAGTAGTCTCGACCGATCCAAAATCGAATCTGTTGACCGTCGAGAAGCCGGATGGCCCGCAAGTTACCTACGATCCTGCCCGTTTGCACGGTATCTCCGCTTACCACGAGATCGAGCGCGAATTTGCTGTGGGCGACCGCTTGCAATTCACCGCGCCGAACCGTGATCTAGGCGTCGCCAACCGCGACCTTGGAACCGTGGAGAAGATCGACGCTAACGGCGCAATGACCGTCCGCATGGACGGCGGCAAAGACAGGGCGGTCACCTTTGATCCGGCAGAGATGAGGCACTTCGATCACGGCTACGCCGTGACCTCGCACAGTTCGCAGGGACTCACTTCGGAACGCGTTCTGGTCAACATGGACACCAACGTCCACCCCGAACTCATCAACACCCGGTTTGCCTATGTTTCTGTCTCCCGCGCCTCGCACGATGCGCAAATCTTCACTAACAATCTCGCCCAACTCGCCCCGCAACTCAGCACCGACATATCCAAGACTTCCGCGCTCAAAGTCGCACAGAGCGCCGCAGCCGTTCAGGGAATCGGCATGGGATGAGTATCTGATGTACAGGTCCGATAGAATGGAGGCGTCACCGGCCTCCACAACCCGCGTTCACTACGCGGCTCGAAGCACGGAGGATTTCGATGACTAACCTGACGACTATGCCCGAGAACTACGAACATATCCGCACTGGAATCGTCGAGCTGCTCAAGGCAGCCCGATCCGCCGCCGCCCGCAATGTCAATTCCATCATGACGGCGACCTACTGGGAGATCGGGCGGCGCATCGTGGTGCTGGAACAGGGCGGAGAGCAGCGGGCCGGATACGGCGAACAGCTCATTGAACAACTGGCCACCGATCTCACAGGGCAGTTTGGCCGTGGATTCAAACGGACGAATCTATGGCAAATGAGGGCGTTTTACCTTGCGTGGCCAGAAGCACAGATTCTCCAGACACTGTCTGGAGAATTCGCAACTGGCATTTCTATCAATGACATATCGAAACGCCCGACCTCAACCGCTGCCTTGGCCGCCCGTTTCGCCTTGCCCTGGTCCGCATATGTCCGGCTGCTATCGGTCAAGAATTCAGAAGCCAGGAACTTCTACGAAGCTGAAGCTCTACGCGCAGGATGGTCCGTCCGCCAACTCGACCGCCAGATCGGCAGCCAGTTCTACGAGCGCATCGCCCTTTCCAAGAACAAAGCCGCCATGCTGGAGAAGGCGCAGACACCCGAATCAACCGACACGATCACGCCCGAAGAGGCTATCAAAGACCCGTTTGTTCTCGAATTCCTGGACCTCAAGGACGAATACTCCGAGTCGGATTTGGAGGAGGCGCTCATCCGGCATCTCACCGATTTCCTGCTGGAGTTGGGGGACGATTTTGCCTTCGTTGGCCGTCAGCGGCGGCTTCGCCTCGACGACAACTGGTTCCGCGTCGATCTCGTCTTCTTCCATCGCCGACTGCGCTGCTTGCTCCTGGCCGACCTGAAGATTGGCAAGTTCAGCTATGCCGATGCCGGCCAGATGCACATGTACCTCAATTACGCCCGTGAGCACTGGACCAAACCCGGCGAGAACCCGCCCGTCGGCCTGGTCCTTTGCGCCGAAAAGGGCGCTGCTGAGGCGCATTATGCCCTCGACAACCTGCCCAACAAGATTCTCGCCGCCGAGTACCAAACCGTCTTGCCTGACGAAAAGCTGATAGCTAAGGAGTTGGACCGGTCCCGGCGCGCCCTCGAAAACTTGGGATCAAGACCCGAACTGCCCGGTAAGCCCATCCGCTAGTTTCGCTTATCATGGGTATTGGATAATCAATGCCATGCCCATGACAAGGTAGCCCTTCAAGCCCATCGCGTGGGCAATCCGGCATGGTTTGGGTGATTTTGCCGGGAGGGTAGACCGTTGAACGCCGTTGAAATTGAAGAGGCCATCTCGCAACTGGCGGATCAGCCGTTTGACCCGGTGAATTTTCCCTATGCTTTCCTCGAAGCATTCGGAAACAAAGAAACAACGATCAAAAGGCTGCGCGCCGGGGCCTCCAACAAATCCGACCTTGGCGGCGTTCTCCAAACCAGCAATATCCATATTAAGGTGTGCGCGGAGGGCGAGGTTACGAAAACCCTCGCCGCGCTACGGGAAAGCCCGTCCACGACGCGAGGTAAGGCCAAGTTCATCCTGGCAACAGACGGGCATACGCTGGAAGCCGAAAATCTTGCTTCCGACGATTCGCCTGTTGCCTGCAACTACGAAGACTTTCCCGACCATTTCGGTTTCTTCCTGCCGCTTGCTGGCATCTCCACCGTCCGGCAGATCAGCGAAAACTCGTTCGACATCCGGGCGACCAGCCGCCTCAACCGGCTTTACGTCGAGCTTCTGAAAGACAACCCGGAATGGGGCACGTCTGCCCGCCGCCACGACATGAATCACTTCATGGCGCGGCTCATCTTCTGCTTCTTTGCAGAGGATACCGACATCTTCATCGGCAAGGGCCTGTTCACCGACACGGTTGCGCAGATGAGTGCGCGGGATTCCTCCAACACCAATACGGTGATTGAGACGCTCTTCCGCGCAATGAACACCAAGATCGCAAACCGTGACCGCGAAGGTCTGCCCCGGTGGTCCAATTCTTTCCCATATGTCAACGGCGGCCTGTTCTCCGGCAACATGGACGTGCCGCGCTTTAGCAAAATCGCGCGTTCCTATCTTCTGCACATAGGAAACCTTGACTGGACGAAGATCAACCCGGACATCTTCGGGTCGATGATCCAGGCCGTCGCCGAGGACGAAGAACGTGGCAAGTTAGGGATGCACTACACCAGCGTTCCAAACATCCTCAAAGTCCTCAACCCGCTTTTTCTTGACGAACTGCGCGCGAAGCTCACCGAGGCCGGCGACAATCCGCGCACTCTGCTCAACCTCCGCAAGCGCATGGCGAAGATCAGGGTCTTTGACCCCGCTTGCGGCTCCGGCAACTTCCTTGTCATTGCCTACAAGGCCATGCGGGAAATCGAAGCCGAGATCAATAAACGCCGCGGTGAGGCGGAGCGCCCCTCTGAGATTCCGAAGGAAAACTTTCGCGGCATTGAACTGCGCGACTTCCCGGCGGAGATCGCGCGCCTTGCGCTTGTGATCGCCGAGTACCAATGCGATGTCCTCTACCGCGGGCAGAAACTTGCGCTTGCCGAGTTTCTGCCGCTCCGTTCCGAGAACTGGATCACATGCGGCAACGCGCTACGGCTTGATTGGTTGAGCATCTGTCCGCCCACTGCAACCGCTGTAAAGTTGGTTGGCGATGATCTTTTCAGCACACCGCTCGACCAGGCCGAAATCGACTTTGCGAACGAGGGTGGGGAGACGTATATCTGCGGTAATCCTCCGTACAAGGGCGGCACCGAACAAACGCCAGAGCAAAAAAGCGATATGGGAGCAGTGTTTGCTCAATGGACTCAGAATTGGAAATCGCTCGATTATGTGTGTGGCTGGTTCTTCAAGTTTGCAGAGTATGCGCGGTTCACTAAGGCTGCTTGTGCGTTTGTCGCCACAAACTCAATCTCACAGGGAGAGCAAGTCGCACGCTTGTGGCCACTGATACTTGAGCACGGACAGGAAATCATCTTTGCTCACACTTCTTTCAAATGGTCGAATCTTGCTACACATAATGCCGGAGTCACCGTTGTTGTCGTTGGTTTGGGAATAAAGACCGGTAAAGCGGTACTCTTCGAATATTTCGGAGGAGACATCCCGCAACGCCGCGAGGTTGAGAACATCTGTCCCTACCTCGTTCCGTACAAGGATATTGTCATTAACGCCTCAACGGACGCCGTATCCGCGGTAGCGGAAATGACGAACGGCAACAAACCGGCAGATGGCGGTCACCTCATTCTCGATTTGGACGAAGCGACCCGTATGCGCACATCAGATGTACGCACAAGGGCCTTCATTCGCAGGTTCGTTGGTGCAGACGACTCCATTAAAGGAGCGCTCCGCTATTGCTTGTGGATTCAGGACAAAGAAAAGGACTGTGCGACACAGATCCCCTCTATTGCCGAACGGCTCGCGCTTGTGAGGACGATGCGCGCTGAAAGCCCCAAAAAGCTCACGAAAGATGGAGCGCATACGCCCCACGCCTTCCAACAGGTTCGACAATCCGGTTCAGAATTTCCCATCGTCATTCCAAGACATTCTTCAGAGTCCAGGCCATATCTTCCGGTGAGCCTTTACGAGCAGGGAACCATTATTGCGGATGGTGCTTTTGCACTTTTCGATGCCCCGCTTTGGAATCTCTCTCTTCTAGTTTCTCGTACACACCTAATTTGGATAGCGGCAGTCTGCGGCAGGATTAAAACTGATTATCGCTACTCAAGCACGCTTGGCTGGAATACCTTTCCCGTACCGACACTAACAGAGAAGAACAAGGCTGACCTCACGCGCTGTGCCGAGGACATTTTGCTTGCGCGCGAGCATCATTTTCCGGCAACGATTGCCGACCTCTACGCCCCCGACACCATGCCAGAGGATTTACATCAGGCGCACGAGCGCAACGACGAAGTGCTGGAGCGTATCTACATTGGCCGCCGTTTCAAGAACGATACCGAGCGACTGGAAAAGTTGTTCGAACTTTACACCAAAATGACGAAGGCAAAGGGGGCGGCATGAGTACCCTCACTGTCATTGATCGGCGTTATCTTGAGAAATTTCTGGGGATGGGTAGCGGCTACGTGCTGAACTACTCGGACAAGACTATTGGCGCGTTCTTCAGCAGCCATTCGATTGACATTCATGGCCCGAAATACCAGACGCACGGGACATCGAAAGCGAATAAATTGCGCGCCTTCTGGGACAATGAAGACGATTCTGTTGTCGGCAAGGTCATGTCCGGCATGGTGGATGAATATGTGGTCGATTGCGAACTGAACAACAAGGAAATTGGTTCTGCTCTTCTCGGAAAGGTGCGGGAGATTCTAGTACGGCTCTCCGGGCAACAGCAGACCACCAACACATCACAGACCGCCGACGCTTTCTTGACCCATGAGTTCACGATTCCGAATGTCCACAAGTTGCCGATTGAAGCGCAGGTCATTCCGGTCATTGAAAGTCGTCTTGATGAAGCCCTAAGAGCACTAGGTGCAGGCGCGCATCTTTCCGTGATCTTTCTTTGCGGAAGTGTACTTGAAGCCGTCCTGCTCGGCGCGGCCCAGAAGGAACCGGCGCGTTTCAATCGGGCCACAGCCAGCCCGAAAGCCAAAGACGGAAGCGTGAAGCAGTTTCACGAATGGAGCCTCGCGCAGTTCATCGATGTTGCTTGCGAAGTTGACCTATTGAAACCTGACGTGAAGAAATTCAGTCATGGATTGCGGGATTTCCGCAATTACATACATCCATATGAACAGATGCAATCCGGTTTTACGCCAGATGAGCACACGGCAAAGCTCTGCTTTCAGGTTCTCAAGGCAGCACTTGCCAGCGTTGCGGGGGAAAGAAAATGACAGAGTTTAATAACATGACCATTGTTGCCGCTGTGGAGGTTATTGCCGAATTCAGGTCCCACGGTGATATGTCGGTTTTAGAAGTTCAGTGGGGCTTTGTCGGAAATTCGTCGAGCAAGTCCGCCCGCGTTGCGAGTTGGGCACACCGTGCCACCGCGATGGATGCACTCCAGGTAATGACCGAAAACGGTCTTGTGCATCTTGGGCGCGCCATTGTCGAAACCGCGATCAAGGCTCCTGAGAGCGTCCGTGACACTGACGCATGGAAAAAGTTTGTCGCAGGGCTTCGGTTTGATGGGTTTGAAGTGGTTGAAGTCCCAACTGAGCCACGCAATCCCTGGGAGACCCCACGCAATACAGTCGTTCTCAAACGGATGTTGCCCACCGACATTCCTGGACTGGACTTCCGCGAAGCCGAAGACGAAGTGACGACCCTGCTTGTTCAGAGCGGCTTCACGGTAGCCAAAGGGCACTTGGAACAAGCAGTATCCGCTTTTCAACGTGGTGAATGGTCTTTGGCAAATAGCGGGCTTCGCAATTTCTACGAGAGCTATTTGAACGAAATCGCTGTCCATTTTAGTTGTGAAAGTTACCAAGACGGCAAGGCAAAGCGTGATTTTCTCGGACGCCTTCAGCCGCCCTTTCTATTGGCTGAATATAACGAGTGGAATGAAAACAGTCAGAAGCCCCAATACGTTCAGGGCTTGATGAGCCGGATGCACCCGCATGGGGGACACCCCGGATTGTCCGAGGAAGAAGACGCAACTTTTCGCCTTCAGATAACCCTCGTCACGGCTCGTTTGTTTTTACGGCGCTATCGCCAACGAATGAAAGAGGTGACTGCATGACAGTTGGGGTGAAATCAGTTCCGTCCATTTCCGTCACCTATGCGCGGAACGGCAATTCAACGAAGGCGAACACGCTGGGAATGCGCGCCATGCAGGAGCGCGCGTATGAAAAGCGCGGTGAGCAGTATTTGCTTATCAAGTCTCCGCCGGCATCTGGCAAGAGCCGCGCGCTCATGTTTATCGCGCTCGATAAGCTGGAAAATCAGGGCTTGAAGCAAGCCATCATCGTTGTGCCGGAAAAGGCCATCGGCGCCAGCTTTTACGATGTGCCACTGTCGCAGTTCGGCTTTTGGGCCGACTGGCGCGTGGAGCCGAGATGGAATCTCTGCAATGCCCCTGGTGGCGACAACGGTGGCAAGGTGAACGCCGTCAGCGCATTTCTTGAAAGCAACGACAAGGTTCTCGTTTGCACTCACGCGACGTTCCGCTTCGCTGTCGATCAGTTCGGAGTGGAGAAGTTCGACAACCGATTGATTGCCGTGGACGAGTTCCACCACGTTTCCGTGAGCCCCGACAACAAGCTGGGCGCGCACCTGGGCCAGTTCATTGCCCGCGACCGTGTGCATATCGTTGCCATGACCGGCTCATACTTCCGCGGCGACGCAGAGGCTGTACTTGCCCCGCAGGATGAGGCGAAGTTCGAGCCTATCACCTATACCTATTATGAACAGCTCAACGGTTATCAGTACCTCAAGCAGCTCGACATCGGCTATTTCTTCTATTCCGGCTCTTATGTCGATGACATTCTCAATGTTATCGACACGACCGAGAAGACCATCATCCACATTCCCAATGTCAATTCGCGCGAGAGTACGAAAGACAAGATGCGGGAGGTGGAGCACATCATCGAGGCTTTGGGTGAGTGGCAGGGGATCGACGCGAAGACAGGATTTCAGCTTGTCAAAATTCCCGGTGGTCGCATCCTGCGTATCGCTGACCTTGTGGACGACGACCCCAACCGGCGCGACGGCGTGACCACTGCCCTGAAAGACCCGGCCCAGAAGAACAACCGCGATTATGTGGACATCATCATTGCCCTTGGCATGGCGAAAGAGGGTTTTGACTGGATTTGGTGCGAGCACGCGCTGACCGTCGGCTATCGCGCGAGCCTGACCGAAGTTGTGCAGATCATCGGGCGCGCCACCCGCGACGCGCCCGGAAAAGCCCGCGCACGGTTTACCAATCTGATAGCCGAGCCGGACGCTTCCGAAGAAGCCGTCACCGAAGCCATAAACGATACGCTCAAAGCCATCGCCGCGAGCCTGCTTATGGAGCAGGTTCTTGCGCCGCGCTTTGAGTTCAAGCCCAAGCACCCTGAGATCGGCCCGACCGAGGGCTTCGAGTACGGCACGGGCGGCTACGATCCTGAGAAGAATAACGTGGGGTTCAACCCAGATACAGGGCTATTCCAGATCGAGATCAAGGGCCTTGCCGAACCGAAGAGCAAGGAAGCCACGCGCATTTGCAAGGAAGATTTGAACGAAGTGATTGCTACGTTCATTCAGGACAAGACCGCGTTGGAGCGCGGCTTGTTCGACGAAGAATTGGTGCCCGAAGAAATCACGCAAGTCCGCATGGGCAAAATCATCAAAGACAAATATCCCGAACTTGACGATGAAGACCAGGAGGCCGTGCGCCAGCACGCTATCGCCGCCCTCAACATCACGCAACAGGCCAAGCAAAATGTTTTGGGAGGGAATACCGGCAGCGGTGAACCGAGTCCCAATACCGCTCTCATTGAGGGAGTACGGCGTTTTGCTCTCAGTGTTACGGAACTCGATATCGACCTGATCGACCGCATCAATCCGTTTGGCGAAGCGTATGCCATCCTCGCCAAGAGCATGAGTGAGGACAGCCTGAAACAGGTAGCAGCGGCAATCTCTGCCAAGCGCACTAACCTGACACCGGACGAGGCAAAAGATCTTGCCGTGCGCGCATTCCGGTTCAAGAAGGAACGCGGACGACTTCCGGCGCTCGACTCTCAGGACGCATGGGAAAAGCGCATGGCCGAAGGGGCCGCCGCTTTCATGCGCTATAAGAAAGAGGGGCGCTATGAGTGACCCGAATCTCGACGAACTAGCCGCAGAACTCGCGGAATTTGCGGAACCGGAAAAGAAAGGCGTACGCCCGCCCCGCGAAGAGCGCATCATCGCTGGCTTCGAGGAAATACAGCGTTTTGTCGAAAAGCATGGATGCGCTCCACAGCACGGGGAAGGCCGCGACATTTTCGAACGGCTGTACGCAGTACGCCTCGACCGCTTGCGCGCGCTGGAAGAATGCCGTTCAATTCTTGCGCCGCTCGACCATCAAGGATTGCTTTCTGGCGCGGTCATTTCCGTCCCGCAGCATGATGCCATCGACGAAGACGAGCTTATGGCAGAACTCGCTGGCGCAGCGGGCGATAGCACCATTACTGAATTGCGCCATGTTCGTGCGAGCGTCGAAAAGCGCGCCGCCGAGGAAATCGCCAATCGTGCAGTCTGCGCGGACTTCGACTCATTCAAACCGCTCTTCGAGCGCGTACAGAGAGAGTTAAAATCGGGCATTCGCCAATCTCTTCCTGTTGACAAAATGGAAGAAATCAAGCTGGCCAAGATACAGCATGGGCAATTTTTTATTGTAGGTGGTCAAATCGCATATGTCGCCGAGGTCGGCCAGGATTTCAGAACTGAATATGACCGCCGCGACAGCAGGTTACGCGTTGTCTACGATAACGGAACTGAGAGCAATTTGTTGGCGCGATCTTTCCAACGCTCACTTTATCCCGATAAAGATAATGCTGGCCGCATCATTACCGACTCCAGCGCCGGACCTTTATTTGCAGATGAACACGACGCCGACGACCTCGCCAGCGGCACGATCTACGTTTTGCGGAGCAAGTCAGACAATCCACAAGTTGCCGCCAATCGCGATGTACTGCATAAAATCGGCGTCACGGGAGGGAAGGTAGAAACCCGTCTCGCAAATGCGAGTCTGGACCCAACATTTCTGCTCGCCGACGTGGAAGTTGTTGCCACCTATGTTCTCTACAATGTCAACCGTGTGAGGTTGGAAAACCTCATCCACCGCGTCTTTGATCCCGCGCAGTTGGATATTGAGATCAAGGATCGCTTCGGCAACCCCGTCAAACCACGCGAATGGTTTCTCGTTCCGCTTTTTATAGTGAACGAAGTGGTCGAGCGGATAAAAGACGGGACAATTACTGAATATGTTTATGACCCCATGACAGCACGACTCGTGAAAGATAGATCACGACCATGACAGTAGATTTGAATAGGCAGCGATTGAACCAGTCGAGGACAATGGCCAGCTAAACAAATCTGTGAAAAGAGCATTCGCCGATGACTCAAACAACCACACCGACCGACACACTGACGACCGCGCCGAGGTTCCACCGCATCACCATTGACCGGTTTCGCGGAATCCAGCACCTTGAATGGAAGCCCAATGCCGGTGTGAATATCATCCTTGGAGGCGGCGATACAGGAAAGACCACGGTCTTAGAAGCGATTTCGCTTCTCTTGTCTCCAACAAACTCGATGGTTATTGCTGAGTCCGACTACTGGGATCGCAAGGTTGGAGAGGGATTTTGCATCGAGGCAGTTATTTCGCTACCTCCATCATGCGGAATCAGCAATCAAGCAAACGCGTCGTGGCCCTGGCAATGGGATGGTCAAAACCTGTCAGTTCCAGATATGGGTGATCTTCCGTTACTCAAAGTGAATGGTGAGGCGGTATATCGCATTCACGTTCGGGGAACAGAGGATTTCGAAGTTCTTTTTGAAATTGTTCAGCCCAACGATGTCCATGATGTGTTCAGTGTTGCGTTACGGAGAAGAATTGGACTTGTTCGTCTTGGCGGGGACGATAAGAATGATCGCGACCTGCGCCTCGTATACGGCTCAGCTTTGGACCGGCTTATATCCGACAAACCGTGGCGCGCAAAGATTCTCAGTGAATTCTCGGACAAGGACATAAAGTCCACTCTGGATCAAGACGCAAAGGACGTAATTGATTCGCTTGATAAAGCATTTGAAGCGCAGACTCTTCCACACAACCTGGGCCTCGGCCTTGTAGGAGGGCAGGGACTTTCTCTGAATGCTCTCATCGGCCTGACAGCAAGGAAACAATCCGTCGATCTGCCGCTTTCAAGTTGGGGATCGGGAACCAGAAGACTTGCGGCGCTTGAAGTTGCTGCTCAGCATCAGGGCGAGAACCCGATCACCATTGTTGATGAGATTGAGCGAGGTCTCGAACCATACAGACAGCGCCGCCTCATAGCGAAATTAGAAAAAGGGCAATCCCAGGTTTTCGTGACTACACATAGTGCAACGATCATCAATTCGGCGAATACATCGAGTCTTTGGTATTTAGATGCGACCTCCAATATAGGGACACTCCCGTCTTCTGCTCCGGTCAAGCTACAGCAAGAGAAGAATCCTGAGGCCTTCTTGTCTACCCTCACTATTTTCGCCGAGGGACCAACCGAAGTCGGGTTTGTCTCGAAGCTTCTCGAATCCGGTCTTGGGAAGAGTTATAGAGAGCGCGGCGTCTTCGTTGCAGACGCAACAGGGAACGACAATGCCCTTCAAATACTTGAGATATTCCAGAAAGGAAAAATCAAGTGCGGCGGATTTGTCGATTATGAAGGCAGAGACCCGATCCGGTGGAAGGCGGTGAAAAAATCTCTTTCTGGCTTGCTATTCCAATGGGAGTCAGGATGTTTAGAAGAAAATATCATACCTTTGGTTCCGGACGATTGTCTGGAGCGACTCGTCAATGACCAGTTCGGTGACAAGGCTGGCATTCGTCTGCGAAGTTTAGCAAAACGCCTTCCAAGCGAAGATAAGGACTTTGAGACACTGAAGGCAAGATCCACCGATCTTCGCGCACTTATTATTGAGGCTGCCACGGGAAGAATTCCGGACGGGATTGCAAATAAAGACGAACAGAAGGCATATAAGAGTGATTCGAGATGCTGGTTCAAGTCCTATGATGGCGGCGTTGAATTATTTGATAAAGTTCGTGCATTTGGGATTTGGCCACAGCTGCGGGACAAGCTCTTACCATTTGTCAATTCGGTTCGAATCGCTTTCGAGTTGCCTCCGCTTGACGATTTGATGAGTGATGAGTGACAACCTGGCAAAATCGGCGCTTCGCTCAGAGGAACGACTCGTCCTCGTGGAGGCGCCGGCTGGGTGTGGAAAGACATTCCAAGGCGCACTTTACGCTTGTGACGTGGCGTCAAGCCTGAAACTCGGCCGCGTTTTGATCCTAACCCATACCCATGCGGCCTGCGATGCCTTCGCCTCGAATACGATGGGCCACAGCCGGAATCTCGACATTCGCACCATCGATAGTCTAATCGTGGAGATTGCAACCGCATATCACATCTCGCTTGGGATTCCTTTGGATGTTAGTACTTGGGTCCGCTTAGCACCCAAGCGTTACTTGCTAATTGCAGAGAAGGTTTCCAAGCTGTTAAGGGAATCGCCTATCATTTCGCAATCCCTTGCCGAAAGGTATCCAGTTGTCATTTGCGACGAGCATCAAGATGCAAACGAATTCCAGGAGGCATTGATTCTGGCGCTGCACGATGGCGGAGCTAAGGTCAGGATATTTGGTGACCCTATGCAGAGAATTTTTCCTGACGGAGGCCGACGCGATTCAGACTTGGCAAAGCAGCGGTGGACCTCATTAAGTGAAAAGGCAAATGTCTATGAGCGCCTCTGCGTTCCGCACCGCTGGAAGTGCGGCTCTCCGGCTCTTGGCGACTGGATTCTTCAGGTGCGCGACGCGTTAAGAGCTGGGAATAAGGTCAATCTGCGTGGGAATCTACCTGCTGGTTTTGAAGTGATCGTTGCTGATAACGAGTCGAAACGGCCTGCGGGCTATGCGCTTTCTAAGCAACGTGCCAAAGATATTTACTCTATCGAGAAAAGTTATCCTGCACTATTGGTTTTGGCCGCGCACAAAAGCACGGTGGAGGCAGTGCATTCGTTCTTTGGCCGAAGAATTCCGATTTGGGAGGGCCATATACGGGAAAGTCTCGATGGCCTCGTAGAATCCATAGAACGAGATAAAGGAGACCCTGTCAAGGTTGCTCAGTGCGCGATAGGATTTATTTCTAGTGTGGCCACGGGGTTCTCGCCTAGCGCATACAGCACAAGGCTTCTTTCAGAAATATCTAGTGGTTGCCAAGGACAGTGCACGGGCAAGCCCGCAATTCTTCAAGAAATGGGTAGGATATTATTGAGCCGTCCCGACTACAAAGGGGTTGCAGCGTTTCTTGGGAGGTTGTCAGAATTGAATCGCACTAATTACTCTTTCCGAAACGTACATATTGACTATAAGCGCGAGTTTGCCGAAGCCATTCGAATCGGTGAATACGATGATGTTGAGATCGGCTTGGCTGAAACGGCCAGGAGGCGGTCCTATTCTCACGCGTCACTTCCTCTGAAGGCCATTAGCACAATCCACAAGGCAAAGGGACTGGAAGGTAGCAACGTACTGCTCGTAGGATGCGACGATAAGCATTTTCAAAACACGGACGAGGCTCGATGCAAACTCTACGTTGCACTGAGCCGAGCACAGAAATCACTAACGATAGTCGTTTCCGCTAAGAATCCTAGTCCGCTACTTGAGATATAACGTGGTGCCTTGTGGGGAAGGAGCACCTTCCCTCGCTACAGCCGCCCAATAATACCGGCGTCTTTCGCTACCCATCCCAGCGGGTCCGTTCCTTCCCCGCAACGCCCCTCCCCAAGTCCATTCGGTATAGAACCTAATTTCTTCTTCGTTTAAATGCCCCCGCTTCATGCGGCTTTATGGCAGAGGCGGTCGGAACCCGTCAAGGGTCTCCGCTGCGCTTCGATGAACGCGAAAAGCCGCGCCCTTGACCGAACCCTCCGCGCCCCTGCCCGCCGCGCAAGACATGAAGCGGGGGCACTCAAACAAAGAAATTGGGTTTGAGGCAGACGCCCTCCTTCAGAATCCGCCCCATGCGGGCAGCACAGGAGAGCGAACATCATGCCATACACCAGCACCAACACCGCCACCACCGCGCCGCACAGCAAAAATGCGGCGCTCCGCAGTGAATCACCCTACCAGCAGCGCACCACGCAGCGCGACAACCCCACGCAGCAACTTATCAAGCAGGCCGTGGATTACCTGCTCCAGCAGCTTGAAGCAGGCAAAAGCGAAACATTGACCGCGTATCTCGCGGCGATGGCCCGTTTCCATGCCTATTCTTTCGGAAACATTTTGGCCATTGCGAGGCAAAGGCCAACGGCGACCAGAGTCGCAGGGTTCTATACGTGGAAGGAGTTGGGCCGGTTTGTGAAGCGCGGCGAAAAAGGAATTCAGATTCTCGCCCCGATGGTTGGACACCGACGCAGGAAAGACGACGCCGACCGCAACCGCACACAGGACGACAGCGGCAAGCCCACACCCGTTCTGATTGGCTTCCGCGCGGTCTACGTCTTCGATGTGGCGCAGACCGAAGGCGCGGACCTGCCGGAGTTCGAGCACAACATTACCGGCGAAGTGGGCGAACACCGTGACCGGCTGATTGCATTTCTCGACGCGCAGCATATCGCGCTCGAATACAACGAAAACATTGCACCCGCTCTTGGCGTTAGCTACGGCGGAAAGATTGCTATCCTTCCCGGCCAGTCACCCGCCGAGGAGGTCGTGACTTTGGTCCACGAGTTAGCGCACGAATATCTCCACAAAGCAGAGCGGCGCACCAAGACCACCGCCACCGTGCGCGAAACCGAAGCCGAGGCCGTGGCCTTCATCGTGGGCCAAGCTATCGGCCTTGAGATGGGCCGCGCCTCTTCGGACTACATCCAGATGTACGCAGGAAATGCCGCATTGCTGGCCGAAAGTCTTGAAGTCATCCAGCGGACCTCAGCGGTCATTCTCGACGCCATCGCCGGAGAGCCGAGCGGCAAATTGTCAGTTGCTTCTGTCGCGATGCCAGAAACGCAGGACGAAATGGCGGAGGTGGCGTAATGAAAACCATCCTTCGCATTCTGGAGCGGGCCGGAGGATACCGGCCCACGCTCTACCTCAAGATCGAGAATCCGCCGTTCATGGCTCTTGTCATCGAAGCCACGCCGGAGCCGGGGCCGACTGGACTGCCCGCAATCTCCATCGCGCACTACGGCGAACAGAACGGCGACCTGATGCGCGACCCGGAGATGTGTTTCGAGTTGTCGAAGTCGCCGCTCTGCGGATTGTCATTATCGAGTTTCTATTTTCGGAATGACTATCTCGGAGTCGAGCAGTATTCGCGCTACCGAGACGACGAGAACTATGTTTTCGTGCCCGACCTCCATCGTCAGCATGAAACCTTTGCTCGGCAGTGGGACAAGAACATCCGCGCACAGGGTTTTCTTGAAACCTTTACGGACAAGTCGATTCGCGGCTAGTCCGCTCCCTGCGGAGCGGACCCACGCCCGACGTGTTACCGCTCCGCCCGCCCTCACTCTTCAACCGCTCGAAAGGAGCAATGAACATGGAAACGACCGTTATCAATGCAACCGAATACCGCGAGCTTCCGCTCGCTCTGCTCAACGAATCGAAGACCAATCCCCGCCGCGTCTTTGACGATGTTAGTCTTCGAGAACTCGCCGCCAGCATTCGCAGTCAGGGAGTGCTTTCGCCCTTGCTTGTCCGTCCACTCACTGAAAACGGTTTTGAGATCGTGGCCGGTGCGCGGCGTTACCGCGCCGCGCAGATGGCCGAGACCGTCACTGTGCCGGTGCGTATCAAGCAGATGAGCGACGCCGAAGTATTGGAGGCGCAGCTTGTCGAGAACCTGATTCGCGCCGAGATTCACCCGATGGAAGAGGCCGAAGGCTTCGCACGGCTTTTGGCGCTGGAGGAGCCGAAGTACAGCATCGAGCAGATAGGCGCACGTGTCGGCAAATCCGCGACTTTCATAGCCTCGCGTTTGAAATTGATTGAACTTGTACCCGCTGCGGTCGATGCTTTCTACGCCAACGAAATCGGCGTGGGCCATGCGCTGCTACTGGCGAAGTTGCCCGCTGACCAGCAGGAACAGGCTCTTTCGGCTTGCTTCAAGGAAGCCTACAACGGCAGCCAGAATCCGGCGCGGATTCTTCTGCCGGTGCGCAACCTGCAATTCTGGATTGAGACGAATGTATTGCTCATCCTGAAAGATGCGCCCTTTGACAAGCGCGACGCGCAGCTTGTCTCCACGGCGGGCAGTTGCGCCGACTGCCCCAAGCGCACTGGCCACAACAAGCTGCTTTTCGGCGACGACCTCGGCAAGCAGGGCGACCAATGCACCGATCCCCGCTGCTACAACGCAAAACTCTCAGCACACGTGGCGAAGGCTGTTGCCGCCAAGCCGAGCCTTGTGCAGATCAGCACGGCTTACGGCGGGCAGAAGGAAGGCAGTCCAGTTTTGCCGCGCAACAAGTACACCGCGATTCGCGACGACAAGCCCCAAAAGAAGGAAGATGCCCAGCGCCCGGAGTTCAAAGTGTGCAAGTATGCCGCCGACGCTATTATCACCGAAGGCAGCGACATCGGCACTATTCACAAAGTGTGCGCGAATCCCGATTGCCCAATCCACCACGCCAGCAAGCAACGGCCCGCGACGGATGCGGCATTCAAGGCAGAGCAGGAGAAGCGCCGCCGCGAAGAAGCCATCGCCCAGGCAACCGGCCTTCGCGTCTTGAAAGCAACCAGCGATGCGGTCCCCGTCCGGCTGATGAAGCGCGATCTGCTCTTTATTGCCGAACACCTTGCCGCCGCTTTGGACGAGCGCCGTCTGGCGGTCATCTTTCGCCTTCACGGCATCGGCAAGGCCAGCGGCGGAGCCGGAGACGCCCCGGCAAAATTGCTCGCGTCCTTTCTTCGCAAGGCCGACGAGAGCACCCTTGGCCGAGTATTGGTGGCAATCACCGTCCTGCAAACGGCGCACAGTTCCAACGAATCCGCGAAAGCACTGCGCGAAGCCGCCGAGTTCTACAAGGTGGACGTGGCCGCGATCACGGCCAAGGTCAAAGGGGAGTTCACCGCGAAAGAAAAGGCGCAAGCCACCCGGAAGGCAACGGACAAAGCGAAGCCAAGCCAGCCGCACACCGCAGCCGCAAAGAAAGCCAAGGCTGCGTAGCGTCAATCAGAAACCTTGAGATAGATGCGGGGTCCGGCGATGCCGGGCCCCATTTTCATTACCAACGCCCGTCTTCCCGCCCTGTGATGTGCTGCCGCTTCGCGCCAGGCTCTTTGGCCCACCCAGACGGGCTTGACAATACTGGATACTCCCCATGACATCCAAGAGTAGACTGTTATGTACTATTGATGGCCAGCGAGGATTACATTTTGCATCTGAAAGCAAACCTTCTCGATAACCTCCCCGGTCAGATCACAGACCCCGGCGATTTGAACGCGAGCCTGAACGCTCGAGGACTGTATAGTCCATATCAATTTGTGCTTCGTCTCTCGCCTGAAGTTCATCGTCAGCTCGCAGCGTTGCCGTCGGGAATTGTGTATGGGGAAATGGACTCTGATTCCGTACAAGCCTTCTCGACGTACCTCCACGAAACAGTTCATTGGTGGCAGCACATTGGCTCATCAGCCGGCTTTGTCCGCAGTCTCAGTTATCCTGCTCAAGCGCACGCAAACTACAAACATCTCAAGCACCTTCTAGCTACCGTCGGGCCAAAGAAGTCCATCGAGAAACTTCTTGAAAGACTTGACGGGCCAAGCTCTCCGGGAACGCCTGCTGGACTCGCAAACACCATTGTTAACAACCATTACGACATTGAATTCTTCAGATTCCTTACCTTCAACCAGACGCGAGCACGACAGGCGATAGCCAATCCGTTCTTTGACTGCCTGGGGCATTCTTTTGCGACCACTTATGCGAACGTTCTCATGATTCTTGCGGCAACGTGTGACGAATACTTTGGTGTGCTTCCTGATCCGAGGCCATGGGAGAACGAATTTCAGATGCTCAGACAACACAAGGAGGAAGGATACTACTTTGGGTCCGATATAAAGGCAGCAGAACTTGGAGTACGTGAGATATTCGAGGGACAGGCCCGTTTTGCACAACTCCAGTATCTTTTCTTTGCTTCCGGTAAGAACCTTAGCTGGGAGGACGTTCGGTCCCATGGAATGCTCGACGGAGTCTACGGAAAAGCCTTTGAAGCATTTTTGCAAGGAACCGAGATTGACTGGCCACCCTCTATCGACCACCCGGCGGTGGCCCTCTTCTTACTGGTATGCGACTTATCCATAAACCCCGGCGAGGGATTCCCCTTGCCGTTACAGTATTTCTCCTCATTTGTTACAGATGTCGATCCGGGAATGCGATTTCTTTTTTTCTGCCGAACGATAGCAACTGAGCGTCCTGACCTCGTGCGAGCAATTGTGGATTATTCAAGAGCGGAATACTTTGAGGTGGCTCAAGCTCTTACTCAACCCCTTATGCTTATATCACCATTAGAAATCGCCGGAACGGTTGAACGCTGGGTGAACGACAATGATGGTCTGCGTTCATTGATGGCAGAGCATGAAACTTTCGACTTCAGCCCCAGAAACCTGTCACTTCGTGTACTGTTCTCGCACTTCTTGGCTTTTAATATCGATAAACTGGCCAAGCCAGAGTTTTTTTGCTGGCCTGGTGCCTGGATGGTTGGTCAGCGCCTCTCGTCGAATATAGTCACGTTATTCGACCGCCATTCGGCACTATTTGTCGACAAAGCCGACGACGGAAGCATTTTTCCACGGATCCTGTCTGGGAAGAATGAATTACTAGTTCAACAGACATTTGAGTCCTTCTACTCGTTCAATGTGACGTACGACATGACGCGCCAGTGGATCGCAGTGCCAGGACCATTCAATTACGACTACAGTTGGCTATCATCTTCAGGGTCACCAAGCGATTCCAAGGGTTTTGCCGATCGTCACTTTGAGATGATTTACGGCGTTCATCCGGACGCTTTCGAAATTGTGTGATTATCAGCGTTTGTTATCGTGTGGAATCCTCGTGGAGCATATTCCGAGAATCTTGCTGTAGCATCCATACCAGCGGAAAAATTAGCCGTATTCCGCGTCAAATCGCAAAATTCGGCGTCAAAGACGATACCACTGGCTGCTGCACCAGGAGACTGGAAAGAACGAGGGAAAGATGGCAAGCGACTCGAATAGTTCTCAGCGCGAATTGTCGCAATTTCATGCTTGTATTTACTGTGGCAACGTCTCTCGTCGAGATGAATTCGACGGCACGGCAATCGCCACCGGCATTTATCCCTGCACAAAGTGCGGCCATGATGGACCGCTCAATATCGTCATTCGAGACGTGGATGCCGCCGCGATTGGCACAAGCGACTCCGCTCCCGGCAGTTCAGAAGGCTAACGCGGTGCTTCGCTGTTGTGGAGTTTGCACCTTGACCAGCTTGCGCCCGACTGCGCGAACGAACTCGCTCGTCAGCCGCTTTTTGTCGTCGGCACGCATCGCCAATCTGGTTACGAGTTTCGGGTGCTCCTCGCTCAGAGGACGGACTGCAATCTCGTTGCTGGAGATTCGCCACGCAGCTTCACGCGTCAGGAACGCAGCGCCCTTGTGCGCCAAGACGAGCGCCGATGCCTCTTCGGCTGTTGTAAAGGTATGCGTGTCCGGCGCGACGATATTCTTTGCGGAAGCCTCCGCTTGAATCATCTCAGTAATGAACGGGTTGATGTGTGGCGCGGGCAGAATCCATTCGTGCGCGCGCAAATCTTCGAGGCGAAGTTCCACACTCCCGGCTTTGGCGTCGCTTTTCGGTAACGCGATATAGCCGGGCGACTCAGCAACCAGCAGGAAGCTGAGCGACGAAGTATCGGGGATGGCCACCACCAGCGCCAAATCAAGATTTCCGGTAGCCACCATGCGCGCGAGTTCGTGCGAGAAGTTGCTCCATAGCTTGACCTTCAGGCCGGGGAAGAGGGAAAGCTGAATCGACTGGATCGCCGTGACCAGATACGGATCTGCATAGACGGACCTGCCAATATGAAGCACTTCGTCCGCCCCCTGCATCGCGGCTTTTGCATCGGCAACAGCACGTTCAGCGTGCAATACGGCGTTGCGCGCTTCTTCCACAAAGTGCCGACCTGCTTCGGTCAGTTCCACGACTTGGTGGTTACGCTCGAAAAGGCGCATATCGATCTGAGATTCAAGCTCGGCAATCCGTTTGCTCAGCGTCGATTGGTCGATGCGCAGCCGCGCGGCTGCACGGGAATAATTCAGTTCTTCGGCCAGCGCAATCGCGGCCTGCAAGAGTCGCATCTCCGGTAGTGCCATACCCGTCCTCCAAGCCAAAGACCAAGGGCAAGTAATGGTTTTTTCCCGAGCAACACAATAGCGATCGGTGCTGCGTGTCTTTACACCACTCCTGAACCGCGGGGTACCGGTCTGGACGCAAGATTCTCCGCGCCGGTTTCTCTTATTGACGCTTAACCGAAAAGAAAGTTGTGGAAGCGCAATCAAAACTTGCTAGATGTGTCTTTATGCGTACACCGCTGGCACCGTAGCTGACTGGAGTTTCTGGGGAGTGTATAGCTGCAATGCCCCATCATGTCGGCCATGCTTCACGAGCGTTATTCCTGATTGGAATAACGCTCTCCGTGGAATTCATTAGACACATCGCCACTGCTCAACCAACCTATGAACTGAGCCGGGCACTACTGGGTTCTCTGGATCAAGAGAGCGAAGGAGGAGCAGCTGCATGAACTCAATGCCTGCAATTCAATCCTTGGGAGCAGGAGATCCACTTCTGACTGCGGAGGAAGTAGCGGCGAAACTCAAGGTCAGCACGGACTGGGTCTGGGATCATTCGTCGCGGAAATTGCCTTATCTGCCAGTGATCCGCATGAGCGATGGCGTGCTGCGTTACCGCGCCAGCAGCATCGAAGAATTTCTGCGAGAGCGGGAACATGCCTCCAATTTGCGGCGCAAACGCCGGTAAAATGGAGGTAGCCCGTTTTCCTCCCACACAGAAATCGAGGAAGCGATGGGTAAATCGCACCAGAAGGGATGGGTGTCGATTCGCGGCAAGAAATGGTACGGATACTTCCGCCGCACGGTGATCGACCCCAGCACAAATCAACCAAAGACCGTCTCAACGCCGGTTGCGCTCGGGCTGAAATCCGAGATGACCAAGTATGAGGCGCGCGAACAACTGGAACTCGAAATCAAGAGACTTACCGGACAGATCGCGGAAGATGGAGTTGTCAAGAACGGCAGCGTCACCTTCGAATGGTTTGTCCGCAACCGCTACCTGCCATTGAAAGAGGCGGACTGGAAAGAGGAGACGGCCAAGACGAAGAAGTATCTCATTCAGGCTGATCTCGTCGATGCGTTCAAGGATGTACGGCTTGAAAACATCGACAAGCTTGCTCTCCAGACTCACCTCAATCAGATGGCCAAAACACGGTCCAGAGACAGAGTGTTGCAAGCCAGAGCCTATATGCGGGCAATCTTCGCGGAGGCAGTCGAACAGGACTTTCTCCCAAAGGACCCGGCGCGCTCAATCAAAGTTCCCACGGAGTTGCGGGAGACCGACAAGACAACGCTCACGTGGGACCAGCTTCGGGCGGCCTTGTCCAGGCTTGCACTTCGGGACTGGATCGTGCTCAAGCTCGATATGTCCAACGCCTTGAGGCCGGGTGAGTTGTTTGGGCTGAGGTGGAGTTGCTTCGATCCTGAGCACTGCCTGATCGAGATCAAAGAGACAGTCTACAAGGGGAAAATCCGCCCCTGGGGCAAGACCAAAGGCAGTCTCACGAAAATCCCGATTGCCGCGCAGCTCGCGGAAGAACTTCAGGCGTGGCGCAGGCAAAGCTGGGAAGAGCAACAGCACAAGAAAAACTGGCAAGGGCCGACTGCGGATTCCCCCGAGGCGTTCATCTTTCCGGGACGCAACGGTGGGTTCATCGATTCGAGCAACTACCGTAAACGGGTGCTGCACAAGCTGGCGGAAGATATGAGGCTGCCGAAGCTGACGTTCCAGGTGATCCGACGCACGATTGCAACGCTGGCCAAGAACAAGGGCCATGTCAAGGACATCCAGGGGATGATGCGCCACTCGCGCCTTGCCACCACGGCGGAAGTCTATATGCAGTCGCTTGAGGACGGTGTTCGCTCGACGGTGAACTCGATTTACGACGAACTCAGCGATACGGGTACGTGGGGATCGGGACCAACATCGACATCACGAATAGGGCGGCGAAGGCCAGAACAAAAATCAGTGCCGACACATTCGGCAAAGGAAATACCTGAAGCGCGAAGACAGGACCACCCTGCAAAGCCGGCACGCGGTGTGGTTTTGGAATTTGCGACAAGATTGCGACAAAGTCGAGGAGGGAGGGAGCTTCTAAATGATTGATTTAATTGGTGGACCTGATCGGGATCGAACCGATGACCTCTTCCATGCCATGGAAGCGCGCTCCCAGCTGCGCCACAGGCCCACATGCTGCAGGGATGCAACTTTCCTATTGTCTCCGCTCTGGCTGAATTCGTCAAACCCCACTCCGCTCCTGCCAAACCCGAGCCGAGCCGAGCCAAGCCAGAATGAAACTGAAGCGGACGCCCCCAGGGCGGTCCTGTAACGTTCATGCGATTGCCGCGCCCGTCCGCCCCATGACACCCGCCTGCTCCACGGTTTACCCTGAGACTGACTATGTCCAGGTTTGGCGCCACACCATTTGCTTTCCCCGAATTCCGCGGCGCCACACGCCGCCTGGTTCTCTGGAACCTGTCGGCCTTCTTTGCGCTGTTGATCGCACAGATGGCTTTTCCGTTCCGGGCGCTTGAGGCGCAAGGCGTGTTTGGCTTTGCTCCCGGCGCGTTCCTGCACGGCTGGTTCTGGCAGCCTCTGACCTACAGCCTGGTTCATCCCACGCTGCTGGGTTCGCTTCTCGAACTTCTCTCGCTCTGGTTCCTGGCCGGCTTTCTTGAGACCTATCACAACTCGACTTGGGTGACCGGCCTCTACGCTGCCTCCGTTTTGGGAACAGCCGCCGCCGCAACCGCAATTTACGCGTGCAGCCACTCGCTGGGCTTTTCTGGTGACGCGATTCTGCTCAACGGCTGCTTCGGCGGCATCTTCGGACTGCTGGTAGCCATCGGTGCGCTCTACGGCGATGTGCAGTTCATGCTCTTTCCCCTGCCCATCGGCATCAAGGCCCGCTACCTGGTGGCTATCTACGCCCTGGTCACCGTGGCCATGCTCTTCGGTCAGCAACGCATATACGCCTTTGCCGAGTTGGGCGGCGCGCTGGCCGGGCTCGCCTATATCCGCATGGCTCCGCGCCGCGGCCTCTCGATCGGGCTCAGCGAGAGATGGTACGGCGTGCGCAACCGCTACTACCGCTGGAAACGCCGCCGCGCCGCCCGCAAGTTTGAGGTTTACATGCGCTCCCAGGGACGCACCGTCCACTTCGACGGCAACGGCCGCCAGATCGACGAAGATCCCGGCGACAAGAAGCGCTGGAACTGAATCCGACACGCCTGCCCCTGTTTTTTACTTCGGTTGCAGATCTTTCATGTTGGGGTAACAATTTACAATCTTCTCTGATATGGCTACCAAACTCGCCTTTCTTTTTCCGGGGCAAGGTTCGCAGACCGTTGGCATGGGCCGCGAACTTGCCGAGCGTTTTCCCGTTGCCCGCGACACCTTCGCGGAGGCCGACGAGGCAGTCGGCTTCCCAATCACAAAGCTGATCTTCGAGGGGCCTGAAGAAGATCTCAAGATGACGGAGAACACCCAGCCGGCCATCCTCACGGTGAGCATCGCCATCCTGCGCGTGCTCGCCCTGCATGGCATTGAGCCCGCGCTGGCCGCCGGTCACTCCTTGGGCGAGTGGTCGGCCCACGTGGCCGCCGGGACCATCAGCTTCGCCGACGCTGTGCGCTCCGTAAAGGCACGCGGAAAAGCCATGCAACTGGCTGTTCCCGCCGGCGAGGGCGGCATGGCCGCCATCCTCTCGCTGGATGCCGACCTGGTGTCTGAGGTTTGCCGGCAGGCCGCCGAGGAGACCGGCCTGGCGGTCTCTGCCGCCAACTTCAACTCTCCCGGCCAGACGGTCATCTCCGGCGCACTGGCGGCGGTCGAGAAGGCCTCCACGCTGGCCAAGACCAAAGGCGCGCGCCGCGCCGTCATGCTCCCCGTTAGCGCGCCCTTTCATTGCGCCCTGATGCAGCCCGCTCAGGAAGAAGTAGCGCGCGTGCTTGGCGCCCTGACGCTGTCCGATCCCAGCATCCCCGTGGCCTCCAACGTTACCGGCGGCCTGGTCATGACAGCCGACGAGGTCCGCGACGCCCTCACACGCCAAGTCACCGGCACGGTGCGCTGGGTAGAGTGCATGAAGTCGTTGATCGCCGCGGAAGCGCAGACCTTCATCGAAGTCGCCCCCGGTAAAGTGCTCTGCGGCCTGCTCAAGCAGATCGACCCCGCACAAAAATCCTTCAATGTGGAAGACGCCGCCAGCCTGGAGAAGACGCTGGCCGAACTGACAGCCGCACCCCCCTCCGAATAAAGCCAATGGGCTTCATCCTCGTCGCGCAGAGAATGAAGCCCATCAAAGCAACATTGGCCGTCAATTCACCCCAACCTCTACGGTCCCAGGTAGATTTCCACGTCCGGTGGCGAGAAGTTGAGTTGGTGCGTCTTCGGATCGTAGTCCAGGTTGAGAGCCTTGCTCTTGCGCCCGTTGATCAGCACCGCCGTCAGCAGCACGTTGCCATACATCCGCGCCGCCACAATCTTGTGGCTCTGAATCGCGCCGTACTCGTTGTCCGGGCTATCCGAACTCCAATCCTGCTGGAAGCGATCGAAGGTGTAGGGGCCGGTCTGGGCTGGGTGCTGCTGCCAATTCTGGTCATGCAGCCAAATGCCGTAGGCAGTGGGCAGATCTTTCTTCTCCACCGCCGTGAGGAAGCCGTTCACCGCCATCCTTCCCCGCAGATGGTTGTTCCAGCGCCAGGGCCAGTCCACCGGGCGTCCGGCCACCAGCCACCAGCCCACAAACAGCACCAGCAGCAGCCCTCCAGCGCTATAAAGAATCGCACGGTTGCGGCGGTCGCGGGCTTCGTCAAAAGCAGGTGCGTCGAGCAGGGTCATGGTGCACTTTCCTCGAATTTAGAATACGGCACAAAAGGGAACAGGGCGCAGGAAACAGGGAACAGCATTCACAACCGAGAGGGAACGCAAGCCGATCTTGCCGCTTGTAAATCCTTCGCCTACCACTCCTTTAGACACCGTCATCGCGCCTTCTGTTCCCTGCCCTTCTACTCTTCCCTGCTGTACGTCGTCCTGCTCTTCTCCGCTTGGCGTTCCAGGGCCAGCTCGATCAGCCGGGTTATCAGCTCCTTGTATTTGATCCCTGTGGCCTCCCACAGCTTGGGATACATGCTGATGCTTGTGAATCCAGGCAGCGTATTCACCTCGTTCAGGTAGATGCGCCGCTTGCCGTCCGGCTCCATCAGGAAGTCCACGCGCGCAAGGCCCGAGAGGTCGCAGGCGCGAAAGGCCGCCACGGCCAGTTCCCGTATTTGCTTGGTTTCCGCCTTGGTCAGCTTGGCCGGAATCACACACACCGAGCCTTCTGAAAGGTACTTGGCCTCGTAGTCGTAGAACTCCTTGCCGGGAATGATCTCGCCCACCACGCTCGCCCTTGGATCGTCGTTGCCCAAGACGGCAACCTCCAGCTCGCGGGCTTTGGATTTTTTCCCGCCCACGCCCTGCTCCACAACCAGCTTGCGGTCATACTTGGCGGCCAGGGTCAGAGCGACGGCGAGTTCCTTGCGGTCATGCGCCTTCGAGATGCCCACCGACGAGCCCAGATTCGCGGGCTTCACAAACACCGGGTATTTGAGCGCGGCTTCGACCTGGGCTACAGCCTTCCGTGGCGACCGTTCCCACTCGGCGCGGAGCAGCGTAACGTGCTTGACCAACGGCAGTTTGGCTTGCGCAAACAGCCGCTTCATCACGTCCTTGTCCATGCCCGCCGACGAGCCCAGAACACCCGAGCCGACATAGGCAATCCCCGCCAGTTCGAAGAGCCCCTGGATGGTCCCATCCTCGCCAAAGGTTCCGTGCAGCACCGGAAATACCACGTCCAGCGACTGGCTGCCCAGCGCCGCATGGCTGTCCAGAGCCGCAACTCCGCTGTTCGTCAGCGCCGCGGCAGCAGCCGGCTCTTCCGGCTCCGGCGCCAGCAGCGTAGGCTGCCCGCCTGCCAGCACCTTTGCTCCAGGCGTGGCTGCCGGATCGCCAGCCCGCAGCTTCTTTGAAGCCTTTGGAGCGGCCTTCGCGGGACTAGTCTCGCCCGAACTCAGCGCAGCCGGCCCGGATGTATCGGGTCCGGAACCCTCCAGCAGCCCCTGCGCCGCTGACGAGGTCAGCCAGTGCCCTGCCTTGTTGATGCCGATCGGTACCACGTCAAACTTCCGCCGATCGATCGCCTTCAGAATCGAAGCAGCCGACAGCAGCGAAACCTCATGCTCGCCGCTCCGCCCGCCAAAGATAATCCCAACCCGTAGTTTTTTTGCCATGTCGTTCTTTGATCACCACTCTGGGTGCGAAAAAATCAGCACTGCTTCAGTGTAAAACCCTTCACAGGATCTTCTTCCCAAATGCCGAGCAGGCCAGTTCCACCGCCAAATCCGCGGTACGGTTGTGCTCGTCGATCACCGGGTTGACCTCGACGATCTCGAAGCTGAGCAGTCGGCCGTGGTCGGCAAGAATCTCCATCGCCAAATGCGCCTCGCGGTAGGTGGCGCCGCCGCGCACCGGCGTGCCCACTCCGGGCGCGTCCTCGGGGTCGATCCAATCCATGTCCAGCGAGACATGGTACCCGGCAGTGCCGCGGCCGGCCGCGCGCAGAGCCTCTTCCATCACCGTTCTCATGCCGCGCTCGTCGATGTCGCGCATGGTATAGACCTCTGCCAACCCGGCCCGGCGGAGGTTCTCCCGCTCGCCGGCGTCGATGTCCCGCAGCCCGATCAGCACCGTGTTCTCTGGCGCAATCTTGGGCGCGTAGCCGAAGATCTTCGCCAGCGGCTCCGGCCCCAGGCCGAGCAGCGCGGCCAGCGGCATACCGTGTACGTTGCCCGAGGGCGAGGTCTCGGGGGTGTTGATGTCGGAGTGGGCATCGAGCCACAAAACGCCAATCTTCTCCCCCTTGCGGCGATAGAACTCGGCCACGCCGGAGATCGACCCGGCAGCCAGCGAATGATCACCGCCCAGCACCAGCGGCGTAATGCCTTCTTCCAGCGTCTTCACCACCGCCTCGGCGGTGCGCGTGCAGGTTTCGGCAATCTGCTTCAAGTAGTGCGCGTTTTCTTTGCCGGATTTCTGGGTCTCGGCAATCTCCACGCGAATGTTGCCCGCGTCCGTCACCTGGTGGCCCAGCGCTTCCAGGCGCGCCTCCAGTCCGGCCACGCGCACCGCCGAGGGTCCCATGTCCACCCCGCGGCGGCTGGCGCCCAGATCCAGTGGAACGCCGATGACGCGAATGCGCCGGGGTGGCAGCGCCTGGCTGCCACGGTTGAGCAACGGGGATGCGATGGGGGAAACTTCGTTGGAATTCGACATGGAACGGCCTCCTTGGGGTGAAACTCGGCCAGCCGCATCTGCCGCGCAGGCGCCTCCGTGGTCGAGCTCGATGGACCGGACCGTGGCTGCGGAAAACTCTGGCTCGGCAAATCGGACCGCCTTACCCTTAAAGCCCATTAAATCAGACTCCCCTTGGAGTAGAATTAGAACTTGGAATTCCAAATGCCGTCGGCTGGCACTTCGGCTCGCGGCTATAGCGGTTCCTCCATTGCTGTTCACCGAATCCCATGCTTCCAAGTGGCTTTTCCCTCAAGAATACGCCACCTTCTGCGATCCTGGAAACGCTGCGGATACTGGAGAATCGCCTGGCGCTACAGGTTAAGAACTCGCAGGGGCCATACAAAGCAACACCGGCCTGACCGGATGTTCCTGATGAAGAGATTCGTTCCCGCGTTCGCAATGATTCTCGCATGGGCCTCGACTGCCTGGGCAGCGGCGCCCCCCGCGCTGACCACGCTCCAGGCGATCCGCAGCCTCAGCAACGCCGAGGCTGCCCAGGGGCTGCCCGTTGCCTTTGAAGCAACCATCACCTATTCGCGCGGGTATGAGAATCTGCTGTTTGTCCAGGACGGCGGCACTGTCATCTTTGTACGGCCTCCTACCACCGCAAAACTGACTCCCGGCGATCGCGTCCTGATTCGCGGAACGATGCAGGCCAGCTTCCACCCGATTGTCGTGGGTACCAGTGTCACCGTGCTCCACCACGGCGCGCTGCCTGTGCCCGTGCCGGCCACCTTTGAAGAGTTGATTCGCGCCCACGATGACTCCATGCTGGTCACTGTGCACGCTGTCGTCCGTGCCGCGGACCTGGTGATGAGCAACGCGGCCCCCGTGCTCAGCACTCGGCTGCAACTGCTTGCCGAGGGCGGCCACTTAGAGGCCAATCTGGACAACGACGATGCAAATGCCCTCAAAAGCCTGCTGGACGCCGACGTCGAAATCACCGGCATCGCCGCTGGAAAGTTCGACAACAAGATGCAGCAGACCGGGGTCGTGCTCTACGTTTCTTCCCTGGCAAACGTCAAAGTCCTCAAGTACGCCGGTGCCAGTCCGTGGTCCCTGCCGGTCACTCCCATGGATAAGGTCCTGGTCGACTACCACATACGCGACCTTACCCCCAGGGTCCACGTTCAGGGAACCATCACTTACTATCAGCCCGGCTCGGCCATCGTACTGCAGGACGGCTCCAAGAGCCTGTGGATTGAAACCAATACCCACGATCCCCTGCTGCTCGGCGATCACGCCGACGCAACCGGTTTTCCCGACGCGCACAACAGGCTTTTGACCCTGACCGACGGCGAAATCCAGGATAGCCACATCTTCCAGCCCGTCACGCCCCAAGTGGCAACCTGGCAGCAACTGGGTTTCTGGAGCACCACCAGGCCCGATGGTCACCAGAACGATCTCGTCTCCATCGAAGGCCAGGTGATGACCGAGATCCGGGAGGCCGCTCAGGACGAATATGTTCTGCTCTCGGATGGCCGCCTCTTCACTGCCATCTACCGTCATCCGCCCCTACCCGCCGCGGTTCCATCCATGATGCAGATTCCACTGGGCTCCAGGGCCCGCGTCACGGGCATCTGCACTGTCTCGGATGCCAATTCGATCAACCCCGGCGGAGAGGTTCCCTTCAACATCCTGTTGCGTTCCTTCGACGACATTACGGTCATCGCCAAGCCTTCCCTGCTGAACACCCGCAATCTCATCCGCATCGTGAGCCTGCTGCTCCTGGCCGTGCTGGCCGTGGGCGCATGGGGCGCCACTCTGAACAGGAAAGTGCGCCGCCAGACTGCGGCGTTGTCGTTGCGCATCGAGGCCGAGGCCGCCCTCGAACGGCGTATGGCCCATCTCGAACAGAAGCGCAGCCGCATTCTCGAGGACATCAACGGATCGAAGCCTCTAGCGGAGATTCTCGAGGGCATCACGGAACTGGTTTCCTTTGTGCTCAACGGCACTCCCTGCTGGTGCGAAGTCACCAATGGAGCACGGTTGGGAGATTTTCATCCTCAATCGGATAGCCTGCACATTGTCCGCGTGCCGATTCCCGCCCGTTCCGGATCGCCGCTCGGCGCTCTCTTTGCCGGCGTCGATGCAGCGCTCTTGCCAGGCGCCGATCCGGAATTCCTCCGTGAGAAAAATGCCCTCTCCGTGGGAGCGAAGCTGGCTACGCTGGCCATCGAGACCCGCAGGCTCTACTCCGACCTGTTGCACCGCTCGGAGTTCGACCTGCTCACTGACATTCACAACCGCTTCTCGCTGGAGAAGCAGTTGGACGCCCAGATCGAAGAGGCGCGCCAAAGTGCCGGCATCTTCGGCTTGATCTATATCGATCTCGATGAGTTCAAGCTGGTGAACGATCTTTACGGCCATCACATCGGCGACCTGTATCTGCAAGAGGTTGCACGGCGCATGAAGCAACAGCTCCGCTCCCACGACCTGCTGGCGCGCCTGGGCGGCGATGAATTTGCCGTGCTGCTTCCGCTGGTGCGCAACCGTGCCGGCGTCGAGGAGATTGCCCAGCGCCTGGAACACTCCTTCAACGCGCCGCTGATTCTGGACGGGCACACTCTGCAAGGCTCGGCCAGTTTCGGCATTGCCCTCTATCCCGAGGACAGCGCCACCAGGGACGGCCTGCTGAGCACCGCCGACAGCGCCATGTACGCGGTGAAAAACGCTCGGAAGCAGGCTGCGGGCATCACAAACGAACACGAGCAACCCGCCTCCGCGGACGAGAATCGCGCTTAAGTATCTTCCGGCAGAACAGAAGACCCTACGGACAGCCCCTCAAATGGCCTGAACAAGCGCCCTGCAACTAGAGCGGTGCCCCCCCATTGCAATAGGTTTTCCGGCAAATTGCTGTTGCACTTTACCGTTGTCTCCGGGCGCAGGGCTTATTCTCACCCTGCCGGAGTAATTAATTCGGCCATTCGCCGATATACACTTTCAGGGACACATCAAAATGCCAGTTCAACAGGATTCCGCCCGGTGAAGAAACTGCTTCCGGCAATTGCGATCGTTTTGGGATGGGCCTTGGTTGCCTGGGGGGCGGAGCCCATAAGCGCTAAGATAACGATTGACGATTGAAATGAAGATTACTATTCTATTTGCATGGCTGAACTTGAGAATTGGCGAGTTCTGGTAGGATTGCTTCCTTTGAATTGGGAGCAGTTGGGCCGC
>Ga0326728_10005326_pt1 | contig 36363 bp, 19 predicted proteins | sample MB3enrmetagenome_FD_207602 | JGI IMG/M metagenome (GOLD analysis project Ga0326728, IMG submission 207602) | Lab enriched peat soil microbial communities from McLean, Ithaca, NY, United States - MB31MN | ecosystem: Environmental > Terrestrial > Soil > Wetlands > Peat | place: USA: New York...
ATAACTGATCGTCCGGAATTAATCCGCGCGAGTCAGGTGAAAGGTTCAATAACCAATTGCCATTGCGGCCGACGGACTTGTAGTAGATATCGATCAGATCCTGGGCGGTCCGTACCCGTTTGCCCGGTGCCCAAAACCATCCATAAAGAATGGGATTGTTGACTTGCGCCGGATACCACCAAAGATATGAACCTGGAGTGAGCTTGGAGCGGCTGCCAAGATCCTGCGCGGTCATGTCTGTCCATCTGAACGCATCCGGTGGTACGGGTAGAGGTATGACGCTCCATTCCGTGATCCGTCCCATGCCGTCCTCGTTACCGACCCAGCGTACATCGGGTCCTTTGAGAGTAATAACCGCGTTTGGCTGCAAATGGCGGATTAGGTCGTACCAGGCAGCGTAGTCGTAGGTTTCAGCCACGCTCCGGTCGGGGTTGGCACCGTCAAACCAGACTTCACGAATTGGACCGTACTCAGTGAGCAGTTCATAGAGCTGGTTCAGAAAATAACGATTGTAGTCATCAACATCGTAAGTGTAGGTTTTTGATCCCGTCGGCGGCGTACGGCCCTTCGTTGGGTCCGTCTTGAAGCTGGCGGGATCGGTTGGAATCAAAGACTGGAGCTTGTCGCTCTTGTTTCCGTAGTAGCCGTTTGGATTCAGGGGATTGGTACGCAATTGATACAAGTCGGCAGGCGAAAGATAGACGCCCAAGTCAATGCCATATTTTCGGGCCGCATCGGCAACTTCGCGGACCAGGTTGCCCTTCCCTCCCAGCCAAGGGCTTGCGGCGACCGAATGGTTTGAGTAGCGGGTGGGCCACAAGCTAAATCCATCGTGGTGCTTGCAGACCAGGATTACCTCTTTGCCGCCAGCATCTTTGATGGAACGGATCCACTGATCTGCATCGAGCGCCGTCGGATTGAATACAGATGGGTCTTCACGGCCGTTGCCCCATTCAACCCTTCTAAATGTATTGGGACCGAAATGGATAAAGAACGTCTGTTCCAGCCGCATCCAGGTTGTCTGATTGGGACGGGGTAGAACCTTTGCCGCCTTCTCTACAATTACGGCCGCGGAATCATCCTTTGAGAGATGTTGTAGTGTGCCATATTCAATCGGGACGCGCGCTTGGTCCCCGCCTGCCGTGGACACTTGACCGCAAGCAGGGGAAAGCATCATAACGAGGCAAAACAATAATGGAACTGCAGTTCTTGTAAAAGTTCCCTTCACGGACGCCCTCCACTTTCAGTCCTCACGATTCAATACTGATGATTCAGTTCCCGCGTTAAAATTCATCTCAGGCGTTTTCTCGAATGGTCTTGTTCATGGAACGGTTTCCAACTTGCGCCGCAGATTCTGCAGATTGGGATCCGTAGGAAACATGCTGAGGCCGGTCTTCACAATCTCTTTCGCACTGGAATTGTCTCCAATTGACATGTAACAAATGGAGAGATTCTCATATCCAGTGGGAATATATGGGAAAGCAGAGACGGCGCGCTTCAGGACCTGAATCGATTGCTGGCGCTGTCCCGAGCGATAAAGCAATTCGGCGAAAACCATGTAATCCTGGGGAGATTTGGAACCTGCTTGAACGGCCTTTGAAAGGTAGCCCATAGCGGCCGAATCTCCTTCCGGAGTTCCCTTGGTCAGTTCCCGTTTTGCAAGTGCACTCAATACCAGCACATTTTTCGGATTGGATTTTGATAGGCGGTCAAGCAGTGCGTCATAGCGGGCGCTGATATCCGTCCGGCTTGGGCTTCGAGCAAGTACAGATTGATATGCCTGAAACAACACAACGGGAGAGAGCGCCGCCTTTGCCGATTCTTGGGTTTTATTAACGAGGATCAGCCCCGTTGCTTGATCCGGCAACTCCTGCTGTGTCACCACCGGGGAAAGCGGCTCTCCCTCGTATTTCACAATCCGGTGGGATGTGCCTTGTGTGCCCAGCATGACAAAGCGCGGAGCAACGTGCTTGGGCATGTGACACGAAGCGCAATTGTCGGGCGGGCTCGTGCTATTGCGCTTTTCAAGCGTCTCGCGGCAGGTTTTTTCTTGATGGCAGTTCAGACACTTGCTCCGGTAAAATGCAGGAGCCTCCTGCACAGTTGGTGTAAAGTGGCCGTCATGACAGCTACTGCAGTTCAGACGACCACCCGATGCGCGGTAACACTTACTCTGCGCCATCTCGTCTGACCACTCCATCATGTTCCAGCCCATGATGGGACGAGACTTGAAAATCGCCATTGTGTTGAGAAGTGGAGTTCCGGGAAGGAAATCCTCATATTTCTTTCCCGGTTGGGGCACTCTAGCTTCACCGAACTCATGGCAGTACATGCACATGTCATCGCTCAGGCGAGGAGAAAGATAGGCCGGGTTGACAATCGAACTGTCGACCTTGCCTGAAACTTTCAACTGCTCTTGTTGCTCGTCGACGTGTAACCCTCCAGGGCCGTGACAGTTCTCACAACCTACTTTTAGTTCGGCAATAGGCGAATTCTTGTAGAGATTGTTCGCATCGTCTACGACAAGCTCGCGCCCCACATGGCAGTACATGCACGCGCCCAGGAGCGGGCGGGAAAATCCAAGTGGGTCCTTTTGATACCCGGGCGAAAGTCCCCAGCCTTTTGGATACTGATCTTGGTTGCCCGCGTAGTAAGACAGTGGCGCTTCGAAAAGGTAGTTTCCCCTCCGAATGCCATATCCAACACCGGCCATTGGCTCTCCAAGCGCAAAGGCAATTTTCTCCGTCTCTTTTGAGAGTTCTGTGCCATTCGGGCCGGGCTCGAACCCGCTCATGTAGTATTCGCCATTTTCTCGAAAAACCTTGTAACAATGAGGAGGATCCTGCTCGCAAATCGAGATCCCGGCGGCAGGGAGATCTCGGAGTTCCGGCCGCTGACTCGGTAATGTCGCTGCTTGGCCGTGCGGAGTCCGCAGGTACTCGTCGTAGATTTTCTGGTGACACGGAGCGCAAGCCTCGGAGCCCACAAATCGAACTCCGCCAGAGATGTTTCGGTAGGCAACTGTGCTCTCCGGTTTGGTGGCCTTTTCAGGCGCAACCGCCGGCGTTGACGAAGGAACTCCTTGCGGATTCGACGTCGCGGTTCCTTCCGCCGGCCGCCTACCGCCCACCTCATTCTCCCGGGCCGTCGAGCGCGACTTACAACCTGAGATGAGAATGAAGGTCAAGATTATGCAGCCGCCGCCTTTGGCGTAACTCATCGCCGGACGATTCATACTTTCACTCATGAAACACCAGCATTGCCATCGAGCCAATTGATGAAGATACATCCCGGCTTTGCATCGAATCTTTCCACCCCGCTACTCGCCATCCTCGCTGTGTTACTTGTTTCTAAGCACAAATACTGCAGAATAAGAGACAATTTCACAAAGTGCTCGACAGGCTCACGGCCCAGTCACGCCTCCCGGCCCCCAAGGCGATATGGCACTCTGCTTCCGATCCTCCAACTTGGCGGCAATCGACTCCTGCTGCTCAGCGTCCTGCAGTCGTTTTTGCCGAAGGTATACCTGCGCTAAAGCGACATGAGCAGCACGAGAATCCGGATCTCTCTTGATAAGGGACTCGAGTAATCCCTGAGCCTCTGAGAGTTTGCCCTGTAACTGATAACAGGATGCAAGAAGCAGTCTAAGATCTTCATTCTCAGGGCTCAAACCCGAGCCCTTCTCAGCCAGTGCGACAGGTTCGGCAAGGTCGGCCGGATTCACTCTCTTGAGTAAGGAGGCTAAAGCGAAATAGTACGATGCCTCATCTGGCTTAAGTGCAATTGCCTTCCTGAAGCAAGCCTCGGCTTTTTCGAGATTCCCCATTTCCTGATAAGAGCCACCCAGCAGGTATTGAACCTGGCTGAGATTTGGTTGCGCCTGGGCAATGCTCTCGAATTGTTGAATTGCGTCCGGGTATCGAGTCAAATAGTAATAAGCAAGCCCCAATTCGAATTTGTAAAGAGGGAGCGCGGCAAATTTCGGTTGGATTGCCGTCAGAAATTGCAATGCGGGTCCGTCATGGCGCCAGCGCAACAAGGCCTCGGCAACGCCCAACGAGTATTTTGCAGAATCGGGATCGATTTGGGCGGCGCGGCCCAGTTCGCGAACCGCAGGTTCATATTGGCCGCCGCGAATGTAAAGAAGGCCCAAATCCCCATGCGGCTCAGCGGCGTCAGGCCAGGTTGCCGCAGCATTTTCAAGAACTCGTGCGGCTGCTTCGGGATTGCGATCGGCAATCAGCACCTTAGCGAGTGACAACTCCTCCGGCATTTTGGCAATATGAGCGTTCAGAAAATCGCCAATTTCGATTTCGCCTTCGCTCCTCAAGCCTGCCTTCAGATACGCCTCAATGAGGGTCACCCGCGTCGGCAGATCCGCAGGCTGCAGTGCTTTCAATCGCTTGAGTGGCTCGACGGCATCTCGAAAATCGCCTTTCTGGGTCAGCAGGAAAGCGCAATTCTGATTCGCTGCCGCATCGTTCGGATCCCGCGCAAGTCCACCACGGTACGCTTCCAGTGCCTTCTCAAGATCACCCGTCTTCATGTATGCGAGTCCCAGACCGAAATAGGAGGGCGCCTGCTGGGGAGCTGCGCCGCGAGCCTTTTCAAAGGCCTTGATAGCTGATGCGTTTTCTCCCAACTGGATCCGCAGCACACCGAGGTTGTTCCAGAGCTTCCAGTCGGCAGGATTCGCTTGGGCAGCGCGAGAGAGTTCTTGTTCGGCCTGGGAATAGTGCCCGGTCCTGATGTCCTCTTGAGCTTGCCGAACGAGCACTTCAGTAGACTGACCGAGCAGCGCCGCACCCAGTAACGACGAACATATTCCGACCATGACGGCACAATACATTTCTGCTCGATTTCCGGCTGTTCGAATCATTTTTCCGCTTTAGCGGGTTGGGATGGCAACTTGAATCTTCATCCATGGAGATTCTCAAGGGCTGGTGGCGTGAGGGTCCCAGATGTCCCAATCTTTGGTGATTTTCTCGTCTTCAAGCTTCGCCGCGATGGATTGTTCCTGTTCCGCCTCGGCTAGCTTATGCTGCCGCCGATACACTTCGGCCAGGGCTGAGTGCGCCCGGCGCCACTCCGGCTGGATTGCCACGGCCTGCTGAAGCAGAGTTGCAGCCTCGTCAAGCTGGCCCTTTTTTCCCAAACAGCGCGCGAGTACGATCTTGCTCTGTGCGTCCCTTGGGTCGAGGGCCAGCGCTTTCCTCAAGAGCGCTATGGATTCGTCGAGCCGCTCGGGGCCCTGCTCCTGCAACAAGGAGGCCAAGACCCGGTAATTCGCCGCGTCCTGCGGAGCAAGGTGGATGGCCTGTCGATAATGGTCCTCCGCCTTTTGCAACTCTCCCGAGAGTTCATACGCCCCGCCCAATAGGAATTGCACTTCGCTTGAATCCGTTTTGTAGCGAGCAAGGTCCTCCAGAAGGGCGATGGCATCCTGGAAGCGTTGCAGACAAACATCGGTGAACGCCAATTCGTATTGAAATCTAAGCTGATCGGGGAACCTCTGCTGGGCGGCCTGAAGAAACTGAAAAGCCTGCAGGTACTGCTTGGAGCGATTCAGGGCTTCACCGAGACCGAGATTGTACGTCACCGAATCCGGCTTGAGCTGGACGGCTTGCCTGAGTTCCTTGGCTGCCTCACTGGATTTGTCTCTCTTGAGAAGAAGCAGTCCGAGTTCGCCGTGCGCCTCGGGCGAGTCGGGCCAGGCAGTGGCTGACCATTCAAAGAGGCGTTGGGCGAGATCGGTTTGCTGATGAGCGGCGAGGTCCTTGCCGAAGGTCAGCCCTTGCGGCAGCGTAAGCGCGTGCGAGCTGAGGAGTTCGTCAAGCTCACTTGCGCCCTTGTCTGGCAACCCAGCCCTCACGCAGGCCTCAATGAGGCTGATTCGCACCGCAACGTCGCCCGGCGTTGCCTGCTTGAGCCGCTCCAGGGGCGTGAGGGCCTCCTGGAATGCTTCCCGCCGCATTAGCAGCAACGCTTCATTTTGGTTGGCGGAAACGTTGGATGGATCAAGCGCGAGCCCGTGGGCATACGCTGCCTCCGCCTTTTCGGACTCGTTCTTCTCCATATAGAGGAGGCCGAGATCGAACCAGGTGGGGGCTTTTTGAGGATCCAATGCGGCAGCCTTTTGAAAAGCTTCGATGGCCGGATCGACCTCTTTGAGCTGCGCTCGGGCAACGCCCAGCAAGAACCAGAGAGAACCGTTGGTAGGATCGGCCTTGAGCTGGCGGGAGAGCTGCGCTTCGGCGCGAGCGTACTGGCTCGTGGTCATTGGCGGCTGCGGTTGTGCAATGAGCTGGGCACAGAACTGCGTGAGCGCAGGTAGGGCGATGAAACAGAATGCCGTTCTGATGCCCACGGCGACCTCGTGAATGACTCGATCCTCAACAAAAATTCTATTCTTACTTGCCAGCGGCTTAGTTCGCATAGGGCACATTTTTAGAGCCGAAAATCGCTGAATTCGCTTTCGCTGGCGGAAATCACCTCCCGCATCCGGCGCTGAACGAAGACAAGCCGGCCTCATGTTCACCTTCCATCCATCGTCTTCTAAACGCTACGAAAAAACTGCCAAGGCAAAGCGTTGGGAACCCGGAAGGATGCGCCCGGGTCCCCATTTCTCGCTGCAGGGATGAGCCGAGGTTTCAGCTGCGACTCACCACAGTTGCGACTCACCACAGGAATTTCAGAGCAAACTGCATGACTCTATACGGGGTGTAACCCGTCGTGCCTCCAATCTGGCCGAAGTTCGAGTCCGTCGGATTGTTGTCCGGCAGCCCGAAATACGGGGTATTTGTCGCGTTGTACATCTCCCACCGGAATTGGAAGTTGTACTGCTCCTGGTAGAACGGAAAATTCTTCAGGAACGCGGTATCGAGTTGCGTGTTCCTGGGTCCGCGCAGATAATTCCTTGGCGAATCCCCGAAGGTTCCCGGAGCATTTTGCTCGAATGCCGCCCGATTGAAGTAACAATTGAGCCATCCGGTCCCGCATGCCCCTCCACTCAGTTTCGACCCCGAATGCACGTTCACCGGCTTGCCAGTCAGGTCCGCCAAGTCAAAACCGGCGTCCGATTTAGAGTTGTTGTCACCATTACCGCCCTGAATGCTGAAGGGACTTCCTGCGTCCATTCGGAAGATGCCTGAGACTTCCCAGTTTCCAATCGCCCATGCCGCGAGCGGTCCGTGATTCTTGAACTGCGGCAATTTCCAAACACCGTAGTTCGACCAGATGTACGGCACGTTCAGTCCCGAAATTCCATGGTCGAGCCCGGCATCCAACCCGTCTCGAACGTAAGTCGCGTTGGAAACGTCGCTTTCGGAACTCTCGTCAAGCGATTTCGACCAGGCATAGTTGGAAGTGAATTGGAATCCGTGAGAGAATCGCTTTTCCGCGGTGATTTGCAGCCCCTCATAGCTGGCGGTGCCCCAAGGCTCATAGGCGATAATCTGGCCGAAGTTTGGATAGAGAGTGCGCTGCCCACCCGACGCGTAGATGCCCGGATTCCGGTCAGCGCCTATGGTGATGTGATACGCCTCGCTTCCCACGTATGCCACCGTTATCAGCAAGTTATTCGCGAATTGGTGCTGGATCGAGAGGTTCCAGTCCTGCGCCCAACTCATCTTGAACTGGGGCGTCCAGATGCACGACAGCGAGGTAGGCAGAATGAACGTGTCGCTCGGCGACTTGTTCCAGGCGCCAGTCTTGTACGCGAAAGGAGGAAACGGGGCCACGCCTCCGGTGGGCTGGAATACGGACCAGGGATTCTCGAACGGGATTCGCGTCGGCGTTGTGACACCCGGCAATGTTGTCGGCGTAAGGGTAAAGGTAGGACTGAAGGGCGGATCGGCGGAGATGTGGTTGTAGTAGGCGTGGAAAACGGGGATAGCGAATCTGCCCCCTGCGGCGCGAATCGAAGTGTTGGGCAGGAACTTGGGCTGCCAGGTCAATCCAATCCGCGGAGACACACGGTCGTACTCGGACGAAATGCCCGCGGCCGGAACACCGGCGTCTCCGGGAAATACCAGGCCTTCCGGCGCGTTGGGATAGACAGTGCTCTGCTGGCCCGGCACCCAGTCGGCTTCGCGCCCCGCCGGATTTGGCGACGGCGGATTAAAGGGCTCATACCTCACGCCAAGATCCAAGGTCAGATTCGGCTTCAGCTTGATCGTGTCCTCAACGAAGGCAACCGTATTGGTCGCCGCGTCTTTGTTGTATTCCCCGCCTCCTTCCATGAACTCCCCGATATCACCGAGCAGGAAATCCGAGAAGAAGGCGCCGGTTACGGTCCCGTTAAAGTCGACAAACGGGTCGGCCAGCCAGGAAGCCTGCTCCAGATTGTACTGGCTCATGACATTGACTCCAGCCACAATCAGATTCTTTCCCTTGGTCCAGGAAACCTGATCGGCGAAGTCGAAATCATGAGCATGCAGGCCGGTGTTCTGATCGGACCAGCCAAACCCAGTGCTCCCCCAGCTCACAAGGATCGTAGCGACCGGATCCGCCTCGGGAATATTGGCTCCCAGTTGCTGCCAGCTTTGGTCAATGCAACTGGTGTTCGGGTTGGCCAGCTTATCGTATCCGAAACTGAAACTGTTGATCAGCGTCGGCTTGAAGGTATGGGTCCAGTTCGCGGCGTAATTCCAGATTTGGTCGGCCCAAGCTACGCTGCAAGCCGGCCAGTTCGAGTCGTCCGAGATTTCGGGGTCGCTGGCTTTATTGAGAAATACCCGGCCCATGATATGGTCCTTCGCGCTGGGATCCCAGTCGTAGCGGAAGGTGAACTCGTTGAAGCGGTCCTTGATCGGCACGCCGGGAACGTAGATCGGGTTCGAAGCGGCTGTCGGGACGTGTTTCATGACATTCAGCGATACCTGGTCGAACCTAGAGGTCGGAATCTGGTTGTTCACGAAAGGTGTGCCGTCGTAATCATGCAATTGAACCGGGATGGAGCTAAAGTCCCCGTTATTTATCATCGCAGTGAGGGGCACATACTCCGGGGAGCCGTTCTGCGTAGTGCTTCCCCGGGTGAGCTGGAAATTGCCGAAGATAAACTGCTTGTTCTTTTGGATCGGCCCGCCCTCACCCCCGCCGAAGATGTCGCGCTTGTACCCGTCCTTGACCTTGGAAAACCAATCAGGCGCATTGAAGATCTGGTTCCTGTCGAATTCGAAAGCGTCGCCATGCCAATTGTTCGTTCCCGATTTGGTGACTACGCTCACCACTGCTGTCGAGCCGCCTCCGTATTCCGCGGAGAAGTTGTTCTGGATCACCCTGAACTCCTGAGTCGAGTCAGAGTTTGGGAACTCGGCGCCCGAGTCGAACTGGGTGTCCATGTTGATTACACCGTCCAACATGTAGAAAACGCCTCCCATGCGGCTGGAGTCGATCGAGGTCCCCTCTTCGGTCGGGATGCCATTGCGCGTGCTGTTGGCGGTCAGAGGCTCTCCTCTCTGTGTGCCGTCCACGCCGCCGGGAGATAGATTGGCAAACGCAGCCGGGTTTCGCGTATCGAGCGGAAGTTCGGTGATGGAAGTGTTGTTGACGGTTTGGCCGAGTTCCGCCGAAGCCGTTTCAATCATTTCCGGGGCGCTCGAAACCTGGACGGTTTCCTGCGCCTGGCCGACAGAGAGCGTGATATTGACGCCGACGACCTGGCTGGCGGTCAAAACCACCCCCGGCTGCGTTGTGGTCTTGAAGCCCGAGCGGGAAACTGCAACCGAATAACGGCCCGGCGGCAAATAAGGCTCTGCATAGTCGCCGGCGCTGCCAGTGACCGTCACCTTTGCCACTCCGGTATCGACGTTGGTGATGGTGACATTTGCGCCGCTCACGACGGCGCCTGTTGTGTCTGTGACAACACCGTTGATGGATCCGTAACCGGACTGCTGGGCGTAGCTCGGCTGCACACAGACCGCAAGGATTGCGGCAAAACCGAGCAGGAGCAGAATGGTACTGTATTGTGTGAGCGCTGGCCTCAAATGGTTGCGATTCAAATTCGACATCCGAATCTCCTTTCCCTTTCCCTCGCGCGACTGGCGTTGTGTTTTGGAGGTCTGCGGGCGTACTCCTGCCGTCCCTAACGCGTTGCGGGAAGCGGGAGTTCGCGTAGCCCCAAGTTCCCCTCAGACTTTCGGAGGAAAGTCGCGTACGACTTCTGGTTGCTAACCCTTCACTTAATCGATAACTAAATCAAGTGCGACACAGAGTCTTACAGTAAAATGAGGCTTGATGTTTTTGTAAATGATTGAAAATACGGGGAAGTAGGCCGGGACGGGGAACTTACTTACGTTACTTACGTAAGAGACGTTAGACCTGTCTTGACTCTGCTCGTATAATTCAGTTTGCCGAGCATAGGGCACCCGAGCAAGAGCCAAATCCGCGAGGGAATTGGGGTGCCGGCCCGCGGCCTCTTGCTGCGCGCAGTGCAGTGCGAGCTTTTGAGGCGCCGTAGACGAGCCTGCAATCACTGGCGAGTGCACACCTCCAGGAGCTGTTTGAACAATGAACCAGCACCATCCGGCGCACGCAATAATTGATCCCCCGGTTCCTGACGAAAACCAGCGTGCCGCCATTCGGCGGGAAGTGAAGCGGATCGAGGAGAGCCCTGCATTCTCCAATAGCTCCCGGGCAAAAGAATTCCTGTGGTATGTGGTTGAGCACGCCCTGGAGGGCCGGACCGAACTCTTGAAGGAACGGTCGATCGGTGTAAGCCTGTTTCACCGGGGGCCCACCTATGCCACCGGGGAAGACCCGATTGTCCGCGTCAATGCAGCCGACGTGAGGAAGCGGCTGGTTCAATATTACGCCGAGGTGAAGCAACTCCCGGAGGTTCGCATCGAGCTTCCCATCGGCTCCTATCATCCGCGCTTCCATTGGAACCATTCAGCACGTCATGGCGTTCCGTCCAGCGAAACCCTGGTCGTAGAGCCGCCCCCACCGAGACAAAAGTTCCGCGTGTGGAAAGCTGTGATTATCATGGCGGGGGTTGCAATTCTCGGATTGTTAATGGCAACCGCCGTGCGAAGGTTCATTCCCAAGAAATCTGCCTCTGATGAATTCTGGGCGCCTGTATTGGCAACTGGAAAACCTATCCTGATCTGCATTGCGTCGCCCGTGATCTACGGGCTCAGTGACAAGATTTTTCTCGAGGCGAGCCGAGAGCATCCGGGCCTTTACGATTCCGAGTTGCAGCGCACCGTGAATCCTCTCGAGCTCGATCCGAAAACTCTTCTCCGGTGGCACGATGTGACTGTCTATCCCGATACCGTTGTCAACAAGGCGCACGTCTACAATGTCGCCGGGCTTGCAGCTCTCTTTACCCAGATGCACAAGTCAAGCGAAGTCAAGATCGGGAGCGACCTGTCTTACAACGACCTGCAGAACTCGCCCGCTATCCTGATGGGTGCCTTCGATAACCCATGGTCAGTTCGCCTTGGTTCTGAGCTGCCTTTTTTTCTTCGTGAACAGGACGACAAGATTGTAGAGAGAGGCGGTCAAGGCCGAATCTGGCTTTCGGGGGAGCTTGATAAGGGTAAGGATTTTGCGATCATTGCCCGGCTTGTGAATTCCAAGACCGGCCAATTCCTAATCATCCTGGCCGGCATCAGCGAGCCGGGAACAGAGGCGGCAGGAAAGATCGTATCGAATCCAGCGCTGCTCAATGCCGCACTTCGATCGGCGCCTCCTGGCTGGCAGGACAAAAACCTCGAGATCGTCATTGAGACTGACAGAATCGGCAGCGCCGATTCATCCACGCGTGTTGTGGCCATGAAGAGCTGGTAGTCGATTGCCCCGTTGCACTGATCAGTTTTCGCTCGGCTTCCCCCATCCGAGGAAGCGCCGGAACCAAGACGCCTTGTCCGCCTGATATCGACCTCCTGCACATATTTACGATCATTTCGAATCGATTCTCCAGTTCACCTTGTTCAATCGCCAGGGGATGAATCAAACAGTTCGGTCCTTTATTTTCATAGACTTGAGGCCAATGCTATCCGCAAGATGCTGTAAGATACCTAGACCTTCTCAAATGTTGAGACTTGGAAGGCAATAGTAGAACAAGGGGGTTGAAAAGAAAGAGATAGGAGTGTGGCTGCGGAAGGTCGATGTCGCGTGGTCAAAATGAAATGCTGAAAGTCGTTAAGCGCCTACATCACATCCAACCGGAGGGTTGCAGATCCGAGCTCCGGCGACTCAGCCCGCACCTCAACCCCTCCGGCCTTGCCCGTCGGCCGCACAATTGCCAAACATCTTCCGTGGAATGTGTTCCGTTGTGGATGCTGGAAGCTGGCTACGTCCTTTGGATTCGCATTTCCTACCGCCGCAATTTCGCCCGCCCCGCTCACAGTAAACGACACCCGGACCACTGCATCCGGAAGCATCTGGTCTTTGTCGTCGACCACCGTTGTTGTCACGTAGATCAGATCGTCGCGGCTCGCTCTCATCTTTGGCCGGTCCGCGCTCATCTTCAGCTTGTGCGCTTTGCCTGCAGTCCTGAAGCTGATGGATCCTATCTCCCGGCCGTTTTCAAAGGCGACCGCCTTCAATTCGCCGGGAGCGTAAGAAACTGTGAATTCCGCCTTGAGCGCATCTTGTTCTGTCAGATCCTTTGACCCGACCTCCTTGCCATTCAAAAACACTTTAGCCTGATCGCCGCGCGTGTACACGCGAACCGTCATCGGCGTGTCCTCAAATCCGGCCCACGTCCAACTGCGCAACTCGTCGCCCCATGCCCATCCGCTGCCGTGCTCCGTCCAGCCCTTCGGAACCGGACGCTGTACCGCCATCTCCACTTTGCTTCGCCGCCACGCCACGTCGCGGAAATACGATTGCGGTTTCTTGTCTCCAATCAGATCGATATCGCCGCAAAACGCGTTGAACCACGGATACGCGGGAAGACCCCCGAACCGCGCCGGACCGCGGCTGATCCCAGCACGCCCCACCCCCGCTTCGCCCAGATAATCCATCGCCGTCCACACAAAGTCGCCAATCACCCAGCTCTCGCTCTCGACGGCGCGCCAAACCGCGAATGCCTGGGTCGGGAACGACTCGGTCCCGAACATGATGCGTTCCGGATATTTCTTGTGATCGTTCTCGTAGTCGGCAATCTGGTAGTTGTACCCTCCGACGTCGAGGTACGTGAAAGCAGGCTGCATATCCTGCCAGGTCAGGTTGGGGTGATCGTAGGGGGCGGTGATCGCCGCCGTCACCTTTCGGGTGGGGTCCAACTGATGAACAAACGCCTGCAGGTCCTTGCCGATCTCAATGCCGCGCGGCTCGGCGCGCTCGTTCACCTCATTGCCGATGCTCCAGAGAATCACGCAGGGATGATTGCGGTCGCGCAGAATCATGCTCTCCAGATCGCGTCGCCACCATTCATCAAAGTACAGGTGGTAGTCGTCGGGATTCTTGACGGCTTCCCAGCAGTCGAACGCCTCGTCAACCACCAGCATGCCCTGGCGGTCGCACGCGTCGAGAAAATCGCGAGACGGAGGATTATGGCTGGTACGGATGGCGTTGAACCCGTTCGCCTTGAGAAGCTCGACGCGCCGCTCTTCAGCGCGTGGGATACATTTCGATCCTAAGGGTCCATTGTCGTGATGCACACAGCCGCCGTGAAGCTTGACTTTCTCTCCGTTGATGCGTAATCCCTGCGTGGCGTCGATCTCAATCCTGCGCACACCCACGGGCACAGAGGTAAAGTCGACCGCTTTCCCGTCGGCTTCCAGGACGACCTCTGCGCGGTAAAGGTACGGGATTTGAGGCGACCACAGGCGCGGCGATTGCAGCCGCACCGCGCAGGCGATGGTTGAAGTTGCGCCCGCGGCCGCTGTGAGCGTTACATCCGAAACTCCGGCAACCACGCCTGCGGCATCAAGCAGGCGCGTCCGGATCCTGGCGTCCCTCGCTCCCGCCGCGCCGTTTTCAACGGTGATCGCCAGGTTCACCAAAGCCGTATCCGCCGCCACTTCCGGTGTGGTCACGTAGATTCCGTGCGCGGGAATCCGCAACTCGCCGGCGACCGAAAGCCAGACTTTCCGAAAGATGCCCGACCCCGAGTACCACCGGCTATTGCGTCCCGCGTTGTTGACGCGAACCGCGATTGTATTCGGGTCTGCTCTCAGGTGGGGCGTCAGATCGAAAGCAAACTCGGTGTAGCCATACGGGTGATTGCCAAGATGCGCGCCGTTCAGCCACACGTCGCAGTTCATGTAGACGCCTTCGAAGCGCAGTTCGGTTTTGCCGCCCGGCGATAGGGACTGAGGGCTGCGGAACTTTTTCCGATACCAGCCCACTCCGCCTACCATCCAACCCGTCGCGCCCTCGCCTTCGCTCGCGTACATATCGAACGGACCCGTCCGGACAGGAATGGCTGCGTCTGTCCAGATTGTTCCAATGCCCGAGTCCCCGTCGCGGGGAAGATCCTCGATGCTCCAATCGTGGGGAACGTCGAGCAAGCGCCAATCGGAATCGACAAAGTCCGCAGCCTCAGCTCCCTCGATGTCCCCACGATGAAACCGCCAGTTCTCATTGAACGCCTGCAACCTCTCCCGGTTCTGGCCGCTTGCCCCCGGCCAGCTGTCTTCCGCGTTCTTTTCTGGTCCGACCGCAAAAGCGCTCGGCGGCGCCACAGCGGAGGCAGCCACGGCCGCCATCGCCTGCATCGCCTCTCGCCGTGTAAACATATTCTCTTTACTCATCGACAACTCCGTGGAACTGCTTACAACGTCTTCCCGCCCGTTGGAACTCCGAAGGAATGCTCACAACCATTTCCTCAGGCCAGCGAGATCTTCAGCGCAGCACCATAATCCGTCTTCGGTTGACAGCATAGAGCAAGCTTGGTTTAGAATACCCGCGTTCTTTAGAGTTTACGTTAACTGTTTGGTCCGCTCCTTGCCTGTTCCGGGAGTCGATTGGAAAGTTCGATGATTCGAACACTGCACATCCAGGTGCTGGAGAATTTAAGCGATGAATCGTAGAAGCTTCCTGACAGGCGGGATATCGATGATCGCTCTGTCCCAACTGGCGCAAGCAATCGAAAAGCAGAAGTATGACACGGCGGCGGAACTCATCGGAGGAGCGCGCAAACTAGCCGATCATAACGCCTCGGCAGGCTATCTAGTCAGCTTGACCCAGCCCGGCCAAGGTGTCACATTCACTCATCTCCCGGCTGGCCGCAAATTGGCGATTCGCTATGCCTCCATGTCAGCGGGCACAGTCAGCGTTGCGGTCAATGGAGCGCCGGTCGGTAAAGTAAATGTTCATTCCTCGGGAGCGCTTACGGGCTCATATCTGAATGCCGTCGTCGATCGGGCGATCCCTGCCAATTCCGCAGTGACCATAAGCCTGGCGCCGGACGACGTAGGTGTGAGCATCGAGCGGCTCACAGTGGGCGATGATCTTGGATTGCCGCCCGATATCTGGAACTTGCCGGCTCTCCCAGTCGCCGCCGGTCCATTTTCCGCAGATTGGAAGGCGCTGGGCCACGCCTATACTGCTCCGGCGTGGTGGCGCGACGCCAAGTTCGGCGCATGGGCGCACTGGGATCCGCAATCGATGCCTGAGCAAGGCGATTGGTATGCGCGCGGCATGTATATGGAGGGCAGCCCGCAATATAAATACCACCTCGAGCATTTCGGACATCCATCCGAATACGGCTACAAGGACATCTGCCACAATTGGGTAATCGACCGATGGAACCCTGAGAACCTGATGAGCCTGTATGTCGAAATGGGCGCCCGTTACTTCATGGCGATGGGTTGTCATCACGATAATTTCGACTGCTTCGATTCAAAATACCAGCCTTGGAATGCTGTGCATGTCGGTCCCAAGGTGGATGTCGTCGGCACTTGGGAGAAGGTGGCCCGCCGCCACGGGATGCGCTTCGGAATCGGTTTTCATGACAGTCCACCACGTACTTGGGGTCAATTTATGCCGGTGCGCTATACCAGCGATAAGACGGGACCGATGAAAGGCGTACCCTACGATGCGCTTCAAACGGTTCTGGACGGAAAAGGAGAATGGTGGGAGGGTATGGATCCGGTGGCCCTCTACGGCCCCGCGCATACCATCGCCTTGAATGCGCCGCGCTCACAGCACAACGACCCGTTGCTCTCGCCCTTCGCCAACCAGTTCATGTGGCGGGTCGATGATGCAATCAGCAAGTACCATCCTGACGTGATCTATTTCGACGAGCTCGCAGGCGATTCGTATTTGGACTTGGGTGTGAACATGGGGTTAGGTTTTCTGGCTCCGCCGCTGGTCGCAAATTTCTATAACAAATCGCTCGAATGGAACCACGGGAAGATGGAAGCGGTCGTCAATCTCAAAGGCGTTGGCGGACGCTACAACAGCTTTCAAGATCATCCCGAACTGCTTCCCGAGGTCGACCGCGCATTGGTCAAGAGCACCGAGGCAATCATTGAATCCGAGATCATGGCCTATTCGTTTCAAACAGAAACCACGATCGCGGATTGGCACTATAAGACGGGTCAAAAATACATGGACAGCCACACTGTCATCCGGTTACTGATGCAGAACGTGTGCCGTAACGGATCCATGTTGCTCAACCTCACCCAACACGGTCGCGGCGATCTTGATCCTGAAGTGGTTCGAATGGCCAAGGACGTAGGCGCGTATTTGAAAGTGAATGGCGAAGCGGTCTACGGCTCCCGCCCGTTTGAGGTGTCCGGCGAAACTGGGGTCTGCTACACGCGGAACAAGGGAAGTGTCTACGCTGCTCTCTTGGACTGGGACGGTGGACCGATCACTCTCAAAGCTCTCCGTGCCGGCGGAGCGACCTTGGGCAAAGTGTCGAAAGTCGAATTGCTCGGGTCAAGCGTTTCGCTGGAGTTTGTTCAGGACGATCAGGGCCTGAAGGTCACTTTCGGCGCACCCGTAGAAGCCTTGCCGGGCATCGCAAGCCAATCGTTGGCTTCCGGATGCCGAGTTCTGCGCATCAGGCACGACAAGGCATGGATCAATGATGACGATCTGCACGTGGTGTCGCATGGATGGCTTCGCCGATGCAACTTGGGAACCGGCGACTACAACAACGACCTCACCACGAGCGACACGCCCGGTGATGTTTGGAGTTGTTCTTTTTCTGGCAGCGGCGTCTCGGTCATTGCCCCGAGAGAATCTGGAGCCGGAAAGATTGAGGTCCAGGTTGACGGTCAACCGCGGGCAACGGTAGACCTCTCAACCACTGGCATGCGCCTAGCCCAGCAGAAAGTCTGCGAATTGACCGATCTGGCTCCGGGGCAGCACTCCCTCGCCATTATCAATAGGGGTCCAGGGCCAGTCGCTGTGGATGCCCTGGTGCTTGATTAAGAGGAATAAGTCACGGAGCCGGAGGCTCGTTATCAGCGCTCGGATACTGCGTTTAGAGAATGCAAAGAGACGAAAGGCAGAAAACTATCAGGCCTTCGCAGCACCGGCACAAGGCTCCTGGTTGGGGGCAGGACAGGGAGCGAAAAGCAGGAACTCGCTCGTAATCTGCATCAGAACCCTGCCCGGGATCTCTGGCCTGCAAAATGCCCAGTCTGATCGCCCAGAACGAGGCCGGTTTTCAGAACCAGCCGAGCGAATGTCGCCGTAGATTGCAATCGCGCCGCGGCGGGCTAGGAAAGCAGTGCAGCAGGGTTGTCGGCGCACTCGGTTGCTTTTTAGTCCGCCGGTTACTCCTGGCCCCGCAGATTACTTTGGTTTGGCCGGTTCCTGGAAACCGGCCTTTTTAAAAGGCGATCGAGGTTGGCCATTTTGTATCGAGGCAGGTGGGGGAACCGGTTCCCCCTAAAACAGTCTTGATACTTTAAGCAAGTTCGATCGCCCCGAAAGACGGTATAGGAAAACTGATCGAAATCGGTAAATTTACCTTTTTCAGCCCCCCTTTTTTCCCTCACCGGACCGACCAACAACACAAATCCTGCCTATGCACGGTGACCAGCAGCCAGCTGCGCACCCATTTCGTTGCGCACTCCAACTATTCAGGCTGCGCAACAACCCGCTTTACACAAATTTCGGTACGCAACACGCACGAACTCAATGCGCAACAGTGAGTTGGATCACTTTTGTCCACTCCCAAATGGAGAATTATCATATTTGCGCTCTGTAATGAATATCAGGCATGAGCGCTGAGCCGTTACAGGATTATCAGAAGGGACTATCGCGTTAGATGACTTCCGTTTCTACGATTCCCGAACTGAAGGCAAATTGGATCAATCTCCACGACCTGGATCGTGCCAACGCTATTCGCTCCATTCACGACTCCGGCATTTCACTCCGCCAGATCGCACGTCAACTCCACAAGGGCGAATCATCTCTTCGCCGATTGCTCATCGCACTTGATGCCCCGGTCGAGGACAGACTCCTCGCCCGCCAAGGGAAGCTCACCACCAATGAGTTGGTGCGCCGTTCCAAAGCCGCCGGCCTCAATCGCGCAGCCCGGCATCGCGAAGAGATCGCTCTTGAACAGGCGAGGGAAACCCTCAGAGCCGCCGACACCATCTGCAACTGGTTCGTCAACATTGGCATCGCAGGTTCTTTCGGTGAACAAATCATCGATGAAGTACGGCGGGAGTTTGCTGACCGCGAACTCTATCGGAGCCTGCCCTCGGTGCCGAAGAACCCCGACATCCCAATCAATACCATCATCGAACGTTCACGACCCAAACGAGCCATGGACAATAACGCCGACTGGATCGGCTGGTATCATGAGTGGCTTTGCCGCTGGGCTTTCTTCGCGTTTCCCGATCCAGTTGTAAGAGATGCTGCCCTCGAAATCGCTCTTCAAAAGCAATGGACGAGATAGGCTACGCTCTCGAATGACGGCGCAACTTTCAACCGCCAAACGATCGCTCACTGCTTTCTAAGGTCCTCGGCGATCAAAGCGAATTCATCCAGCGCGGCCTGCAGGTCCTCCACGATCTCGGCGGCGATTACGTCAGGGGCGGGAAGATTGGCGGCGTCTTCCAGGCTGTCGTCTTTGAGCCAGAAGATGTCCAGGCTGGCTTTGTCGCGCTTCACCAGGTCGTCGTAATCGAAGGCGTGGAAACGCTCGGTCTCCTTGCGTTTGTGGCGATTCTCGGCGTGGTAGCAGACAACAAAATCGTCCAGGTTCTCGCGGCGCAGTGGATTCGTCTTCAGAGTAAAGTGCTCGTTGGTGCGAAAGTCGTAGATCCACAGCTTCTTTGTCCATGGCTTCTCGCTGGCCACGCGGCGATCGAAGAACAGCACATTCGCCTTCACACCCTGCGCGTAGAAGATCCCCGTCGGCAGACGCAGCAGCGTATGCACATCGCAATCGTGGAGCAGGCGCCGGCGAATCAGCTCGCCCGCGCCGCCCTCAAACAGCACGTTATCCGGCACCACCACCGCGGCACGGCCATCGATCTTCAAGATCGAGCGCACATGCTGCACAAAGTTAAGCTGCTTGTTACTGGTCGTCGCCCAAAAGTCCTCGCGAACAATCGTGAGTGTCTCGCGCTGCTCGTCGCCGTCCTCGCCGATCACGGTGATGCTGGACTTCTTGCCAAACGGCGGATTGGTCAGCACCATGTCGTATTCAACTGAGCCCTTGCTGCTCAGTGCGTCGCGCACAACCACAGAATCCTCACCGCCCGTCCCGTGCAGAAAGAGATTCATCGCGCAGAGCCGCGCCGCGCCGTCCACAATCTCGATGCCGGAGAGCGCCTGCTCCTTGAGGAATCGCTTGTCGTCCTTATCTAGCGTGAAGTGATTGCTGATGTAGTCATGCACGGCTAACAGAAAGCCGCCGGTGCCGCACGCCGGGTCGTGGATAAGCTTGCCCGGCTCGGGGCGCATCACGTCCACAATGGCCTGGATGAGCGCGCGTGGCGTAAAGTACTGGCCGGCGCCACCCTTTACGTCGGCGGCGTTCTTTTCGAGCAGCCCCTCGTAGGCATCGCCCTTCACGTCCACGCCCAGCGTAGTCCACTGTTCGCGGCCGATCAGGTCGCTGATTAGCCGTTTCAGCTTGGCCGGGTCCTGAATGCGGTTCTGCGCCTTGCGGAAGATAGTGCCCAGCATGCCGGGCTTCTTGCCCAGTTCCACCAGGATGTGCCGGTAGTGTGCATCAAGATCGTCGCCGTCCAGCCGTTCGAGACTCTGCCAGTCGAGCGCGCGAGGAATCAACGCAGCTCTCTCCGGGAACAGCTTCTGCCGCTCGTCAGCCATCTTGAGGAAGAGCAGAAACGTGAGCTGCTCGATGTAGTCCTGATACGACAGGCCGTCATCGCGCAGGATGTTGCAGTAGTTCCAGAGCTTCTGAACGACGCCGTTGGATGTCATTGCAGTTTCTTCCCCGCGACCGGAACTCTCTTCAGAGCGGCTTTGCTGGGAATCCCGCGCCGGCCATCCGCTTCCTGCTGATCCAGCAGCCAGAACACTGCTTCCTTGTGCTGGGCCCAGGCGCGCCCAACGCCGTCCATGCACAGCACGGCTTCTTCCTCGCTGCCCGGTGAATACATCTCCGGGATCTGCTTCGGAATCGGCTTCTGCGCGGTCATGTAGAGTTCCACAAAACGGTTTGCTTTGCGCGCCTTCTTGAGCGCTGTGCTGGCGCCTGCCAGGTCACCCGCCAGAAAGCGCTCCAGCACGCGGCCCCAGGCAAAGTTCGCCATCGCGTCGTCCTCATACTTCTTCAGCAGCCTGCCCGCGCCATCGAGATCCTTCACAGCCAGGTACGCGCCCAGCAACGGATCGCGCACACCCTGGTTGTCGTTAAGATTCAGTTCCAGCATCTTCTCATAGAGGCGAATCGCATCCAGGTTCAGCCCCTCGGCGAAAAGTGCGCCGGCCAGTTGCGCCATGGCGCGCATGTACGGCCGCGTTTCGATCAACATCCAGAAGTGGCCCGTGTTCTCGCGAATGAATTTGGCGCCCAGTGAGCGCTCCCCGGCGGCCACGGCCTTTTGCAACCCTTCGATCTTCTCCCGCGTCGAGCGCGCATCCAGATCGTTTATCACTACCAGCGCATCCACGCAGTCCGGGTCAAGTCTCAGCGCGCGTTTGGCCAGCTTGCGCGCCTCGGCTTCGCTCTCCGCCTCCATGGCGTCGAAGGCGATCTGCTGGGCTTCGTCCTTTGCGTCGGCTTCGGCGTCGCTCAACCGGTCATTGGGCGATGGGCCGCTCAGCGAATTTATCAGCGCGTTCACGTCCTCCGGCATGATGAGCTCATCGGGGCCAAGTCGCTCGGTGAGGAGGCGCATCATCTCCCGCGCCAGCGCCTGGGGCGACATGGGCGCCTTCTTCGCTGCGCGCTTCTTGGCGGGGGACTTTTTCGCGGCTGTCTTCTTCTCTGGTGGCTTCGTCATGATTTTTCCTTCGATGCGGCGGCACGGCGCGCTCGCCCGCTGGGTTTTTGGTTATCTTGCGATCCCCGCCCGGCGCGTATGCGTTCGAGCAGCACGGAGGCGGGCTCGTCGGTCGGGTCCTGGGGGACCAACGTTCCAGAAAACGCACCAGCGAGGGTACTCCGCCGAAGGGAGGCACCCTTCTCGTGCGCCTGAACGAGTTCTAATTGAAGGCGCGACATGCGTGACAAAGCTTCATGGGCTAAACGAACGACTCGGCGTTGTTCCTCGATGGGTGGAAGCGGAAACGCCATAGTTAGAAACCGCTCTGCCGTGAGGTGGGCCATAGTCGTCGTCCGCCTAGTGACCTTCTGAAAGGTGCCGTTGTTTAAGTACGTAAGAAACACAGTGAGCGCGAAGTCGCCTTCAATCAAATTAGATGGCCTGAAACGCAGTAACGTCTTTTGGAAACAACAATTATCGACCTCGCCGCGAAACATGGCAGGGCGACCTACCAATTCAAAGCTCTGTCCTTCGTTTAGCAAAATGTCTCCCACTTCGAGTTTGTATTGCACAAACTCTGCAGGGGTAAAGTTCATAGTCTTCATGTCCGCGGTATCGATTCGATCCTCAAAGACGTTTGCCACACGAAGATATGGACGCATGTTCTTGCCCTGATGGTGCTGAGGAGCGCGCTGACGTCCCAACTGCACGAATCCGACCTGTTCGACTGTGGTCCAGCACCAGCCCTTAGGCAATTCGGGGAGGTTGGAAGTGTCCGGCGCAGACGGTTCTTTGTATTTTTGTTTCCAGCTGTCGTCTGTGGGGGGCTTACCGGAGGCTTGCATTTTGGCGAGGGTGTCGGCTTCCCAGCGGGCGCGGCGCTCGCGAAGGATGCGCTGAAGCAGCTTGTCTGCCGGTTCGTAGTCGCGGCCTTCCTTTCGGGCCAGTTCAGCTTCGGTGGGAACCAGGCGGCCCTCGCAGGCTGCCTTCAGCACCGAGGCGCGGTACCGCTTGAGATTGGCTTGCACACGCTTCAGCGCCGCCGTCGCCGCATCTAGCCGCGTGAATTGCTTTTCGATTTCGGCGACGATTCTAGTCTGCTCTGGTCGCGGAGGGAGGGTGAAGTTCGTCTCTAGTAACTGCTTCTTTGTAACTCCGCTGATTGTGGTGCCGCGGCTTATTTGCTTGAAGGACTTAACCGCCTGGCTCATGAAATAGAGCACATATTTTGTGTCGAAGTGTTTCGGGTCGATCAGCAATGCCTGATGGTCTTGGCTGAAGCAGAGAGGTCCCTCTGCGACTGAGACCTTACCCAAACCGACTCGGGTTACGACGATCACTGAACCAGCAGGTACCAAATTCGTGGCGGAGTCCCTAATGGCGTTTTCTGAAATGAATCGGCTGATCGACATGTGGTGCATATCGTCTATGTCAGCGCTCGATATCCATGGAATCGTGCCCCGCCAATACTCGGGGACGGTTGTTGAAGGCGTCCCTCCACCGGCCGTCTCAAACAGTTCGCCTACCGTGGCCTCAATCCAGGAAGTCGGCAGCTCATTCATGCCGCCAGCACCTCATTAAGTTCGTTGAGCAGCGGGAGGAAACGGTCGCCGAAGACCTGTTGTGCACGGCCGAGGCCGCCCCAGCGCGAGAAGGGATCGAGTTCCAGGTCTTCCGGCTCGACTGCGAGGCTCGATGCGATGTGATCGCGAATGGCCTCAAGCCAGCGAAGCTGATCGGGGCCAAACTCCACGCCGGCGCTCTGCTGCGCGGCGAGCCACGCGGCGAAGCGTGACTCGACCTCGGTGCGGCGGGGCTCAAGCTGCGGTTTCTGTTTGAGCGCGAAGCGGACCAGGTTGACCAGGTCGGCGGCGACCTCAGTTCGGCTGCCGCGCACGTGCGCCGCGTCGATGCGCTCGTAGGCGAGCCAGAGCTGGTCGGGGCTGAGGCGCGGGCTGCCGTCGATGGGTTTCTCAATCAAGTTTGCCAGCGCCTTGACTTCCTTGAGCGAAAGGCCCACAGCGTAAGGCTTGCTATAGAGGATTTGCAGCACTTCGATCTCGTCTTTGTGGTCGCGCAGGAACTGCTCGAATGTCTGCGTGATGCGCAGAGCCCGTTCGCGGACCACTTCAGCCGGGCCGGCTTCGAGAAGACGATCCTGGTTGACGGTGTCAATGATTTGCTCGTAACTCTTCTTGATGCCAAGAATGAGATTGCGCAGAGCGGGATTGGCCGCGATGGGTTTGGCGGCCTGATGCAGAAGCTGGTGGCGGGCATGAGCGAGTTCTTCGTCGTTGGGCTCGACCTCGGGAGGCAAACCGACGTTGGCGCGGGCGGCCTCGATGTGCCGGTCGGGATCGAGAGCAGAAACGATGTCGCCGGCGATGGCGGCGAGGGTCTGACCGTTGGCGGTCTCGGTAAGCGCGGTGCGGTCATTGGGTGTGAGTTCGCGGTCGAGCCGGGCCAATCGAGAAGCAATGCTGCTGAGCACGTCTTCGTCCCTGTTGCCGAAGGTGACCAGCTCAAAGAGCTTTTCGAGACTGACGTTTTTCTTGCGCTCGAGCGGCTGCGTCTCCTGCATCTTCTCCGGCTCAAGGCCAACGGCGTCAATGATGACGAAGCGGTCTTTGAAGCGGCCGTCCGGCGTGACGTTTTGCAGCTCGGTGGGTGTGACCACGCGGGAGCCCCGGCCCTTCATCTGCTCGAACATGGTGCGGCTCTTAACCGCGCGCATGAAGAAGACGATTTCGAGAGGTTTGATGTCGGTTCCGGTGGCGATCATGTCGACGGTGACGGCGATGCGGGGATTGTAAGCGGTGCGGAACTGGCTGAGCATGTCTTCCGGCTTAAGGTTGGAGGAGACCCATTCATCCACTTCGTACTCGTTGCCGTCCTTATCGGTCTTTTTGACGCGGACTTTGGCGGAGCCGGTGCGGTAGGTGATCTTCTGGGCAAAGTCGTTGCCCTTGCCGAATTCGTCGCGGAGGATCTGGACGATGTCGTCGGCGTGGCTGTCGTCTTTGGCGAAGATGAGGGTTTTGGGAACCTCGGTGCGGCCGGGGAAGATGTCGGTGAAGAGCCGGTCGCGAAAGGCGCGGACGATGGTGCGTATCTGGTCGGGGACAACGACGCGGCGGTCGAGCTCTTCGGCGTCGTAGGGAATGTCCTGGTCGGCCAACTCCCAGCGGATCTTGCGCGTCTGGCGGTCGCGGTAGTCCACCTGGAAGCCGGCGTTGATGACGCTGCCGTGCTCGGAGATGAGGGTGCGGATGGTGTAGAGATCGAAATCGACGTTGACGCCGTCGGCGACCGCTTGTTCGAACGGGTACTCCATGATGAGGTTCTGATTGAAGAAGCCGAGGGTCTGCTTAGAGGGCGTGGCGGTGAGGCCAATCAGCGAGGCATCGAAGTACTCCAGCACTTGGCGCCAGAGGTTGTAAATGGAGCGGTGGCATTCGTCGGTAACGATGAGATCGAAGGTCTCGATGGGGATGGCGGGGTTGTAAGCGATGGGCTCGGGCGGGCGCTGGAGCATTTCGAGCGATGCGCCGGATTGTTCGTCCAGATCGGGGTCGAGCTCCACGCCTTTAAGCATGGCGTAGAGGCGCTGGATGGTGGAGATGCAGACCTTGGCCACCGGGTCGATGCGGCTGGACTGCAGATGCTGCACATTGTAAAGCTCCGTGAAGAGGCGGCCGTCGTCGGGTGTGCGGAAGGCCTGGAATTCCTTCAGAGTCTGACGGCCGAGGTTGCCGCGATCGACCAGGAACAGGACGCGGCGGGCGCCGGCGAACTTGATGAGCCGGTAGAGGGCGCTGCAGGCGGTGTAGGTTTTGCCGGCCCCGGTGGCCATCTGGATGAGGGAGCGGCGGCGGCCGTGGGCGAGCGATTCCTCAAGCGCATTGATGGCAGTGACCTGGGCGGCGCGGAGACCGAATGGCGACAGCAGCGGGATGGAGGCAAGGCGAGCCTTGAAAGTAGAGTCTGGGCTGGCCAGCTCGTCATTTAGCCATTGAGAGAGGGTCTCAGGCCGATGGAAGCTGAAGACGGCGCGGCTGGAGGCGTTGGGTTCCAGCAGGTTGGTGAAGCGAGTCTCGATGCCGGTGGACTGATAGAGAAACGGGAGCGGCCGACGGGGAACAGGGAGTGCGGCAGGAATGCCTTCACTGTACTTCTGCGTCTGAATCTCAACACCGACAAGGGCGGTGCCCTCCTTCTTGGCCTCGATGACGCCGGCAGCCTGGCCGGCCGCGAACAGCAGGTAGTCGGCCTCCCCATATCCATGGCCCAGAGAGAATTCACGAATGGCAACGCCGGGGCCAGCGTCGATGTTGGCGTCGGCGCGGTCCTGAACGATCCAACCGGCGACCGTTAGCAGACCATCGATGGTCTGCCTGGCCTTCTCTTCAGGTGTGGGTGACATGAACAGGCCAGTTTACAACCAATGAGTAGGCACCCAAGTAAGTGTTTGCCTTTGACCCTTCACGTGACTCGCAGAATCGATCTGTGACCGCTACTAAGGTTTTCACCTGATGGTCTATCACAGACCTTTGCGGGAGACTTGTTTTACACTGCCGTTCATAGCCGACCACGGGAGTTGCATCCAAATCACTAACGGGCACTCCCATTTCTAAATCGCTCGATGGCCTAGCCAGCCCATCGGCGCACTGAAAACAAACATGGCGGCTGCACTGGCAATTCATCACTCAAGGGAATTGCGTTGAGTAACAACACAAGAAAAGAGGGGCCACAGCTCCTCTCTAACACGGAGGTGCATCGGCTCCTCCATCCCAGGATAGAAGCGGCATGGATGCTCGGCATGAGTGTCCGTTCGCTGGACTACCTGATCGCCAACAAGCAGCTGGCAACGAGACGGATTGGGGGACGCGTTTTGATCCCTCATAGCGAGCTGGTCCGATTCGCAAGAGCCGACCATTTCGACTCAATCTCGAAGGCAGCCTGACCATTTGAGGCCGGCAGGGCTACCGGCCTCAATGCCCCATCAACAGGTCCACCGCCGCTCTCAGCGATGCGTCGTCCAGGTGAGCATATCGGGCCGTAATCGCGATGGTTTTGTGGCCGGCGAGCGTCTGGATCGCCTTCAGGTTGACGCCCTTCATCGCGAGTTTTGAACAAAAGTGATGACGGCAGTCATGCCAGCGAAAGTTTTTGATCTTGGCCATTTTCAGCGCTCGGGCGAACCACTTCCGGGGATTGTTGATTGAGAACACTCGGCCGTTCAGATCGCTGGCAGCCTTTCGCAACTGGTCAAAGGCCATGAAAACCACTTCGTTAATGGGGATCGTTCGGCCTGCGTAGTTCTTGGTGCGTGTCAATCGAATTTCCTTGCGCTTCAAGTCCACGGCAATCCATTCAAGCCTGTACTGTTCGCTCAGTCTCATCCCGGTTCCCAATGCAATTTCCAACTCCGGCAAGTGTTCGGGATATTGTTCGCGCATCACTGAGCGTAGGCGCTTTTCTTCATCTTCTTGCAGCCAGCGAATGACGCCATTCTCCTCATGACGCTGCCTAACCAGACGTGCGGGATTGCTTGTGACCTTACCATTGCGTAGGGCCTCGCGAAAGACCAGACTGAATAACGCTCGGTAGCGGTTGGCGGTGGCCGGCGTCTTGCAATTCGCGCTCAGCCAGGCGTCGATCTCCTGGGGCAGAATCGAATCGGCAACTCGTTCGCCGAACTCGGCAGAGATCTTGGCAAGACGAATCTTGATGTTTTTCGTATCACGATGGTGAGAAGCGCTGTAGACGAGGATCGCGTCCGCGAGTTCCTTAAACCTCACGCCGGCATTCCGAAGGTTCGTTGGGAGCTTCTTTCCAGCGCGGACTTCAGACTTGCGCTGTTGGTACAGCGCTATTGCGTCCCCCTTGCGGCCAACTTTCTCGCGCCTTAGTTTTCCGTCCACGCGGTAGCGTATCCACCACACACCGCTGCCTGGAACTTTCTCCCAAACTCCAGTGACTCGTTGCTGGCTTTTCCTGGGCATTTTTGTCCCCGAGATGGATACAGGAACAAAGTATCACCATAAGTATCACCAGTGTTGTGGATGGAATCACATCTGCAAAGGGAAGTAACGTAAATTATTGATTTTATGGTGCCGGGAGGGGGGGTCGAACCCCCATGACCGCAAGGGTCGGCGGATTTTGAGTCCGCTGCGTCTGCCAGTTCCGCCATCCCGGCACATTTCATCCAGGCGCCAACTCTATCTGCCTCTAGTCCATTCGCTCAGTCAAGCCCTGTTGGCAAAGACACTTACCATAACCTTGGCTTCCCGAGCCAGATGGGAATCACGCACCTGCCTCTTGAATTGTAGCGCGGCTCATGCGTGGCACAACAGAGCACGCCCCTTGACGTTTTAAGCCGGACTTTCCCCAGGACGGGCCTGGTTATCCAGCTACCAAAGCCCAATCCGCTCAGGAGACGTGGCGCTTTGGAAAATCAGGCAGCAAGCCATGCGAGTTCACCGCATCGCGATTTACCCCGACGCCACCATCGAACCTGCGGAAAAGTGATCCCCAGACTGCGGAAAGCTTTCTTTACAGTCGTGCGACAATGAAGGTGATCGCGATGACAAATGCCCCTTCCGCATCCGCGCCCGAGCCGGCAACGGTTACCCCTGAATTGCTGGCGCAACACAGCATCACCCCCGACGAATACGACCGCATTTTAGCCGCGCTTGGCCGCACGCCATCTCTTACTGAGCTGGGCATTTACAGCGTCATGTGGTCAGAACACTGCTCCTACAAGTCCAGCCGCGTCCATCTCAAGCGCCTGCCCACGAAAAGCGATCGCGTTGTCCAGGGACCCGGCGAAAACGCCGGCATCATCGACGTCGGCGATGGCTGGGCCTGCGCCTTCAAGATCGAGTCGCACAACCACCCCAGCTACATCGAGCCTTACCAGGGCGCGGCAACCGGCGTCGGCGGCATCCTGCGCGACATCTTCACCATGGGCGCGCGGCCGCTGGCTGTGATGGATTCGCTGCGCTTCGGCCCGATCTCTGGCGAAGACGTTTCGAAAGATTCAATCCAAGACGCTAAAGAGCGCCAGCTCCTCGTCCACAAGAACCACTCCATCCTGGAGGGCGTCGTGGGCGGCATCGCCGGCTACGGCAACTGCTTCGGCGTGCCCAACCTGGGCGGAGAAACCAAGTTCGAGCCCTGCTACTCCGGCAACCCCCTCGTCAACGCATTCGCGCTCGGCCTGGTCCGCAAAAACGAGATCTTCTATGCCAAGGCCAGCGGCACAGGGAACCCGGTCATCTATGTAGGCGCCAAGACCGGCCGCGACGGCATCCACGGCGCAACCATGGCCAGCGAGGAGTTCCACGAGGGCACCGAGGCCAAGCGTCCCAACGTCCAGGTCGGCGACCCCTTCATGGAAAAGCTCCTCCTCGAGGCCTGCCTCGAAGCCATGAAGACCGGAGCCATCGTCGGCATCCAGGATATGGGCGCCGCCGGCCTCACCTGTTCCACCTGCGAGATGGGCGCGCGCGGCGGCGTGGGCCTCGACGTTGAGCTCGACCTTGTGCCCCAGCGCGAAACCGGCATGACCGCCTACGAGATCATGCTCTCGGAGAGTCAGGAGCGCATGCTGCTCGTCGCCGAGAAGGGCCGCGAAGACGAGGTCCTGAACGTCTTTTCAAAATGGGGTCTCGACGCTCAAATCATCGGCACAGTTCAGCCTCAGCCGCGTCTCCGCATCCGCCATCACGGCCAGCTCGTCGCCGACATTCCCAATCAATCTCTGACCGACGATGCGCCGCTTTACCATCGTCCCGTCGGCGTCTGGAAAGCTCCCGTTCCACTCGATCCTCCCGACTTCATCGAAGCCGAACTCGAATCCCAGCGCGATTTCACCGCAGATCTCAAACAACTCCTGGCCTCCTCCAATGTCTGCTCCAAGCGCTGGATTCACGAGCAGTACGACTCCATGGTGCAAACCAACACCGTCATCGGCCCCGGCGGCGAAGCCGGCGTGATGAGAATCAAGGGAACAGGGGTCAGGGATCAGGGATCAGAAAAGCCCGAGCGCGGCCTGGCCATGGCGCTCGACGGCAATGGCCGCTGGTGCTGGCTCGACCCCAGGCTCGGCGCTATGCACGCCGTGGCAGAGTGCGCACGCAAAGTCGCCTGTTCCGGAGCTGTCCCGGTCGCCGCCACCAACTGCCTCAACTTCGGCAATCCTGAGAAGCCCGAGATCATGGCCCAGCTTTCGGCCGCCATCGACGGCATCGCAGAAGCCTGCACGGCCCTCGGTACGCCCATCACCGGCGGCAACGTGTCTCTTTACAATGAGACGCGCGGCGAAGGCATTTATCCCACGCCGGTGCTCGGCATCGTCGGCATCCTCGACGACGTAACCATCGCCGTCCCCGCTCACTTCCAGCGCGCCGGCGACGCCATCGTCCTGCTTTGGCCGGTGCCGCGCGATCAGGCTCCCGACCCGGACCTGGCTGTGCCCATGAAGCGGCTGCCCATGAGCCAGATTCCGCTTCCCGCACTTGAGGATTCATCCACTCCCCGCGAAGAACCGGATGCGTCCGACTCCGACGCTGCCGGCAATCTCGCCAGCTTCGGCTCCTCTGAATACGCCAAGGTCGTCCTCGGCGGCATCTGGGGCCAGCCGCCACCTCTCGATCTCGACGCTGAAGCCCGCCTCCACAAACTGCTTGTGCTCTTCGCCGAACGCGGCCTGGTTCGCTCTGCGCGCGACCTCTCTGACGGCGGCATCGCAGTAGCTCTCGCCCAGGCGGCCTTTCCGCTCTCCATCGGAGCCGCTGTCGAACAGGATTGTTCGCTCCTTGCCCATCCGCTCTTCGGCCTGTTTGCCGAACCCGCCTCCACCATGCTGCTCACAGCCGCGCCCGGCGATTTCGACGAAATCGAAAACCTTGCATCGAAGCACGGCTTTCTCGCTGCGCGCGTCGGCGCCACCGGCGGCACGCGTCTCGAAATCTCCGTTGACCGCGAAACGCTCCTCTCTGCGCCCATCGCCGACCTGCGCAAGACCTGGTCCTCGTCCCTCGAAGCCAACATTCATGAAGAGGTACCGGCATGACGCGGTTGCTCTTCCAGGGCGTCCCCGGCGTCACCGACCTTTCCGCATCTTTGCGCGGTGCAGGCCGGCTGATGGACTACGGACCACGAACCACGAATCACGAATCACGTTTCGCTGTCGCCGATGGCGATGCTCTCCACGAAGAATGCGGCGTCGTCGCCATTCACGGACACGCCGACGCTGCCCGCCAGGCCTATCTCGGCCTTTACGCTCTCCAGCATCGCGGCCAGGAGTCGGCTGGCATCGCCACCGCCGACGGCTCGCATCTGGCCAACATCAAGGGCATGGGCCTGGTCTCTGAGATCTTCACTGACGACGTGCTACGCAAGCTGCCCGGCCCCATGGCCATCGGCCACACGCGCTACTCCACTACCGGCGACTCGGCCCTGCTCAACGCCCAGCCCATTCGCGTTGAATCCACCAAGGGGCTTATCGCCATCGCGCACAACGGCAACCTGGTGAACCTTGGCAATATCCGCGCGCGCCTCGAACGCGCCGGCGCATACTTCCAGACCACATCTGACTCCGAGATCATCGTCCAGCTCATCGCGCACTCGCAGGCTTCCACGCTGGTCGACGCCATCGCCGACTCGCTCGCCCAGGTTGAAGGCGCATTCTCCATCGTCATGCTGACCCGCGACCGCATCTTCGCCGCCCGCGATCCTCGCGGCTTCCGCCCGCTCTCCATCGGCCGCATGCGCAACCATGGCGCGCCCGACACCATCGTCTTCGCTTCTGAATCCTGCGCTTTCGATCTGCTCCGCGCCGAATACCTCCGCGACGTACTTCCCGGAGAACTCGTCATGGTCACCGGCGACGGCATGACCAGCCGCCAGTACTCCACCGGTGTGCCGCAGTCGAGCTGCATCTTCGAGCACGTCTATTTTGCGCGGCCCGATTCGCGCATCTTCGGCCGCTGGGTGCAGGAGTCGCGCGACCAGATGGGCCGCCAGCTCGCGCGCGAATCCCACGTTCCCGCCGACGTCGTCGTCCCTGTTCCCGATTCCGGCGTCACCGCAGCCCTTGGATATGCGGAACAAGCGGGCTTGCCGTTCCGCTTCGGCCTCATCCGCAACCACTACGTCGGCCGCACCTTCATTGAGCCTGAGCAGCGTGTCCGCGATTTCGGCGTCCGACTCAAGCTCAACCCGGTCCGCAATCTTCTCGAGGGCAAGCGCGTCATCCTCATCGACGACTCCATCATCCGCGGCACCACCTCGCGCAAAATCGTGCGCATGGTGCGCGGCGCCGGCGCAACCGAGGTGCATCTCCGCATCAGTTGCCCGCCCACCATCTCGCCCTGCTTCTACGGCGTTGACACCCCCAGCAAGCGCGACCTCATTGCCGCCAACAACTCCGTCGAGGAGATTCGCCGATTCATCGGGGCCGATTCACTTGCTTATCTTTCCCTGGACGGGTTGTTGAACTCAGTCCAGGACGAGAAAGACACGGGCTACTGCACCGCCTGCTACACCGGCCAGTATCCAACTCAGTGGGTCGACGTGGAAGACATTTTGCCGGCAGCAGCAGCAATTTAGCGCCCGCCGCCATCGCCTCACACCGTTTCCTGCGCCAGGTTTGCGGGCGTGACCACCGGCCGCCGCGCCAGATTCCGCGTCAACGCAAACATGGCGGCGGCCGCAAGCAGTGATGGAAGCACCAATCCCCTCAGCCCGGCCTGATAGCTTCCCGTGTAGTCCTTCATCACGCCCATCCAGTACGGCCCCACAAAACCCGAGAACATGGTGATGGTATTCATTGCCGCAAGACCCGCCGCAGCCGCGCGGCCGGCAAGAAACTGCATCGGAACCGCATTCGCCGGTCCCAGCATCGCCGTAAATGAGACGTAAGTCGCCGCCAGCGCAACTACTACGAGCCACGGCGCACTCGCAAAACTTGCTGTCAGAAAACCGGCAGCCATCACCAGGCACGGAACAATGCAATGCAGCGAGCGCTCGCGCCTGCGATCGGAGTGCGCGCTGTTCAAGAGCATTGCCGCAGCGCCCGCCAATCCAAAACACGCCACAAGGTAGCCGACATGCGTCGTGCTCCAGCCGGTCGCCCCCTGCAAAATTGCGGGCGCAGAAAAGCCGTAGGCGTAATTGGCCGTAAGCGCGCAGAAAAAGTATGCGCCGATCGTCCACACCTTGGGCGAAAGCAGCGCCTGCGCCACGCCGGCGCTGTGTCCCAGGTGCGCCTTTTCGCTGTCAGCCTTCAGCTTGCGCTCGAGCCATGCCTTCTCTTCCGCCGTCAGCCATGCCGCTTTCGAGGGATTGTCCGGCAGCATCTTCCAGATCACCAGACTGAACGCCGCCGCAGGCAATCCCTCCAGCAGAAAAAGCCATTGCCAGCCTGAAAGCCCCAGCTTTCCGCCCAGCCCCAGCAGCCATCCGGCCACCACACCCATCGCAACTGAGCTCAGCGGCAGAGCAATATAGAACCGGCTCACCGCCCGGGCACGCATCTCCAGGGGAAACCACAACGTAAGGTAATAAATCACGCCGGGATAGAAGCCGGCCTCGGCCATGCCCAGCAGAAACCGCAGCACGTTGAACTCGAACGGCGTCCGCACAAACATCATCGCCGCCGCCAGCAATCCCCAGGTCAGCATGATGCGCGTCAGCCAGCCTCTGGCTCCGAACCGCAGCAACAGCAGGTTCGACGGCACCTCGCACAGCGCATACCCGATAAAGAAAAGCCCCGCGCCAAAGCCGTACACCGACGCGCTGAAGTGCAGATCGCGGTTCATTTGCAGAGAGGCAAAGCTGATGTTGATACGGTCCATGTAGGCCAGTCCATAGCCCACGCCGATCACCGGAAGCAGCCGCAGGCCGGCCTTCCGCTGCGCCGATTCGCCAACCCGGCTGAGCCGCGCCTCTTCATCGGCCGGCCCTGCCGTCGTCGCATACACGTCTTGCGTGGAATCGCCTGTCATCGGCGCTTACCTCGTGCGGTTCTCAATTTTCATCATGAAAAATCGGGGAATAAAGAAGGGAAAGCCGTGAGCACAATGTACCACAGCCGGGGCATGACCCATTTGCACCCGCGCATCTACAGAATCCCGGGCGCAATCCGATTCAGCGTGCAAAAGCCCCTCGCCCTTGCGGCGAAAGAAAAGCCTGGAGCTTCCACCCCGGCCTTTCAAATCAACCCGCACTGTTCGCACGTCCGCGAATCAGACTGATCCCTGTTCCCTGTTCCCTGATCCCTGATCCCTAGTAGATCCTGAAGTTCCCGCTCGCATGCATCATGCTCATCAGGTAAAGCAGTCCGTCATAGTAACGCTGCTCGCCGCTCGGTACCGGCATGTTCCACAGCGCATCCACAAAGGCCTTGGCATTCGGTCCATCGGTCGCTGCCAGGCTGCCCACTGCCGTCGTCGATACCATGCCAATCGAGTGCTGGTCCGACAGCGGCTGGCCATCGAGCGTGTAGCGGACGGCGAACTTGTCGATGCCCTGCCCCATCAGGAACTTCTGCACCTTGTCGCTAAGCACCGTCTCCTCAGCGTCCTTGCGCCACCACGAGTAGTCCACGCTCCAGTTGCTCACGCTGCGCCACGAGTCGTACTCGAACACCATCGGCTTTCCATCCCACCCCATCGCCGGCGTACCGTCAATGTTGCTCCGATCCGGCGTCAGTCCCGTCTCCGGCCCCGTCACTCTCGCGAAAAAGTCCCGGCTCACGTCCGCCGCCTTCGCCCAGAATGCCCGGTCCTCCTCCGGTCCCCAGCGCGACCATAGCTCGTAAAACGCCGGAATATGATACGACGCATCCGTCGTGCCCCCCGGCAGGTTGGGGACGAATTTAATCATGTTGTGGTCTTCGTCCACCATCGGCCCGATCGTCTCTTTCTGAGGTCCACGCGGAAACCGGAACCGCATCGCCGGTCTTCCGCTCGCCTTCGCTTCCTCCTCCATGCGCCGGTTGTTCGGGCTCGGCCACGGATGGTCCGGCTGCACAAATGGCGGGTCCTCGGGATGGATCCGGAACGGACCCTCGCCGCTCAGCACCGGATGATGCCGCATGGTGTGCAGGAGCTTGTCGGCCTCGGACTGATAGTTGTAAATTCCCTTGCCGTTCCCCCACCGGTGCGCGGCAAAGTAGAGCGCCATTACAAAGTACTCTTCGCCATCCGGCGCCGGCCCGGTCGCGCGCGGGGTCCCATCCGTATTCATCGACCACGCAAAGTAACCCACCGAGGGATTCCTGGGATCGGTGATCAACATGTAAGTGTTCGCCCAGTTCCACAGCGCATCGAACTCGCGCTTCTTGTTCAACTGGACCGCGATCATCATCCCGTAGCTCATGCCTTCGGTGCGCGCGTCGTTATTCGCCCAGTCGGTCATGTAGGCCAGCGTTCCGTTCTCATTCGCTCCCGTCTCAAAGTAGATGCGCTCTTCCTGCCCGTCACCGTGAAAGAGCTGCTGGAACGCCTTCTCGATCTTCGCCTTCGTCTCCTCCGGCGTGTGCCCGGCCTCGGCAAACAGGTCGCGGTAGTGCCCCGTCTTGAATGCTCCATCGCCGTCGCCGGGGTACCGTTTGATGTCGCCCAGCGGCGCATTCACGTGCGCAGGCGGCATCGAAAAGCCGGCTGCCATCACCACCCGCGTCGCCGTGAGTTCCGAGCTCCAGTCTCCCGATTGGGTCCCCAGCGTAAACGCGATCGAACTCCCGTCCTCCGACACCGTCCCGCGATAAATCAGCATGTACTGTGTTCCCTGGTAGTCAGTGTTCAGCCCGAACGTGATGTTGTTGCCGTCAATCTTTCCGTCGTGGATCTCCGCCGGCGTCGTCGGCAATCCCTCCACGCTCCCCGTCAGCGCATTCCCATCTACGACAAAGTGAAACGTCAGCGCCACACTGGATCCCTCGAAGTCGAAGGAACCCCTCCAGTTGCCGTTCACGTCCGCGGCCCATGCAGCCGGCAGCGCCGCCACCAGAACAAGCAATCCCACCAGTTGAACCAGTCTCTTCATCCGTCCCCCAAAACTTTCTGAGTCTACCATCCACCGCTCAGTACACGCCCGGAATCAGGCGCTTCGTCGTCTTGGCGTACTCCTCGTACTCCGTCCCGAACGCGCTCCTCAAAGCGATCTCCTCCACATGAATGCGGTAGAGCACCGCCGCCGTCGGCAGCAGAATCATCACCGCCAATGAACCCCAGTTGTGGCTCCAGACTCCAACCGCCAGAAATATCAGCTCCATTCCCAGGTACGATGGATGCCGCACCCAACTGTACAGCCCGCTGCGTTGCAGCGTCTGGGTCGAGCGGATCGCCACATTCGCACTGAACGCCTTGCCCAGCGTCGCAATCGCGACAATGCGAACCACCAGCCCGGTTGCGACCACCACCAGCGCCACGATGCGCAGCGTGTGATGGCTGAACGGCATCTCCAAGCCTGGCACTGCCGCCCATCCTATCGCAAAAAACGAGAATACAATCGCCGCCCAGATCAACCACTGCGAGCCGCGGTCGTGCAAGCTGCCCTGGCTGCGCCGCGTCCGCGTCGCAATCGCGATAACGATCTCAAGTCCCAACCATCCCCAAAGCAGGATCCCCCACGTCCAGCCCAGAATCATCCGCGCCGCCCTCCAAAGCTTCCCCGCAGTATACGCGCGCGGCTATCCGCACGTTCCGCGCGCCGCACCTGTGAAATACTGAACCTGTCTCTGCTGCCTCGGCGGCAATTCCCCTTATGCCCAGCGGGCCCAATCCGGATTTTCTGCGCCGCGCCATCGCGCTCGCCACGCAAAATGTCGTCTCCGGCGCCGGTGGCCCGTTCGCAGCGGTCATCGTGCGCAATGGCGAAATCGTCGGCGAGGGCGTGAACACCGTCACCGCAACCAACGACCCCACTGCCCACGGCGAAGTAAACGCCATTCGCGCCGCCGCCAAAGCCCTGGGTACATTCAGACTGGCCGGCTGCGAACTCTACACCAGTTGCGAGCCCTGCCCCA